>CXWL01000579.1_pt1 | contig 55914 bp, 61 predicted proteins | sample 590931 | NCBI WGS metagenome assembly CXWL01 (sample SAMEA3498368, study PRJEB10139) | groundwater metagenome | biome: water well; material: biofilm material | place: Germany | collected 2015-04-27 | reverse complement strand
GCACTGCTTGCAATTTCGGCAGCTTCCATGAGCGCACCGGCTTTTGCCGCTCATCATGAAGCCAAGAACGTGCATTGCTATGGCGTCAATGCCTGCAAGGGCACATCCGCATGCAAGACAGCGAAGAGCGACTGCAAGGGCATGAACGAGTGCAAGGGTCAGGGTTTCACCGAAATGACGGCCGAGAAATGCGTTGCCGCCGGCGGCAGCCTGACCGAACCGAAATAACGAGCGTGGTCCGGCTGGCCATCCTCCAGCCGGGCCGCCCTTTGCGCATGTTGACCAACACTCCTGTTCCAAATGATGCCTTGCGTGGGTTCGGTCTCGGCCTTCGCTCGGTGCACTATGAAGATTTTCTGGCCGGCCCGGTTCCGGTCGATTTCGTCGAAGTTATCTCCGAAAATTTCATGCTGGATGGCGGCCGACCGCTTCACATCCTCGATCGGATCAGCGAAAACTATCCCGTAGCGCTGCACGGCGTGTCGATGTCGATCGGATCGGCGGATGGCCTTGATCGCGACTATCTACGGCGGCTCAGGACCCTGGTGGACCGGATTCAGCCGGCCGTTGTATCGGATCACCTCTGCTGGACACGGATCGAAGGTTTCAACTCTCACGATCTTCTGCCGCTGCCTTATACCGCGGAAGCGCTCGACCTGGTTTGCACGAACATCGCGCAAGCGCAGGAGGCGCTTGGGCGGGCCATGCTGATCGAAAACCCCTCGACCTATCTCGATTTCGCACAATCCGAGATGACCGAGTGGGAATTTGTTACCGAAATGTCCGCCCGAACAGGCTGCTTCCTGCTGCTCGACGTCAACAATATCTATGTGAGCGCAACGAACCACGGGTTCGATCCGGTCGCCTATCTGCAAGGGGTTCCTGCCGACCGTGTGCGCCAGATTCACCTCGCGGGTCACAGCCAGGGACGCGACTTGTTGATCGACACACACGATCAGGCCNNTCGCAACGATGATTGAGCGCGATGATGATATTCCGCCACTCGAGGATCTTCTGACCGAATTGGCGATCGCCCGCGATCTGGCCGGTGTCGACCGGAGCATAGCGGCATGACCTTGCTCGCGATACAGCGCGACTTCCGCGCCGCGCTGCTGGCCGACGCCGACGATGCCGTTTCACGCTTTGGCGATGAAGGCGCTGCCCCCGGCCTTGCGGTTTATCACAACGCCTATCGCGCCCAGCTCGTCGAATGCCTTCAAGAGACGTTCGAGCAATTGCATGCCTGGCTCGGCGACCATGCGTTTCATCGGGCGGCCATGGCTCATATCGCCGAAAATCCGCCCCATGGCTGGACTTTGGGCGTCTATGGCGAAGGCTTCGACACAACGCTTGCCCGACTCTATCCCAACAATCCCGAAGTGCGCGAACTGGCCTGGCTCGAATGGGCCCTGTCGATCGCCTTCACCGGCCCGGATGCGCTGCCGGTTACTCCTGAAACGCTGGCGACGGTCGATTGGGACGACGCACGGCTGGAATTCACACCGACGTTGCGGATCGGTGAAACAACGACCAATGTCGGGGCAATCTGGTCGGCACTGTCAGCCCAAGAAACACCTCCTGCCGCCGAGCGGCTTCCCGCCCCGGCTGCATTGTTGATCTGGCGACATGATTTCTCGCCCAGCTTCCGAACGATCGAGGAGGCCGAACTGGCAGCGCTGACGGAGGCGCTATCTGGTGCGACATTCGGCGAACTCTGCTCCGCCCAAGTCTCGCACTGGGGAGCAGACGAAGGCGTAAGCCGCGCAGGAATGCTCCTTGGCCAGTGGCTGCATGACGGCCTCATTATCCGTGTACGCGAAAGGGAGAAACCTTGACGCCCGGGAATCATCGGCATAAGCCCGCCCCGCCGTTAACGGCCCCTTCGTCTAGCGGTTAGGACGCGGCCCTCTCACGGCTGAAACACGGGTTCGATTCCCGTAGGGGTCACCAATAAAATCAATGGGTTAGGGGGCTGACTCCCTCAATATCCCCTGTAAGGTTGACGATCTGTTGGGACATCGACTGCACGAGATTATAGCCGTTGGCGAAGGGCTTCATAGGGTGTTTTTCATTGAAGGCACCATGCGGCCGATTGAAGTTGTAGAAGTTCTCCCATTCGCTGAGTTTGGCCTCGAGATCGACGTCGACTTTGTATGACAGGAGCTGGTAAAACTCCTGCTGATCGGAGCGATGGGAACGCTCGACCTTGCCGTTCAGTTGCGGTGTTCCACGTTTGATGTAAGCATGGCGGATGCCGTGATCTTCGACGTGCCAGTGGAACTTGGCCTGGAACTCATGGCCGTTGTCTGTCCGGATTTCGCGGATACGGAACGGGAACTTTTCCATGATGTGATCGACGAAGTCGATCGCGTTGGCTTGTGTATGCTTGTCATCGACCTTGAGCGCCCTGACCCGGGTCGCGTCGTCGATGGCAGTATATTGGAATCGCCGTATCTTTTCGCCGCGCTTGCCGATGAAGGTCAGGAACTTGACGTCCATCTGGATGTGATGGCCGGGGACCTGCTTATTGTAGCGTTTGGTGTGGACTTTACGCATGCGGGTCCCGCGCGGCAGGCGGCCAATGCCATCACGGCGCAGAATGCGCGTCACGCCTGCGTCAGAGATTTTGATGTCGTGATAGCGCGCCAGATACCAGACGATCCTGATGGACCCGAGGTGATATTTGCTGCGCAGGTAGAGAACCTTCTCCACGATCTCGGGTGGCGTCTGGTTGGCAGGGTTCTTCGGAATGGGTTTTTCGTTGACCAGCCCGGCTTCGCCGCACTGGTCGTAAGCGGCCTTCCAGCGATAGAAGCTTGATCTGCCAACACCGAAGTATCGGCATGTTCTGGCAACATGGCCTGTCTTCTCAGCTTGGCGCAGCACCTTGAGCTTGCGCTGAATGTCGCGTTCTTCCTTGGTCATCGGTTCCATCCTTCTGCTTGCCTATCGGCAATATGAAAGATGTCCCGCGAGTCCGTACAGTCCTACAATATTTCTGGCGGGCACGTTGATCGAAAAAGGGGCGGCCCCGAGGAGCCGCCCCAACGAACTCAACCCAAGACGCTCCTAAAACTTCAGGCGCCCTGTCACAGCATAACGGCGACCAACCACATCGTAGATCGATGGGAAAGTGTTGCCGCTATTCGCGTTGGTCGTGCCGGCCTGCCCGCCCACGACCGGAGGCTTTTTGTCAAAGAGATTGAACGCCGACATCGTCAGCGCGAAATTGTCGGTCAAGTGAAACCGGGCAGTGAGGTCAAAATAATCATACGCGCTAATCCGGTTGAAGTTGAACGAGCGCCCAACGAGGGGCCCCGTCCCGGTGACTGCGCCGTTGAACAGGACCGGCAGGCCCGGTTCATACTTGACCCCGTCAATGTGACGCCAGAGCAGCGACACATCGATATCGTCGAAATTCAGCGTGGTCCGTTGGTTGAACGAGAATTTGGGCTGGATCTGACCTGCAGAAAAGCCGCAATTGGCGCTGTAGAAACTAACACATTCGCGGAATGCCGTGGTGGGCGATGCCGCAAATTTTGAACTGCGCGTATAATTGCCGTTGAAGTTCAGGTTCAGTCCGGCAAATCCCAGATCGGTCTTGTAGTTGATATTGAGATCGATCCCGTCGGTCTTGAGAAGGCCGGCGTTGGTCAGGGGCGTAGGCAGGCCCGCGACCGTTGCGGGCGAGCCGCTCAATCGGCCATTTACCGTGCTGCGGCGGATGCCCGTGCAGGCGGCCGAATTCGCTTGCGCAGCCGTAATATTGAACGGCGCATTCCCGAAACAGGCAAAAATTACGTCGCCGGGCGTCGGGGGCGTGATCGCATCGGTTATCTTGATGTTGTAGTAATCAATCGACACCGTAAGGCCATTGACGAGGCCACTCGGCTGGATGACCGCACCGAAGGTATAGGTTGTCGCCTTTTCAGTGCCCAGATTGGGATTGCCACCTCCGGTTGAGTTGGCCTGCCCCGCGACGGGGTTCTGTATGGTCCCCGCTGCAACCGCTGCTGCTGGTGCGCCCTGATTGATGCAGGCCAGCGCCAGATTGGCATTGGTCGTCGGGCCTGCTCCCGCGCAGGGATCCACCGCGAGGTTGGTCAAGCCTGTCGCCACCGGCGCAAACAACTCACCAATGTTCGGCGCGCGCACAGCACGCTGATAGTTGCCCCGAAGCTTGAGGCCTTCGACCGGTTCCCAGTTCGCACCAAATTTATATGTGGTCGCTGAAAAACTCGGATCGCCGACCGCATCGACCTTGTATTTCGAATGGCGGACGCCTGCCTCGATGGTCAGCTCATTGAAAAACGGCTTGTCCGCTACCAGCGGAACAATGAGTTCGCCGAACGCCTCCTTTACGTCGAAGCCGCCGCTCAATGGCCGAACCGCACCCCCGGCACCGCCAAGTTCGCCTGGAACTTGGGCAAGATTGTCGGGAGCGCGCGCCGCCTTGTATCGGCGATATTCGCTGCCAACGGCGAAGGCGATCGGCTCCGCCGCCCAGGGCGACGAGAAGCCGAGATCACCCGACACAATGCCGTGCACTTGTGCCAACGAGGACGTATTGAGAATCGAGCTCGTGACGCCGCCGATAAAGCCGGCCTGTGCCGCTGTGATGCTGCCTTGCGGGCCGAACAGGTTCAGCGGCACACAGCCGTTGGTTGTCACGGCGCAGGTTGTGACATTCGTCGCATTGAGAGCCTGCTGCAAGCGCGAGCGCGCGACATATCCGGTGCGCGTTTCGTTGCGTGAGGTTTCCCCGTACGAACCATAAATATCGGCCTTGATGTTGTCAGTGATGTTGACCTTCAGGCCCGCAGTGTAATCGAAAACTTCGCTTACATAGGTGCTGGTACGTGGCCCAAGCTCGACGGTGCGCCGGTAGACCGCAGGCAGCGGAAGCGCTGCGTTGGTGTTGCAGGCGGCACCAAGGGGGATCGATTCCGCAATGCAGATCTGATCGCGGATCGCCGCGTTGAGGAACGGGTTGTTGGCCGGAATTGTGAGCGCCTCACCGAAGACGCCGGAAGGCGCGATGATGCCAGCGACCGTGTGCTTCGAAAACAGCGCGCGCGTATAGGCGGTGACCGTGTCGGAGACGTCATAATGCGCCTTGGCAAAAATGTTGAACCGCTCGAACGGCGTCACATAGACATTGAACGGGTTGAAGTTGAAGCCCTGGTAGAACGGCACCAGGTTGGAGCCGGTCGGGCTTACTTGCAGCGTCGAGTTGTCGTTGAATGCAAACACCGTCGGCACCGAAGTCTGCGAATCGCCCGCCGACAAACCGGTGATCGAGTTGATCGTGAAAATGCCAGGATCGCGCTTGGCGAAAAACAGTGAATCGGCTTCCTGATAGCCGATGCTGAGTACGGCATTGCCACGCCCGTCATCGAAATTCGCTCCGATCGTTACATCAGCGCGAAGGACGTTCGTGTCACCGCGCTCGCTCAATTGCTCGCTCACCGATGCGTCAAGGCCCGCAAAATCGCGACGAGTGACAAAATTGACCACGCCTGAAACCGCATCCGCGCCGTAGCTCGTCGATGCGCCGCCGGTCAGCACATCGACACGATCGATCAGCGCCAGCGGAAGGATGTTGAGATCGACCTGCCCGGTGGTTGCCGAGGGCACAAGTCGGACAGCATCAAGCAACACGATGTTGCGATTGGAGCCGAGTCCGCGAAGATCGACCGTCGCAGTCCCGTTGGTCCCGTTGTTGGTGTTCGCGCCGAGCGACGCGACGACACCGGGTACTTCGCGCAACACCTGTTCGGCATTGTTGCTCTGGCGCAGGTCAAATTCTTCGGCTCCGACCACCGCAACAGGGGAAGACGACACCAGGTTGGGGTTTTGGACCAATGTTCCCGTGACGATGATTTCTTCGCTTGCTCCATCCTCTCCAGCACTTTGCGGAGTTTCCTGCGCCATCGCAACGGCGGGCGCCAGCGTGCCGAAAAGCGCCGACGTGACGAGAAGAGCCCGACGAACTGTCGAGCGAGCTTGGTTTTTCATAGAAATCACCCCTTATATCCTACGGCAATTTAACATTTGCCACGAATTCACCGCGAATCCGCAACGCAGAATTGCATGTAGAACTACTAAAATTTTGAAGAGCGTCTAAGAAGAGAAAAAAGCCGTCGTCTTTTGATTCCTGATCTTCTGAAGCATTATTGTTACACAATATTCACCATTGTGTTGACCGGACTATTTGTTTTGCGGGATTTATTGTTTACATATCTGTAAATCAGGCGCGCTGCGGGACGATCCGTTTGGCGGCCTTGCGATATGTCCTGCCGACCGGCACAAGAACGCCATCATCCAGCACAAGGCGGATACCGGTCGCGCGGGACCGCCGGACGGCAGTGACTCGATCGCCTTGGACAAGGTGCGATCGGTGCACGCGAAAAAAGCCGTGCGGCTCGAGCCGCGCTGCGAGGGCGCTTATCGATTCGCGGTGCAAAAAGGACGCGGCGGCACAGTGAAGCCGCACATATTCCCCCTCGGCTTTCACCCAGTGGATGTCTGCCACGTCAACGCGCAGGGTCTCCCCCCACCTGTGAACCCAAATGCCGGGATCAGGTGCTTCACTTTGACCATGTTCTGCGCGTAGCACCTCCAAATGGCCCACAAGTGCTTCCAACTGGGCGCGGGCGCTCCTGTCGGACAACGCGTTGCGGACCCGGTTGAGCGTCGTTTCAAGCCGCGCGAGACGGACCGGTTTTGTCAGAAAGTCGAGGGCGCCAGTTTCAAATGCATGGGCGGCAAACCGCGGATAGGCCGACACGAAAACGATGAACGGAACCGGTCTGCCTTGATCAGAATTGCCGCGCGCAAGCTCCTCTATCACATCGAAGCCGTCAAGATGTGGCATCTCGATGTCGATCAGCACGGCGTCGGGAGAATGTGCCTCGATCTGCTGGAGCGCCGATTGCCCATCGCCAGCCGAGCCGACAACATCGACGTCGGGAAACCGGCACAACATCCCGCGCAATCGCTCGTTGGCCAGCGGCTCATCGTCGCAAATGACAACGCGGATCATTGCTCAGTTCTTCAAGATGAGCGGGATTGAGAGATGCGCCGCGAAGCCCCCGCCATCAACGGGCTTTGCCGAAAATTCAAATTTCTCCCCATATCTGCCGCGCAATCGAGCCTCGATATTGGAAATGCCGATCCCGTGACCCTGGCCGACGATCGGCCCATCCCCGCCGCTATCGACAACGGACAGATCCAGCCAATCGTTCCTGCGTTTGGCCGTGATGGAAATGGTGACGAGCTTCGAGCTTCGCGCCACCGCGTATTTTATGGCGTTTTCCACGAGCGGCTGGATGAGCATGCTCGGCAAGCGAGCTTCGCGCAGTTCGGGCGGAATCGAGATATGGATCGCAAGCCGCTCCGGAAACCTCACGTTTTCGATAGCCAGATAATGAGACTGCAACTCGATCTCCTGCGTCAGGGTAATATCGTCATAAGGATCGAGCGCGAGTCCTGCGCGAAGAAACTCTGAGAGATTTTCCACCATCAACTCCGCCTTAATATTCTGCTTGCGCGCAATCAGCGCGGCGATCGAATTGAGCGTGTTGAACAGGAAGTGAGGGTTGATCTGGTAACGCAACGCCCGGATTTGCGCAGCATGGGCCACCATCCGCAATTCGGCCAGTTGCCGCTCCTGAGCGCGTTGGCCGATGCTGAACGACAGGGCAAGGATGATTGCAGACAACGATACATAGTACCAGAACCACGACGCAAGGGAGAAAACAACCTCAACCAACGTCGCATTGGGCGGCGTTTTTAACAGGCCGAACGCATAGAAAATGAGGTGGTTGATGAGTGAGTGGAGCGAGCAACCCGCAAGGGCCAAAAGCACGGTGGCAACAACCCGGCGGACAAAAGTTTGGTGAATAAGTCGCGACTGGATTGCGACAATCGCCAACGAAAGGCCGATGCCGAAGAGCGTGACGACGAACCGCGGCGCCAGTGAGCTCAGCCCGTCACTGGAAGGCTCGGTCAGGCGATAGATGGACAATAACGCAAATTGCATCGTCCAGAATGCAAGGATCAGACCGAGCGAAGCGCGCCATATCAATCGGCGGAGCTGGCGGTCGGAAAAAGTGTTGTCCTGGTGCGTGTCCATCGGGCAACGATACGATAGACGGTGCGATACGGTAAACCGGGGGCGCAGCAGTTCGTGACGTCCGAGCGGTCGTTCGTCGAAGGCGCCGTGCTGGATGCGGCTGTTTGTGAGGCGCTTCCCGCATTTTGCAACAATGATGCACAACGCGCGGGAATCTTCTGCAAACTGTTGCCATGCAGATTGGTTTACACGCCCCTTCACAGAGCCTTGTGCTTTTCCCGCCTCACGACAATCCGGTCTCCGTCCGGCGGAGGATCCTTGAGGCAACAAGAATATTGATCAGGAAGCACGGTTGCGCCGGTTTTTCCATGGGGGGGGTGGCGCGCAAATCGGGCCTTTCGCGCCGGACCGTCTATAATCAGTTTGAGGACCGCGATGCCCTATGCCGAACTTCCCGTCATGAATTGCTTGAAGCTTTCGAGCAGGACCTGCCGCGGGAAATTGGTCGCGAAATCGAATTGCGCACGGGGCTGGAGCAGTTCTTCATCAAGGCTTTGTCTGCCCTCGCCTCTACCGAGCACCGCGAACTCCGCGAATCAGTGCTTCGCGACGGACATGTCGCGCCTTGGCTCGAACAACTCTACCAAAGCCGCGTTGTGAGGCCCCTCATGCTTGCGGTTGAACACTTCCTTCTCACGCGACAGCTGTTTGGCGATGAAGGGCAAGGTCGCCCGCATGAGCGGGCGGTGCAGTGCCTTGACATGCTGATGGCGACGGTATCGGGCGACGATAAGGACACGGTATTTTCTCCGCATGAGCTGGTCGGGGTATTTGTGTCCCGGCTCACCGAAGCGCATCGGCTGGAGCAGGCCGGTGGCCATCCTCGGATCTGACGGACAGGCGCGGCAGACCAGCGCCAAGACCAGCCATGAAAGAGCGAGGATTCGTGCGGTCATCCTTGAAGCCGCCCGCTCGGTCATTCGCGACGCGCAATATGAAAGCTGGTCGATCGAGGATGTCGCACGGGCAGCCGGGTGCTCGCGGCGGACCATCCGCAGCCGATTTGAATCCAAATATGATCTATATCGTGCGTCGCGGGACGAAATTGTCGACTCGCTATTTGATGTGGCCAATTTCGTGATCCCCGAGCGAATGGATCTTGCCGATGGAATCATCTTCTTTGTCTATTCGGCGTATGAAGCCTGCACCGAACCGAAGTACCGCGAGATATTGATTTCTTCAGTGCGGGACCATGACGCATATCCCGGGCTTATCGAGCGCTACATGCGGATGATCCGGTCTCCGATGACGATTGCATGCGAGAATTTTGTGCTCTCGAAGCTCCCAAAGGAACGCACGATGAGGACGTCGTTTGCAATCATCGCCGATCAGATCTTTCAGCTGGTTGAATCCGTCGCCATCGGAAACATTGTGGCTATCGGGCCCGAAGCTCCCCGCCGGAACCGGGCGGCCGACCCGTTGCGGCTTGAACTTGCGGCCCGATCCTATGCCGCCCTACTGGCTGACGAGAAAAGTCTTGCGGCCCTTGCATCATCGCACCACGCCAAGTCCGTGGCGGAGACAATCCAGGCCATGGAAGAGGCTTGATTGCGCTCGGCATTTCAAGGTGCGCTTTAATTGCCCGTTTCAGCTATCAAATCCCGCCTGCTCCAATATCGCCCGCGCCTGGCCAAGGTGCTTGCCATAGTTTCGCCATCTGCCGGACGATCGCGCATGAAGCGGCTTGCGAACCTGCCAGGCACTCGGCGTCCGGACGGGCGTCGTGCCCACGCCTTCGGACAGGCAGGATTCCTCCCATGGCAAATCGCAAAAACGGAGCAGCCGAGCCACTTCCGAGCGGGCATCCTGCACGACGCGATCATAATTGAAATCGAAAATTTCGCCCGGATGAATGGATTGCCAATGCGTCATCAGGCGCCGGTACTGGACATACCAATGGGCAATGTCCTCCAATGCGAATGCATGGCTCTGGCTTTCGTCGAAATGGAGAAAGAATATCGAGAGGATATTGTCGAGCGGAGTGCGCACTGAATGCACGATCCTGGCATCCGGAAAAAGCGATTTGATGAGGCCGACATAAAGGAAATTGTCTGGGCGCTTGTCGGTAAGCAGGCCTGCATCCGGAAACAGATGCCTGATGCCGCCCAGATAGGCTGAACGAATTCGTTCAAGCAGGTCTTTGGGGGCGGATGCGGCAGCAAAAGGGAAAGGCTGGAGTTTGTCGGCGACGAGCGCTGGCAGAAGATCGAGCTCGCCTCCCGATGTAACAAGGCTGTGTCGACACAATATCCCCTCCGCGAGCGTCGAACCCGATCGGAACAGACCAAGTATAAAAAGCGGGGAGGCATCCCCTTCCTGTGGCAAGTCAGCGCCCGGTCCGGGCCATGCGCGCACGATGGATTCGATCAGCCCCTCATGACGGGTGCGATCATAAAATCTTCGCGGATCGGCCACGGCACGCGCGATCCGGTTCGCCTGCTCGAACGCCTCGAACGCGCCATCATAATCCCCGGATGCGTCGAGCGCCTGACCCATCGCAAAGCTGATTTCGGCGGCGTCGTTGCTGGTGGCGGGAACTTGAGCGAGCGCGGAGCGGAGGCCCGGAAGGGCCGATGCGCCATTTCCTTCAAACACTTCGATGGCCGCCAGTCTCGAGATCGCCCGCCCATTATGTGGGGAGATCAACAGAACCCGGGCATAAGCCGCCCGTGCGCCATCGGCATCGCCAATATCCTCACACAAATTCCCAAGATTCAGCAGGCCGGGAATGAATGAGCGATTTTCCGCCAGGGCCACCTGCAGTTCAGCCTTTGCCGCCGTGACATCATTCAGATGTTCGGACAGGATGACGGCGATGTTCAGGCGCACCTCTTCCGGCCGCTCTATGCCTCTCGCAATCGCGATCCGGTACGACGATACGGCCTCTTCGAACTGCCTTGACATGCGCTGTAGATAGCCCAGATTGTACCAGTCCAAGGCGCCATCCGGCATTAGCCTCAATAGCCGCTGATAGGCTTGGATTGCCGCCTCGGTCTGTCCGTGTCGCAATATTTGTTCCGCTTCCCGGCGCAAACTGGAGGCATCAGTCACGCAATCTCTCCCCGATACATGGGCCAATACTGACCATTGGGCAAACCCCGCTGCCCTTATGGCACAGGGGCTTGCAGAATCAAATTGGTTGTATATACATCCAATTATGATAAAAATGCGATGCACTGACTCCGGCGAAGCGATGAGGTCGCAAGGGCTGACCTGCCTTTGCGGAAATATGCGCATGGCCACACGCTCAATTTCGGCGATCTATGACCGGCAGTTGAGACCACTGGGTTTGCGCACGTCACAACTGGCTGTGCTCTGGGGAGTATATGGGACCGAGCCGGTTACGGCATCCGAACTTGCAACAACAATGGCGATCGACAAGACGACTCTGGCCCGCGCGCTTCGTGTACTTGAGGAGAACGAGCTGATTTCAATGGTACCCGGCCGGGATAGACGTGAACGTCGCGCCGCGCTCACCCGCAAGGGCCGCGCAAAATTCGACGATGCAATGCCGCTTTGGCGGGCAGCGCAGGATGAAGTGCGGGCAACGGTTGGAGAGGGGAACTTCAACGCACTTGTTGCAATTTCAGTGGAAACGACGCGAGCTCTTTGATCGATTCTATCGCCGTGTGGAGTTTGGAAGTTGGTAGTTAATGTTGACCATTTGATGTTTGGCGCAGGTACGCCTGAGCATCCTTGGATTTGCCAGAAGCCAAGCGGTGAATTGCAATTCTCGGCGTACCGCGACCGATCCGTCAATCCACCGGAACTCGTCATCCTGATCGATGCAGCAGAACACAGATATCGTCTCGATTGTCTCGAAGCGCAACACGGTCGTTGGGATCAAGGCGCTTTGGCTCTTCGCGTCGGGCTGCACTGGCGCAATCGTTCCAATTCGGCTCGGCTGACATCGCGCTGAAACGGAACGTTGAGGCGGAGACTCTAGCGCAGGATTTAGCCACAATCGATCATTCGTCTGGCACTTATTTACTGACCTCAAACCGCATCAAAGGGAGAGGGCATGCCACGCTCCTGAAAGCCAACCAGCCCACTTCGCTATTTTCACTCATCACCGGAGGTAATCCGGCTGGTGGCGATGCTTTACGTTCGGTTCCCGCTGAGCTTGCTGCGCTTCATGCGTCCGACCCCTTGCGTGTCGGACTTTACTCATTTCTGGTCACATTTCAGGGGAGCACGTCACCTTGACTGAGTGACAAGTCCTGATGGCCTGAGACTCGATTGCATTAGGGGATCACTGCGCCGATCAGAGACGAGTTCGCATCGGACTGACAGCACCGCCACACAGTCCTACACGCATCCTGTCGATTACCGATGAAGGCCGTCAAACTCTGATGCGTGCCCTACCCGCCTGGGCCGAAACACAAAATGTCCTTGTGCAGCGTATTGGGGCTTCCAACTGGAGTCAGATGATGGACTCACTTTCAAAATTGAGAGCAGCTGCAAGTGGCCTGCACGACGACCAGACATACGCGTAAATGCATGATGCCCTAGTTGAAGCGCAACCGATCCCCGCGCAGCATCATCGAGTCCAGCTCAGACAGGTAGTTTTGCCCAAGCAACGATACCTTGAGTCCGTCGCGTACAATTGCAGCATCCAGCTTTTCAACCCGTTGTCCGGCAACCGTAACGTCCTTGAGTTTCGCCCAACTCATAGCGGAAGGCCCGCCGGCTGTCTGGATGTGCGCTTGGTGAGTGCCTGAATCCTTGTTTATGCCAACCCGTTCGGCATCGCGCTGCGTCAGCACCACTACGCTGGCGCCGGTATCAACCACAAAGCGAACGGGCACACCGTTGACGTTGCCAGTGACGTAAAACAGGCCATCGTTGGCACGCTGGAACTCGACCTGCCTCCCCCGCTCTTCAGCCATATGTGCTGACTTGGCCTCGACTATGGCTGCATTCGCGTGGGGTTCGGAAACCTCAACCGCTCCGCCATTCCCAAACTGGGCGAAAAAAATACCCGCCCCAAGAGCAATCGTACTGGCAAATATGACTGGCAGGGATCTCGCGAGCATGAGGAAATACTGGCCAAAAGCGATCAACATGCAATGTCCCGACAAGCCTAATAGGAAATTAACCTTAAACTGCTGCTACGGATGCAGCGCGGCGAAGCCGATCGCGTCGCCATCGCTGAATAACGCCGAACAACAGGAAGAGCAGCGCGCCAGCAGCAAGTTCGGCCGCCACAACATAGTAAGGCCAACGCATCGACTCGCCCGACACAAAAAGTACATAATGCGGGCGCTGAACGCGGTATCCCACGTTGCGATATAGTTGGATAATCTCTCCCGGTAAGGCATTCCGTCGAAGGATACCCGAAGCAATCGGCGCGAATTTCAGTTGCTCGCCAGGCAATTGCCGTAGTTCTACGAAGTAGCGGAAACGGGTATCGGCGCGACCCCGAGGCGCGACCGGCGCAAAATAAGTATAGCGGCGTGTAACGAGCAAATTCTGTCCAAAGGCGGACGTGCGCTTGTAAAGGACATCGCCAACCAGTGCCGACCTCCCCTCTGCGGGCGAAAGCGCAGACAACGATCCAAGCACAACCTGCTGCGTCGTTCCTCCGTCGTCGGGCAAGGTATATGTCAACAGGAATGCTATGCCGGACGAAGCAGAAAAACCGGCCGAAATGTAAAAAAGACCGCGCATCAGCCGCGTCGCTGCGGCGATCGCGCGTCCGCCATTTCTCGCATCCAGAACCAGTTCCGCCTTCGCCTGGCGCCGACGATAGAGCATGTATGCGAGAATTGGTGATCCGAAAACGGCAATCATGATCAACAGAGTAAATGCGGGGAAGTAGCGCCCGAACAAATCGAACTGCCATTCGGCAGCGCGCGCCATAAATCCGTTGTAGCGGATCGCTTGCCACAGGAAAAAGAGCGCGACGACCAGCAACCAGCAGGAAAAAGCGCCGATCTCAAGGCGCCGACGCCGGCGGCCGGCGCCATCGATATCCCTGTCAGTCGCTGCCACAAGCCCCCTATCACCTACCGGCCGGCAAACCTGCCTGCTAAAATGCTCTACTGCGCAAATTCCCCACGCCAGATCGTCAGCTTGACTATCCTGCCAGCAAGGTTGGGTCAAACTATCCTGTTAACGCTGGATCAAGATATGCCGTCATAGCCTCCACCCTGCATTGCACTCAGCATTCAAGACTCCGGAGTGGACATCGAGTTGGTGTATATGCTCGATCTGCAGCGATTCGTGGTTAGCATGGCTTTGCGTCAGAGTGGTTGGGGAAACAGGTGAGTATCGGCGTGAGTTATCGGTGCGGTTCTCTATTGGCGGCGCTCCTTTGCTTTTTGTCAGCCATCCTGTCCGCTCACGCCCAGCCGGCTTCGGGGCCCGCGACAAGCGCCGAATCGATAATGCTGCAGGCGGACGCATTGAATGAGCAGGGCCGCTTCGCCTTGGCGGAGCCGCTCTACCGCAAAGCACTCGAGATGCAGCGGAGCGCGGTCGGGGAAATGCACCTCGCGACAGCCCAGGCCTATGACAATCTGGGCTCAAACCTGAGCCAGCAGGGCCGTTACGCAGAAGCCGATGCACTTTTGCGCAAGTCACTTGAAATTGTTCGTTCGAATCTCGGGGAAGTAGATGGAGGCGCGGCAGCCGGTTACAACAACCTCGCCGCCAACCTGTTCGCCTGGGGCCGGTACAAGGAAGCCGAACCCTTTTATCGTCGCGCATTGGAAATCAATCGCGCGACACTTGGTGAGAACCATCCGAACACTGCAACAAGCTACACCAATCTTGCCGCCAATCTGGTCAGGCAAGGTCGCCGCGCTGAAGCCGATAACCTGACGCGTCAGGCCCCTCTCGACGAGCACTCACCGAATGCCGGCGTTCGTCTTACCATCGCCGCACGATACAGTAGCACTGGCTATTCGCTTTTTACCCAGAGCCGCTATAGTGAAGCTGAACCCTATTTCCGTAAAGCACTCGAGATCAATCTTGCCCTCCGCGGTGAGACTCATCCCGATACGGCCATAAATTATATCAACTTGGCATCTACCCTGGCGGGCCTGGGCAGTTTTGTCGAGGCCGAACCGCTATATCGCCAAGCGCTGGAAGCTAGTCGGACGACGCTTGGCGAAAACCATCCCTACACAGCGCGCGGCTATAGCAACCTGGCAACCAATCTGAACCAACAGAGCCGCTATGCAGAGGCAGAAAGTCTCTCTGCCAGGGCTGTTGAAACGGCTCGGAGAGCGACGCAGGCTGGGCTCGGCACAACCGACTCCGATCAGTCGTCATCCGGCAGTATGGGGCGCCCGTTCGAGGACTTATTCGGCGACTATCTGGGAGTCGCCTGGAATCTATCCGCGACCAACCCTGCCGAGCGTGCACGACTAACAGCGAGCGCCTTTCGCGTCGCTCAGGATGCGATGAGGTCAAAATCGGCCGTCGCAATGGCGCAGGCCGCCATTCGAACCGCGGGGGGCAGCGATGCCCTCGCCCGCGCTGCCCGCGACGAGCAGGATTTAACAGCGTTGGTGGCTGATCTGGACAATAAGCTCCTGGCGGCACTCGGCCAAGGTAACCCCGTCGATGAAAAAAGGGCGAAGGCACAGTATGATAGTGCAGTTACGCGGCTGGCGTTAGCGGGCGCCCGAATAAACAGCGATTTTCCGGCCTATCGCGAGCTTGTTTCATCCCAGCCGCTGGAGCTTGCCGAAGTGCAGCGCGCGCTCGGGCCCGATGAAGGGCTGCTGGTGCTGATGGAGAGCGGTGAGAGCATTTATAGCTTTGCCGTAACATCGCGGTCGGTGGCCTGGAACTGGATCGATCAAGCCGACACAAAGCGCGTTCTTGAGCAGATCATAACGCTGCGCTGCGAAGTCGATTGGAAAACCTGCCCGGCCGCCGAGCAGTACAGGCTTGACCTGATTCCGTTTACGCCGTTCGAGGAGAAACTGTACCGGCGCTACGATCTCGACAAGGCGTATGCTCTATATCAGAAGTTGATTGCGCCCGTTGCCACCGCCTTGCACGGCGCGAAACGACTCTACGTTACCAGTTCCGGCACGTTGGGAGATCTGCCACTCGGCATGTTGGCAGATGCACCACCGCCAGCGAGCGCAGACTTTGCCGATCCTGCAATCTTGTTGCGTGCGCGGTGGTTTGGCGATCGCTTTGCCATGACGAGTCTTCCAGCGGTATCCGCTCTGCGGCTCAAAGCCTTGCGCAAGGCCGGACAGCCGGTCTCAAGCCAGTTCCGGGGCTATGGCGACCCATTGCTTGATGGCACCAACTTGCCGGACGGCGGTTATGGTTTTTTCCAGGGTGGGCCGGGTGGCTCCAGCCTGGCGGATCCCGCCCGTCTCAATAAATTGCAACCGCTCCCTGGCACACGCACTGAGTTGTCTGCGTTGGCCGGTCTGTTTGGCGATGGCGAGAGCACACTTCACCTGGGCAAAGGAGCGACGGAGAGCGCCCTTCGTCAGGACAAATTGCTGGAGACGGCCGGCGTCATTGCCTTTGCCACGCATGGTCTCCTGCCAAGCCGCAAATTCAAGCTGGACGAACCAGGCTTGGTCTTTACGCCGCCGACAACTCCTTCGGCGACAGACGACGGCATATTGACCGCGTCTGAAGCCTCTGCTCTCTCGCTTGCGGCGGACTGGGTCATCCTCTCGGCGTGCAATACCGCATCGATAGCCAATGGTGCGGGGGGGAACGACAATTTGTCGGCACTCTCGCGGGGGTTTCTCTATGCCGGGGCCAATGCCTTGCTTGCCAGCCATTGGCGCGTATCGGACGAAGCAACGGCAGCATTGACGGTCGAAACGCTTTCCGCCCGCCGGACGAATTCCAAAATCACGCGCGCGCGCGCGCTTCAGCTAGCCATGCGCAGTATCCGAACTGGAACGCGCGCCGACGGTACGCCGGTTCCGGGCTGGTCGGAAGAATGGATCCACCCTGTTGCCTGGGCCGCGTTCACGCACGTCGCCAATCACGATCAGTAGGAGCGATGTAGGCAGCAACGGAATTGCTTCGCGGCAAAATTTCGTCTAGGGGCGCAAGCAACTATAAATGTAGAGTATTTGGGGATGGTATGGCCAACATTGTTGAACCTAGAGACGCGGCGCATTTGATCGGGTTGCTCGAGAACGTGCTTGACGAGCTTGATGCACGAAACCTGGTACAGACTGCGGCGAAAGTTGCGAGCACGATCGACACGCTCAAAGCGGAAATTGAGTGTGCCAGCCCAAGTGTTGGTGTGGCTGCTCAATGAGCGAATTTGATCCGGTCCACGGAACGTAATTGACATTGAGTTGCTTCGCGAGTGTATTTGGGTGGGGTGGAGCATTTTTTTGGGCCTCGGGGGCCTTGGTGAACACGGGAAATGCCGATGCTGGGACTAGCCCAAGATGATCGGATAGCGAAGCTGAGCAATGCGCAATGCGATTGCCTGAGGCTGGTTGCCGAGCATCGATCTTCGAAGGAAATTGCGCGCCTTCTTGCGATATCGCCGCACACCGTCGATCAGCGGCTAAAACGAGCCACAAATATTCTTGCCGTGAGCAGCCGGTTTGAGGCCGCGCGGCTGTTTTCCAGTTATGAACGCGAGACTGTCGCTTCGCCATCGGTATACGATGGATTGATATACCAAAGTCCGGAGCTTACCCGCTTCGCCGATCTGGGCGACATGGACGGGCCGCCCGACGAACTGGATCCGCTGGGCGACGGTGATGAGGAAACAACGCTTCACGAAGCTCAGGCAAGCTATTTCAGCATGTTTGAGCCCCAAGCCAAACCTCACACCCTTCTGTCGATCCTATCGGATGCAAGGTACGAGAATGACCTACCGACGTCATGGCGCCTGCTTGCCATTATGGTGATCATGCTTGGCGGAGTTGTTGCATTCGCCGCACTGGTGAGTGTCGCTGAGGGTCTTTCCCGGATCTACTGAGACTGGGCTGAATTCTAAGCATTTTGCACCAATCAAGCGCGCGGACATCGAGTCCGCGCGAAAGGAGAACTATATGCTAAACGACCGTCTGGGTGCCGCAAGAGATATAGCGGCCAAGTTGTTTGCCCTTGAAACATCCATCGACCAAGCCTTGATTCACGCTGGTGAATTGACGGCGGTTGTTCCCGCCGCACGCCAGCGCGCGAAGGTTTCTGCCGTAGTTGGCCAAGACGCCTATGCGCTAACGGCCGAAACGCTTGCCGCCCTTCACGAGGCCCGCGCCAAGATCGTTGCCGCGCATCATGCCTTCGCCGAAGTGCAGACTGAGATGGGCCTCGGCACCCGCATGAGCGGTGACGGTTGGAAACCGCCAGCACTCCCGGCAGTAGCCGCCTCGCTAAAGCTCGTGGCTGATCGCGCTGCCTAATTTCAAGACAGGATTGACGCCGATGCCGACATTGTGTTCGAAGCCGCGAAATGATTTTCTGGATTTTCTGGGCTTTGGTTCTGTCGGTATCGGTCTACGTCTTCCGTTTTGGCGGAAGGGAGGAGCGCTTGGTGGCCTCCATCTTGGTCGCCGCCTATCTTGTGACCCTTCTCTTTTACTGGTTTGGAGAGTCGGACTGGCTGAAGCCCCAGCTAGGCATTTTGCTGTCCGACTCGCTGGCCTCGGCCTTGCTTCTTGTTGTCGCGTTAAGGAGTAAGAGATTTTGGCCGCTCCCAATCGTCGCGTTTCAGATTCTCCCCGTCCTGACGCAACTCGTCTCGGCGTTCGGGGAGAACCTCGTCTCCTACGGACTCGGCGTGGCACAGGGGGCGTGGAGTTATTTGCAGCTGATCGTTCTCATCGTCGCCACGATCCGGACGCGGAAACGAGCGCAGAGCTAAACGACGACAAGCAACTCCTTGCCAATCTCATCCGTGGGTTGGTGGGTGAAAAAGCGATCCAGCTCAGCGACAGCCTGATCGATACATTTGGAACACTGCCGCGCGTGCTCAAGCGCTTTGAGCACGATAGCGCGGACGTGCCTGGTTGGCCGGCAGACGTTACCAATCTGCTGGCCGACCTGTCTCGCACACTGGGCCGGGTATTGAGGCGTGAAGCCTTGCCCGGCCCCATCGTGTCAACGTCGGGCAAGTTCCTCGCCTACCTGCATCACGACATGGCGCATCTGGCACGCGAAGTCTTCAGGGTTCTTTTTCTGGATTCAAACAATCGCCTTCTGGCGGACAAGATCATGTGGGAAGGCACAGTGGCGGGTGTGCAGGTTCATCCGCGCGAAGTCGTGCGAGAGGCACTCGATCTTGACGCTACGGCATTGATCTTCGTCCACAACCACCCGAGCGGCGATCCCTCGCCGAGCCGTCATGACATATCCATTACGAGGCGACTCATGGCCGCCTGCGAGCCATTCGATGTTGCCGTGCACGATCACATCATCATAGCGCGTTGCGGCTTTTTGAGCATGCGATCCCGGGGGTTGATCCATGAACCGCGGGTCTCGGGAAACCTCGCTCACGCGGCCGCCAGATGAATATTGGTACAGGGGAACAGCACATGAATTCGCCACCCAGGCACTTTGTCCAACCGCTGGAAGGTCATGGCGAAAGCGAGCTGGCGGGCTTGGCAGTCGCGCGATCCACGCGCGAGATCGAACGCATCGCAGCCGTCATCGACCAGCATCGCGGAACAGAGGCTGGCGGCGAACTGGTCGAAGATCATGATGCCAAACGCAACGCATTCATGGCACGGCGCCTGCTAGAGATCAGTCACCAGGTTGACAGTGTATTTGAAGGGCCGCTGCTGGCAAACCCTGGATGGGATATCCTGCTCGACCTTTTCATTCAGCGGAGCGAGGGCAAGCGCATCAGCATCATCAGCGTGTGTATAGCCGCCAACGCGCCCACCAGCACTGTCCTGCGCTATTTGCAGGCGATGATGGACGTCGGCACCATTATCAGAAGTCGGTCGGTCGAGGACAGCCAAGGGCTACTCATCAGCCTTTCCGACGAGGCTTATGCCAAGATGAAGGCCATTTTGGCCTGAGGCTCTGCTTGAAGCCCAAGAAGGTCAAAGAAATTGGCCCCGGCGAACGATGGTCGCCGGGGCCAGTTTGGGATCAGTGATTTTTCCCTAGCGCAGCAGGTTCAGAACGCCCTGCTGGCTCTGGTTCGCCTGCGCAAGCATCGCGGTAGATGCCTGGGCAAGGATCTGGGCCGAAGCGAGCTTGGTCGTTTCCACCGAATAATCGGCATCTTCGATGCGCGACTTCGCTTCCGCCAGATTGGTGACGGTCGATGTCAGATTGTTGACGTTCGATTCCAGACGGTTCTGCGCAGCACCAAGGTTCGCACGCTGCGTTGCAACCGTTGTAATCGCGGTATCAACCAGCGCCAGCGCCGTCGAAGCGCCAGCCACTGTCGAAACGTCGACGGCCGCAACGCCAAGCCCGGCTGCCTGCATGTTGCCGATGGCGATCGTGACGGTCTGGCCGGTGTTGACGCCCGTCTGGATGGCAAGGCTGGCCGTGCCGTCGAGCAGCGCCGTTCCGTTGAAATCGGTCCGCGTGGCAATGTCACCGATCTGGCCAAGGAGCTGTGTAACTTCAGCCTGAAGCGCGGTACGATCCGAAGTCGAAGCCGTGCCGTTGGCGGCCTGGACGGCCAGTTCACGCATACGAACAAGGATGTTGGACGTTTCCTGCAGCGCACCTTCAGCAGTCTGGGCGAGCGAGATACCGTCATTGGAGTTGCGGATCGCCTGCGAAAGGCCGCGAACCTTGGCGTCCATACGGGTCGCGATGGCGAGGCCGGCGGCGTCGTCCTTCGCACTGTTGATACGCTTGCCGCTCGACAGGCGGTCCATTGCCATGCCTTGCATGGCATTGGCAATACGCGAGCTGTTCTGTGCACGCAGGGCGCTCACATTCGTGTTGATTACAGTCATTTCTAGTCCTTTCAGGCATTTGCCAAATGGGGCAGCCCGCAGGAGTGAGCAGCCACGCAGGATGGAAACGGCGGGCGGTTCAAATGGTTTAGCGAACAAGTAAATATCAATATTTTGACGCCTGGGATGTCCGATCTCGGCCCACTGTCAGCCGATGGTATAAATTTTACGCAATTCTGCGCCTCAGAGGCAGTTGGCACGCTCTTTGCTTCTTGTCCCCATGAGTCATTTACGACGCAAGAGACAGGAAGTGCACCATGACTGCGATCGATCCGGGAAGGCTGCTTCAGATGCGGTCGACGATCATTGGTCAGAACGCCGCGCTCCAGCGCGCCGCCGGTCATGAGGTCACCGGCGGCACCGAAGCGGTGTCCTCAAGTTTCGGCCAGACGCTCACCGACGCCGTACGCAACGTCAACACCCAACAGACGAAAGCCGGCGATCTGTCTGCAGCCTATGAGCGAGGGGATACCAATGACATCGTCCAGGTGATGCTCGAACGACAGAAAGCCTCGATCGGCTTTGAAGCGACGCTTCAGGTGCGCAACAAGCTGCTTTCGGCCTATCGCGACATCATGAACATGCCGGTCTGACATGTCGGATCAGGAAGTTATCCCGGCTGGTGCCACGCCGCTTTCAACGCCACAGTTGCGCGTCGCTGCGCGTGGCCCGAACCCATTGACTGCGCTCCGGGCATTTTCAGACCAGCCCGCGGTGCGTCGATCCATCCCAGCACTTGGCGGGATCGGCATGCTCGCGCTCGCAGGTGCGGCCTGGTGGGCCGTGCAGAGCCCGAGCCAGACCCCGCTTTATGCCGGCCTTGCAGACACCGACAAAGCCGCTGTCGCAGACGCCCTGCAAGCCGCAGGCATCCCCTATGGCATGGACCGCGACACGGGCGGCATCGTCGTTGGTGAGGACGAGGTCCATAAAGCCCGGATGATGCTGGCCGGACAAGGGCTGCCAAAGGCGGCACCTGGCGGCGATGCAATGCTCAACGCACTTCCGATGGGCGCCAGCCGCGCACTCGAAGGCGAAACGCTGCGGGGTGCCCGCGAAGCCGACCTTGCCCGAACCATCGAAGCAATCGATGCCGTGAAAGGGGCCCGTATCCATCTGGCGACGCCAGAGCCCAGCCCCTTCGTCCGCGACGATACTGCCCCTGCTGCGTCCGTCATGCTGACGATGGAAAGCGGGCGTTCGCTTTCCGATGCCCAAGTGGGAGCCATCAAGCATCTCGTTGCGTCCTCGGTTCCCGGGCTTTCTCCGGCACAAGTGTCCGTTGTCGACCAGACCGGGGCGCTCCTGTCGCAGGAGGATTCAGGCTCCGATGACAAGAATTTCCAGCTCCAGCTCAAAGTCGAAGAACGGTATCGTAAGGCCGTAACGGCCTTGCTGGCCCCAATGCTGGGCGCAGGCAATTTCAGCACAGAGGTTCACGCAGACGTCGATTTCGCCGAGAGCCAGTCGACGCGCGAGTCCTACCCCAAAGATGATCGGGCGTTGCGTAGCGAAGAAGGAAACAAATCTACCAATGCGTCCAGCGAGGCGTCAGCCATCGGTATTCCAGGAGTACTTTCGAACCAGCCACCCCAGGCAACAAAAGTCGCCAATACGCCGAGCGGCACCCAGCCTGCGACGCCGCCTTCCACTCCAACTACGACCGGCGAAAGCGCCGAAACCTATTCACGCAATTTCGACGTAGGGCGAGAGATTTCGGTCACTCATCAACCAGTCGGGCGAGTGCGTCGCCTGACCGTCGCTGTGGCCCTGCGAGATGCCGTGGGCGGCAAGAAGCGTTCCAAGGTTGAGCTTGCCCAGATCGACAGCCTTGTCAAAGGTGCCGTCGGTTTCGACCCGGCGCGCGGCGACATTGTTGCGATTTCGGCAAGGCCTTTTGCCGACATGCCCGAGGCCGTCGCAAAATGGTGGGACAATCCCCTACTGATGGTAGCGTTGCGCCAGATTGGTGCAATCTTCGTCGCAATCCTCGTGCTGCTGTTTGTCGGTCGCCCGGTTCTTCGGATGTTGCGGGAGAAATCGGCTGCCGCGGAAGAGAATGCAGTGCTCGAGAAGAAGCTGCTTGGCGCAACTGCGCCTGGGGCAGGAAACGCGCCTCTCAGGAACGTGACCCTCGAAATGATCGAGGCGGCACCCAGCTATGAAGAGCGCGCCGCACTCGTGCGCAATTTCGTGAAGCAGGATTCAGCACGTGCAGCAATCGTCGTTCGCCAACTCGTCCAGGAGCGGGCGAATGGATGACGACACCGATCTGCTCGAAGGTGACGAGGCGCTCCCAAAGGCGCTCGCACTTGGCGGCCCCTTTGCCGCTGCGATCCTCTTGATGCTGCTGGGCGAAGAAGAAGCTGCGTTCATCTTGCGGGATATGGATCCCGATGATGTGCGCCAGCTCGGCAAAGCGATGTTTGAAGCCGCCGAGGCCAGCGAGGCGGAGGTCGAGGCAGCACTCGACAGGTTCATCGGACGTACCCGCCAGGTTTCCTCGCTTTCCGTCAGAGCGGAACCCCGCATTCGCAGCGTGATGACGCAAGCGATCGGCAATGTCCGTGCCGACAATGTCTTGGGCGACGTGGCCCCTCGAGATAGTGTCCGTGCGCTTGAAATGCTGGGCTGGATGGAAGTCTCGGCAATCGCAAAGATATTGACGCAAGAGCATCCACAGGTGGGTGCCCTGATCGTCGCTTCGCTGAATCCCGAAGCTGCTGTGGAAGCGCTCAAACTGTTGAGCGATGATCAGCAGTCCGACCTTGTGATGCGCGCAGCCCGTCTGGGCGCGGTCAGCAGTGAGGCCATTTCGGATCTGGAAGACGTGCTTTGCCGTTTCGGCGACGTCAAGCAGAGCAAGCCGAAAGTCAATCTCGGCGGAAAGTCGGATGCCGCGAAGATCATGAACAAGATGGCGAAGGCCGATGGTGAGCGAGTGCTCAAGGGCCTCAAGAAGCGCGACAAGATCCTTGGCCAGCAGATCGAGGATGAAATGTTCATCTTCGACAACCTCATGGATCTTGACGACAAGAACCTCGGCGCGCTCATGCGCACGGTTGACTCCGCAATCCTGACGTTGGCGCTGAAGGGTGCCGCAGAGCCGCTGGTCGATCGTATGTTCGGCTGTATGTCGGCACGCGCCGCCCAAACCATCCGCGACGAAATGGAAGAGCGCGGCATGGTCAAGCGGGTCGAGGTGGACGAGGCCCAAAGGGCTATCATCGCCATTGCTCGCCAAATGGCCAACGACGGCACGATCATGCTTGCCGGCGCTGGAGAAGATTATGTCTGATACCACCGTCCGCGCGATCCGGGTTGCCGATGCCGCACCCAGGAATGCCGGTTTCATCCCCGCAAGTTTCGCACGCATCGATCGGCGCGCGTCAGGTGATGCAATCGCTCTTTCAGCCCAAGCCGGCCGCGATCAGCGGCCCGCACTGGACGATTTCGCACGAGGCTTTGAAGAAGGCCGCCGCGCCGCCGACGACGCCTTCTCAACCGAACGAACCGCTCTTTTGCGCCTGGTTGAAAGCGTCGGCGCGCTGCAACCCGAGCCAAGCGAAGAACTGGCCATGCTGATCGGCGAAACCGTCTATCGCCTCGTGACCGACATTGTAGGCCAGGTCGACATTGATCGTGACTGTCTTTCACGCCGTGCGACGGCCGCCGCCGGACTGGTCGCCGAATGCGACAACGCCCGCACACTAAATGTGAATCCTGCCGACCTCGTGCTGCTGGAAGATCTGCGCACCGGCCTCACGCTTGCGGGCGATGCCTCGCTTGCACGTGGAGACGTCCGGATCGATTGTTCGGCTGGCTGGATCGAGCATGGCACGAGCCTCTATATCGATGCCCTGCGCAGCGAGCTGGGCCTTGCGGAAGCAGGCGCATGACTGGTCGGCTTATGAAATCCGCCGAAGCCCTGATCGGCCAGACCAACATTGCCGCAGCCGCGCCGCGTCGGGTTGGTACACTTGTCGCGCATGAAGGCTTGATGCTTGAGGCAGAAGGCTTTGCCCAGCCGCTGGGATCCACTGCCAAGATCCTGTCGGCTTCTCACGCGCCCGTGCGCGGGGAAGTCGTCGGCTTTCGCGGCAACCGCAGCATCGTTTTGCCTTTCGATGGCGATGCCCCGTTTGTCGCTGGCAGCCGCGTCGTCCCCGATGGCGACGGCGGACTTGCCACCTGTGGCGTGGGGTTGCTTGGCCGCGTCGTCGATGCACATGGCGATCCGCTTGACGGGCGCGGGCCGATCGCCAGCCGCTTTTTTTGGCCGCTTGCCGGTCGTCGCACCAACCCACTCCATCGCGGACGCGTGATCAAGGCGCTCGATATGGGTGTTCGCAGCATCAACGGCCTTTTGACCGTGGGCCAGGGCCAGCGCGTCGCCATCGTTGCGGGCTCGGGAGTCGGAAAATCGGTGCTGATGGGGCAAATGCTTGCCGGTGCCGAATGCGACGTGATGGTTGTCGGTCTGGTCGGCGAACGTAGCCGCGAAGTGAGCGACTTCCTCGAAACAAAGCTGACCCCGCAGATGCGCAAGAAGACTGCGGTGGTTGCCGTTCCTGCCGATCATCCGCCGCTGCTCCGGCTGCGCGCCGCGATGCGGGCGACAGCGATTGCCGAATATTTCCGCAACGAAGGCAAAAACGTCTTCCTGCTGATCGATAGCCTGACGCGCGTTGCCCATGCGCAGCGCGAAATCGGCCTTTCCCTTGGCGAACCGCCGACGATGAAGGGCTATCCCCCCTCGGCGCTGGGCATCATCCCGCGGCTCGTCGAGCGAGCTGGCGCGGATCGCCATACTGGCGGTTCGATCACAGCAATCTACACCGTACTGGCCGATGGCGGCGATACCGATGATCCCGTTGTGGATGCCACACGCGCCATTGTTGACGGGCACATCATATTGTCTCGCAGTCTTTCGGAGCAGGGAGTCTATCCCGCGATCGACGTGTCGCGCTCGCTTTCGCGAACCATGGTCGATGTGATCGACCGCGATCATGCAATGGCTGCCGCACGCTTTCGCCAGCTCTGGTCGCTATATGAAGAAAATCGCGACCTGTTGCTGATGGGCGCCTACGCCCCCGGCAACGATGCCGCGCTCGATGAGGCTATCAGCCGCCGCGACGACATGCTCTCTTTTCTGCGCCAGGATGCCAAACAAACTGTTTCATTCCATGAATCCCGCGGACAACTGGTCGAAGGGTTCGGCGCATGACGAGCCTCGCCCAACGCCGCGCGCGGATCCTTAGGGTGCGACAGATGGAACATCGCGTCGCCCGCGTCCGGCTGGCGACTGCAGAAGCGACACTTGCCAATCTCGACCGGATCTCCGGACGTTTATCCGGCTTGCGCGCTTCGTTGAAGCCCGATGCAGACCGCACAAGCGGTCTTGCCCTGAAAGCCATGGCTGAAATGGCGCTGCGGCTTGAATCCGCCCAAACCGACCTGGCAGCACCGATCGGCAATGCAGAGAATAATCGTGTGCGCTCAATTGCAGAACGCGTTTTTGCCAAGGGCCGTGAGGAGGGTGCTGAGAAGCTCCACAACCGCGCAGTGCGTACCGAAACCTATGAACAGAATCGACGTGCCGACGCCAACCGGCCTTTCCGCAAGCGTGTTCCGGCATTGGGAGGACGATGATGAACTTTGATTTTACTCCAGCCAATCCAACCATCGCCGCAGCGCCAACGCTCCCGCAACCGGCAGCAACCGGCGCGCCCGACGGCTTCGCCTTGTTGTTCGATCTGGGTGCGACTCCGTCAACCATTGGCGTCGCCCACGCGAAGGTCAGTCAGCCGACAATGCCGCCCTCGACGGAGATACTCCCGCCGCCAACGATCGAGAACTACCCGCACACGATCCCGGCAGGAATGGTCAAAACGCCGGAATCGAACGATCCCGCCGTTGCCCGCGCCAATGCACTGGTGACGGCTTTGGCTCCCAATGACGAAGCACGCGACGTCGCTGAGGATCTGCCAAAGGCTTTTCAACCGCCTTCGATGCCAGCACCCGTCATCCGGCCCCCTGCACGACACATTGCGTCGCAGCCGCGTGAGGAGGCGAACGCGCCGCCAGAGGAAAACAAAGACCCAAAGAGCGAGGCTGAACCGACAATCAACACCGAGATCGTCACACAGACTTCCTTCGTTAGCGTCATCGCAACCGCAAATATCGCCCCCCCTGCCCCTGTGCCTGAGGCGGTGCCCGCTGTGTCAACGATTCCTGCTCCGGTTGCATCGGCGCGCGCCCCTGTGCCTGAGGCTGCGCCTGCTGTGTCAACGATGCCTGCTCCGGTTGCATCGGCGCGCCCTGTCCCCGTCCCTGCCCCTGCTTCAGCAGCACCTTCGCCTGGAACCGTTGCGCCAGCGACACCAGCTCCAATTGCCCAACAACATCCCGATATCCGTGTTTCGGTTCAACCTGCCAATAGTGCCGACCAGCCGACCGCGCCGGTAATCGGCCATGAGACAATCGCAAGGCATGTCGATCCAGCGCCTCCGACAAAGGACGGATCGGCTCAGAGGATTGAGGCTCATCGCACCGCAATCCCTACCGACCTAAAGGGCTCATCGAGCGAGCGACCTGCAATGCCGCCTCAGCCAGCAGAAACCCTGCTCACGTCGAAACCAGAACCCGTTCGCCGGAACAAGACCGGGGTGGTTGACATGATTGGCACTGCGGCGCTCGTCGACCTCTCCCGTGCCGTCTCCATTTTGCCAACCGACGCACCGGTCAAGGAGTTCACGGCGAACGTCGCAACGTTTGCGTCCGTTCTCGCCGCAGATCCCGTCATTGAGCGCCAGCTCGACCTTGTCCGCGACGAACAGTGGCTGGGGGAACTAGCCCATGACATCGCCAGCACGTCTGGCGACCGGGATCGCCTGACATTTCGCCTGATGCCGCGCCAGCTCGGGCGCCTCGACATTGATCTGTCACGTTCGCACGACGGCCTTTCGCTGACGATCCGAACCGAAAATGACAGCGCACAGGCGATCCTGTCAGCCGCGCAACCGCGGCTTGCTGAGGAAATCCGCGCCCAGGGCCTGAAACTTGCAGATACCCAGATGTTTTCGGGTGATGCGCGCCAATCGCATGACCAGACGAGCAATGCGCGACCCGCTCCCTTGATCGAAGCCTTCATCTCGCAACCAGAATCCACCGACGCGCCCGAAGAAGAGCGGCGCGACGGTCGATACGCATAACCACGGAGACCTGATATGAGTGCGAAGAAAGATACAGCTGCTGCCAAGGGCACCGAGGAAAAGAAGCCCGGAAAAGCTAAAAAGCTCATTATCATGAGCATGGGTGCCGCGTTGCTGCTCGGCGCTGGTGCGGGCGTCGGCATCTATGCTGGTGTCGGTCATAGCGAGGTGAAAGAGAAGGAAGATCCCAACCGCCCCAAACTTGTGGTTCGCAACGAAGAACTCGCTGAGGCCGAAGGCGGTGAGGAAGGCAAGGAGCCTGCCCCCAAAATAGGTACCGTTTCGGTCAAGAGCGACCGCGCGCCGGTCGATCCCAAACGCTACGAGGTGACCTACTTCCCGATCGAACAGCAGTTCACTGCGAATCTGGCTGACGGCAGCGGCTTTGCGCAGGTCGGACTGAGCCTCGCGACCTATTATGATGGTCGCGTCATCGGAAATATCAAGCGGCAGATCGTGCCGATCCGCTCGGCAGTGCTGATGATCCTCTCGGTTCAGGAGGCTTCGGTCATGTCGACCCCCGATGGCCGCCAACTCCTTCAGCGCCAGCTGACCCGTGCGATCAACCAGGTACTCCGCGAAAAGGAAGGTTTTGGCGGCATCGACAACGTCTATTTCACGAACCTGGTGATCCAATGACATCCGATACATCCCTATCTGAACTAAAGCCTGCCTCGCTGGTTCGCATTAGCGATGAAACCTCGGCCTTCCCGGGACTCGACCGGGTCGGTGCGCAGTTCGCGCTTGGCCTGGTCGATGTCCTGGCAGCAAATGGCGATGCCGGGGCAAAGGTTCGGTGTGGCGATACGGCGATCACGACCTTTGACGAATGGCGCAACCAGCCCAGCGAAACCCGCGCGACTTGCCGGTACCGCATGGCACCGCTGAAGGGCGGTGCGTTGCTCTCGATCCCGCAAGCCTATGTCTCGCAACTTGTTGACCGCTTTTATGGCGGCGACGGCAACACGACGGTCGCTCGTAAGGAACTGAGCGCAGCCGAGGATCGCTTTTTTTGCCGGCTGGGCAACACCGTCGCGCCCATGCTCGCCGCCGCCTGGGCCGAAATGGCCGCGATCGAACCTGTTGCCGCCAAGTGCGATCATAGTGGCTCGGTGCCCACGCTTGTGGCCGGAACGCGCCAGATAGCCGTCCAGGCATTTTCGATCGAGACCTCGGCGGGCAAGCCGTTCACCGTCGAACTGGTTTATCCCCTGTCGATGCTCCGCACGGTGCCTCAGCTTGTCGCTGTACCCGAAGCGGAGGAAGCGCCGCAGATCGACCCCGTCTGGAAAAACAGCCTTTCGGATGCGGTTATGCAGGTGCGCCTCCCGGTTCGCACGGTATTCGCGCGACCCGAACTGCCGCTTGCACACCTGCTGGCACTCCGCGTCGGCGACATCATTCCCGTTTGTCTGCCCAATCACGTGCCCATCACCGTTGCCGGTCGCCTCTTCGCGCGCGCCAGCGTGGGGGACTCGAACGGGCGCACTGCCATCAAGATCGAACGTATCGAAGAAGGAAGCACAGTTTATGAGTGACATGTCCGACGCCCCACGCCCATCCGACGGGAACTTTGCGCCTGTCCGACCGGATCACAATTTCGACCTGCTTTCGGGCGTGTCGCTGCGCGTTTCAGTTGAGGTCGGATCGGCTTCGATGCGACTTTCCGACTTGCTGAACCTAGGTGAAGGCAGCGTCGTCGAGCTTGATCGTCAGGCAAACGACATGCTCGACATTTTTGCCAACGGAACGCTGATCGCCAAGGGTGAGATCGTCAATATGGACGGTCGTTACGGCGTTCGGGTTTCGGAGGTGGTGAGCACCGACCGTCGCATCGCTGGCCTTGAGCGGAGGGCGTAATGTTCGAATACATACTTCGTCTCTTCATCCTTGTGCCAATGGTCGGCGGCCTCGCCTGGGGATCGCTCTGGCTGTGGCGCAAGGCGCAGATGGGGCTTCCGCTGCAGGGCGCTTCGGTGCGGGCGGCCCAGATGGTCGACGTCCTGCCCTTGGGCGCGGGCAGCAAGCTCGCGGTGGTCGCCTTTGGCGGGCGCGAACTCCTCGTCGCAGTTACACGCACCCAAATTACCCTGATCGCCGAGGACGCGCGGGAGAATGCCGGTGCGTAGGCTACTTGTTGCATTCGCAGCGGCGGGTATCGCGTTTGCACTAACAGCAAGCCCCGCCCTTGCCCAGTCGGGCGTTGGACTCGACAAGGCGCTCACGACGATTGCCGGCGACGGCAAGCCGCTCTCGCTTTCGTTGCAGGTCTTGCTGCTGATGAGCCTGTTGACGGTGCTGCCGTCGCTCATCCTCATGATGACGAGCTTCACGCGCATCATCATCGTGCTTTCGATCCTGCGTCAGGCTCTGGGACTCCAGCAGACCCCGCCCAACCAGGTGCTCGTCGGCCTCAGCCTGTTTCTTTCCATGTTCGTGATGCAGCCGGTGCTGACCCAGATCAACAGGACCGCAATCGAGCCCTATGGTCGCAGCGAAGTCAGCATGGAGGAAGCGATCACCCGCTCCGGAACCGCGCTTCATGGCTTCATGATGAAGCAGACGCGCAAGACCGATCTCAGCATGTTTGCCAACATCGCCAAGGCACCCAAATTTGAGAAGGCCGCCGATGTTCCATTTTCGGTTCTGCTTCCGGCCTTCGTCACCAGCGAACTGAAAACGGCATTCCAGATCGGCTTCCTCATCTTCCTGCCATTCCTCGTGATCGACCTGATCGTCGCTTCGGCGCTGATGTCGCTGGGCATGATGATGCTTTCGCCTTCGATCATCTCGATGCCGTTCAAGCTGTTGCTGTTCGTCCTTGTCGATGGCTGGGCGCTGACGATGGGTTCGCTCGCCTCCTCATTCAACGGTTAGCGAGATGGAAGCTGACTATTTCATCGGCGTCGCCCAGCAGGCGCTCTGGATTCTCGCTCTTGGCGCGGCGCCGATCCTGATCCCGGCGCTCGTCGCAGGTGTCATCCTCGGCATGGTGCAGGCGGCGACCTCGATCAACGAGCAGACGTTGAGCTTTGTTCCCAAGCTGATCGTCGTCGCGATCTGCCTTGCCGTATTCGGTGGTAGCATCATGATCCTGCTTGCGGATTTCACGCGCGAAATCTTTGCCCGCATCCCGGACATTGTGCAGTGATTCCTGCCGGTCTCGCAGGGATGGAACAGCAATTGCTGATCTGGATGCTGGCGATGATCCGGCCCGGGGCCGCGTTTCTTGCTGCCCCGATCTTCGGCGCACCCCAGGTTCCGGTGCAGGTGCGGCTTATCCTCGCACTCGCGATCGGCGTGCCAGCCGCAGCCGTTTCAGGCATGGCGCTCCCGGCCGATGGTATGGTTTCGTTCGGCGGATTGATGTTCATCATCCCCGAAGTCGTCGCCGGTCTCGCAATGGGCTTTGCTGTGCAGATCGGCTTTTCGGCTGCCATGCTCGGCGGCGAAGCAGTCAGCAACACGATGGGGCTTGGCTTTGCCGCGATGGCCAACCCATTGGGCGGCCCTGCGAGCCCGGCGGTAGGGCAGTTTCTTTCGATGATGGCGCTTTTCCTCTTCCTGGGATTTGGTGGCCATCTGACGCTGATCGGCATCATCGTGGAAAGCTATCGCGCACTTCCGCCCGGCCATGCATGGCTCTCGGCGACGGCAATTAGCGGACTTGTCCAGTTTGGCGGGCTCGTCTTTGCCGCTGGCCTTTCGATCGCGCTCCCGGTGGGTTTTGCTATGGTACTCGTCCAGATCGTCATGGCGATGGTTGCGCGATCGACGCCGACGCTCAACCTTTTCGCCGTCGGCCTTCCAGCCACGCTCCTCGCTGGACTTGTGCTGCTTGCAATGGCGGCCCCGGTCATGGCGGATTCAATCGTCAACGCGCTGAAGGCCGGCCTCGAGGCAGCGGCAACGCTTTCGCATGGAGCTGGTCATGGCTGACACCGCCGATCGCGACCAGAAGACCGAAGCCCCAACTCAAAAGCGCAAGACGGAAGCCGCTAACAAAGGTGATGTGCTCCAGTCGCGCGAACTCGGAACCGCGCTTGTGATGCTTGCAGGTGCGGCATGGCTGATGCTGGCCGGGCCCTGGTTTATCGGTGCCTGTAGAACCATGCTCCGTGAAGGATTGTCGTTCGACAATGCCGACGTGACGATTTTCGACCCTGCAACTGCCGCTTCAAGACTTGCAGGGGCTGCGCTGCTTCCGCTGGCACTGCTGTTTGCTGTAACGATCCTTGCCGCGGTCGCCGGGCCGGCGCTGCTTGGTTCGCTCGGCTTTCGATCAGGGGCAATTGCCTTCAAGGGTAACCGTTTGAACCCGATCAGCGGGTTCGGTCGCATATTTGGCGTTAACGGGCTGGTTGAGCTGGGCAAGGCCCTGGCAAAGGCGCTCGTGCTCGGTGTGCTCGGATACTGGCTGATCGCTCGTGATATGCGGCATATTATGGGATTGGGCGCCCAGGATATGGCTGCTGCTGCACCCGCGCTTGGGAACATGACGATAAGTGCGGTACTTTGGCTGGCGCTCGGTCTCGGGTTGATCGCTGGAATAGACGTTCCCGTGCAAATAATCCGGCGCGCCGGACGGCTCAAGATGACGCGTCAGGAGGTGAAAGAGGAAATGCGCCAGACCGAAGGCGCACCCGAACTCAAACAGGCCCTCCGGCAGCGGCAGCAATCACTCCTGACCGGTTCAGCGCGCAGGGCCGTAACCGAAGCCAATGTGATCCTCACCAACCCGACGCATTTTGCTGTGGCCTTGCGCTACGATCCGCTGAAAGATTTCGCGCCGATGGTCGTCGCACGCGGCCGAGGCGAAACCGCCCTCGCCATTCGCGCACTCGCCGCCGAAAATGCCGTGCCGACACTGGAATACCCACAACTGGCACGCGCCATCTATTTTACCGCACGCTCGGGCCAAACAATTGCTGAAGACCTCTATGTCGCCGTCGCGACGATCCTCGCGTTCGTCTTCAATATCGAACGAGCACTGGCCGAGGGGATCGCGCCGCCCGTCGTTGAAGTCCCATCCGACAAGCGGTTCGACGAACATGGCGTGCGAAATGCGAACTAAAGCAAGAGGGGCTGCTGCCGTTCCTCAATTCAAAGGAAACAAGCGCGCATGATCGGTTCAATAGCCTCAAGTCTGGGTGCCGGGTCGGGTATCGACACGGTTAGGCTCGTCGCCGATCTGGCGGCTGCATCGCGCGACCCCAAGGTCGCCGCGCTCGACATTCGCGACAACGCCAATAAGGCGCGGATCAGCGCCGTGGCGCAGGCGAGATCCGATCTCGAAACTTTTTCTTCAACGTTTGCGGAACTGGTCGCGGGTGGCACGCTGCAGAGCCAGCCAAACGTGGCGGATGCAATTGCACTCTCTGCCATTGCTGCGCCGGGCGTCCGCTTGGGAAATCTGTCTGCAGAGATTGTTGTTCAACAACTCGCCAAGTCGCAATCGGTCTATTCCGGCTATCTTGCTGCCCCAACCGCAACAGTCGGGCAAGGCAGCATGACCCTGTCCGTCGGCGGGGTGGACTATGCAATCACGATCGACGCCACCAATGACAGCCTGACCGGCCTAGCGGCCGCGATCAATGCCAGCGCCAGCGGCGTTGCGGCCAATGTCATCAGCGACGGCAGCGGTGCGCGCATCGTCCTCAAAGGGCAATCGGGCGCTGCAGGCGGGTTCACCTTGACCCCTGGAGTGGGAGCCGATCCCGCACTTGACCGCTTCGCTTATCCCAGTGGCGGTGCGGGTCTCACTTTGGCCCAAGCAGCGCAAGACGCCTCCTTCACCGTCGATGGCATCGCCTATACGCGCACCACCAACAGCTTTACTGACGTTCTTCCTGGCGTGACGCTGACGCTCAAAAAGGCCGCACCCGGCGTCCCCATTGCTATCACCTCTGCGAGACCGACCGCAACGATCCGCCAGACCCTCAACGATTTCATTTCGGTCTATAACACGCTCAGGCGCGATGTAGCCTCGGCTCGGGCATCGACCGGCGGCGATCAGTCTTTGCGTTCGCTTGAACAGCAATTGGCCTCCTTGATTTCACAAACCGTGACAAGCGACCCGAATATCAACAGCCTGACGGACATTGGTGTGGGGACCAACCGCGACGGGTCGATCAGCCTGGATTCTGTAAAGCTCGAAGCCGCTTTGACGGCGAATCCGGATGCCGTTGAGGCGCTGTTCAGCCCGACCCGCGATGCGACGCACGATGCAGTAACAGATCCAGGACTTTCGGGTTCGCTGCAATCGCTCAAGAATAGCGCAACGGCTTCAGGCGGGATGCTGGCCTCGCTCAAATTGCGGCTTGAGAAGGAAGGCGCGAGCATCGCCGACGCGCGCGAAAGGATGGAGGCGCGAGAAACCGCTTACCGAAACAGGCTCACCCGCCAGTTCGGATCCATGGATGCGCGGGTCAACGCGCTCAAGGCCACACAGAGCTATCTTGCACAGCAGATCAAGCTCTGGAGCAATGGTTCGAACTGACAGGCCTGACACGTGTACCAAAGTCCAAACCCGCTCCGCGCGCGCAACCGTTATCAAGTGCTTGACCTCAGCAGCCGCATGGAGGGCGCAAGTCCGCATCGGCTGGTGGCCATCCTCTATGAAGAGCTCGAAAACGCACTCGATATCGCCATACGCGCGACTCAGGCCGGGCAGGACGTCGCCGCCAACACCCAGATGGCACGCGCGCGCTCGATCCTGGCAGCGCTTGAGGCGGGCCTTGACTTCGATCGCGGCGGTGCACTCGCGACAACCTTGTGCGGCGTTTACCGCTCCATGCAGCGGCAGCTGGGGGCGGCAGCGCGCGATCCCGAAAAGTTGCGTGAAGTAAAGACTGGCGTGGCGGATATTGCGAAATCCTGGCGCGCACTTACCGCCTGAATTGTCAGCGGCTCGACGCCCGAGCCAGCATTCGCTTCGCCTCAGTTTCAGGCACAGCCTCGCTGAACAGATAACCCTGCCCGAACTCGCAGCCCATCGCCGCCAGTTCAGCGAGCTGGAACTCGGTTTCAATGCCCTCTGCCACGACCTTGAGATTCATTGCCCGCCCAAGTTGGAGGATCGCATTGACGATACTCCAGCTCGACCGCCCTTCCAACTGGTTCATGATGAACGATTTGTCGATCTTGATCCCGTCAAACGGGAGCGTCTCGAGGTGACTCAAAGAAGAATAACCGGTTCCGAAATCATCCAGGTTGATCCGGACGTTCCAGCTGCGCAGCTGCTCAAGGATACGCGCGGTCTGGGCCAGGTTGATGACTGCCGCGCTTTCCGTAACTTCCAGAACCAGCGTTGACGGATCAACGCCGGTATCAGCAATGATTTCACGCACCTGCTCAAGGAAGTTGGCTTGGAGGAACTGGCGAGCCGACACGTTGACATTCATGAACAGGGGTTGTGCATCGGACACCGTCGCATTCAGCTCAACCAACGTTGCGCAGGCCTTGCGGAGCGCCCACCCACCGATGGTCGAAATAAGACCTCGCTCTTCCGCAATTCTGATGAAATCCTCAGGAGCCGCCACCTCGTTGGCATCACGATACCAACGCAGCAGCGCTTCGAAGCCAGCGATCTCCCGAGAGGGCAACTTCATGATCGGCTGAAAATAGAGCTCGAGCTCCTGATTCTCGATCGCCCGGCGTAGTTCGCCCTCGATCCGCAATGCTTCAATTGCGTCGGCTCGCATCTGTTGATCGAAAACGACCGTACGGGCGGCGCCCGTGGCTTTGGCACGGGTCATTGCCGCGTCAGCGTCACGCACAAGCTCGTCCGAATATTCATAATGACCATCGTCATGCGCGATCCCAATGCTCGCTGTTACCGGCATTTCAAGCTCGCCTTGGCGATGCGGCACACGCAGGCAGTCGTGCACGGCTTGAGCTATTTCTCCTGCCAATGCGACACTATTGGAACCATCGACCATGACGGTGAATTCGTCGCCACCAGTCCGTGACAGCAATATTTCATTCGATCGGTGCAACAGCATGCGCCCGATGGCGCCGAATTCATCAACCAGCAGCAACAGGCGCGACGCCACATCCTGCAGCAGAGCGTCTCCGGCACGGTGGCCGAGCGTGTCGTTGACGAAAGTAAAACCATCAAGATCGATGAAAACAAGGCCTGGAGCGGATTCAGCGTGATGTTTGCGGCGCGTGAACAGCGCACGAAATCTTTCCTCAAACATGGAACGGTTTGACAGACCGGTAAGCGGATCGCGCAGGGCGTGGTGGCGCAAGTTGGCTGCGTAACGCTCGCGCCTGAAAACCCGGCCAACCTGCATTCCAGCCTGACGGAGCACCTCGAGCAAATCGGAGTCGGGCTCGCCATCATTGTCCGCGAAAAGCTCGAACGCGCCAACCAACTCGCTGCCCGCCAAAACGGGTACCACAATGACAGACTTCAGCCCAGCTCGGGTCGCGAGGGGGGCACGGGAGAATTCCGGCTGAACATCGATTCCGGAATACCAATGCGGGCGCGGCTCTATCAGAACCCGCCCTGGAAATCCGTGCCCTGGCCAGGCGACAAGGCTTTCGGATGCCGCAACAAATTCCTTGCTTGCTTCTTGGTCGGCGGCATAGCTGATATGGCACCCCTCCAACCTGATTTCCCCCGAGGCTCCGGCACTCAGAAGGGCGTTGCCGACCGAATAGCCCAGCGCCGTGCAGAGTTCGACAAGCGCATAGCGCAACATTTCCCGGGGGTCCTCGCCTTGCCCCGAAGCGTCTGCAATGCGGTTGAGCAGTTCGAGACGCGATCTCAGCAAGCGCAAATCCCGATAACCAGTATCAGCGAGTGACTCCGCCATCCGCCGTGCAGTGCGTTCGCGTCGCAGCTGGTCTTCGAGCTGCATTACACGCGTGGAAGCATCCATTGCGGGCGCAAAGACCGCCGAATGCAGGTCGTGCTTCACGCCCGGGGTTTACCTGTGCTGGCTCAGGAGCGTTTCCACGCGGTCACGGCCGAGTTCCTTAGCACGATAAAGCGCCTGATCCGCCGCCTTGAGCAACCCCTCTCCGTCGATCCCGCGTTCCATTGCGGCAACACCTGCAGAAAAACTGATCTTGCCAAGGGGTTCGCCGCTATCACGACACACAAGGCGGCGTTCGCCAAAATCTGCCCGCACAAAGTCCATATGATCGATGGCTTCGCCCAGCGTACTGTCTTCAAAGAGAACGACAAACTCTTCACCGCCAAAGCGCGCAACACTCATGCTGGCGCTGGCGGTTTCCTGGATGCGCTTGGCGAGGAATTGGAGAACCCGATCACCAACCTCATGACCATAAGTGTCGTTGATCAATTTGAAATGATCGATATCGCAATAGGCGATACACACGGTTCTCTTGCCCGTTTGTTCGCGCGATACGGCCGCATTGAGCTTTTCATGGAAAGCACGCCGGTTGGGAAGGTTTGTGAGCGGATCCAGCATTGCATCCTTGCGTGCGTCATCCAGCCGCGACTTCAAATCGCCGATTTCGTTGTCCATGCGCTTGAGCTTGTCCTCAAAGCGACGGGATTTCACGATCATTGCCTTGGTAAGGCCCACTATCTGCTTTGCGAGATCCTGCGGTAGTTCGACAAGTTCGAGATCGTCGCCAAAACTCTTCACCGATGAGCGGGAGTCATCGATGATCTTTGCGGTCTGGCTGATATAGGTTTGGGCACTGGAAACGATTTGCGAGAGCTTTTCGGCTGTAGCGGCCGATTGTAGCTGCGCGTATAGCGTCCCCAATGCCGCGTCGGAAAGGCCACGGCCGGATGCCAGCAGGTCGTCAATCGTATCGACGAGCTGCTCATCCCGATCGACAAGGTAACGATAGGCAATGTCGTAGTTCTGTGGCTTGGCTGAAAGCTCATGCTCCTCCAGAAACGCTCCAACCTCATCGAAGTCGTGCCTCCCATCGCCTCCGGCGGAATGGCCGCCAAAAAAACGCCTGACGGCACTGGAGACGAAGCCATTTTCGGCACGCCCGTTCATTTTTGTTATGTTTCTCATCGCGTTCATACCTTTGGAAACGACATCCGACGTCGATATTTTAGGGACAACGGACGGGTTGGCCTGTTTACCGTCGTAAAGTTTGAAGGTGTGCGTCCGTTCAATCTTGCATGGACGGTCGCCACCATCAGAAGAGCCGGATCGCACGAGTTTCGCTTTCGGTCACGGTGCTCGCATTTTGCGTGGCGAGTGCAAAGCCACCGGCTGAAACCGGAAGCGGCGCGCCGGCTCAAACGCCTTTGGCAGCAGCGAGAGTAGTGGTGAAGATCCAGCGCCCCGTCGTTCTGCGCGACGGGACGGTGACGCCTCGCTCCCAGCATCAACGCTCGCAGGCGAAGGTTAGGCCTTGCGCTTCGGGCGAGGCCCCCGGAACAGCTGAATGTCGGTTGATTGTCACCGATCTCGAATAGCCCGTCCAAAATGGCGATCCTATTTGATCTGGGCGCGAAAGCGGATGGTGAAGGTCGAATTTGGCGCCATCGTGCCTTGCGGCCGCAGCCTGAGCGCGTTTACCGCAGTGTCATAACCGGAAACCGGGCTGTAAATATAACTGCTGCCGCCATTGTTTGAATAGGAAAGGTTGCTGGTGCCCAACGTCAAACCACTGGAACCTGCGTCAAACTCATAGTTGGCCGTGAGAGGTCCGGCACCGTCAATATCGCCATTGTAGAAGGATACCTGACCGGGCAAGACGTCGTCGAGTACGATGGTGCTGGCATCGACCGCACTTCCGCCGGTGTTGGACACAGTCAGTGCGTACAAAACGTCGGAGCCGGGCGCATTGAAGCGCGCCGGGTCGGTTGCGGTCGTGACAAGGGGAGCCGACGTTTTTGCGAGCGCCAGAACTGGCATCGGGCAGAAGCTAATGTCATGAATGGCGATTGCCTGCTGACCAGGCGTTCCCGAGCCATAGGCTGCCGGGCCATTGGCATAACGGAGCTGGACGGACGTGACAGGCTGGGCAAAGCTGACCGTGATATTGCCGTAGTTCTGGCTACTGTCAGAGCTGCCATTTCCTACGATTTCACTGTTGCCGAAATTGGGTGCTGTGGCTGTATAAGGACCGATCAGGGCTACGCCTGGCGCCGTTTGCCCCGGGCTGGCACCATTGTTGTTCCCGAACGGTGAAGCGATGGTTGGAACGAAGGCGCCTCCGGGCCCGGAACCGGTGATCTTGATCCAATCCCTGAACTGGGCTTCTGCATAGTCTATGTCGAGAACTGTGAACTGGATATCGCGCACGGCCACGCCAAACGCCAGATTGACAGCGGCGACATCCGTGTTGCTGTCGATGTTGGACTGAAGGGTGTCGAATATGGCCCCGATGGTGAGCGTTTTCTCGCTTGAGGAGGCCAATCCCCCAACATTGATTACACCAATATAGGGAGTCGCAATCGTTCCGATTGCTCCGCCAAAATTAACGGTCGCGATGTTCGCTGTATCTCCGGCAAAACTCAGCGTGACGGAGGTTGAGGCACCGGCGGTGTTGGTTAGCGGGTAGACTATCGGTGTGTTCGTACTGATCGAGCCGGTCGCCTGATTGTCCCAATCCAGCTTGAAGCTGTTCTGTGCGTCGCAGGATGCCTGGGCCGACGCGGGAAGCAATGCCAAGGCGGTTGCGCAGAACGCGACGACGGCCTTACTGCTCCCCTGACCGAGTCCCGTCCCTAACATGTCCGGTCAACACCATATTTGCGCATCTTCTCGATCAGTGTCGTGCGCTTCAGCGTCAGCAGACGAGCGGCCTCGGAAATGACGCCGTCTGCCATGTCGAGCGCCATTTGAATTCGCTCGAGCTCCATCGTTTCCAGCAGCACTTTCAGATCGACGGGCATGGATTTCGACAGCGGCTCAACGGGGCGAGGCTCAGGTGCGGCGACCTGATCTGTGCTGACGAGGCGAAGAGGTGCGCGACCCAGTAGCTGCTCGACCTCACGCGCCCCGATCATGTCGCCGGGATAAAGGATGCAAGCCCGTTCAACGACGTTGCGCAGTTCACGGACATTGCCGGGCCATTGATGCTCCATCAGCCGCGTCAAGGCCGAAGGATCGAAGCGGGCCTTGCCAGCCTGATGGCCGTTGCGCTGGAAGTGATTGATGAGGAGGGGAATGTCTTCGACACGGCTTGCCAGATCGGGCACCTGAACCGGAATAACGCCAAGCCGAAAGTAAAGATCCTCGCGAAACCGGCCTTGGGCGATCGCCGCGCCAAGATCCTGGTGGGTTGCCGAAACGATCCGGACATCGACCGGGATAGTGCCGGTTCCTCCGACCCGGGTGATGATCCCTTCTTCCAGGACGCGCAGCAGCTTGACCTGCATATCGAAGCGCATGTCACCAATTTCGTCGAGGAACAGAGTCCCTCCATTGGCCTCCTCGAAGCGACCGATCCGCCGGGTAACGGCCCCTGTGAAAGACCCCTTCTCGTGGCCGAACAGTTCGGACTCGATCAGATCCGTCGGGATCGCACCGCAGTTGATGGCAACAAATGGCTTGTCCGCCCGGCGGCTCATCGCGTGGATTGCCTTGGCGACCATTTCCTTGCCCGAACCCGATGGCCCATTGAGCAATACCGGCACTGAAGCGGTTGCAACCCGTGAGATCATGTCCCTGAGCAAGTTGATCGCATCCGTCTGCCCAACGATTGACTGGCAAACGTCATTCGAAACCTGCCTTGATTTTACGGCTACAGCCATCTCAGCCCCCAAAATAAATTCTCAACCCGAACTTTGAGTTGACCTGACGAGTTGAGGCAATTCTGGTTAATATTCGGTAAATCGAAACAATAGTATGAACACAGTTAACACCAAACTACATTTCAAAATCGACATATGTGATTCTGTATTCGATCCATATTTCCAATATTACGGCATATATTTCCTATATACTGTCAAAATGGATGCTATCTGTGTCCTGCATTGTCATTAGTTCGGTTTTGGACGGTTTCATTTTTTTCCACAAATGCAGTGCTCCAGCCGAGTGTGACCGACATTCGGCGGTTTCTGGAGTCGTACCTGTCGAGCGGATTATAGGGTTCCCGATCTGCGACGCCTTCGATCCGTGAGAACCGCCTGGGGTCAACCCCATGCAGGGCAAGCGCGCGGCGGGTGGATTCGGCGCGTGCCGTCGAAAGCGTCCAGTTACTCAGCGTGGGGTTCAGAGTGTAGGGCGAGGCATCGGTATGCCCGCGCACTACAAGCGCGTTCGGCACTTCATTGATGACAAGCGCAATCACGCCCATGAGGTTGGTCGCTTCGGCAGTCAGCCGATCGGTGCCCACCAGGAACATCGCAAAATCTGCATCATCGACAAGGTCGATCCGCAGGCCATCGGTGGTCTCGGTCAGGCGAATGCTGCGCGCATATCGACGCATGGTCGGACTATTGTTGAGCCTGTGTTGCAGGAGTTGCCGCATCGAAGCGAAGCGCGCCTCATCATCGGCACGCGAATTCGTTTCCTTGGGCCCGCCCTTTGCATCGCGCGGAATGGTGAGCGACCGTGTCCCCGTTTGGGCCGCACGGTGGGGGTAATTGTCGGCATCTACCATCGAGGCCCCGCCAAACATCCCGTTGGAGCCAGCGCTTTCCTGCTTTTTCTCGATCAGGGTCGGGGAGAAATAGTCCGCCAGCGCCTTGCGCTGCTTTTCCGTCGTGGCGCCCAGCAGCCACATCAACAGGAAAAACGCCATCATGGCGGTCACAAAATCGGCATAGGCGACCTTCCACGCGCCGCCGTGGTGGCCGCCATGAGAGTTCTGGATAATCTTCTTGATGATTATCGGCCGGGGCGTGTTGGGGCGCTCGATCATCAGCGGCCTCGCATTCCGTCAAAGACCTCGGCAAAGCTCGGCTGGTTGCTGTGCTCGATCCCCGAACGCGCAGCCTCGATGACGAGTGGCAATGGATGGCCATGCAGCGACGCAACGATGATCTGTTTGACCACGTCGTAGATCGCGGCGTCCGCCGCGATGACCTGCTTTGCACGATTGGCAAATGGCCCGACAAGGCCATAGGAAAGCAGAACGCCGAGAAACGTGCCGACCAGTGCGGATCCGATCATCGCGCCCAGGATTGCCGGAGGCTTGTCGATCGAGCCCATCGTCTTGACCACACCAAGCACGGCCGCGACGATACCGAGTGCCGGCAAGGCGTCAGAAAGGGTTTGCAGCGTTTCCGCCGGCTGCTCCGAATGATGCAGGTGATTCTTGAGCGAGTTGTCCATCACGTCTTCGACCGCGTGAGGATCGAGTGTGCCTGAAGACACGACCACCAGCCTCAGCGTGTCCGCAATGAGGTGGATCAGCGTGTCATCTTTAAGAAGCTTTGGATACTCGGCAAAGATGCTCGAAGAACCGGGATCCTCGATGTGCGGCTCAACCGCAACCGGCCCCTCGGTGCGCAGCATTTTCATCAGCCGTGAAACGAGAAAGATGCAGTCGAGATAGTCCTGCCGGTTGTAGCGCGGGCCTTTGAATATCTTCACGAAGACGCTTCCGAGCGCCTTCAGCTCCTTCGGGGAATTTCCGATGATGAGTGCGCCGATACCCGCACCGCCGATGATCAGCATTTCGTGCGGCAATGCGTGCATCACGGGGCCCAAATTGCCGCCAGTGAACGCAAAACCGCCAAAGACCATGACAAGCAGGACAATGATGCCGATAATTGCAAACATGAAAGTGCCTGTCAGATCCCTGCTTCACGTGGCCGGGTTGGCCAAACGCACTACATGTTGAGAACGGCAATGGCCGCGAAAACTTGCGTCAGGAAAGCAGGTCAAAGAGCGTGCGGCGGTTGATTCTTGCGAATGCTGCTTGCGCTGCGTCGAGCGTCAATGTCTGGGCGTTGAGCAATGCGATCGCTTCTGAAAGATCGGTTGCCTCAAGGTCGGAACGCTCAGCCGCAAAATCTAGATCCTGGCTACGCGATGCTGTTCGCATCGATTCAAGGCGTGCCCCGCGCTGACCGATATCGCCCAGCGCATCGGCTGTTTTCGCTATCCCGGACGCCAACGCATCGAGCGAGGCGTTTATTGCCACGGCGCTGCCACTGCGAAGCGCCGAGGCCGCGTCCCGTGCGACCTGTGAGAGGGCAAAGCCATTGTCCACAAACACGCTTGAGCGCGACGGAACGGGCGCGAGGACGGTGTCGGCATCATAGCGGACGCTCAGCGCCGTCCCGGTTGAAAAAAGCAGCTCGCCGCTTGTCGTGGTGCGATTGGCCAGACTGTCCAACTCATCGGCGATTCCGTCGAGTTGTTTCGCCAGCGTGTCGCGGTCTGCCGGTGAAAGGGCCCCGTTTGCACCGGCTAGCGTCAGTTCTCGCGCTTGAGCCATGCGGTCGGCCATGCCGACGACGGCCGTATCGGCCTGGCTGTTGAGTGAAAGTCCGGCATCGAGGTTCAAAGCCCAGGCCATATTGTTGGCTTGCGCGCGGCCGATGGTGGCGACGCGCGCTGCCGCAACCGGATTGTCGGATGCACGCTGGAGTTTCCTGCCCGTCGAAATCGACACCTGCGTATCGGCAATCGCCCGCGCGAGCGACGTCTGGCGGTTGATTTCGATCATCATGCGATTGCCAACGGCGTTGATCATGGCACGTCCCGTCAGAAGATGTTGAGGATGGATTGGAGCGTTTCGCGCGCGACCTGGATGACGCGCGCAGAGCCTTCATAGGCTTGCTGGAAACGCAAAAGATCGGCAGCTTCCTGGTCAAGGTCAATCTCGCTGACTTCCGCGCGCGCGGCGAATGCGCCGTCGCGGCGTGAAGAAGCAGCGGCATCTTCGGCCCGCGCCGTGGAAACGGACTGGCTCTGCGTGGCGACCATTGCTGCCCAGCCTGCTTCAACGCCGCTGCTGCCTCTCAGGTTGGAAAATGCAAGCAAGTTGCCATTGGCACTGCTCGCATCCGCCGCCGCCACGTTGGCCGGTGCGAGTGCAAACACCGCGATGGATGCTGCGCCAGCGGCACCCAATGCGAACAGTCCTGCGCCTGGATTACCGTTCGCGTCGAATCCTGCAACATGGGCTGTATTCAAATCGGTAGCGACCTGGGTTGCCAAAGTGTCGAGCGCGGAACGCTGGTTGGCAACATGATCTGCCGCTTCGCCGAATCCGGCAAGCTGCCCGCCGCCGGGTGCGATGCTGCCACCCACTGTCGAGAGCGTGTAAGAGAGGCGCCCGTCGCCCGCGACCGCCATACCGAAGGTCGCCGCCCCGCCGCTGCCCGAGAGCATCAGCGGCCCCGATGGGCCGCCAAGCCGGACCGTCGCCGCCTGACGCGCGTCATAGCTGACCGAAATGGGGAGAGCTGTTGCGATGCTGTCCAGCAGGCGGTCACGCTCGTCGAGCAGGCCGGCCTGGTTGACGCTGCCGTCGCGCGCGCGAAGCAGGCCATCATTGACGCGCTGCAGTGCCGAAAGATCTGTGTTGAGTTGGCCGACCGTGCTGTTCGCTGCTGCTGCAATGCCAGCGCCAGCGGAGCCAAGCGAGGCGGCGGTCCGCCGCAGGGCCGTGGCGATGCTGTCGGCAGCGCTCAGGAAACTTGCGCGGAGGACGGTATTCGAAGGATCGGCGGAAAGTTGGTCGGCGGTGGTAAACAATCCGGTCAGGGCGATGCCGACATCGTTGCCACCCTGCGCCAGGCCGACTTCGGTTGCTGTGAGCCAGGGAAGTCGCGCCGTCGTCTGTCCGGCATCCGCACTGGCGGTACGCGATCCTTCGACGAGCCATTGATCGGTCAGCCGGTTCATCCCGGTCACACGCACGCCGCTGGCCTGACCCGCGGCCCGATACAGCGTCATTTCACCGGTGCCGGAAAGTTCCTCCAGCCGCGTCGTACGGCGCGCATAGCCGGGGGTCTGGGCATTGGCGATGTTGTCACCCACTCCGGCGAGTGCCCGCCCATAGGCGCGCAAGCCCGATGCACCCAGTGTAAGCAGGTCGGTCATGATCCGCTTCCCAGCTTGGCAAGCTGTGCCTCGACCAGCGCGGCAATGCCGAACTGGCCGAGCCCGGCCATGCTTTCGGCTGTGTTGGCGTCGGCAAGCTCGCGGAAATTGTCGGTGGCGCTCGAGCCGAACATGTCGTCGGCGAGCTTCGCCTTGCGCATCGAGCCAATCATTTCACGCAGGAATACGGCCTCAAACCCCTGCGCCGCCTTGCGGAGCGCGGGGTCGAGCGGCTTGGGCGGCATGCTGGCCGCAGCGGAAGCGGGTTTGATCATATCACTATCAGCTCCGCCTTGAGCGCACCGGCTTCCTTCAGCGCCTCAAGAATGGCGACAAGGTCTCCGGGTGACGCGCCGATCCGGTTGATCGCCTTGACAATGTCTTGCAGGGATGCGCCCCTGGGCATCAGGAACATGGGGTTGCGGGCCTCTTCAACCTGGATCTCACTGGATGGCTCGAGCGCCGTTTCGCCTCGACTGAAGGGCGCCGGCTGGACGATGAGGGGCTTTTCGTCGATCCTTACGGTCAGCTTGCCATGCGTGACAGCAGCGGCGCTGATGCGAACCGCACCGTTGATAACGACGGTTCCCGTCCGTGAATTGACGATGACGCGCGCAGGCGGTTCTGACGGCTTGATCTCGATATTCTCGATCAGGCTCATCATCGCGACACGTGCCGGGCCGCCCTGGGGCGCAACAATCGAGATCGATCCGCCATCGCTGGCTTGCGCGCGTCCCGCGCCAAGAGACCGATTTATGCCTTCGGCCACAAGCCGAGCATTGGTCAGATCCTGATCGTGAAGGTTGAAGACCAGCCCGTCGCTGGTCGCAAAGCCTGTATCGACCGACCGTTCGACGGTTGCACCGCCGTCGATCCGGCCGGCAGACGGCACGTTGACCGAAACCTTCGATCCGTCCGCCGCTTCAATGCCCAGCCCGCCGACGACAAGATTACCCTGCGCCATTGCGTAGATTTGCCCGTCCGCACCGTAGAGCGGGGCCATGAGCAGCGTCCCGCCGCGCAGCGATTTGGCTTTGCCCATCGCAGATATGGTGATGTTGAGCCGCTGGCCGGGTTTGGCAAAAGGCGGAAGCTCCGCGGTTATCATGACCGCCGCGGCGTTCTTGAGCGAAGGATTGACACCTGCCGGCAGGGTAAGCCCGAAGCGCGAAATTGCGCCCTTCATTGCCAGCGTTGCATAGTCGAGGCTGTCATCGCCCGTCCCGGCAAGCCCGACAACGATTCCGTAGCCGGTCAGCTGGTTGGCGCGCAGGCCCTGGAACTGCCCCATGTCCTTGATCCGCTCAGCCAAAGCCGGTGGCGCGATCAGGAAACACAGCAGAAGAAATGAGACTAGGCGCCGCATCAGAACGGACTCACTCTGGAGAAGAAGCGCTGGAGCCAGCCCTGCTGACTTGCCCGCGCAACCTCGCCCCTTCCGACATAGCGGATACGGGCATCGGCCACGCGCGTTGAAAACACGCGATTGTCGGGCGAAATGTCAGACACGCGGATCAGCCCCGAAAGCTGGACGCGCTCGTCACCACGATTGAGTGTCAGCTGCTTTTCACCGCTGACCAGCATCGTCCCATTGGGATAGACCGCTGCAACCGTCACGCTGAGTTCTCCCGACAGGGCATTAGACTGGGCGGCATCGCCCTTTCCCTTAAACGACTGCGAGCCCGCAGCGTTTATGTCGCTCGGCTTGAACAAGCTTAGTGGCCCCGTGGCGGGCGGAGTAAGGCCGATGCCGCCATCGCGCCCGGTATTGGCCGAATTGGACTTTGTGGCACTCGTCCGTTCGACGAGTACGATGGTAATGATGTCGCCGGGCTGCGATGCGCGCATGCCCGAAGTCAGCGGCGCATAGCTGCCGCCCTGGAATATCGCGCCATTCGCCTGCGCGACCGGGACAGCCATCGGCGTGGTCGGTCGGAAGATCGCGTCCTCCGGCTTCTCCTTGCTTTTTGCGCCGAGTGGCGATGCCAGACCGCCAAATGCGGCAAGCACGCCAATAAGCGCCGATATCCGTTTGGGAGACGAGGCTAAATTGTGGGGACTATCGCCCCGCCTCCCAATCCGCACCCAAGACAGGAAGGTGCGGAAATTAAAGCTGTTGGCTGGCATTTTTCAGCATTTCATCGGCGGCCTGGATCATCTTGGAGTTGACCTCATAGGCACGCTGGGTCTCGATCATATCGACCAGTTCTTCGACAACATTGACGTTCGAGGCCTCAAGCGCGCCCGAGCGCAGCGAACCGCGACCTTCGGCCCCCGGCGCACCAACCTGGGCGACGCCCGAAGCGGCGGTCTGGGCCAAAAGGTTATTACCGAGCGCCTGCAAACCCGCCGCATTGACAAAACGCGCAATCTCGATCTTGCCGAGTTCGGTCGGATCGGTCTGACCCGCGAGCTGCGCCGAAACAGTGCCGTCGGCCCCCACGGAAATGGAAGTCGCGCCCTCGGGAACCTGAATTTGCGGCTGGATCGGCATGCCGTCCGCCGTCACGATCGTGCCCTCGGCCGAAAGGCTGAAATCACCGGCCCTTGTATAGGCCGTCTGCCCGTCAGGCGTCAGGACCTGGAAATAGCCCGCCCCTTCAATCGCAACGTCGAGCGCGTTGCCGGTGGTGGTCAGCGTGCCCTGCGTATCGATCCGGGCAGTACCCTTGACCTGCACGCCCGTACCGAGATTCAGGCCGACCGCATATTTGGTTTCGGCCGATGACGGGGCACCAGCTGTGTTCATCACCTGATAGGCGAGCGTTTCAAAGCTGGCGCGATCGCGCTTGAACCCCGTCGTGTTGACGTTGGCGAGATTGTTGGCGATCACCTGCATCCGCATATTCTGGGCATCGAGCCCGGTGCGGGCGACGTGCAATGCTCCTGATGACATGTCTATCTACTCCTATTCGGGCAAGCGCATGAGATCGGCGGTGGCCGAATCCATTTCGCGTGCATCGCTGATCAGTTTCAACTGGTTGTCCCATGCGCGACTGGCTTCGATCATCTTGACGAGCGTTGCCGTGGCCGAGACATTGGATCCTTCAAGGTGTCGCGTCGCGAGCCGGGCTTCGGGGTCGTCGGGCAAAGTTCCCCCACCCTTGATCCGGAAAAGGCCATCCATTCCCTTGACGATTTTCGATCCGCTGGCGTTCACCAGCCGCAACCGGTCAACCTCCTGCGGCTGACTTGGATCGCCACCGACCGGCACGATAGAAATGCGACCATCGCCGTCGATCATGATCTTGTCGGCGGGNNGCCTGGACGACAAGCATCGCGTCATTTTCCAGTGCAACATCGAGGTCGCGTCCCGTTTCCGTCACCACGCCGGCACGCATGTCGGCGCCCACAACCTCTTCGGAGGCCATCGCGCGGCTTTCGAAGCCTTGGCCTCGAACCCAGAGCGACTGCGCTTCGGCGATGTCGCCGCGAAACCCCGGCGTCTGGGCGTTGGCGAGATTGTTCGCCGTTGCCGTTTGCCGGGCCTGCGCACCGCGCATCGCGGTCAGGCTTGTATAGATGAGGCGATCCACAGGTCAGTCCAGCCTAGTTCAGGTTGATAATGGCTTGAGTCATGGCCTTGTCGGTCTCGATCGCCTTGGCGTTCGCCTGGAAATTGCGCTGCGCTGCGATCAGCGAGACAAGTTCTTCGGTCACATCGACGTTTGCGCGTTCAAGAGCACCCGAGCGGATCGAACCGAGCGGGCCGTTGGTGGCGCCATCGATGGTTGGTGGACCACTGTTACCGGTTGACTGCCAATGACCGTCGCCGGTCGGGCGCAAGCCTTCCTGTGCGGTAAAGCTCGCCATTGCGACCTTACCCAGAATTTGGCTCGAACCATCGGCAAAAGTGGATGTCACCAAGCCGTCAATACCGATCGAGACGTTGACAAGCGCAATGGTCGGATCGCTTGGCGCGCCGGCCGGGAGAACCAGATCGACCATCGAAGACAGAGCGGTCGAGGTCACGTTTCCATTGGCATCGACCGGCAATAGCTGGAGCTTTGACCCGGTCGTATCGACGACGCTGCGATTAGGCTGGACGTTGAACGACCCGTTGCGCGTATAGGTCACGGCCTGGCGCGGCGGATCGCCTTTCACAACGAAAAAGCCTTCGCCCGCGACCGCCAGATCGAGCGTGCGATCAGTTGCCTCAAGCGTACCCTGGGAAAATTGCTGCACCACGCCGTTCAAACGCGTACCCTGGCCAGCCACCAGCCTGGTGTTCTGGGTGGGCGAACTGGCAAACAGATCGCCGAACTGGGCACGGCTCTTCTTGAAGCCGTTGGAATTCACGTTGGCGAGGTTGTTGGAAATCGTCGAAAGATCGGTCTGGGCGCCCTTGAGCCCCGACAGTGAAGTATAGAATGCCATTTTAAGTCTCCTTTCAATTCACAACTTAGGCGCCGGGGGGGGGAACGGTGGCTGCCTTGATGGCTGTGAGCAGGGTTGTCTGCTCGGTAATCTGGTCTGCAATCGCCTTGAGTGACGTGTTCATTTCGGAAATGCCGGCGACGCTTGAGAACTGCGCCATCTGCGCGACCATCGCGGTGTTATCCATCGGGTTGAACGGATCCTGCTCTTTCAGCTGGGTGGTCATGAGCCGCAGGAAGGCGTTCTGATCCAGCTTGGCTGCGCCGCTGCCTTTGGGCAGAACGGGAATGCTTGATCCGTTCACGGGTGAAATTGCTGTCATTGTCCTAACCTCATCGTTTCGAGCATCAGGCCCTTCGCGGTTTGAAGGACCTGGACGTTGTTCTGGTATTGCCGCGACGTTTCGAGCATCTCGACCATCTCGGCAGCGCTATCGACAGCAGCTTCCCAGACATCGCCATTTGCATCGGAGAGCGGGTGTGCGGGATCGTGGCGCTTGACGGGCGCGGCCGGCGACTGCGTAATCCGGTCGATCGCGACCGTCGCCGTCCCATTCTCTCCCATTACTGCGCGGAACACCGGCTTGAGCGCGCGGAACGCGTTCTTCTCGCTGCCGGCTATCGTCCCGGCATTGGCCAGGTTGGAGGCGGTCGTGTTGAGTCGCACAAGCTGGGCAGCCATGGCCCGGCCGCTAATCTCGAACAGCGAAAGGGGTTGGCCTGCCATCGTCATTCGCCCTTCAGCGCGCGCATCATTGTGCCAACCCGGCCCTGCAAGAAGGACAGGCTGCTGCGATAGGCGAGAGCGTTTTCGGCAAAGGCGGTCTGCTCGGTGGCGAGCTCGACCGTATTGCCGTCAAGCGAAGGCTGGATGGGCACACGGTAGCGAACCGCAGAATCGGTGGAAGTGCCATCGCCCGCCAACCGCAGAGCCTGGGCGAAATCCATGTCGCGCGCCTTGTAGTTGGGCGTCGCGGCGTTGGCGATGTTCGACGCAAGCATGGCCATGCGCTGCGAGCGAAGCTGCAGTGCATTGGCGTGAACGCCGAACAGTGAATCTCCAACAGACATGTCTGCCTCCAAAATTCCGGCCAGGGCGAAGTCCGCAAAAGGACATCGGGATTGGCCCGTCATCCAACAAGCAAACCTCGTGCCAATTTTCCGGAACCACAGGGAAACGGGGCTTTTGGCGGCCAACCGCGCCACATTGATGAGCGCCCAAGCGCTGCATGTCGGTTTTTTGACGGAGACCGCGGACATTGTGACCCCGCTTTGCAAAACCGCGATTGGCATGGCCCTTGCTCAGAAGTTTGACACAATCAGTGTTGGAGAATGACGATGATACGCCCGACCCTTGCCTTGCTGCTGGTTACAGCGCTGCCGACGCCCGTCTTCGCGCAGGCCGTCGAGGATCTCGACATGCTCGACCTCAGGGTGCGGGCCATGACGGGCGTTGCGTCCGGCCAGCCTGGCGGCGCAGTGTCCCCTATCGATCGCCGCCTGCGCCTGACAGCCTGCCCCCAGCCTGCAAGCATCGAATGGTCGGGAAGCGATGCGCTGGCGATCCGGTGCACGGCAACCGGCTGGCGCTTGCGCGTGGCCATCATTTCTGGTGCCCAGCGCAAAGTCGATCTGACCGTCCGCCGCGGCGACACCGTCGAAGTCAGTGTCGAGGGCGACTCCTTCGACGTGACGACAAGTGCGATTTCGCTCGATGACGGCGCGAAAGGCCAGAGCGTGCGCCTGAAACTGAGCGGAACCGGCACACAGACATCGGCGACGGTCACCGGCCCCGGCACGGTTTCATTTTCGCGTTAAACTTTTCTTCAGGCTTGCCGTTTCCCTCATCAAGCCCCGTCGCTGTTCCGACGGACGTGATGACAAAGGGAAGTAAGATGGTTGATCCAGTTACATTGTGGCCGGTCCGATCAGTGTCGAAATCCGTTGGCGAACCCGGCGTAAAGACGGCACGTACCGAACCAGCCTCCGCCCAGCCCAAAGCCAGCGCCACAAGCCTGCCAAAGCTCGTCAGCATGGCTGCCGAACTGGCACAGCAAGGCCCGCCGGTAGATTTCGCGCGGATTGCACAGCTCCGTCAGGCCATCGCGCAGGGTTCCTATGCCGTCGACGTGGACTCGATTGCCCACGCCATGATCGGGTTCTTCCGAGCCGGAGATTGACGGGCATGAGTGATATCGAGACGATCATTGCACACCAGGCCGCGTTGATGGATGCCCTCGACGCGCGCGATGTCGGACGGATCGAGCAATTTACCAAGGAACTCGCCAAGGCGATCGAGCTGGTTCGCAAGCGCGGTGCACTGGTCGTCGGTGACAAGCTCGAGAGCGATGTCGGCTATGCCCTGAAGCAAACCGAAGCGCTCAAGACCCGCGTCAATTTTATGGCGTTGCGCAACCGCGAAAAGATGGAACGGCTGGATCAAATGCGCGGTTCGGCAGCCCCTCATGTTTATGGAAACCGCAGGAACACTAAGGCTTCCCCTCTTCCGGCCTAAACTGGCACAAGGGTTGCAAGGATCGCTCCGAACGAAGGAGCGACGATTAGATGCCACCGCAAGACATGGGCGTACAGCCAGCTGCTCCCAATCGCGTACAACTTGCCATCAGCAACGCCGCGAGACGCACCGGCGTCCCCTTCGATTACCTCATGGCTCAGGCCCGCGTCGAAAGCAGCCTTGATCCCGGCGCTCAGGCCAAGACGTCGAGCGCAGCGGGACTATTCCAGTTTACGCGCCAGACCTGGCTCGCAACGCTTTCGCAACATGGCGGCAATCACGGGCTTGGCTGGGCAGCCGACGCCATCAGCAAAGGAGCAAACGGCCAGTATCAGGTTGCCGACCCCGAAATGCGCGGGCAAATTCTCGGGCTGCGCTTCGACCCCGATGCTTCTTCGTCCATGGCCGCAGAGTTTGCCGACGACAATGCCAGCCTCCTGCGTAACCGCTTCGGCGAAGAGCCGGAGTCGGTCGATCTCTATCTTGCGCATTTCCTGGGTGCCAATGGCGCCGCTCAGTTCCTCTCCGCCTGGCGCGACGATCCCAATGCGGCAGCGGCTCCGCTCAATCCGAATGCCGCAGCCGCGAACCGGACAATTTTCTACAATCCCAACGGCACCGCCCGCAGCCTCGATGAAATCCGCAACCATTTTGCAACGCGGCTCAACGAGCTGCCCTCCGCTCCGCCCGCGCAACGCGCCGTCAGGACGCAAATGGCAACCCGTTCGGGGACGAGCACCACCTCATCACGCGAGTTCATGCAGATGCGCACCATCGAACCCATGCCCCAGAACCTGTCGCTGGCCTTTGCGGAGCGCGCCTATCAGCGGCTTGCCAACCTTGGCGGGAGCACGGCCGCATGATCGAGCGGGCCAATCTGAGTATCTGGGGCAACACGATCAAGGGCGGCATCCTGCCCTTCGCCATTCTGGCAGTCGTCATCCTGATGATCGTGCCGGTGCCGGCGACGGTGCTCGACATCGGCTTCATCGCCAACATCACCATCTCTCTAGCGGTTCTCATGGTCGCGCTCAACGCGGCCAAGCCGCTCGATTTTTCCGCTTTCCCGACGGTGCTGCTGCTTACGACGCTGTTCCGCCTGTCGCTGAACGTCGCATCGACCCGCGTGGTGCTGGTCGATGGCCATCAAGGCCCGGCGGCGGCCGGCCACGTCATCGAGGCTTTTGGCAGTTTCCTGATCGGCGGCGATTATATCGTCGGCCTGTTCGTCTTTGCCGTGCTGATGATTATCAACCTGGTTGTCATCACCAAGGGCGCGGGGCGCGTGTCGGAAGTCTCCGCCCGCTTCACGCTCGACGCTTTGCCAGGCAAGCAAATGGCGATCGATGCCGATCTCAATGCAGGGCTGATTACGCCCGATGAAGCGAAGGCGCGTCGCCTGGAAGTTTCGACAGAGGCCGATTTCCACGGTTCGATGGACGGTGCCTCCAAGTTCGTGAAGGGCGATGCGGTCGCGGGAACGCTGATCTTGTTCGTCAACATTTTCGGCGGGCTGGTGCTTGGCATGGTCAGCCACGGTTTGTCGCTTTCCCAAGCCGCGCAGACCTATATCCTGCTGGCGATCGGCGATGCGCTGGTCGCACAGGTTCCTGCCTTGTTGCTGTCGATTGCGGCGGCGGCGATCGTCACGCGGGTTTCCTCCCCCTTCGACCTTACGGGGCAGATTGGCAGCCAGTTCGGCCATGCCCGCGCCTGGGGCCCGGTGACAGGCATACTCTGCCTGCTGGGCATCCTGCCGGGCATGCCGCATTTCCTGATCCTCTCCGCAGCCGCAGTCACGGGCGCAATCTGCTGGTCGCTGATGCGCGCCGAACGCAACAAGCGGTACGCCGTTACCCCGATCGAAGACCCGGAGCCCGATCATGCGATCCAGTGGCGCGATGTCAGCGATCCTGCACCCATTACGCTCGACATAGGCTATGGCCTGATCGATATGGTCGATGACCGTCAGGGTGCACCGCTGATGGCCCGAATCACTGGTATCCGCCGCCAATTGTCGCGCGAACTTGGTTTTGTCGTGCCGATGGTGCGGGTCAAGGACGACCTGTCGCTTTCGGCCAACGCCTATCGCATCGGTATTGCCGGCGTCACGATGGGCGAGGACGAAATTTACCCTAGCCAGTTGCTGGCACTCGATTCCGGCGATGGCCTCGACCTGATCCCCGGACGCGCGGTCAAGGATCCGAGCTTCGGCCTCGATGCCGTCTGGATTTCTCCCGACCGGCGCGCCGAAGCAGTGGTTGCGGGCTACACCGTGGTCGATGCCTCGACCGTCATTGCAACCCATCTGAACGGCGTCATTGCCGGATCGGCGTCCGAACTGTTCGGCCTCGACGATGGTCAGGCACTGATCGACTCGCTCAAGGAAAGTTTCCCGCAACTCGCCCAGGCGATGACGCCCCAGCCCTATTCGCTGGCCGCGATTTCCGCCATGTGCCGCGCACTGCTGGCCGAACGGGTTCCACTGAAGGACTTCCGCCGCGTCGCAGAAGCGATGATCGAGCTTGCCGGTCGCGATCTCGATCAGGCCGCGCTCCTTGAAGCGGTGCGTCAGCGGCTGGGCGCGCTGATCGTCCAGATGATCGTCCCGATCAAGATGCCGCTGCCCATCATCACCTTCGATCCGGAACTGGAGAGCCTGTTGACCCAGTCTGTCCGCACCGGCCCGAACGCCAGCTGGCCCTTCGATCCCGATCTTGCCGCACGGATCGTGTCCGCTGTGTCGGAAGCCGTGCAGCCCCAACTCATGGCGGCGCGCAGCTTTGCAATCGTGACCTCACCGGTTTGCCGTGCGGCACTCTCACGGCTGCTGCGCGCGCAGCTGTCCGAGATACCGGTGCTGTCCTTCCTCGAAATCCCCGAGACCAAAAACGTCGATGTCATCGCGATGATCGGTTCGCCGCGTCCGCAAGCAGCACTCTCAAGGCGCGATCCGGATCAACACTCTTTCGAAACTGGAGAAGAATGATGCTGCATCAAGAGGTCGCCCCCAAGGCACTGACCTACGGCCGCGTTCCGGCACCCGCCGACTGCGAGACGCTGGTCAGGACACACGCCTCGATGGTGCGCCGGATTGCCTGGCAAGTGCATTCGCGCATGTCTTCTGCGATCGCGCTCGAAGACCTTATCCAGATCGGCCTGCTTTCGCTGGTCGAAGCTGCCAAGGGTTTCGAAGATCGCGGCGCAGCCTTCGCCCCCTATGCAGCCACCCGCATACGGGGGTCGATGATCGACCATCTTCGCCGCGAAGCACGGATGTGCCGTTCGGGCATGGTCAGTCGCCGCGAACTGGCGCGCGTTCGAGGCGAGCTGGAAAACCGGCTCCATCGGCGGGCGAGCGATTCGGAGATGGCCGAAGCGATGGGCCTCGATCCCGGAGCTTACCACGCCAAGGTCGCTTCATCGCTGTCGCAACAGCTCGATTCCATCGAAGAAGTCTATTCGGATCACGACGGCTGGTTTGCCGATCTCGCCTCTGGTGCGGATGGCGAATTCGAGGCGGCCGAACTCAGGCGCGATCTGGCCAAATGCCTGGGCGCGCTCGCGGAGCGCGAAGCGCTCGTCCTCCAACTCTATTTCGTCGAGGAACTGAACCTCGATGAAATCGGCTGTGTATTGGGCGTCGGCGCGGCGCGGGTGTGCCAGATCAAACGCTCGGCCCTGATCCGCATGCGCAAAATGATGGGAGAACGTCACGGCGAGGATGTGGCGCCTTTCTAGAGATGTGAATCAGAATCCACGCAAATCACGCAGGCACGCCAATGCGCCCTTCGGGTGAGGGGACGGGACGGTCGGTTGCGGAAGTCTTTGGC
>CXWL01004579.1_pt1 | contig 55961 bp, 46 predicted proteins | sample 590931 | NCBI WGS metagenome assembly CXWL01 (sample SAMEA3498368, study PRJEB10139) | groundwater metagenome | biome: water well; material: biofilm material | place: Germany | collected 2015-04-27 | reverse complement strand
ACGGCCAACTCACGATGGGTGGAGAAGTCCTGCAAGAACTGCCACATGAACCTGCACGGCTCCAATTCGCCTTCCGGCGCGTTCTTCATCAGGTAAGCCATGAAAAACACAATGAAGTTCACCACCCTCACCCTCGCCGCACTCATGGCCGCTCCCTTCGCGATGGCGCAGGACGCGCCGGCTGCGACCTCCGGCGGCAAGATCACCGTCGGCGTCCTCGGACGGGACGATGTCGAATCGTCGAAGTTCACGGAGTACCGGGAAGTCCCCAAGGGAGTCTTCGTTCCCTACTTCAAGCTGTTCTCGAAAGGCGAGAAGCTCGACTTCAACCTGATCGGCAAGAACGTGCGGCAGGATGACCAGCGATACAACGGCTGGCTCAAGACCTCGTCGGTCGATGTGTACTTCGACTACAACCAGACCCCGCACAACATGGGGAACAACGGCCGCACCATGATGAACGAAGTCTCCCGGGGCGTCTGGGCGATGAGCGACGCGCTGCAGCAGTCCCTCGGCACCGCCAACAATGCCACGCCGACCTCGGGCCGGAACGTGGCGTTTTACGACTCGCTGCTGGCTTCGTCGTTCGCCTCGGCGGGTCTGGTCGACATCTCGAGCACGCGCAAGCGCGGTTCGGTGGCGTTTGATCTCGGGAAGAAGCTGCCCTTCGACCTCACCCTCACCTACATGCGCGAGCTGAAGTCCGGGTATCGCGGCGAGGACGGTGGCGCGGTCTACGGCGCGGTGACGAGCGTGGTCGAAGTTCCCGGTCCTCTCGACGAGATCACCCAGGACATCGGGGCGCGGGCGGCCTACAACTTCAAGAAGGGCAACATCCACGGTTCGTTCGCGCGCAACGTCTACAACAACCGCGCGGAGACCCTGACCGTCGACAATCCTTTCCAGTGGTTCGACGCGCCCTACCGCACCTCTCCCGCGCCGGCCACGGGCGGTGGATCGCGCGCGCGCTGGATCAACGCTCCGGACAACGAAGCCAGCAGCGGGAACCTCGGGTTCCTGCTGAAGTTCGCGAAGCAGACCCGCATCGGCGGCGATGTTTCGATGGCGCGGTGGACCCAGAACGCGTCGTTTTATCCCTACACCATCAACTCGGCGATCCTGACTCCGAGCGGAGCCCAGGCCGACAGCCTGTCCGCTCTCCAGCGTCCTTCGCTCGACGGCAAGATCGACACCACCACCTTGAATCTCACCTTCTCGTCGCGGCCGGTTGCGAACCTGGCGGTCAAAGCGAACTTCCGCAGCTACGAACTGACCAACAAGACCAACCGCTTCGTCATCGCCGGCGATGTGGCCGATTCTGTGGATCGCAGCTGGAACGTGGTGACCCCGAGTGCCGACGCGCCCTATGGTCACGTCACCGCGAACGTGTACGACAACAAGACCACGAAGTTCACCGCGTCGGCCGCCTATGACTTCGGCGATCTGACCATCGAAGCCCAGGGTCGGATCGGTCGTCTGGAGCGCACCAGCCGCGAGGCCTTGAAGGGCGACGACAACGGCTACGCCATCACCGCGCTCTACCACGCGAATGATCGGATCAGCTTCCGCGGCACCTACGACGACTCCAAACGCACCGCCGAAGGCCACACGGTGTACGGGTTCCAGCAGGACGAGGCGGAACGCAAGACCAAACGCACCGGCATTAATGTCGAGTTCTCGCTGCCCAAGAACGTGGAACTCACCTTCGCGTATCTGCTGCGCGACGTCGAGTACTCGAACCGCCCGGACCGGGTTCCCGTGTCCTCCGGCGTTCCCACCGCGGGCGGCGTCGCGTTCCCCAACACCCCGAGCGGCCTGCTCGAAGCCAAGTACGACTCCTACACCGCGGAGATCGGCTACGCCCCGAATGACCGCGTTGAACTGGGTGCCTTCTACACCTACGAGAAGGACCGCACGGTCAACCAGTGGTCCACCACCACCGGCCTCAACCTGAACAACCTGCTCAACTACAAGGGCACGGACGAGACCGACACCTTCGGCCTGAACGCGATGTTCGAACTGAAGCCGGAAGTGTGGAAGCTCTCGGTCACCGCGATGCGTCAGAAGGTGGATGGCCTTTTGGACATCACCGCGCGCGAAGCTGGATCGTTCTACACCCCGGGCCGCACCGGACTGATCGCCGCGGGTCAGGGCGGAGCGCAGGACGTGACCGACTGGGATGACACCGAACTCACAACCGTGACCGCCCAGCTCGACTATCTGGTGACCAAGGCGTGGACGGTGTCCGCGGGTTACTGGTACGAGAAATACGACTTCAAGGATGCGTTCCGGGCCGGGGATCAGCTCATGCCTCAGTCGGTCCTTATCTTCCTGAAGTCGAACAGCGGCGCGTACGACGCCAACGTCCTCTACGGCAAGCTCTCCTATCGGTTCTAGGAAGCAGAGGGCCGACATGTCAGCGATCGGCTCGTTGCACTCGAGGGACCGGCACCACTAGTGCCGGTCCTTTTTCATTTCACCGGCCTCTCCCCCCGCACCGCGAGGCCAAGCCGTTCTCCAGGAAGGAGATTCCCTTTGAAACTCAACCGTATTCCCGCCGTCTTGTTGGCCGCCCAGTTCGCGCTCGCCGCTCCCATGCTTGCCCGCGCCGATGAGGGCATGTGGATGCCGCAGCAGATTCCCGAACTCGCCGCCCGCCTCAAGGCCATGGGCTTCACCGGCGATCCGAAGTCGTTCGCCGACCTCACCGGACAGCCCATGGGGGCGATCGTGTCGCTGGGCGGATGCACCGCCTCGTTCGTCTCGCCCGATGGTCTGATCGTGACCAACCACCATTGCGTCACCGGTCCGCTGCAATTCAACTCCACCCCCCAACGGAATCTCCTGCAGGACGGCTATCTCGCGAAGACGCGCGATGAGGAACTCTCCGGCGGGCCGACCGCGCGGGTGTTCGTGACCACATCGGTCACCGACGTGACCAGCCAGATCACCGGCGGCATCGATGCGAAGGCCACGGACCGTCAGCGCCTCGATCTTATGGAACGCCGGGTGAAGGAGAAGGTCGCGGCTTGCGAGAAGAGCGGACAGCGCTGCACCGTCGCCTCCTTCTTCGAGGGCCATAAGTACTTCGAGATCGCCCAGCTCGAAATTCGCGACGCGCGGCTTGTCTACGCCCCCACCGCGGACATCGGCAACTTCGGCGGCGAGACCGACAACTGGCGCTGGCCCCGCCACACCGGCGACTGGAGCTACCTGCGCGCCTACGTGGGTCCCGACGGCAAGCCCGCGCCCTACGCGAAGGAGAACGTGCCCTACAAGCCGAAGCGCTGGCTGAAGGTCTCGACCGAAGGCCTCAAGGAGAATGATCTCGTCTTCGTCGTCGGTTATCCGGGCCGCACCCAGCGTTACCAGACCTTCAACGAAGTGAAGGAGACCACCGCCTGGGGCATGCCCCTGTCCATCCGCCTGGCCGAGGAGCAGATCGCCCTCCTCGAAACCATCACCAAGGACAACCGCGACCTCGCCATCAAGGGGGCGGCGCGCGTCCGCGGGCTCAACAACGGCCTCACCAATCAGAGGGGGATGCTCGAGGGTCTGCTGAAGGGCGGCGCGCTGGACGTGAAGGAGAAGAAGGAACGCGAACTTGTCGCTTGGATCGACGCCGACCCTGCGCGCAAGGCGAAGTACGGCGAGATCCTGCCCGCTCTCCATGCCCTGCAGGCCGAAGCCGAGAAGACCCGCGAACGCGGAAGCGTCCTTGGTGGCCTGTCCGGCTCGTCCACCTACCTCGCTTCGGCCCAGTCCCTCTACCGCCTCGCCGGCGAGCGCCCCAAGCCCGACATGGACCGCGATCCCGGTTTCCAGGAACGCGACTGGGTTCGGATCAAGGAAGGCCAGGAGCGGATCCAGCGGTCCCTCGACGCCACTCTCGACCGCGGCCTGTTCCGCTGGGCCATGGCCCGAGCCGCCGCCCTTCCCGCTGAGCAGCGGATCGCGCCGCTTGATGCCCTTGCCGGATTGAAGCCGGGAATGAGCAAGGACGAATCAGCCAAATCGATTGATGCCTACCTTGACTCGCTGTATTCCGGCACGAAGATGGGCGACCTCGCTTTCCGCATGAGCCTGTTCGAGAAGTCGAAGGCCGACATCGAAGCCACCGGTGATGCCTTCGTGAAGCTGGCCGTGGCCCTTCACCCCATGGTTGAAGCGGCGCGCGAGGCCGGCAAAGCCCGGCAAGGCGCCAACCTGCGCCTGCGGCCCCGCTACATGGAAGCGGTCCTGGCTCAGGCCGGCGGACTCGCCGCACCCGACGCCAACAGCACGCTGCGCGTGACCTACGGTCAGGTGAAGAGTGTCGAACCGAGGGACGGAATGGTGTGGAAGCCCTTCACCACCGTGGCCGGTGTGGCCGCCAAGCACATCGGATCGGGCGAGTTCAACGTGCCCGAGCGCCAGCGCGAGGCTATTCGGGCCCTGCGTGCGGGCAAGCGCAGTCCGTTCGTCGACTCGAACCTCAAGGATGTTCCCGTGGACTTCCTTTCGACCGTCGACACCACCGGCGGCAACTCCGGATCGCCTACCCTGAACGCCAAGGGCGACCTGGTGGGTCTGCTGTTCGACGGCACCTACGAAACCGTTGCTTCGAACTACGTGTTTGATCCCGTCCTGACCCGCTCCATCCACGTCGACGCCCGCTACATGTTGTGGATCATGAGCGAAGTGGAAGGAGCGCAGCACCTGCTGAGCGAACTCGGCATCCAGTAGGTTGCGGTCTCAGCCGGCGACGTAGCGATGGCGACCCGCGTCTATGGCCGAGTGCCGCGAGGCGCTCACCGCCCCCGTGAGCCCGAAGGACGTCCGCAACGACTGTCCCAGGTCGTCGGCGTCACGCGCGGCGAAAAGGCCACGGGGTCGCCACCCGCGACGGCGCCCGGGTCAACCGCCCGCAAGGCAGCCGACGACCTGTTCAAGTAGTCCGGCTCACCGCACGCGATTGCCGGCAAGCGCCACCCTCGTTGACACAATCGACTGGTCGCCCGGACCTACCTGACTGGACCACGCTGGCCGTGCGCTAATCAGCGCGCCACCTTCGGGTGGCAGCCCGTAGCTGCGATCGACCAGCGTCACCGACCCGGATGCGACTGCCTCGAATCGCATGGTCACCTCGACGCCTCCCGGTGGCAGCGTCCAGATCGTGTAGACACGCACCGACGCGTCGTACAGCGGAAACGGTGCGGCGTCGGACGGCACGCGAACGCCGGCAACCGTCACCTCAGCCGGCGCCGAGTCAGCCGCAAACGCCATTTGTATCACCGGCGCATCCCGCCGCGAGACAAGGCGCCCGGTGACCACCTCGCCGGCCCCCGAAGACACCACCGAGAGAGCGTCGAGCTGCGGCGCAGGCAGCGGCACGCCCGGAGCCGGCGCCGCCACGCCCGCGTCCTGGGACGACCACGACAACAGCCGAACAGAATCTTCACCGAAGGGCACGGCGGCGGCCATCGGACCTGGCAACGGGTACCCCGTGAACGCCCAACGCGCTTCCCCACTGTCCGCGTCAAGGTGGTACAGCACGTTCGCAAACTGTGGATCGTCGTCTGTAAACGTCGGCACACGTGTACCCCACGCGACCAGCGCGAGACCGGCAGCCGCAATCGTGAGCGCGCTCATGCGGCCTGCGCGTCCCGCCACCAGAGGCATGGTCGTCGTGGCCGCCGTCGCGATGATGCCGGCCATCGGCGGCAGGTTCCCAATGCCGGCCAGGTCATAGAGGAGAACGAGGTTCGGGTACCACACCAGCGTGACAACGGCTGCGGGAACGACCGTGGTCACCAACCGCACCCGCGCGTCGTTTGAACAGACGCCCCAGCACGACAGTGCTGCGGCCACCAGCGGTACCAGCAGCAGGTAGGCCGCTTGCGGGGCCGAGGCCGCGGCCAACACCGTTAGCGCCGACCACCACATCCAGGTCCCAAACCACAGGCCTGCGCCCGCACGCCGGTTCAGCCACGGCGCGATCAGCAGGATGCCGGCGAGTCCGAGAAAACAGAAGCCGAGAAACGACGGAAGCGGAAAGCTCACGTTCGCGCTGACGATCTCGGTGACGCTGCGGCGCGCCGCGTTGACAGCCGCCGCCGCAAAAAAGACGACGATGATCGCGACGGGCCACCCCGCGAGTCCCCAGAGCAACTGGCGGACCGAGACCTGCGCGCGTCGCCAGGCCATCAGTAGCGCGAGCAGGATGCCGATCGAGGCCGCCGCCGTGAGCGTCATGGACCACGAGGCGGGCCACGCCACGCCTATCGGCCCCACGCCAACGTAGACGCCCTTCACAGACGGCGCCGGTGGGGTGGCGGCCATCGCGCGCGCCAGGCCAAGTGCGTTCTGGCCGTGCTGCTGCAGACTGTCGGCCGAAAGATGGCCCAGGTCATCAAGCGCGGTGTGATACCGCCGTGGGTGTCGCGCAAAACCCATCGTCATGCCCGGTACGCCGAGCCGTTCAAAGACTGCGATGTCGTTGGCGAGCGGCAAACCCGCCGTGGCTGCCAGGGCCGCCGACCCGGGCGCGGGCCGTGCGGCCGTCGCGAGATAGGCCCGCATCATGCCAAGGTCGTCGCCCACCGAATAGACGGGCCAGCTCGGTCCGCCGCTGCCGCGTGCTTCAAGGTTCACCACCGATGACACATCGCGGGCCCAGCGGTGAGACTCCACGAACGCAGTGGCGCCCAGCAGACCGATCTCTTCACCATCATTGAACAGGAAGATCACATCGGAGCCTGGCGCATGGGCGCGGAAGACCGCCGCCACTTCAAGGGCGGCGGCCACGCCGGCCAGACAGTCCGCTGCGCCGGGTGAGGCAGCCGCCGAATCGTAGTGGGCGTTCACCAGCACGGCCTTGCCCGCAGAACTTCCGTTGTTCAGGCGGGCCATCACGTTATGCACCTGCGCGCAGTACTGCCGGAACGGTCCGCACACAAACGAGGATTGCACCTCGGGCGTGTACCCGAGCGACGTGAGCGATTCAACAATGCGCGCGCGGGCCTCGGCACTTGCGGCCGACCCTGTGGGCCGCGGACGACCGTCTCCCATGATCAGGCTCAAAGTCTGCCGGGCACGCGCGCCCGAGAAGCGGTCGGAGGGGGCGTCGGCTCCGACGACCGGCGGCGGAGACCCGGTCCAGAAAGCGAGCGCGAGACCGGCAGCCTGCACGGCGAGAAGTACGGCGGTACGAATACGATCGGTCATAGGCGGTGCTCCTGAAATGCCGGGTCGAGAATTCCGCGGGCGATGGCGTGAAGGCCTTCGCCGAGCAGTGAGCGCAGCCGGTCGGCGGACCCGCCGAACCGGCCCTGAAGGTGTAACGACAGCAGGCCCTGCGCGTGCGCCCACAGCGTGAGCGCCACGCTCATCGCATCCAGGTCTTTCCGGATTACCCCGCTCTCGATGCATCTCTCGATGCGCGCGAAGAAGGTCCGGAAGTTGGGCGAACGCAGGCGCTCGGGCATCAGTTCCTTGTCCTCTCGGTTGCGGGTGAAGAACAGGACATCGCAGGCGCGCGGGTGATCGAGGGCGAAGTCGATGAGTGCGGTGAGGGTGTCTTCCAGTATCGGCCACGGCCCGGGCAACGACTCGGCCCGCGCGAGGTACACGGCCAACTGGGTGTTGGCCCGATCAACCATCGCCTGCAGGACGTCCTGTTTGCCTGGGAAATAGCGGTAGATGGCCGGCGCGGTGACGCCGACCTGGGCGGCGAGGCGGCGCATGGTAAGCCCGGCCACCCCGTGGATCTCGCAAACATGGAAGGCGGCGTCGATAAGCCGATCACGCATCATGGCGCATTCTACACAGCCGCGTGAACTTAGTTCACTGCCCTCGGCTTGTCGATGCCGGAAGGCATGGAGGACGCCACTCGTCCGCCGAAGGTCACCAAGGAACTGCTCCGGCGCGGTTGCATCGAATCGCAGATCAACTGGGTCCTCGGCGAGAGCCTGCTGAAGCCTATGGAGGAGGTCGAGATGTCATTGTGAATCGGACCCTAATCGGTGAACCGAGGGTCGTGCCGCGGGCATCGAAATGCGGCGATCAGCGTGCCGTCGTCGCGATACGTTATGACGTCGAGGGGTCGCCCGTCGGGCTCAGCCATCTTGTGTCGATCAGGACTGATGATCTCTGGTCCGGGCGTCAGCGAGCCTGAGGTGGCGCCGGTTTGCGTGTACTGCTAACGACCAATGGAATCAATGAAAGTCTGCCGCCCGCGGCCATGAAGGTTGAGAAATCACCCCGGCTGTTCCACCACGGTTCCACCGGCGCCGGCACGGACCCGTCTCTTTTCACCCAGACCTACACCAGCGAAAACATCGCGCAGTTCTTCGCGTCAAGCACGGTCGGAAAGGGTCCCGCGCCGACCGGCCTGTAGATGATCACCTCGAGGGTGACCGGCCGGCCGTTCTCGGTGAAGGGCGTCGGTAGCACCAGGGATTCTTGATCGCCGCCAGGGCGGAGGCCCGAGGTTCGCGGTCTGGACGAAAGTGGAGTTCGCGTAAGGTGAACCCCACATGGCTACTCTCGCTTCGTTCATTCGCAGGTCCGGACTGTGCCTGATCGGTGCTGGCGCGCTCGTTGTGATCATCAACGTCGCGCTCACCCCCCTCCTACCGCGCGGCGGGTCATTCGCTGACACGGTGTCGTCGGCCGCGTTTGTCTGGCGACAGTCACTGTCGGCACTTGCCGCAGTCCTCCTGATGTTCGGTTCAATGGGCGTGTACCTGCGCCAAATGCACGGCGCTGGACGATTCGTCGCCCCCGCGTTCGCGATGGCCCTCGTTGGAAGCGCGCTGCTTCTCGCAATTGAATGGACTCAAGTCTTCGAGGTTCGAGACCTGGCGATGCGCGCACCCGACACCCTCAATCGACTCGACGCTGAAGGCATGGCGCTCGACGATGTGGGAGCGCTGATCGCGTTCGCGGCTTTGACGGTGGGATGGATCGCGCTTTCGGCGGTGTCGCGCCGCAGCGGCCTGTTCCCGCGGCACGCGCCCACCCTCGTCATCGCGGGCTTCTTCGCTACCCCCTTCCTGAGTGCAGTGCTACCTCCGATCGTGGCCAGCGCGATCGGCAATACAGTGCTCGGCTGCGGCTGGATCTGGATGGGGCGTTCGCTGCAGAGCCTGGAGCAAGGTTGGACATCATGATCAAGCGAACGCGCGTGCTTACGATGTGTCTGGCCACTACCCTCTTGGCCGGTCGCTCCCTCGCCTCGGAGCCTGCGTCCATCTCGATAGGCTTTGTGGGCCCCCAGTTCCTGGCTCTTTCGGTCAAGGAACTCGAACCCATGGCCCACTGGTACACCGAAACTTTCGCCCTGACCCTGATCAAGGATCTGCCCGCCCCTCGCTGATCCATGGAGATCTCTGGGCCGGGAATGTGCTTTCGACCACGCGCGGCCCGGGCTCTTCGGCGGTCACTACGGCGGGGAAGCGCTCCGCGTGGCCGCGCGCTTTGCCGGATAGAACAGACACGGGCGGCTCGCGAGAACGCCTGTCATTTCAAGGCTTCCATGAATGCCTGCAGATCGCCGCTCCACAGGTGAGGGTCGTTGATGATGTTGTGGCCGCTCAGGCCGGGCCCTCGCGTGTAAACATGAAACGTCCCCTGGCCGCCCGCGGCCATGAAGGTTGAGAAATTACCCCGGCTGTGGTTCACGCTGTAGAACGGGTCGTTCTCGCCGTACATCCAGATCGTGGCCGATGAAAAGCGCGCGGCTCTTTCAAAGAGGAGGGGGTTGACCGAGGGCGCCGGGCACCCCTCGCCCAGCCAGCCTCCTACAAAGTTCACCGCGCCCAGGAACACGCCTGGCCTCTCGGCCGCATGGGTCATGGCGAGCACGCCACCGCGTGAGACCCCGGCGCTCAGAAGACTGGTGGGGATGACGTCCGGTCGACTCGAGATGTACGCCACCGCCGCGTCGATGTCGGACAACGCTCGTTCGAAACCCGCTAGAGTGATCGAGTGGTCACATGTGTAACGAGACCGATCGGGCGTAAAACCCTCGTCGTAAAGGCCATCCGACGCGCCGCGGCCGCGTCGTTGGGCGAAGGCCACGAGCCACCCTCTTGACGCGAAGAACTGCGCGATGTTCTCGCTGGTGTAGGTCTGGGTGAAGAGAGACGGGTCCGTGCCGTTGCCGGTGGAACCGTGGTGAAACAGGACGGTCGGAAAGGGTCCCGCGCCGAGCGGCCTGTACACGATCACCTCGAGGCTGACGGACCGGCCGTTCTCGGTGAAAGGCGTGGGCGCCCGGGCGGAGATCCGCTCGGCGAACACCTGGCACTGTGTCCCGTTCCAGGCGCTGCCGGCCGAGCACGTCGGCGTCGATGAAACCGGCGTGGTGGGGCCGGCGGGACCGGCTGCGGCCCCCCCGCACGCAATGAGGGCCAGAGTGAAGAGGCCGGCAAGGCCAAGTCGCTCGTTCATCGCTTCGGGCGGCCTCCGAAGTTCCAGCCGCCCGCGAGACGCAGATCGAACTGGCCTTTGCGTCCGGAGACCACACTGAACACGCCCTGTCCCGAAACGCTGAGCCTTCGCCCTAGATACAAGTCAGCGCCGAAACCCACCTGGCCCCCGAGGCCGAGGCCCTTACCCGCGTCGCCGACTTTGATGCCGACATCGTCGAACAGGCCCGCGCCCGCGGTTGCGAATGGCCGCAACGATCCGCGTACATCCGGGTAGTAGCGACCGCCCACCAGGCCGCCGCGGGTCGATCCGAGGAAGACGCTGTCGCGCGAGTCGACGATTCTCCCGCCGTAGTCGACCATGCTGAGCTCGATTGCCAGCGAGGGTCTCAACCAGTGCAGGAATGAAGTCCCCCAGGCGACGCCGCCAATCTCGGTTTGTGATCCCTGCACCGAGATGCCCCCGCCGAGAAAACCGCCCATTCCCTCGATCCGATTCCGGTGATGAAGCCCAAACCCGTCGACGGCGCTGCCGCGCCGCAATGTGGGCAGCCTCTTGGCCGGTCGCAGTCCGCCGCGCACGAGTTCCTGTCTTTGTCCCTCGGCGAGCTTGAGCGGCGCCGACATGAGCTTCTCGGCCTGTTCGTAGTAGACGCGGTATTCACCCGGCTCGAGACCCAGCTCGATCGCGCGTCCCTCGGACTTCTGCAACTCAGCCACCAGATGTTGCGATGAGTCCAGCACATAGAAGCGGCCGTCGTACTCCGAACCGAGGATCAGGCTGGCGGAGATCTTTCGCACGTCGGTCATGACCACGTCTCCCGTTCCCGCCATCTTGATGTCGTAGGAAGGATGCTGCGCGCCGCCCTGGCTCGTTGTGGTCTGTGCGAGCGTCTCGTTGAACGCGAACTGATAGGCCTCGCCAAGGGTGACCCGGCCATCGCCCGACACATCGGCCGCTCCGCGCATCCCCGTGATGAGCGCTCCGGTGAAATATGAACCACCGAGACGATCCGACTCCTGCGCCGCCTCGCCTTCCGAACTCGAGGCGAGGAACGCATAACCCTGGACATCCATCGACACATCGCTCATGAAAGGGGGATAGGCCTGGCCTCCTTTGAGACGCGTGATAGCCCCGGAGGCGCAGGCATCGAGGACGGCTATTCCCACATCCACCGGCATCGCCCGTATCGCGGCTCTCAGTTCGGCATAGCCGAGGCGTTCGGCGCCGAGCATCAGGCCCTGCTCATCGGCATGTCCCGAGTAGTAAACGAGAACTTCGACGCGCGCGGCCGATCGCCGCGCCTCTGCGGCCCTCGAAGAGAGTGTCGCGAGCGCTTCCATGAAGGCCTTCTGGTTGGGCTCTTTGAGAAGCGTGGCGTCGGTCGGGGCGACGCCGCCCATGGCGGTCAGTACTCGCGTGAACCGTTCGGCATCGCGGACCGCGTATCGGAGAGAGGGGCGTTCGGCCGCACGGTTCGCTCCCGCCACCAGGGCAAGCCGCCTCAGCGAGGGAGGGCGAGTGGTGGCGGCCGCGAGGTCGGGCGGAGGTGGACTGGCGACGATCAATGCAAGAGACAGGAGGAGGCTCATCGGGGACTTAGTCCTTTTTCAGTAAGAAGCTGGCTTGCGCAAGATGCGGGCCAATCGGCAGCCGGTCGTCCCGAAGAGGGTCCAGCCCGGGCCGGCCTGCGGCTTCGAGCACACCCGCCACCTCGAACTCATCATTGGAAGTTACGAGAAAAAACCGCTCCGCGCGCGGCGCGTCGTCGAGGCGGTAGGCCGAGTCCAGCGGCACAAGTCCACCGGACCGAAGCCGCGAGGCGGTCTCGCCATTCAATGGGAAGTGCCGCGTGACGTGGCCGCGGCCGTCGAGAGAAACGATCACCCCGAAGTTCTCCCCGACGCCCCGGTAGGCAACTTGAACCACATCGCCGCTCCGCGCATAGGCCCCCTGCGCCAGCAGCCGTGAGGCGTCGGCGCCGTCCTTCAAGAACACCACGAGCTGCGGCCCGTCACCCTTGAATCTGTCTCCGGAGACTTGTTCCCCGTTCGCGGCGGACCATTCGAAATCCGACGTGGGGCTGGGTCGAAGTACAAACAACAGGGCGGCGGCAGCCAGGGCCGCTGGGGCCAGAACCCAGGTCCTTCGGCTTATCGCCCGGCCGCGGTTGCGCGCGGACAGCTTCAGATCCACCGCAGCCACGAAGGGACCGACGGGATGAGCCTGTAGAAGTTCGGCGTTGGACGCTTCGAGCGCGGTCAGTCTTGCCTGGACATCGGCGTCGCGGCCTATCGCGGACCGGATCACGCCTGCCTCGTCGTCCGTCAACTCACCGAGCAGGAACCGCTCCAGCTTCAAATCGGGGATATGGGGTGACGGGTTCATGAGATCTCTCCCGCGGAGGTCCTGGGGCCCCCGAGACTCGCAAGGGCGTCACGGAGGATCCGAAGTCTCCGCCGCACACCCGACACCGACATCCCGCATTCGTGGGCGACCTCTTCAAGGGTCAGGCCGTCCACGTGATGGAGCACCGCCATCGTCCGCGTGGACTCCGGCTGCCGCTTGAAAAGTCGGTCGAGAAGAACCGGGGCGTCGAGGTTGTCGAGTCGCGCGACCCGATCAAGGAAGTCGTCGCCGGGCAGGTCGGCGTGCCGCTTTCGGTCGCGAATCCGATTGAGGCTCAGATTCGTGGCGATTCGGTAGAGGAGGCTCGAAGGGTGAGCGTCGGTCATTCTTTCGCGGTGTCGGATCAGTCTCACGAAGACCTCCTGCGCCACATCTTCCGCCTCACCTTCGTCCCGCAGCAGAAACCGGCAACGGCGAAGGACCATTGGCCCGTACCGGCGATACAGTGCATCGACATCGAGGCCTCCTCCGGTCATCCATCGAATGTAACACCCGAAAATCTCCTCGCAGTTACCTTTTCAGTTCAGGCCGGCCGAGAAACCGATGCGGATCTGCAGGCCACGATTCTTGATAGCGCCGACGCCGGCGCCGAGGCCCGATGTCTGCGAGTTCAAGTTTTTGGACCCGCGCGCGTACTCGACCTCGATGAAGGGCTGGCCCGACGATTTCGATGCCCGAAGCCCGGCGCCGATCCTGAAACTTGTGTCCGAGCCCTCGAAGTCGTTCTTGATGTCGACCGTCCCTGTGGGAAGTTTCACTTTCGCCGAAGAGAGGTGCGAGAACGCGAGGCCCGCGAGCAGGTAGGGGCGCGTGCTCCCCGAGCTCAGATCCTTCGTAAGCAGTACGGGCACATCCAGGTAGCCCGCCTGGAATGTCGCCTGCGCGCCCTCGACAACGACCTTCGCTCCGCCTCCGGTGTAGCCGGGCCGCACTTCGATCGACCAGGAATCCGAGGGTCGCAGAGATAAGACCGCGCCCACGGCGCCAGTTGTCCTCCGTTTGTTCTCGTTGTCGGGCACGCCCTTGATTTCGAGGGATGCGAGGTTCGCGCCGAACACGCCGCCGAGCCTCCATTCAGCCGCATGGCTCATCGAGGCGCTCGTTGTGAGGACCAGGGTCAATATCAGTCGTTTCATTCGTGTCTCCAGTAGAGGTTCGGCTACTGGAACACGGGACCCTTGTAGATTCGTTACTTGCGGCCTACGGACTCTCTCGGGCCGCCGGACCGGCGACAAAAACTTCGAGTCGATCGCCACGAATAAACCTAAACGGGTTCAACAACGAACCCGTGCACTTCGCTACCGCAGCTGGCAAGACTGAAGACTGCGAGACCAGCGGCCGGGTGGCGCCACGACGACATGCTCCATTTGTGCTATCGCCGGGTATATCGTCCAGCTACGCGAGCGCAAGTATCATGGCGGGATGAGTCAGCTCCCGCGGGCGCTCGTACTAGAGGAGAGGAAATGCGTCTGGGTTTAGTCACCGCCGCCGTTCTCTCTTGCCTTGTCGGTATTCCGTCGGTTGCTTCCGCCCAGGCTCCCGAACCCGGCGCCCGGATCCGAATGACAATCCCTTGTGAACATGCCCCCCAGGCGGCTCCTGAACGGCGGAAAGCGTGCGTGCTTATAGGCAAGCTGGCAGGATGGCGAACAGATGCGGTCGACCTGGAAGTAGATGGAAGACGCCGCTCCTACAACCTGGATACTGTAAGTCAGCTTGAAGTCAGTCGAGGATCTCGATCGCGCAAGCTCTTGGGAGCTGGGATCGGATTCCTTGTTGGCGTTGGCAGCACCTACCATCTCTTCCATTCCGGCGGGTCTACCGGCAAGTGCAATCAATCGGCGAATCAGGATGCCATCGATTCCGGCCACTGTCTTGGCATCTATGGTTTAGGAGGCCTGGCGGGTGCAGGGCTGGGGGCTTTCATCGGCAGTCGGATCCGAAGTGAGCGCTGGCAGAGCGTGCCCCTCGGACGCGTCCGCATCAGCCTGGTAACGCAGGGACGGTTGACACTGAAGGTGGCTGTGGCGTTCTGAGGTTCACCAAGACCGTTTTATAAAGAGGCGGCCAAGCAGAACTGCCAGTTCCGGGTCCTGACCGATACGTGCCCGTGAAGCCTGGCGGTCGCGCGTCGTGTGAACTCCTACGGGCATGGGGGAACGGCCCCCGGCACTCAGTTCGAATTCAGGATCTTCCCCGCTCGATACCGTCATGATCGTGATGTCCAACTACAACACCATCGCCGGGAACGAAATCGCCTCGGCCCTCGACGATCTCATCCGGCGGTCTCCGGCCGCTTCGAGGTAGAGGCTGTGTGACATTAACGGGCGGCTCCGGTGTCTTGGTGAGGAAGCGACACCAAATCAAGGAGCCTGCATGAATGTGATAGCGAGCAACGCGTGGAATGCCTGCGATGCTGATGTGCGTCTTGACAAGATGCCGCGAGTGAGCGCTCTGGTCATTTCCCTTCTGGTCGTTTCCTGCGGCGGAGGTGCTGCTCCTGCTTCGCCGAGCTCCCCGGCCGCTGCGGCTACGCAGACGCCCGCCGGGTCGGTCGGGGCCACGGGAGGAACACTCTCGCTGGCAAGCGGCGCGGTGCGGCTGTCGGTTCCCGCAGGTGCTTTGAGCGGCAACGTTGCGATAGAGGCTCGGCAGGCTACCGCCGCTCCTCTGGATCCGTGGGTCGTGGGCGGTTCCGCTTACGAACTCTCCCCGTCCTCAGTCGCGTTCTCGACCTCCGCTGCGTTGACCATTCGTTATCAGGCTGGACTGCGCCCGTCAGGCACGTCTCCGCAGGACCTTCGCATTCATCGCCTCGTGGGGGCTCGGTGGGAGCCTCTCTCTGGGACCAACGATACAAATGCATCCGAAGCCACCGCGCCCATCACCACGACGGGCTTGTACTCGGTACGCTGGACGGGACCGATGGGTCCATGTTCACTCCCGGAGGATCGGCAGTTCGACTTCTGGCTGGGCGATTGGAACCTCACGGAGATCACACCGCGCGGCGATGTCTTCCAAGGTACGAACAACATCACCAGTGACGACGCCGGCTGTGTCCTCGAGGAGGACTACCGCAGTGGCGGCCAGGGACGAAGCGTGAGCCTCTACAGCCGCATCGACGGCCGCTGGCATCAGACCTACATCGATTCGATGGGGAATCGACTGATCCTCATCGGATCCTTCGAAGGCGGCCGCATGCTCCTGAATGCCGGCGCGACGCGCTCGTACTGGCAGCCTGTGGACGGGAACACCGTCCGGTTTGTTCAGGAGCAGAGCCGCGATGGTGGTCAGACGTGGACCCCGTACTTCGACTCCCGGTACACACGAAGGTGACGAATCGGGGCGTCCTTCTCATTCTCGCGGGAGCGCTGCTTCCCGCACCAGGATGCGGCAATCGGGCGGAGCCGTTGGCCGGAGCCTCGCCTGGCGGCCCAGTAGTGGACGCAGCGGCGGTGGCACGCTGCTCTCAGGACTTCGGCGATCCGAGGATGTCGCCCTATCAACTTCCTTTTGAGCCCGGCCGCTCGTTCACCATGTTCCAGGGCTACTGTCCCCCCGATCCACGTTGGGGCCACAACGGATGGCTGGCCTATGACTTCGACCTGGCCATTGGTGACCGGATCGTGGCGTCGCGCGAGGGAACGGTCATGTTCGTCGAACAACGCTGGCCGGACAGCGACCGCGTCTGCGGCCATGAGAACTCCGTCTATGTTCTTCATGAAGACGGCACGGTGTTCTCCTATATTCACCTCACCCCGAACGGCGCGCTCGTGCGTGTGGGCGACCGGGTTCGGGCGGGCCAGCCGATGGGCTTCTCCGGTGACAGCGGTTGCTCATCCGGCCCGCACTTGCATGTGGCCCTGTTCAAGGATCGCAGCAACTTCAACAAGGAGAATACGCTGCCCCTCAACTTCCACGATGCCGACGGCCCACTCGACGCGCGACGAGGCCTGGTTCAAGGCGCACACTACTCGGTGAGATCGGGAGGAATGAAGTGAATCCCGCACGCACGGCCCTCGTCTGAAGCACACAGAAACTCTCATCCTCGGGGCGGCGGTGCTGCGGGTATGCGAGGGCTTCGGCCGACTTTGGCCGATGACTCTCGAGGTCGACCGCGGCTGGCATTCATGACTCCAGGTCGCTCTCGCGGGTCAACGGAAAAGTGATCGTAAACAGGGCCGAGCCCCCTGGCCCGACCTCTAACGTGCCGCCGAGCTGACGAGCGAGATCGGACACGAGCTTCAGGCCGAGGGACTTGGTCCGCCGCTCTTCGAACTCCGGCGGCAGTCCAACTCCGGTATCGCCCACGCATAGACGCACCATCGAGCCCGGGTCGAGGCGAAGCGCTAGGCGCAGTTCGCCGGAGCGCCCGTCGGGGAAGGCATGCTTCAAGCTGTTGCTCAGAAGCTCGTTGACGAGGAGGGCGGCGGGAATCGCCTGATCGATGTCAACCTGAACCGGAGATAGGTCGAGCGCGAGCCGGACTTTGCCTGGAGCGTCGTTCTGAGCACGGACTAGCTGGGTCGCGAGCCGTCGCAGATAGCCGCCGAGGTCCAGGCGGGCGAAGTTCTCCGTCTGGTACAGCATCTCGTGGAGGAGAGCCATCGAGTGAATGCGGGCCTGCATGTCCTTCAGCACCGTCTTGGTGGAAGGCTCAGCACTTCGCCTCGCCTCAAGCCTTAGGAGGGAGGTGATCACCTGAAGGTTGTTCTTGACACGGTGGTGCACCTCCTTGAGCAGCCCTTCCTTCTCGCGGAGCGAGGACTCGAGGGCTATGCCCGACCGCTTTCGTTCGGTCATGTCCTGGATCTGAGAGACCATGCAGCGGGGCGCTCCCTGGCTGTCGCGAACAAGCGACGCGCTCAGGAGGATGTTCACGTGCCTCCCGCTCGCGTGGATGTATCGCTTCTCTACCTGGTAGGAAGTGATTTCACCGGCAAGCAGCTGGTGAAGATCCTGGAGGTCGGCGTCGAGGTCCTCCGGATGGGTGAGATCACGTAGGGTGCGCGTCCGCATTTCGGCGTCTGTGTAACCGACGAGGTCACGAAGCGTGCGGTTGACCTTGAGCCATCGCCCTTCCAGAGAGACGAGGGCCATGCCGATTGGAGCCTCTTCGAATGCGCCCGCGAAGAGTTCCTCGCTCTCACGCAGAGCCTCCTCGGCCTGCTTGCGTTCTGTGATATCCGTCGCCATCACGACGATGCCGAAGATCTTGTCAAGAGCCGGATCTCGCCCAAGTGGATGTACGAGCCCCCTTCGGTCGGAGTCTGTAGAGCCCGAATACGTCGGGTCCAGGAACCGTGTGTCGACCCGTGTGGCGACGACTCGACCGGGGGTTTCGTTCAAGCGTCCATTCACACCCGCCCGCAGCGCCCGTCACAGTGATCACCAGGCAAGCGGTCGTGGCGTGCAGGGCACTCCAAGCCGGGGTCTTGGGACTCACAGCAATGTAAACACCCGGAGGCCCCATTTCTGTCACGTCTGCCTGTTATCGGGTGCGCGGGGCGCGGTTCGGCCGGTCGGGCATCGAACTGCCGATTGGACCCGGACGCCCTGGGCGGTTGCCGATCGCATCGCCCTTCGGAAGGAGCCGGCGCGACACCGCGTATCCGGCTCTTGACCGGCCGTGGGTTCGGGTTGGCCCTCGATGCCCGCCTGAGCATTTCAAGCGGCCAGGAAGCCTGCGCTTCCCCGTCACGAAATGTGAGAGAGAGGCTCCCGAGGTGTCAAGGGGAATTGCCGAACAGAAATTTGATCGCTTCGGGCAAACGCTTGCGCCAGGCCGCCGGTTCGTGGATGTCCCCCTCGCCGGTAAAAACTCTCAGGCGCGTTCCAGGAGAAGCCGCCACGATTGCCTTCCGCAAAACTTCCACCTCCCGCTGTCCCTCTGCGTTAATCTCTGCGTCCGGGCTCTCCGCCGACCCGTTTCCGATGGAGACGGCAAGCGGCCAGCGTCGCGCGGCACCCGCCGCCTGCAGCAGTTGGAGATCGGGTCCGATCCAGAGGGGTGTGCTTTCGAGCAGGAGCTTGCCGAAGACGTCGGGCCGGGTTAGGGCCGTGTGCAAAGCTGCCACACCCCCGTACGAGAAGCCGCCGATCGCTGTGTTCTCGGGACCCTTGGCGATCCGGAAGCGGCCTTCGACCAGCGGCATGACTTCGCCGATGACAAATCCGGGGAATCTGGCGCCCTGTGGTTTGGGCGGATTGGCCGCGTACAGTTTGTTTGGAGCGAAACCGACGTCCGGATACGGCAGGAACTCGTTCGCGCGGTCGGCGACGGGATTCCTCGACTCCTTCGTCGACGCGCCATTGTCGATTCCCACCACGACTATCGGAGGGATTTCGCCGCGTTTTACCAGGCCATGGACAGCCTCTTCGACGTTGATGGCCGCGGGCCGGAAGGCCATGATTCCGTCGTTGAGATACAGAACCGGATACGCTCGGGTCGCGTTTGTGGGGTCGCGGTAACCCGGAGGCAGGAGCACGCGTATCGCGCGGGTGTTCGAGAAGACGGCGCTCTTGAGTTCCAGGACCTCCACGTTCGGCGACGTCATGTCCCGCTGAGCCATTGAGGGCAGCGCTGGGCTCAGGAGGAAAGTCGCGGCCAAAACGAGTCGGGCGGTCCGCTGTGTTCGAGCTGTCATGCTGAACCCTTGGACGCGCTCTGAGCGCCTCTCGTTAGCCTTCTTTCAGTGTCACCGCGGCGTTGACCCGCGCGGCCCGAAGGGCTGGGGACGCGGCGGCGAGGAGCATCAGGCAGGACACCGCAAGCGCGCCCGCCAGATACATCCCCGGGTCGAACGGGCTCACCTGGAAGAGGCGTCCCTCGATCAGGCGGCCGGCGAGGAGGGATAGACCACAGCCCAGCGCGATCCCGATGGCCGTCACGTTCCCCGCGCCTTTCAGCACCATGGTTGCGAGGTTCGCGGGCGAAGCTCCAAGCGCCACCCGCAAACCGAACTCGCGTTTGCGCTGTGTCGTCGCGTACGAGACGACCGCGTACGTTCCCACCAGCGCGAGAACGACAGCCATGGCCGCGAACGCGACCATGAGAGCACTCAGGAAACGTGTCGGGGCATCGAGGGACTCCACGAAGCGGTCCAGGGTCTGGACGAAGAAGACGGGCATGCGCGGATCGACCTGGCGCACACGCGCTTCGACCTGGGCCAGCATGTTCGTGGGTGTGTCTCGAGTCCTGAGGATGAAGGCCATGGCCGCGGGCGAAGGGTCCTGCCGGAGTGGCACGAAGAGCGCTGGAACCGGGAGCGGTGAATCTCCGTTGGCGCGCACATCCTGAACCACCCCGACGATCCTTCGCGTCTGGCCATCGCGCGTGACCACCGAGGAGCTCAACGGGTCCTTTCCCGCGAGGAAACGACGCACCAGCGCCTCGTTGACCACCGCGACGGGTTCTGAATCCCCACGATCATCCTCCGAGATGTCGCGTCCCGAGACCATCCGCGTGCCGAAGGCCTCGAAGAAGCCTGGTTGCGTCGGGCGAAGCAACGCGCGCGGTTCCAGGCCCTCGGGAGCGGGCGTCAATCCGCCCACCGCGAAGATCTGGAAGCCCCCCGCCGCCATAAACGGCTGCTGAAGCGACGAGCCGACCGATTCAACGCCGGGTATCGAGCGGAACTCCTCGAGGATCTTCGTGAAGAATTGAATGCGCGCCGCGGGCTCCTGGTAGGCCGGCCCGCGCGCGGCCACGCGGAAGGTCAGGGCGTTACGAGTATCGAAGCCCTTCTGGAGGCTCTCGAGATTCTGGAGGCTGCGATAGACCATGGCCCCGGTGAGCAGCAGGGTTACCGCCATCGCGACCTCGGCGGCGAGGAGGAACTCCTTGATACGACCGCGCGAACCCTCGGTGCCGGCTCCCTTGCTTCCGCTCGCGAGCGCCGCCGCCGCATCGACCCGTGTAGCCGCGAGCGCGGGGAACAAGCCGCACAGCACGCTGGTGACCAGAGCCACGCCGAGCGAGAACAACAACGCCGAGGCGTCGAGGCCGAACTCGACCCGCGGGAGTCCTGGACTGACCGGAATCACCGCCGCCGCCGCGCGCACGCCGACCCACGCCACCGCCAGGCCGCCGATCGAACCCAGGATTCCGGGAACCAGACTCTCGCGCAGGCCCTGTTGAACGAGATCTCGCGGAGAGGCGCCGAGGGCCCGGCGAACACCCATCTCCTGACGGCGTCCCGCGGCTCTGAGCAGAAGCAGATTGGCCACGTTTCCGCACGCGACAAGAAGAAGCAGCAGCACACTGCCCGCGACCACATAAAGCGCGGGCCGGACCGGTCGAACGAAGCGTTCGGCAGCGGGAGTGATCAGAGCCTCCGTCGGTCCCAGAGCCGCCTTGTGCTCCGCGCGGCTGATCGCCATGAGGCTGTTCATCTCGGCCTGGGCCTGAGCGACGTCAACACCGTCCTTCAATCGGCCGAAGACCACGAGGCCGTTCCCGCCGGAGCGCCGCATTTCTCGATCCCGCTGCGTAAGACGCAGGGGAACGTAGGCCTGAGCCGTGACGTCGAGCAGATAGACCGGGTTTGAGTGACCTTTCGGCAGAACACCCACGATCTCGTGGGGAATGCCGTCGAGGCCTGTGGTCTCGCCGAGGACGCTGGTCGATGCGCCGAAACGCTGAGTCCACAGATCATGACTCAACATCACGACGGGCGGACCACCCTCGCGCTCTTCCTCGCGGCTGAACGTACGGCCCAGCTGGGGCTTGACGCCCAGGACCTCGAAGTAGCCGAAGCTCACCTCCCGCATCAGGGGCGTAACCGAGTCTTCGAAGCTCGTGAGCGTGAAGGAGCGATTGATGCCCGCGGCGAAGCCCTCAAAGGACTTCTGATCGCGGCGCCAGTCGGCGAAATTTCCGGTGGTCACCGCGCGCCAGATGTCGCGGTTCCCCGGATCGACCTCCCAGATGGTGACGAGACGGTTCAGATCGGGGAAGGGCAGGGGGGCGAGGATGTAGGCCCGCAGGGCCGACCACACCGTGATCGCGGCGCCGCTCGCGAGCGCGAGGATGAGCGTGGAGGTTGCGAGCAGCGAGCGGGAACGGCGCCATCCGTTGAGAAGTGTCATCGGCTCTCCTTAGTGTGATCTGGAGCCGACTTCCATCAACAACCGTGCCATTTGCAGCAAGGCGTCATTGCGCGCGCCCGGCCTCGAATCCACGAGGTGTAGCCCCCTGACGTCCCATTTACGGACAACCGTCCCTCAACTCCGGACGCCTGGCCTCCCGTGGTGAGACCCGCCGCGGGACGAGGCCTCGATCATTCCTCGCGCAGGGCCTCGATCGGTTCCACGGCCGCGGCTCGACGCGCGGGAAGGGCGGCGGCGCCGAGACTGACCGCGAGCAGAAGGCCCGGCACGAGCGCGAACGTCAACGGATCCAGCGGACTGATTCCGTAGAGAAGGAAGGTCAGGAAGCGGGTGACGCCAAACGCGGCAAGGATGCCGAGGGCGAGACCCGCGGTGGTCAAGCGAGCGCCGAAGCCGAGGATCATCCGAAGCACCGCGTCACGCTGCGCGCCGATCGCCATCCGGATCCCGATTTCACGCGTGCGGCGTGAAACCGAGTAGGACAAGACGCCATGCAGCCCGAGCACCGCGAGAAAGAGGGCGAGCGAGCCCATCAGGCCCAGGAGCCAGGCCACGGCACGCACCGGGAACAGAGCGAGGCCGAGATGCTGGTCCAGTGTCTTGAAGTCGAACAGGGGCAGGTTGGGATCGAGGGACGCAACCGCGCCGCGCACTTCGGCGGCGAGCCGGGCAGGATCGCCGCCTGTTCGCAGCAGAACGTTCATCTGGGCGTTGTAGAGATGACTCTGCGGGTAGTAGACGAAAGGCGTCGCAGCCTCGCCGAGGGAAATGTACTTGCCGTCCTGCGCGACTCCCACCACCTCCATCGGGGTCTCGACACTCTGCCCTGAGACCCGGCGGGGAACCACGACCCGCTCGCCCAGGCCTGGTTTGCCAGGCCAGTACCGGTTCACGAAAGCCTGATTCACCACGACCACACCCGGCCCGGTGACGTCGGTTGCCGAGAACGCCCGACCCCTTGTGATCGGCGTCTTCAGCGTTTCGAAGTAGCCGGCGCCCACCACGCTGTAGTGAACTTCCATATCTTCGCCTTCGGCCGCCGTGTAGCCCTCGATACCGAGCGATCGTCGGCCGCCTTCAAAGGACAAGGGCATTCGGTTCGTCATGCCGACGGCCTCCACCCCCGGAACGGTGAGAAGCCTTTCGCGCATCTGATCGAAGAACACCGTTCCCTGGGCCTCGGTGTAGCCCCGACTCGCGAGGTCCACCGAGAAGGCGGAGACGCCTCTGGCGACGAAGCCGGGGTTGATCGCCTCGGCGTTGCCGAGACTGCGCAGGAAAAGGCCTGTGCACAGGAGCATCAACACGGACCCCGCGACCTGACCCACCACCAGAAGATTGCGAGCGCCGAACCAGCGGCCTTGTACCCGTTCGCTCGCGCCCGAGCGGAGAGCTTCGATCGGTCCCACTCGCGTGGCGCCGAGTGCGGGAAGGAGGCCGAACAACAGGCCGGTTGCGACCGAGACAACGAGAGTGAAGAGCAGGACCCGCGGATCGAGCTTCATGCCGAGCGCGAGACTCACGGGCAGAGGCGGCTGAACCGCGGCGATCACATCCATCGCGAAGTACGCGATGGTAAGGCCCAGGCCCCCCGCGATCGCGGCAAGGACGACGCTTTCCGTGAGCAACTGTCGGATGAGCTGTCCGCGGGAGGCTCCAAGCGCCACACGAACCGCGATCTCGCGCCTTCGAGCACTAGCGCGAGCGAGAAGCAGATTCGCGACGTTCGAGCAGGCGAGGAGCAAAACGAAGCCCACGATCGCGAGCAGCACCCCGAGGAAGGCCGAGACCGGCGTCGCGATCATCGGAAGGATCCGAGACTGCGACTCCGGCAGAACGCTCACCACGCGTGGGTTGTTCTTGACGTCCGTCCAGAACTCCCGATGGGTCTCGTGCAGGCGGCTCGCGACCACGCCCATGGCGGCCCGTGTGGATTCGACGGTAGCGCCATCCCGCAATCGCCCGAGAAGCATGAGGCCCCGGTTGCCTCGGTTGCCCACGGGATCCCGACTGAGCACGTCATGCATCGCGAGGGGGACGAACATGTCCGCGGCCACGCCACGGAAGAGGCCGGTGAAACCCTCGGGGCCGACGCCGACGATGGTGTGCGGATGGCCGTTGAGGGCAATGGCCTGGCCCACGGCGCCAGGGTCCGCCCCGAATCGGGATCGCCAGTAGGCGTGGCTCAAGACGACCACGGGATGGCTCCCTGGAGACTCCTCGCTCCGAAGCAGCATCCGCCCGTAGGCCGCGCGAAGGCCGAGCATCTCGAACGTATTGCCGGTCATGAGGCTGGCGATGGCCCGGTGGCTTTCGCCCTTCTGGGTCAGGAGGACAGGCTGCAGGGTGTGAGCGCTCAGGTCTTCGAGAGCGTTGACCCCGTTCTTGAAGTCGAGATAGTCGGGATACGAGGACGCCGAATAGAGCGGGCCGCTCGAGTCACTCGTGTAAACACTCACCAGACTCGAAGGGTCGCGTCCCGGCATTGGTGTGAGCAGCAGACCATTGAGCAGACTGAAGATTGTCGTGTTGGCGCCGATGCCGAGGGCCAGGGACAGAATGGCCACGGCGCTCATGCCGCGGTTCTTCATGAGCATGCGGAACGCGAGACGCAGATTGTTCATCGGTTTGAACCCTTCAGGTGTGACGTCGGGACGGAGCTGTTCTACGGATTGACGCTCGCAGCGCCCATAAGGTTCACCGCGATCTCTCGACCCAGCCTTGTGCCCAGGGTCAGTCCTCTACTCCTGGCGTAACTTACGGCTTTCTTTTGGTTGCGTCATGAAAAGTCGCGCGAGGTCGGCGGCGGCCTGCAGAAAATCACCCGAACCACCTGAATACACGTTGCCGCAAATGGCAACGACGATCTGTGTTTCGGGAAGCAGCAGGAGGATGCTTTGGGCGCCAACCGCGGTCCCGCCGTGGTGGTGGATCGGCGTCGTCGCCGGAGCTCCCGGGGTGAGCCGCAGGGCGCCCGTCCGAAAGCCAAGCCCGTAGTTCTGAGGGTTGACGGTTCCGTCGCGCAGTTTCCGGGGTGTGAACATCAGTTGGGCGGTTTCGGAGGAAACCACGTCGTGCCGCAGGACGGCAATTCCGAATCGGACGAGATCGGACGGCGTCGAGAGGAAACCGCCGCCCGCCCATTTGTTGCTGCTGTTCGCCCTGGGTGAGGCCAGCACCGCCGTATCGCGTGGAACCGAAGCGTAGTCCGTGGTTCGCCTCGGGTTAGCCAGGCGAGAGTCGTCCGCTGCGGTCGAGGTCATTTGCAGAGGGCCGAACAATTCATCGGCCATCGTTTGAAGGAACGGCTTTCGAGTCACGCCTTCGATCGCGGCGCTCAAGAGGGTGTAGCCGTAGGTGCTGTACTGGAACGCGGTGTCCGGCTCGAACAGCAGATCGTCGTTCGCGAATAGGGCAAGGCTGTCCTCGACCGAATCGAACTGGCGGTTGAGAGTCATTTCAGAGAAAGCCGGCGGGGCGAACATAAACCCGTAGTGACGTATCCCCGCCTGGTGCGACAACAGTTGACGGGCGGTCACCGTGTGGCCTTTCTTGGGGAACCGGGGAACGTACGTGCGGATGTCCTCGTCCAGGCTCAATGCGCCCCGTTCGAACAGACGCATCGCGACCGATGCCGTCAGCGGCTTGGATACGCTCCCGATCGGGAACTGCGACTCGGTGGTGACAGGAGCGCCGGTTTCAAGGTCGGCGAAGCCGTGCGCTTCCACCCAGACGAGTCTCCCCTCGCGGGCCACGGCCGCGGAGATGCCGGGGACCGTTTCGCTCGAGCGCAGTTGCGCGAGCCGAAGGTGCGCCCTCCTCGCGAGATCCTCGTCGCGTGGATCCACGGGCCTCGTGTCGACGCGCGTGGCGGCCCCCAGATCGGGGATCCGCTTTCGATTGGCGAGATACCAGATCGCCGCCCCCGCCATAACGAGGAGCAGGAGGACCGCAATGCGCCGAAAGATCCTCCAGGCCATGACTCTAAAACACACGAGATCGGGAAATTTGCTACCCCGTCGAGTTTCATTCCGCCCGGAAGATGTTCTACTGATCGAACGACTCGATGGTGGGTGAGGTCTCCCAGATTCGAACAAGGCGGCTCAGATTTGGGAAATCGAGCGGCCTCAGGAGCATGGCGTCCAGAATAGTGAACATGGGGATGTTCGGGCCGGGGCCGAACCCGAGCGTCACCACGAGTAGGCAACTGACGGCGCGCTGCCGCCACATCGAACGGAGGGCAAGCCTGACATCGCCGAAAAAATGGTCCCGCATGACACTGAGTGTCGATTCTCGGTCAACTTGAGTACCATCGCGATGGGGCACGGGACTTGCTGTAGAAGTGCGGCAGTGCTTCTCGGAGAGGTCTCAAGAATGGAGTCTTTTGTTCACACCATCCGCCAGGCCCTGCGGGGTCTGAGGCGGCAGCCTCGCCTGGTGGGCGGAGTGGTCATTCTGCTGGCGCTCGGCATCGGGTCGACAACGGCAATCTTCAACCTGGTGAGCGCCGCCCTTCTCGCGGAGCTTCCCTACCCGAACCCGGACCGCATTATTCGCCTCGCAACTTTCGATCGCTCCAAGGATCTCGAAAGCCGTGTGTCATATCCGGATTTCGAAGACTGGCGAGGGAACGCCACCTCTCTCGACGCGATGGGCGCGGCGGGGGATGCACGACTCACCGTCACCGGCCCCGACGGTACGGAGTCCCTTACTGGTCAGTACGTCTCGGACGATTACCTCCAGATTCTCGGCGGTGTTCCGAGGTCCGGTCGCCTGTTCGACAAGAATGAGACCGACATTCGCAGTGGCGTTCGAGCCGCGGTGATCCTGAGCCATGGTTATTGGCAGCGGGGATTAGGCTCTGACCTCCAGGTCCTCGGCAAGACCCTCCAGACCACGGTGGGCGCCTTCGAAATCGTGGGCATCATGAGTCCCGATTTCGTCGGGCTGCTGGAGCGGGCCGACTTCTGGATTCCCGCCTCGGCGTCGAGGCTCATCTATCCCGGCTGGGTTGAAAGCCGTACCCGCCGCTGGCACCGCGTGGTCGCGAGACTCAAGCCCGGTGTGAGTGTCGACGCTGCGCGGTCGGAACTGGCGCTTGTGGCCGAGCGGACGAGTGCTGCTTTCCCCGCGAGCCACTCCAACCTGGGGGTCCGCGTGGGACCGCTCGACGAGGCGTTTCGCGCCCAGGTCGGCCCTGGGCTCCTGCTGCTCCTGGGCAGCGCTCTCTTTCTTCTCGCGATCGCCTGCGCGAATGTCGCGCACCTGATGCTCGTTCGCGTTCAGGGCCGTCGAGGGGAGATCGCTCTGCGGGCGGCGCTTGGATCCAGCCGGCACAGAGTGATCGGCCTGCTGCTCGCCGAGAGCCTGATTCTCTCGCTCGGCGGAGGAGCGTTCGGCCTCCTGCTCGCAACTCTCATGTCACAGGCCATCCTGGGTCTGGGCGCCTTCGACCTCCCGCGCTACGTCCGGCCCGAACTCGACGCGACGGTTTTCGGAGGCGCTCTCTCTCTCACTCTTCTCACCTGCATCGGCTTCGGCCTCGTTCCCGCATTCACCGCTTCGAAGATCGACCTTCGCGCAGCACTCATGTCCGGCGCCTGCCGCGGCCAGTCGGGAAGGACGAGCACGCTCACGCGGGCCTTGGTGATCGGCCAGGTGGCGGTGTCCCTCACCCTGCTCATCGGCGCCTCTCTCCTCTTCTCCAGCCTGACTCGATTGCAGCGCTTCGATCCCGGCTTCAACGCTGCCGGCTTGCTCGCCTTCGAGATCAATCCCGGTGGACCGAAGTACCAGCAGCCGGGGGCGCAGCGGGAGTTCGCGCGCGCGCTCGGCGAACGCCTGAAGCGGCTGAGCGGTGTGCAGGCCTCGATTGTGGCGCCTCATCTGCCGCCCCGACTCTTCTGGCCGCTCGACGTGCGCGTGGAAGGCCGTTCCGATCTTGATCCGACGACCCGTCTCGAAATGCACAGTGTGTCGTCAGACTTCTTCGGCTTTCTTGGCGTTCCCCTGCGTGCCGGTCGCCTATTCACAAGCGCCGATCACCCGACCGCACCTCGGGCTGCCGTGATCAGCGAGTCAACGGCGCGCCGCTTGTGGCCCGGACAGGATCCGCTGGGAAAGCGCCTGCGAGCAGCCGATTCGAAGAATGATGGAGACTGGTTGAGTGTCGTGGGGGTCGTGGGCGACGTCAAGTACGACGGCATTCGTTCCGCCCGCGGCCCCGATCTGGACATCTATTTCCCGCTTCAGCAGTTTCCTTCGACGTATATGACCATCGCGGTTCGAAGCGATCTGGATGCGGGAGTGGCGGCCGCGATGATTCGCCGTGAACTGCTCGCCTTCGATCCGGCGCTGCCTGTGCTCGCGGTGTCCTCGATCGCCGAGAGGTTCGCGCGGGAAAGGTCGGCGACACTCCTCCAGGCCAGCCTTCTCGGTCTCTTTGCCACGGTCGCCTTCGTCCTCGCTGCAGCCGGGCTCTACAGCACGATCAGTTACTCGGTTAGTCGCCGTACCCGAGAGATGAGTATCAGAAGCGCGCTCGGCGCCCGTCCTGGGCAGCTGATCCGAATGGTGCTCGGGGAGGGTGCTCTTCTGGCCGCGTTCGGGTTGGCCCTCGGTCTCATTGTGTCCCTTCTCCTGTCCTGGGTGCTTCGGGGCCTTCTTTTCGGGGTGAGTGCTCTGGATCCTGTGGCCTTCGGCGCGTCTGCGGCCCTGCTCGGCCTGGCCGCCGTCGTCGCCTGTCTTGTCCCTGCCCGAAGGGCCACGAGAATGAACCCAGGGACAACTCTGGGCGCTGAGTAGATGGAGAGGGCGTTGAAAAACACGGGTGTGCAGTCTTCCGGGGTGTTTGATCGAGCTGATGACCCGGACGCCTGTTCCCTTCGGCGGCCAGTGGTGTGGGTATGGCCTCATCATCGACCGCAAACGCGGCGTGAACTCCTACGGGCATGGGGGAACGGCCCCGGCACTCAGTTCGACTTCAGGATCTTCCCCGACCTCGATACCGTCATGATCGTGATGTCCAACTACAACGCCATCGCCGGGAACGAAATCGCCTCGGCCCTCGACGATCTCATCCGGCGGTCTCCGGCCGCTTCGAGGTAGAGGCTGTGTGACATTAACGGGCAGCTCCGGTGTCTTGGTGAGGAAGCGACACCAAATCAAGGAGCCTGCATGAATGTGATAGCGATTGCCGCGCGGCACGCCTACGATGTCGACGTGCGCGCTGACAAAACACCCGGACTGTGCGCCCTGCTCATCTCCCTTCTCGTGGCTTCCTGTGGGGGCGGTGGCGCCCCTGTCTCTCCGAGTTCATCGGCGCCCGCGGCGACACCGGTTCAAGGAGCGTCGGTCGGAGTCACCGGCGGAACACTCTCGCTGGCCAGCGGCGCAGTCCGGGTATCGGTTCCCGCTGGCGCTTTGAGTGGCACGGTTGCGATCGAGGCGCGCTCGGCCACCGCATCGCCGCTTGATCCGTGGGTCGTGGGCGGTTCGGCTTACGAAATCTCGCCGTCTTCAGTCACGTTCTCCACCTCCGCCGCACTGACGATTCGCTATCAGTCGGCGGGAATTGGTCGATCCGAATCGGATCCTTCGAGGCTGGCCGGATGCTCCTGAACGCCGGCGCCACGCGGTCGTACTGGGAGCCTCTGGCCTCGAACACAATCCATTTTGTCCAGGAGCAGAGTCGCGATGGCGGTCAGACGTGGACTCCCTTCTTCGATTCGCGATACACCCGAAGGTGATGGACCGCGCGATGTTCTTTCGCGGGTCATCGAGACCGTCGCGGGGCAGCGGGTGGATGCGAGCCGTCGTCTGCCTGGTCACTGCGGCCCACGTCACCGCGTGTTCCGGGACCTCGACATCCTTGCTTCTACCGGCCCCGGACACTCCTCGCTCCGCTTCTTCCGCGGGGCTCGGACTCGCGTGGCCGCTCGACCGCGCGCTGCACGACGGCGTCTACGTCATGAACTATGTCGACTACGGAACCGGGGATGGTCCGCGCGACTTCGCCTGCGGAACGCGCACGTTCGATGGCCACACTGGGGTCGATCTGTCGCTCACGGACTTTACGGCCATGGACCGCGGGCGTGCGGTGTACGCGGCATTGTCCGGGACCGTGCTGGTCGCGGTGGATCACGAGTTCGATCGCAACATGGAGACCCCGTACGTCGGCACCATCAACAATGTGAATATGGTGCAGATTCGCCACGACGACGGCACGTCGGCGTGGTACGCCCACCTGCGGGCGAACTCAGTGGCGGTCGCGCCCGGCGAGCGTGTCGAGGAAGGAACATTTCTCGGCATGGTCGGGAGTTCGGGGTGGTCACCGGTTCCGCACCTGCACTTCGAACTGTGGCAGGGCGTCGCCTTCGGCAGTCCGATCGTCGATCCCTTCGGAGCGCCTTGCTCGAGTCCGACCGTGCATTGGTCAGACCCCACGGCGTACTCCGGAAATGACGCGGTCAACATCTACGATGCCGACATCACGCTCGACCTGGGGCTTGAGGGGAGCTTCGGGAACATCGTTGGCATCCGACCGCTCAAGGAGCGCCTCGACCGGCCCTCCGAGGTTGGGGTCCTGGAACCGCGGCTGGGGATCTGGGTCTTTCACCAGAGCCCGCAAGGTGGTGCGATGAGGATCCGCGTTCTCCGCCCGAATGGGGCGGTCTTCACCGATCAGATGCGTGCCGTGGCCGGTGGGCGTCCATTCGCCTGGGACGTGCTGGCGGTCCCGTTCGCCGCAACGGGAGTTGAAGTGGGTGTGTGGACCCTTCAGGTAGGCGCAGGCACGCGCACAATCGAGCGGGTGTTTCGGGTGGGAGCGTCGACAACGCAACCCCCCCGTTTCTATCCCGTACGAGGGAAGTCCATCCGGCTGGGGAGCGGGACGAGTCGGGACGAGCTTCTGCTCCGGGGCGGAACCTCGGGGCTCGTCTTCAAACTGGTCGACGCCCCATCGGGCGTGCGTCTCGACGGGTCGGCTGTTGTCTTCGAGACGGTGGCGTTACCGCACCGCAACGCGCGTTTCACGGTCACTGCAGTCGATACCGCGGGGCGCGAAGACACGATGTACTACCACCTTGTCGATCGCACACGGCCCGCGAGCCCGCTCCGCTGGTAGGCAAGGAGACAGATCGATGCCGCCATTCCCTGATTCGCAGCACGTGTTATCGAAGCGGAGGCGGAGCGCATCGGCCGGCGCGTTTCTGGCGTTGAGCCTTGCCGCGTCCCCAACTGCCGTTGCCCAGATTCCGGAGGCCGGCCTTCTCACCGAGGCGCGCGCGGCCCGGCTCACCGGCCTGTACGAGTTCGCTGACGGAGCCAGACTCCATGTCACTGACCTCGCCGACCTGTTGGGCGGGCGGCCTGTTCTTTCCGTCACCGAATACGCAACCGGCCGACTGCGTGGACTCTATCCACAGCCTGCGGGGCACTTCACCGCCGGACCATCCTGGTTCCGAAAGGAGCCAACGGCCTATTCCATCCAATTCGAAGAGGCCAGCGGTCCGGCCGTCGGTTTGACCCTTTCGGAGGGCGGGGCCACTCTCCGGGCGCGTCGAACCACCCTCATTGAAAGGGAAGTGACCCTCCGCAGCGGGAGCCTCACGCTCGCCGGGACGCTGGTCCTTCCCCCGGGCCGCGGCCCACATCCTGCGGTGGTGATGGTCCCGGGTTCAGGGCTTCTGACCAGGAAGACGCCCCGATACTTCGGGGACCTGATCGCTGCCCGGGGCGTCGCCGTTCTTGTGACCGACAAACGAGGCGCCGGTGGATCAGGAGGGGACTCGAACGGCCTTTCTCACGCCGAATGGGCGGCGGACGTTCACGCCCAGCTCGACTGGCTCAAGGGCCAGCCCGGAATCGACCCGGCGCGCCTTGGGTTGGTTGCGGGCAGCGAGAGCGGCTATGTGGCGCCGGTTGTCGCTGCTGCTCGAACGGATATCCGCTTCCTGGTCTGCCGCGTTTGCCCCTCTCTCCCACACGGCGTCACCATTGTGGACATGGAATCTCGAGCCATGCGCCGTCGCGGCTTGTCGGAGGCGGATGTGAAGCAGGCGGCGGAGCTTCTGGCGCGACTCATTCGCTTTGCCGAGGATCGGACCGGTTATGCGGAGCTTTTCACGCTCGCGGCTTCGGGTGAGGGAACCAAGTGGCGCGCGGCGGTGCCCCTTCCTGCCATCCCTCCCGCGGACTCGGGTTATTGGAATCGATACCGCGCCGTGCTTGATGTCGACCCGCGGGACTCGTACCGCCGGCTCCGAATACCCGTTCTGGCGATACTTGGCGAGGTCGATGAGCGAGTGCTGATCGATCGCCACCTCCAAGCCTATGAAGCCTTGAGGTCGGGAGGGCTGGATCTCACCTTATGGAAGATCGAAGGCGCCTCGCATGGGCTGCTGCTCGATGAAGCGACCATCCCCAGATACCCCGAAGGCTTTCACGACCGCCTGGCGGGGTGGATCGTCCGCGCCGCGGGCGCCCGTTGATCCATGTTGCGAACAACCTTCATCCCGTTGAACGCGATCCGCAAACCCCCTTGACCGTCTTCGAGCGCTCGCTATACGATATGTCGCTATGAAGCATACAAGCCGGATGCCGGAGCGCGAACTCAAGAAGGGGAGCGCCGAGTTGCTGATACTTTCGCTTGTCGAGGCCCGCCCGCGCCACGGGTATGAGATCAGCAGGCTCATTGAAGAACGATCGGAGGGCGCCCTCCGTTTCAAGGTGGCATCTTTGTATCCGCTCCTCTACCGGCTCGAGGAACGGGGTTGGATTGCGGGGAAGTGGCTCGAGAAAGCCGGCGAACGCCGCCGGCGTGTGTATCGTTTGAGCCCCGAGGGCAAGAAGGTGCTCGCGGCCCAGCGCGACCACTGGCTTGAGTTCGCGGAGGCCGTCGCCCGCATCGCGAGACCCGAACATGCCTGACTGGAAATCGGTTCTGGGCGCACGCCTCGCCCCGCTCAACCTTCGCCCCGAACGTGAGCGGGAGATCGTCGAAGAACTCGCGCAGCATCTCGATGAGCGCCATCAGGATCTGCTCGACGGCGGAACCACGCCTGAAGAAGCGATGCGACTGGCGCTTGAGGAGATCGACGACGAGGAACTTCTGGCCCGCGAAATGCGCCCGCTTCGCCAATCCACGTCCCCCGAGCCGATAGCCGCGGGGTCACCGGGCCTCGGCTGGCTCGCTGACCTCATACAGGATGTCGTGTACGCCGCTCGAATGCTTCGGAAGAACCCAGGCTTCGCCGCGGCGGCGATCCTGACCCTCGCCCTTGGCATCGGCGGCAACAGCGCGATCTTCAGTCTGGTCAACGCGACCTTGTTGCAGCGCCTGCCCATCGCGAACGGCGACCGCGTCTTCGTCCTGTTCGAAGGCGAACGGGCCGACATTGGCTCCTACCCGGCCCTCGCGGCGCTGCGCGACCAGGCGACGTTGATCGACGGCCTCGCCGGGTGGGGCGGCGTCACCGCGAGCCTCCAGGCGGATGGCGAGACCGATGTCGTGAGCGGCGTGATCGTGTCCGGCAACTTCTTCGACCTGCTCGGCGTCAAGGCCGCGCGCGGCCGGCTTCTATCGGCCGCCGATGACATCACCCCGTTGGCACATCCCGTCGTGGTCATCTCCGACGCGCTTTGGCGCGGGCGCTTCAACGCCCGGGCCGACATCGTGGGAGCCGACATGCGCCTCAACGGACACAACTTCAAGGTCATCGGCGTCACGCCGCCCGGTTTTCCGGGCCCGCAGCTCGGCGTGATTCGGGACATCTACGTGCCCATGATGATGCAGCCCCTGATCCGCCCCCCGCGCGCCGGCTACTCCGGTGACCAGGACCCCGATCTATTGAGGAACCCGAACATGGGATGGGTGTTCAAGCTCGTTCTCGCCAAACCGGGCATCGCCGCCGACCAGGCGGCCGCGGAGCTGAGCGCTCTCTCCACCAGATTCGCCCGTTCCCTCGACCCGCGCGCCGACGAGCGACGGTCCAGGCTGATCCCCATCGATGCGGGAAATCCGACTCAGCGCGCGAGCATGCGGGCGGCCGCAACGCTTCTTGGGGGCGTGGTCAGCGCGGTCCTCCTGATCGCGTGCGCGAACATCGCGAATCTGCTTCTGTCGCGAGCCTGGGCGAGACGTCGCGAGATGGCGATCCGCCTGGCTCTCGGTGCGAGTCGTGCGCGGATCGTCCGACAGCTCCTCACCGAGAGCGTCTTGCTGGCCCTGCTCGGGGGCGTTGCAGGTCTCGGGCTCGCCTGGTTGTGCGTCGAGGCATTCAAGATGTCGCCGCCGCCCGCGGGCGCTCTTCCGATCACACTCGACTTCACTCTCGACGGTCGCGTGCTCGCCTTTTCGATCGTGTTGTCCGTCTTGACCGGTCTCCTCTTCGGCCTTGCACCGGCCCTTCAAACGTCCCGACCGGATGTGGTGCCGGCCCTCAAGGAAGATGCGGCGGCGGGGGGCCGTGGTTCGCGTCGTTTCAATTTGAAGAGCGCGCTCGTAGTGGGAGAGGTGGCCATCTCCCTGATCCTGCTGCTCGCATCCGGCCTGCTGATTCGCAGCCTCCGAGCCGTTCAGGCCATCGACCCGGGCTACGCGGTGGAGCAGCTCGTATCGACCCCGCTCAACGTCGAGCTCCTTCGCTACACTCGAGAACAAGGGCGCGAGTTCTACCGACGGGTGATCGAGCGCACGGAGCGGATTCCAGGCGTCGAGTCGGCGAGTGTGGCGCGGGTGGCCCTGCTGAGCGGCGGAGCAAGAACCACCGCCGTCACGGTCGAGGGCCAGGCAGACCCCGGCGCTCCTGGTCAGAACGAGAGAGCGGGCGCTCCAACGCCCCGTCGGATCGCGATGGTGAACGTGGTCAGCCCCGGCTTCCTGGGCACACTCGGCGTTTCACTCTTACGGGGACGTTCGTTCGAGGCGACGGATGTGGAGAACTCGCCCGCGGTCGCCGTGGTAAGCCAGTCAATGGTGAGGCAGTTCTTTAGGGACACGGATCCGATGGGCCGACGCTTCTCCACCGGCGTAAACCGCGCGACCGGCGAGCCGCACTGGATCGTGGTCATCGGCGTGGCGCGCGACAGCAAGTACACGTCGCTCAGCGAGCCCGACTCTCCCGTGATCTACCTGCCCCTTGCGCAACAACACGAAACCGGCGTGACCCTCTATGTCCGCGCCATCGGTTCCCCGGGCGCCCTCGCCCCCCAGATCCGCCGCGAGATCCAGGCCATCGAGCCGGGCCTTCCCGTGCCCAATCCCCGGGCGATGGGGGACACCGTCGCCACTTCTCTCTATACCCCGAGAATGGGAGCCATGCTCCTGTCGGTCTTCGGAGGCCTTGCCCTTCTTCTCGCGACCCTTGGGATCTACGCCGTCCTCGCCTTCTCCATCGGCATGCGCAGGCGCGAGATCGGCATCCGCATGGCGCTTGGGGCGGATCGCCGGACCGTGACCACGCTGGTCCTCAAGGAGGGTATGGCTCTGGTCGCTCCCGGAATCGCCATCGGTCTGACTGTCAGTGTGGGTCTGGCCGAATCGATGCGCCGGTTCCTCTTCGACGTGAGCCCGCGCGACCTGACGACGTTCGCGGTAGTCCCCGCGATCCTGATGGGCGTGGCGCTCGCCGCGTGTTATCTGCCGGCCCGCAAAGCCGCGAAGGTGGATCCTCTCACCGTCATGCGGGTCGATTGAGGCCGGACATCATCGGAATCCATCGAGCCGCGGCCTTCGTGCGGCCGGATCTGGTCGTAGACGCTTCCAACATGAATTCCGCCGTGTGTCACCGCTGCAATCGGGGCCCTCGTCCAGCTTCTTGAACAGGCGTGACATCGAAGAGAGGTCCCGGTGTTAAGAGCTAGCCAGAATGGCGCTCTCCTTGAGGAGGATGACATGAGCCACACTCCGTCCGACTTTCTCGACTCCGCGCCGGCCCGCCACCTTCAGTGCGTTCTTACCATCGGTCTGGCCTTCGCTCTCTTCCTGCCCACCGTCGCGCTCGTCGGGGTGCACCGCGTGGAGGAGCGCTTCCTCTTCGCGGAGGCTGGCGTTTCGACGCTGCCGTCACCGGATGTCTGGCGAGGTCCAGGCCGTGCGTGGGTTCACGTCGAGGCGGTCGGGACGGACTGCTTCGTGGTCGAGTATCGGATCATGGGCGTGGCGTGGATGATGCGGTTGCTCGCTCGAGAGGTGCCGCGGCGTGGGGTCCAGTTGGGCTTTCGATCCTCCCTCGACCTCGTCTTCAGCATCCCCTCGTTTCTCTTGCTTGCCCTGGGCTCATGGTGGCTCGCCGGGCTCTGGCTGCGCCGGCGGTCGCCGTTTCAGCAGGACGCCTGGGCTTCGCCGTCCGGACCGGCCTCGGGCAGCCGCCATCCGTCGCTCGCCATTCCCCTACCGGGGCTCCGGTCGCCAGGCCGTCACCAGGTTGGGGTTTATACGCGGATCACGGAGGTCACCGATGCGGCTCCACCGCGTGGCTAGGCCGTGGGCACCCTCGAGCGGGGCGGCCCACGAGGGCGCCATCGGCGCGAAGACGGGTGCTCCTTTCGGGATTTCCCCTTGACACATCGGGAGTCTCTCTCTTACATTTAGTGACGGGAAGCGCAGGCTCCCTGCCCGCTTGAAACGCTCGAGCGGGATCGTGAGACGCGAACGCGTCCAAGATCTGCGGCAACACTTCTTCAAGGAGTCAGCCGTGGATCTGTCCGCTTCCCCCACTCTCGTCCCCACGACCGCCGACTTTCTGGCGTCCGACACGTTCCTCGCCGGAGAGGTCACGCTTCCAAAGCCAGTCGGAAGGGCCACCCGATGGGTCACGCGCGAGCGGCCGAAGATCGACCGGATCGCCTGCCCATGGCTCATCGCGCGCTTCATCGATCGCGATGCGGACTTCCGCTACGTCAAGGCCGCAGATGTGATGGAAGTCGCGCGGAACGAGCGCGGCGTTGCCTTCGATATCCCCGACACACTCTTCTCCCACGAGGGCGAACTGTGCAGCTTCGACACCTTTCTCAAGGTTTTTCGAATCGACGACCCGGCCCTCGTTGTCCTGGCGCCCATCATCCGAGGCGCCGACACCGGGCGGCTCGACCTCGCCCCCGAGTGCGCCGGACTTCTCGCAGCTTCGCTGGGCCTCTCGCGCCTTCGCGCCGACGATCACGAGATGCTCCGCGATGGTCTCGTGTTGTATGACGCCTTGTTTCTCTGGGCGAAGGAAGGACTCCAGGAAACCCATACATGGAACCCCGCCCTCTATCGATGACCGACACGACGCAACCACCGCCGGATTTTCGCGAGGCCTTACGCTTCTGGCCGCGGCTCGGGTTCATCTCGTTCGGCGGACCGGCCGGACAGATCGCGATCCTTCATCGCGAACTCGTGGAGCGGAAGCGCTGGATCACCGAGGAGCGCTTTTTGGCCGGCTTCGCGTTCTGCACGGTGGTGACGACTTACGCGACGTTCCTGCCGAGCCTCACGCTGGTGTTCCTCGGCGCGCCGTATGTCGATCACGTCCAGTCGCTCCCCCGCCTCGCGGGCGCGATCCGTGCGATCGGCGCGGCGGTCACGGCAGTAATCGCGAGTCTGGGCCTCGACTACGGCCTGGCCGTGCTCCTGCCCCGCGACTCCTCCGCGCCGGATTTCTTCGCTCTCGTGACCATGGTCGCGGCGGCCATCGCGCTGCGCCTGGGATTGAACCTCGGCGCCGTCCTCCTGGGCGGCGTCGAGGTCGGCTTCCTGCATCACTTCATTTCATGACGAGGCTTCAGATGAAAGAAACGCTCCTGCTGACGCGCGAAGACGTGAAGGAACTTCTGACCCTCGAAGACTGCATCGACGCGGTTGGGCGGGCGTTCTCCCTGGCCGCCCAGGGTCTGATTCCAAGGGCCGGTGTCCTGGGTTTTCCCGCGGAGGACGGAGGCTTCCACATGAAGGTGGCATCTCTCGCGGGTGACCCGGGCTACTTCGCGGCGAAGCTGAACGGAAACTTCTTCCGCAATCGCGAACGCTTCGACATGCCCAATATCCAGGGATTGATCGTCCTGTGCGACGCGGAGAACGGCCGCCCGCTCGCGGTGATGGACTCGATCGAGGTGACGATCCTTCGAACCGGGGCCGCGACGGGAGTTGCGGCCCGGCTGCTCGCGCGCCAGGGAGCAGGTGTGGTGACGATCTGTGGGTGTGGTAACCAGGGCCGGGAGTCGCTGCGCGCCTTGCAGAGCGTCATGCGGGTCGATCGGCTCTACTTGTGGGACACCGATCCTGAGGCTTCCGCAAAGATGGCTGCCGAGGTTCGCTCGACTCTCACACAACCGATCGAGGTGGTGCGTGATCCCAGGATGGGTACACAGGCAAGCGACGTCATCGTGACCTGCACGCCTTCGAAGAAGGCTTTCCTCGCGTCAGAGGATGTCCGGCCGGGCGCGTTCATCGCCGCCGTGGGAGCGGACAACGAGGAGAAGAACGAAATCTCCGCGACCCTCATGTCTGCCTCCACGATCGTGACCGACAGCACGGAACAGTGCGTGAAGATCGGCGACCTGCATCACGCCATCGAGGCCGGGCTCGCGACCGCGGACAGCGTCCACGCCGAACTCGGCCAGATCCTCGCCGGACTACGTCCCGGACGCACGCGAGAAGACGAAGTTCTGATCTTCGACAGCACGGGCACAGCTCTTCAAGACGTCGCCGCGGCGGCGCTGGTGTACGAACGAGCGGTCGCGGCAGGACGCGGCACGCCGTTCGCCTTCGCGGCGGAGCCGAAGACGAGTGGCGGAACGGCGGCGTGATGTCATTAGCGGAGTGTTCATGAACATCGATCGCGAGAGAAAGGGAGTGAGTATGAAGTTGACCACGATGGCTATTCGGAGTGCGCATGCGGCTGAGGCACGCCGTAGCGCGGTGCTGGGAGTCAGTATGCTTGTTGTTTCCCTTTGGGTGGCCTCGTGTGGAGGCGGCGCTACCGCTCCGGTCTCGCGCCATATCCTCGCTGACCATTCTCAGCAGGCCGTGAACGGCGTCGCCTACCCGGACGGGATCATCGTTTTGTCACCGGACTCGCCCGCCTACCGCAGAGTGGATACACCGACGCGACCTACCGGGCGCTTCTGCAGCACGAGATCTCCCACGTGGTCGAGTTCCTCCTGATGGGCGTCTCCGGATACCAGTATGCCAACGAAGGCTGGCTTCGCGAGGGAAGCGCCAGCCATCTGGCGCGAATCCACACGGTGCGGAACCGAGCCCAGCTCAAGGCATGGATCGTCGCACAGGCCGCGGTTCCCGGAGGGGGCAACCCGATCGGAATCCATGTCTGGAACGACTTCCCGGCCTCGGTTCTGGGCGCCAACCGGACCATCGACTACTATCCGTTCTTCAAGCTTGCGGTGAGGTACCTCGTCGACCCAGAGGGACACGGAGGCACCGTGGAGGACCTGGTCGCGCTCCACGAGGAACTGGGACGGGGGGTGCCGCTGCCGGCCGCCTTTGAGGCCATCGGAATCAGTCTGGCCAGCTTCGAGGCCAGCTACTTCGACCTGATGCGCGCCTACCTGCCCGGGCAGGCCCCATGAAAGTGCCGGGCCGCCGCTCCCGGCACGGCTGGTTATCTCTCGCAAGCGTCGGTCGACCGCCTCCGGGACACGATCGTCCGCTTCCGGGACGCCCCTCGCAGGAAAGTGACAGCGCCGACTTCATGTAACCAAAGACATACTTCCACGTATTCCCTGTAAGCGCCATGGAAGAAATCGAAGCCCTCTATCGTCTGTACGCCCCGGCGGTTCTTCGGTTTTCCATTGGCCTGACTGGCAGCGTCAGCCGCGCCGAGGATCTCGTTTCCGAGACCTTTCTCCGCTGCATGCTGCGTGCGCCGCAGATCCGGACCGAGACCGCCCTCGCCTACCTCCTTGCCATCGCCCGGAACACCTTTGTGTCCGGCCTGCGCCGGAGTCGGCGTGAGGCGCCCCTCCCCGAAGACCTGGCGAGCGACGCCAGGAGCCCCACCGATCAGCTCCACGCGAAGGACGCCCTGAGCCGTCTGGAGCGCGCCATCCCCGGCCTGCCCGAAGGAGAACGATCCGCGCTGCTGATGAAGGTCTCCGGCGATTTGAGCTATGAGGACATCGCCGCCGCGCTCGGCATCTCGGTGGTGGCGGCCAAGGTTCGCGTCCACCGTGCTCGCCAAAGACTCGCGAGGACTCTCGCCGAGCCGATCTCGAACCAAGAAGGAGAACAAACATGACCGCCCCCTTGACCGCGAACGTGATAACGGACCTCTGGCTTCTTCAGCAAGCCGGCGAGGCGAGTGCTGACAGCCGGGCCCTGGTCCATGAGTACCTCGCGCAGCATCCGGAAATGCGCCGACAGTTCGAAGCCAGTGACCGACTCGCAATCGCACCTCCCCGGGTCTCGCCCACGGCGGAGCTAAGGTCGCTCGAGGCCGCCCGGGAGAATGCCAGGAACAAGCTGATCCTCGTTGGGGGCGCCCTTGCCTTGTTCGGTCTCTTGGCGCTTGCCGCCCTGGGAGGAGGCCTGTTCCTCGTGCTGCGGAACTCGTGACATGCCGGTTAGGAGGTCGAGGCCGTGAAGTTCCTTGCCAATCGGCTCACGCAGCGAAGACGAACGGGACGCCCCGTCCCGCTGCACCGCCCGTTCATACACGAGCGCCGCCGCGGCGACGTCCTGAAGAGCCGTACCCGTGCTTCGAAGATCAGAATGTCATCTTCCCGCGTGCGTCCGGGCCTTAGGCCGGCGAGGATCTGGCCGATCTCAGCGTGGACGCCGTCCGCGGTCGCAAGCCCGGCCTCGATGGCGTGATGCAGGTCGCCGATCTTCATGCACTGGTCGGTGCTGTCGGTCACGATCGTCGAGTTCGCCATGAGCGTCGCCGAGATTTCGCTCTTCTCCTCGTTGTCCGCTCCCACCGCGGCGACAAACGCCCCCGGCCGGACATCTTCCGACCCGAGGAACGCCTTCTTCGAAGGGGTGCAGGTTACGATGATATCGCTGGCGCGGGTTCCCGCACCGGGATCACCGCACCGGGATCAGCCACCACCTCAATCGGCGCGGCGAGAGCCGACCGGACCTCCTCCGCCAAGTTCGCCGCGACCGAGCGATCGATGTCCCACAAATAAAGCCGGTCGACTCGCATCACGCTCTGCAGGGCGCGCAGCGACAGGCGGCCCTGGTTGCCACAACCGCAGCGTAAGCGATTCGAGGGCGGTGTGCCAGCCCATTCACGCGGTCGCCTAGTTCGGGAGCACAGGGGTGCGCCTGACGCCGCCTCGTTGGGGGTGGAAGAGCCCCAAACCCCCGTAGTGCGCGAGGCTCCGCAATCGCGGCGGAATTCCTGGGCTTCCGGTCCGCTCGCTACGCTGCCTCGTGGTGTCTGTCTTGGAGCTCACCACTCCTCCGGCCCCTGACGGATTCGAGGTGACCACGGCGCAGCTCGCCGGAACGTTCGCGGACAGCGCCCGCGCGAACGGGGTGATCGGTGCGCAACTGGCAGTTTCGGTGCCCGGTCAGCCCGTTTGGACTTCCGTGTTCGGCTCGGATTCTCCCGGCGTACCGATGACCGAGGACATCCTTCTGGGAACCGGCAGCATCTCCAAGATTCCGCGGTCGCCGCTCTGCGCCTGGTGGATCGGGGACAGATCTCGTTCACGGATACCCTGGGGCGCTGGTTCCCGGACGCTGGGAACCTCCCCGCCGACCTCCAGCTGCGCCACTTGTTCTGGCACCAGAGCGGTCTGCCCGAGTATGGCGCGGCGGCAGGATACGCCCCCGCCGTGCTCGCCGATCTCAGCCGCACGTGGACCGCTCGGGAACTTTTCGCCTTCGTCGGCCCACCGACTTTCGCGCCGGGCGCTTCGTGGTACGCAAGCAACACGGACCGAGTCCTGCTCGCGGCCATCGGGGCGATGGAGACGGGTCTGCCGCACGACGAGTACCTGCGACGTGAGCTCTTCGCGGGTGGAGGCGGCGAGGTGTGGAGTCCCGGGCAGACCGACCCAAAGGCGCCGCGCATCGGGACGCATTGGGCGCAAAACGCGGCGGGACAGACGGTCAACTACAGTCAGGCCGTGTTCGGGCCGTCGTTATTCACCTCGCGGCTCGAAACCTACATCACGGCGCGGGAACTTGTGCTCTTCGCGCGACGCCTCTTCCAAGGCGACCTGCTGTCCGCGCAGGCGCGGGCTTCGATGTTGACATTCGTGCCGGCTGACGGCGGAGTGCCGGGACAGACGGGTGGAGGGATCGGCGTGCGACGCTTCAGTTATAGCGGCCGCACCATGTATGGCAACAGCGGAGCGACGACCAACTCCTCCGCGATGTACCTGTATGACCCGGGCACCGGCGTCATCGTCTCGATGAACACCAACCAGGCTGGCGAACTGCATCGCAATTCGCACTTCACGGTAGTACCGGCGCTCGTGATCGAAGCGAACCGGTTCGTTGAGGCGAGCCGCAACCGGTGACCGCATCTGGCACGGATCCTTCGAAATCCTCACCCGAGGAACAAGGGCTCGGTCGCACGCGCGTTTTACCGATTTCAAGAGCAGGACGCCCCGGGCCTCTTTTCCTTCCATCAGCCGGCTCAATGGCGGCGTGGGCCGCCCCAATGCCATCCCGCACCGATGAGCACATCCATTCGAGAACCGCGGCTCGAAACCGCGTTCATCGTGCCCCGGGTCGAGATGACCATCCTTCGCCCGAGCAGTAGGTCGGCGCCAAAGCCAAACGTGATCCCAAGACCAAGGCCTCGATCCGGCACGCGCCTAGCGTCGGTCCCCACGTCGTCATAGACGCCGAAGTTGCCGACGGCGAAGGGACGCAAGGAGCTCCGCACGCGCGGGTAGTAGCGCGCTCCGAAAACGATTCCTCGCGTGGCGCCGACGAAGGTGCCGCCGGTTGAATCGGACTCGATCAGGCCGCGATCGGTGATGCCGACCTCGAAGGCGAGTGTGGCCCGGCGCCAGTGGAGCAGGGAGCCCGCGATAGGCGGATCCGAAATGCGACTTGTGATGACGCCGCCCGAGCGCAGGGCTTCGATGTCTTCTCCCCATCCGCGAGCCACGAACTCCACCCGCGTTCCACCAAGGAATGGATCTGGAGCACCGGCCCCGCCACGGCTCAAGGTGGGCAGGCGCTTGGCCGGCTTAAGACCGCCGCGCACTAGTTCCTGCCGCTGTCCGTCGCCCAGCCGGAGGGGAGTCGACAGCAGTTTCTTCGACTCCTCGTAGTACACGCGGTACTCGCCCGGCTCCAAACCCAGCTCCACCGCGCGCCCTGGGGACTTTTGCAGCTCAGCGATCAGATGCCCCCTTGCATCCAGCACGTGGAAACGCCCGTCGTAGTCCGCGCCCAGGATGAGGCTCGCAGAAATCTTGCGCACATCCGTCATCACGACGTCGCCTGTCCCCGCCATCTTGATGTCGTACGAGGGATGCTGGGCGCCGCCCTGGCTGGTCGTGGTTTGAGCCAGGGTCTCATGGAACGCGAACTGGTACGCCTCGCTCAGGGTCACACGACCATCTCCCGATACATCGGCCGCGCCTCGCATCCCGGTGAGTAGAGCGTGGGTGAAGTACGAGCCGCCCAACCGATCGGACTCTTGGGCTGCTTCTCCTTCCGAACTGGAGGCAAGAAACGCATAACCCTGAACATCCATCGACACATCGCTGAGGAAAGCCGGATGCGCCTTGCCGCCCTTGAGACGGGTGATAGCGCCGGAAGCGCACGCATCGAGAACCGCGATGCCGACGTCGACAGGCATGGCGCGAATCGCAGCCCGGAGGTCCTCGTATCTAAGGCGATCCGCCCCGAGCAGGAGGCCCTGTTCATCGGCGTGACCCGAAAAATATACGAGCACCTCCACGCGCGACGACCCTCCCCTTGATTCCTTTGCCTCCTTTGCCTTCTTTCCGAGAGCGTCCAGCGCCGCCACGAAGGCACGAGGCGCCGGTTCCCGGAGAATCGTTGCGTCCCCCTTGGCAACTCCGCCCATCGAGGTGAGCACGTTCGAGAAGCGTTCCGCGTCCCGCACCGCGTAACGCAGCGCTGGCCGTCCAGTACCGCCGTCGTTGGCTCCGGCGACGAGGGCAAAGCGACGCATTGATGGCGGAGGCTGCGGCGGTGTCTCCAAGGGTGCGATCGCGGTGACGAGGATGGCGGTCAAGAGAGTTTTCATTGAATCCTTAAGCAGGAAGCGGCAACGCCGCAGAACCATGGGACCGTTGCGGGCTGAGAGCGCCTCGATGTCCAGCCCCGCTTCCGTCATGCATCGAATGTAGTACCCGCAAAGAGCCCCTTCACTTCCTTCTCAGCCGACCGTGAAACCGGAGTTGTCCTATTTCAACACGAACGCTGAAAGAATTTGTCACGACGCACGAGCGGTCGGAGTTTTTTCTGGATTGCAGGAATGTGACAGCACTCTCCGGCCGAAACGCCTAGTCTTGCTCTTCGGCTTAACTGGGTAGACAGGTCCTCGTTCATTTCCTTGAATAGATGAATCGATTTGAGCCCGAGCATGTAACAGTGCGACCCGACGGGCGTGTTTGAGGAGTAGTGAGTTCAGACGTTCACGTCTTTGCCTGGCAAGCGACTTGTCGCATCGACCGCATGCGGCCGGGCCGAAAGACCGGACGCTTTTGCACGCATTCTGAAAAGGAGGAACATCCTGAGCACTTCCCAACTACCAAAGAACCCTGTCCTCGCATGCCTGATTCCAGTCGGGCGCCAGACGATGAGGACGCTCCGCAGCCTCATCTGGGTCGCAAGCGCGGCCTTGCTCACTCCCGGTTGTGGTGGTGCCGCAGGCGTTGACGTCGACGCCCCGGCTCCCAATGCCTCTCGTGCCGACCAGCTCCAAAGTCTTCTGACTCGGTGGGCCACGACCCCAGGTCATCATGGAGTGAGCGCATCCGTCATCCTTCGCGACGGAAGCCAGTGGAGCGGCGTCGCCGGCCAGAATCGGATCGGCGAATTCCTGCGCCCTGAGCAGCTCATCTCGATCGCGAGCATCACCAAGACCATGACCGGCGCTCTGATCCTGCAGCTCGCCGACGAGTCCCGCCTCTCTCTGGACGACCCGGTGTCGAAATGGCTCGATCCACGCCCCCACGTGGACCCCGCCATCACGCTCCGACAGCTGATGAATCACACCAACGGTCTCGACAATTACACAACCACCGCTGCATTCAACGCCACGATCGGCGCTGACCTCAGCCGGGTCTTCACAGCAAACGATCTTCTGGACTTCGTTGGCCCGGCGAGGTTTCAGCCGGGTGCTCGAACCCAGTACACGAATACGTCGTTCCTGCTCCTTGGCCAGGTCGCGGAGAAAGTGACGGGCCACTCGATAGTCGCGCTCTACCACGAGCGCCTCTGGGACCCGCTCCAGCTTGGCGAGGTGTTTCTTCCTGGTTACGAAACGCCGCCCATGCCTGCTGCCCATGCGCTTGTCAGTTCGGGAGGGGTCGTCAATCCGATCGAGCAGATGTCTTTTCTCTCCGCCGGAAACAGCGCCTTCGGCTTGCTTGCGAGCGCGCGCGATGTGGCCCGCTGGGGTCACGCCCTCTTCACCGGCAACGTGGTGTCCGCCAAATCGCAGACCGAAATGAGGATGCTGGTGAGCGCCGCGGGGAACATTCCGGGCGAGACCGGTGCGGGTCTTGGAATCCGAGGTTATGGGTATCTCGGCCGATCCCAGATCGGCCACAGCGGGGGAAGCTGGTTCGGCAGCAGCCTCCTCCTTCACGATCCCGCGGTGGGTGTGACCGTGGTGGTCGCCATGAATCAGGGGCAGGGAGCGGACCATTTCGTGCTGGCCCCGAGCCTTCTCGAGGTCGCCGCCCGTCCGTAGGAACGGGGATCTCGCTCTATTTCTCCCTGAAGGAATTTCGCCGGAGCCGCCCGCGTAGGCGTTGCCGCAGATCGCGACGACAATCCCCCGCTCCGGAACAAGGAGACACCGCTGCCTGCCCGAGGAAACGGCGGAGCGGTTCGAGTTTACTTGAGGAACCTCTTGACTCTCCCGCTACGGGAGACCTCATAGTTCGCCAATGATTCGCATTGGGAAGTTCGCTCGGCTCGCGGGCGTATCGGTCAAGACGCTTCGCCTCTACTCTGATATCGGCCTGCTACCTCCGTCGAGCGTAGATCGGTGGACGGGATACCGCATGTACCGTTACCGCCAGCTCGCGGTGGTGCGCCGCATCCAGACTCTCCGCGAACTGGGCTTCAGTCTCGGTCGGATCAGGTCGATTCTCGACAACCCGGCCTGCGTGCGCGAGCAGTTGCTGGAGCAACGCAAGATCCTTGCTCGGGAAGCGGAGACCGCGTCGTGGCGCCTTGCCCAACTTGATCGTGCTCTTGCTTCGACGTCTCCGGATCCCATCGAGATCCGGGTTCATCGCAGTCTCCCTTTTCATGCCCTTGGACTTCGCGACCACCTGTCGACCTACGAGGAGTTGGACCTCCTTTTCGACCAGCTCGATGTCCGTCTCGAAGAGAGCGCCATTCCGCGAGCGCGCGTTGCGGCTTGGCATCCCCAAACATCGACTTCCGGTCGAATCGACGCCGAAGCCCTCGTGGTCGTGGACGCGACGTGCCCAGGAGCGGTGGAGATTCCGGCTCGGGATGTGGTTTCGACGTTGTACGCGGGCGACTCGTGGCAGGACGCCTACCGGAGGCTGACGACCTGGCTGGATGAGCATGGGTTCTCGCTCGCCGGGCCGAAGATGGAGCACCTCCTTCTCGATGACCTGGTGGAGGTGCAGTTCCCGATTCGTCAGGAGGTCGCTTGAAGGCGCCTCTGGCGTTCATCACGGCCCTGATGGCTTTCGCGTTCATGGAGCGGCCCGATGATCTTGTCCAATCGAATCGCCGCGGCCTGCAGAAGCTGCGCAAGGCAGCCGAGCAACACGGCTCCCTGAGCTCCGGGAATCTCAGGCTTACCCTCGATATCGAATGCGCCGAATACCGCAACGGGACTCAGGCGAAGGTGAGTCAGGCGCCCTTCGAAAGCTATGCGTGGAGGCGGAGGCACCACATTGATCGGGCCGGACGCGTCGAGAGCATTCGAACTCGGAACGAGTTCGCCGGATTCGTCTTCGAGGACGAAATCCTCGATCGCGCAGGCGTCGCGGTCCGGTTCGATCATCCGACGCGGACGAAGGAGAAGGCGACCATCGGTCCAGCCATCTATCACTTCCTGCCCCAGCGATACATCGAGGCGGCCCTCCGCAATCCGCTGTCCGTACGGTTGCAGGGCGCGATCACCCTTGGATCACGTCCGGCGAGCCTCGTGGATATGGTGGATGGCGGCGCGACACACCGCCTCTTTCTTGATGAGGAAAGCGGTCTTGTGCTCCGGACCGACGTTCTCCGTCACGCGGACCCTTACGGGGAGACCGTGCGGACCTACGCCTTTGACGGGTCTCAGCCGGCCGGAGGCCTCACCCTCCCTCGAGTGGTCACCGTGACCACCACGGACTCTGTGCTCGGAAGTATCCGGAACATCTTCAAAATCACGGCGGCCGCCGAGGGCGAGGGAGGCCTGCCGGCGGTGGCCCATGAGGGCTTTACCGAAGCGTCTTACGCCGCCAGAGCAGCGACCTCCATCAGGATTCTGGCGAAGGATGTGTACCTGATCGAGAACCTCACCAACTCGACTGAGCAGTGGTCGTACAACGTGCTGTTCGCGGAGTTTGCCGACCACATCCTGGTCGCCGAGGCGCCCCTGGATGACCGGATCACTCGGCAGGTCATGTCACAGATCGCTTCGGTGGCGCCCGGAAAGCCCATTCGCTACCTCGTTCAGAGCCATCATCATGATGACCACATTGGCGGCATTCGAGGGTACGTAGCGGCAGGAACGCGTCTCATCGTGACACCCGGGAACGAGGAGCTGATCCGCAGGATCGCGGCCGCCTCCCACAGCGCTCGGCCCGACGTTCTGGCCGATGTGCCCCGGTTGCCCGAGTTTGAAGTTGTCTCCGGCAGCAAAATACTCAGAGACGAGCGCCTCGAAGCCCGTATCTACGACGTCGGTCCCACATCCCATGCGAACGAGATGCTGGTCGTCCACTTTCCTGCCCAAGGCGTCCTTTTCCAGTCGGACCTGATCAACGCGGGAGAGTTCCCAGGAGCCGAGAGAGCAGCACTGCTGATCGAAAGAGCGCGCGCGCTCGGCCTGGAGGTCAGGGTCTTAGCCGGAGCCCATGGAGAAGTGCTGACAGGGGCCGCTCTCCAGGCGATCGGGTTCGAGTGACGGTAGCTGAGGGCGGCCGGACGGTGTGACATCGGCGACTGGTCCGGGTGTCTTAGTGAGGAAGCGACACCAAATCAAGGGGCCTGCATGAACCTGATAGCGACCGCCGCACGGAATGCCTACTATGTCCGCGTGCCCCCCGACAAGGCTCTCAGCTCCCACTCACCGCTGATGTTCCTTCGGGCGGGGGACGTTGTTGTCCGAACCGATCGGCCAGGATATCGACACTTAAACCGGCGGCTGGGCCGAGGCGTCTACACCGCATGATCCCTCGTCTCGCCCGTTGCCCATACCCTCCTTCCCGGGGTCTCTCTGACCGCCGCGGAGGAACCATCGAAATCCAGAGAGATTCCATCAAATGATCAGAACGACGGCGGCCATACTTGCCTTAGTCACCCTCGTCTGCCTGGCGGCTGCTGGATGCGGAGGCGGTTCCACCGCTCCGACCCCGTCAGCTGGGTCGCCGCCCGCGGCTGCCGCCGATGGTGCCATTGGAACGACTGGCGGTAACCTCTCACTTCTTGCCGGGGCGGTGCGGCTGGCCATCCCGGCGGGTGCCCTGGCATCGACCGTCACGTTCAGCGCCAGTCCATCCACCGCTCCACCGCTGGACCCTTGGGTTGTGGGCGCCTCCATCGTTGAGATCCTGCCCTCCGGGGCCACGTTCACCTCGCCCGCATCCTTGACGCTGCGATATCAGGCCTCCCTGCGGCCGTCCGGCACGGCACCCCAGGATCTGCAGGTACATCGGTTCAACGGCGCTTCCTGGCAGTCCCTCGGCGGAACCAACGACGTCGCCGGCCTCGAAGCGACCGCCCCGATCACCGGCGCCGGCATCTACTCGGTCCGTTGGACCGGACCGACGGGACCTTGCTCGCTTTCAGAGGATCGGCAGTTCGATTTCTGGCTCGGGGACTGGAATCTCATCGAGCAGACGCCGAGGGGCGATGTGCCAAGCGGCACAAACACCATCACCCGCGACGAGACTGGCTGCCTGATCGATGAGAACTTCCGCAGCGCCGGTCAGGGGCGTTCAATCAGCTTGTTCAGCCGAATCGACCAGCGCTGGCACCAGACCTATATCGATTCCATGGGCAATCGACTGATTTTGATCGGCAGCTTCGAGAACGGCCGCATGTTGCTCAACTCCGGCGCCACTCGGTCTTACTGGCAGCCGGTCGACGGGAACACCATTCGTTTCGTTCAGGAACAAAGCCGCGACGGAGGTCAAACCTGGACTCCCTTCTTCGATTCCCGGTACACGCGACGGTGAAGAACCGGGCTGCGTGCGCTCTCTTCCCGTGGCTAACCCTCGTCGCAGCTTGTGGCGGGCTCACCACTCCTCCCGCCCCTGACGGATTCGAGGTGACCACGGCGCGGCTCGCCGGAACGTTCGCGGACAGCGCCCGCGCGAACGGGGTGATCGGTGCGCAACTGGCAGTTTCGGTGCCCGGTCAGCCCGTCTGGACCTCCGTGTTCGGCACGGATTCTCCCGGCGTGCCGATGACCGAGGACATCCTTCTGGGAACCGGCAGCATCTCGAAAATGTTTTCGGCGGTCGCCGCTCTTCGACTGGTGGATCGCGGACAGATCTCGTTCACGGATACCCTGGGGCGCTGGTTCCCGGACGCTTTGAACCTCCCCGCCGACCTCCAGTTGCGCCACTTGTTCTGGCACCAGAGCGGCCTGCCCGAGTATGGCGCGGCCGCCGGATACGCCCCAGCCGTGCTTGCCGATCTCAATCGCACGTGGACCGCTCGGGAGCTGCTCGCCTTCGTCGGCCCGACAACCTTCGCGCCGGGCGCCTCGTGGTACGCGAGCAACACGGATCGGGTTCTGCTCGCGGCTATCGGCGCGATGGAGACGGGTCTGCCGCACGGCGAGTACCTGCGACGCGAGCTCTTCGAGGGTGGAGGCGGCGAGGTGTGGAGTCCCGGGCAGGCCGACCCAAAGGCGCCGCGCATCGGGACGCATTGGGCGCAAAACGCGGCGGGACAGACGATCAACTACAGCCAGGCCGTGTTCGGGCCGTCGTTATTCACCTCGCGGCTCGAAACCTACATCACGGCGCGGGAACTCGTGCTCTTCGCGCGACGCCTCTTTGAAGGCGACCTGCTGTCCGCGCAGGCGCGCGCTTCGATGTTGACATTCGTGCCGGCTGACGGCGGAGTGCCGGGACAGACGGGCGGAGGGATCGGCGTGCGACGCTTCAGCTATAGCGGCCGCACCATGTATGGCAACAGCGGAGCGACGACCAACTCCTCCGCGATGTACCTGTATGACCCGGGCACCGGCGTCATCGTCTCGATGAACACCAACCAGGCTGGCGAACTGCATCGCAATTCGCACTTCACGGTAGTACCGGCGCTCGTGATCGAAGCGAACCGGTTCGTGGAGGCGAGCCGCAACCGGTGACCTGACCCGGGCTCACCGGGCGTGCGAGTCTGGGCGCAAGGGAGAGCGAATCGGCCGGCCCGGCATCGGGCTGCCGATAAGGACCGGGACCCCCTGGAGCATTCCGTGAGTCGCGAGTCTGCCGAGGCGGACGACGGGAGTCCCATTCACGACGACGTGGAGGATTCCTTCCGAGGCGGCGGCCGCGTTGGTGTAGGTCGATCGATCGACGACGGTGGCGGGGTCGAAGACGGTGAGATCAGCGTATGCGCCAACACGAATCCGGCCGCGGTCACGCATCTCGGGCGCGCGCCCTTCCAGCCGGCGCGCGGGTTCGAGGGTCATCCGGCGCAACGCATCGGGCAGCGGGACGAGCTTCTTCTCGCGCACGTACCGGCCGAGGATGCGTGCGAAGGAGCCGGTGGCTCGGGGATGAGTGGGTTTGTCATCGGCGTCGCGGCCTCCGTCGCTCGCGAACATCGGCAGAGGGTCGGCGATTCCCTTTCGAAGCGACTCCTCGGTGTTGGAGTGCGAGATCACGGAACCGCCCTTGGCCCGGTACTTCGTGAACGTCTCGCGGGTCAGAAACTCCCCGGTGGCCGCCCACTGGAACCTCGAAAAGCGCTCGTCGGGCCACTCCGCGAAACCGTCGTAGAGAGCCGACTGGATCAGCGAGGCTCCCGCAGTGTAAGGATAGACCTCAGTTGTGATGTCGACCTTGCGGGCGCGCGCCTCACGAACCGAGGCGAGCCACGCCGATACGTCATCACCCGCCGTGCTGTTGATGTGCGCGATATGAAGTGCCGCTCCGGTATCGGCCGCGAGGGCGATTGTCGACTTCAAATCGGCGGCGCCCCCGCGCAGATGGCCGTGAACAAAAGCACCCCGCTTCGCGGCGAGCCGGAAAAGGGCCGCAACCTCCTCGGGCGTGGCCCCGGGCGTGTACGCGAGGCCCATGCCGATCGCCAGCGCGCCGGCGTCGAGGCCCGCTTCAACCACCTTCAGAATCTCGGTGGCCCGAGCGGGGGAGGCGGGGCCCCGGCCCGGCCCCGTGGGAAGCATGAAGCCTCGATCACCCAGGACCTGCATTCGGGCGCCGATGTGCCCGGCGCCGACTCCAAAATTGATCAGGCGGGCGGGGCCCATCATTCGGTACCACGCATCGACGTCCGGCGTTCCGACTTCGAGTTCGAACGCGCTCGTGACGCCGTCAAGGGCGGCGAAGCGGTGGCTGTTGTCGCCGTGGGAGTGGCGGTGGATGTCGATGAAGCCGGGGCTGACGACGAGGCCACGGGCGTCGATGGTCTCGGCGGCGCTCAAGGGATCGGTTCCGATCACGACGATGCGGTCGGCGCGGATGCCGACGTTGCGAATCGCATCGAGCCCGGATTCCGGGTCGATCACCCGACCATTCAGAATGGCCAGGTCGAGGCGGTCCGAAGATGGGGCCTGGGGGGCCGGCGGCTGCGCGGCGGCGGGGCCGATCGCGCAAAGAGCTACGAGAAGGCAGGCGAGAGATCGTTGGTTCATGTCTTCAGCAACGCTGCTCGCGGTCGCCTGGATCCCCGGTCGGTGTCTCCGCCGTTCGGTCAGGACACGTTCTCTTGGGAGTCCCTCGCGCGGCTCCGGAACTCGGCCATTGACGAGGTCCATGCAAGGAGTGTCCGAACCGATCGGCGAGGACATCGACAATGAAACAAGCGTCGGGGCCGAGGCGTCCAACCGCGCATGATCCGCTCCTCTTGGGCTCTGCCCATAACCCTCCTCTTAGGATTCGCCCTGACCGACGTTCCCGCCCTCGGCCAGACCTCGCCCATGCTGTCCGAGGCCAGCCCATGGCTCGCCGACCTCGACTTCCTCGTCGAGACGATCGTTAAGCGGCACAAGAATCCGACTGCCCACCTCTCAGCGGCGGATTTCCAGAAACGAGTCGCGGCGGTCCGTGCCGCGATGGCTACGGCGAAGACGGATCGTCATCGGGCAGTTCTCCTCGGGATGGTGGCGGCGGCGGTCGGTGACGGCCACACCAATGTCCAGGTCTACGGGGAGTTCCCGCGCTTTCCGGTTTCGTGGTACTGGTTCGGTCGCGAACTCCGGATCAACGGCGCCCGGCCCGATGCGGCCTGGCTGCTCGGCGCACGAGTCGTGAAGATTGGAGGTCTGCCAATCCGCGAAGCCCTTGAGCGTATCCGCACGCTCATTCCCCAGCGGGAGTCCGAAAACTTCGTGCTCGACTGGTCGCAGGCCCTGCTTCGCATGCCCGATGTCCTGAGCGCACTGAGCATCGGCGAAGGACGGGCCGTTCCGCTCCTGATTCGTCTCGCCTCCGGAAAGGAGCAGACGGTCCAGTTCGACCCCGTGAGCGCCGCCGAACTGTCATCCGTCCAGTGGGCTCGGCCTTACGCGACACCGACACTGGCCCAGTCGCGGCCCGACGACGAGTTCTGGTTCCAACGCATAGAAGGAACGCATGTCATGTATTCCAACTTCACCGGCTACCCCGAGCGCACGTTGATGCGAAGGACCGCCGAGGATCTCGCGGCCGCACTCGCTGCTCCCGATGTCGACGCGCTGCTGGTGGACATGCGCCGCAACGGTGGAGGCGACTTCAAGATGGGACGCCGCCTGATCGACCTCCTCAAGCCTGCCATCGCCGAGAGGAAGATCGAAGTGTACGTAGCGATCGGCCGCCAGACCTTCTCCGCCGGGATGACGAACGCCACAGACTTCAAGGCCGCCTTCGACGCTCGGTACCTGGGAGAGGTGAGCGGCGCCCGGCCGAATGGGTTTCAGGAGAACTTCTCTTTCGAGCTCCCGAATTCGAGGATCAAGGGTTCGGTCGCGCGCGAGTTCTACCGATTTCAAGAGCAGGACACCCCGGGCCTCTTTCCGGATGTGTCGTTACCACCAACCTGGGCCGATTTCGCGGCTGGCCGAGACGCCATCGTGGACTGGACTCTTCGACGCGTTGCCGCTCGCAACGCCGGTGTCGATCAAAAGTGACGGGGCTCGCAAATCCCGAACGTTTCACTTACGCTCCCCGGACATGACTTCGTTTTCCGATCTGCGGCCCGCCCTTCGTTCTCTCCGTCGGGCCCCTGCTTTCACCCTGATCGCGTCATTGACCCTGGCCCTCGGGATCGGATCGAGTGTCGCGGCGTGGGCGTACCTCGATTACCTCAAACAGCCGACGGTCGAAGCGCCGCGGCCCGACCAGTTGCGTTTCGTCTACCAGGCGACGCCTTCGGACCCGCGTGGAGGCCTTTCGACTCCCGACCTCCGCGATCTCGAGGCCTCCGCGGCGATGCGGCCTCTCGCGGCCTGGCGGCTCCTTTCCTCGTCGCTGGTTTTTCCCGACACAACGCGCCATGCCTGGGGTCACGCGGTCAGCGGGGACTACTTCGCCCTGTTTGGCGCGCGTCCCGCGCTCGGCCGGCTGATCCAGGCTGATGACGACCGTGAGGGTGCTGAACCGGTGCTGGTGCTTGGCCACCGCTTCTGGGAGCAGCGCCTCGGTTCCGACGCGACCGTCATAGGGCGCAGCGTCTTGCTGGATGGCCGTCATCGCTACACGGTCATAGGCGTCGCCGCGCCGCGTTTTCAAGGTCAGGGATTTGGAACCGCGATCTACCTGCCCCTTGGTTCCGCCACCTGGCTGAGCGGTCTCACGAACCGCGAGGCGACATCGCTCACTGTGCTCGGACGCCTGTCCGACGCGGCGGCGGACTCGGCGGTTCGGGTGCGCCTGGCCTCCCTGGCCCGTTCCATGGACGAGTCGCATCCGCGCGAGCAGCCAAGGCGCTTCGACCTCGTTCCGCCTGTCGACGCTCTGGCGTGGTCTTCCGACGAGCCGCTGGTGCGAGGCGCTGAAACCCTCGGCGTGGCGGTCCTCGTGCTGCTCGTCCTGGGCGCCGCCAACATCGCGACGCTGATGCTCGCGCGCGCAACCACACGCGAACGGGAATGGGCGGTGCGATCGGCGCTCGGCGCCAGCCGAGGTCGACTGGCCCGCGGCACCCTGCTCGAGACCCTGGTCATCGCCACTCTAGGTCTGTCCCTGGGCCTGCCCCTGGCCGCGCTGCTTCTGAGGGTCGTCGAGGTCTACCTGGTGGGTACTTCGACCGTGGGCCTTGGGGACTGGTCACAGGCGAGTCACCTGCCTATCGACTGGTCCTTCGCGTCAGCCCTCGGCGCCATCCTGGCCTTTGGGAGCGCTCTCCTGAGCTGGGGCCTTGCGGCGGCGTCTCAAGGCCGCGCCGATCTGGTGACGCCGCTCAAAGCGGAGGGCGAGTCGGGGGGAGCGTCAGGTTCGCTGCGACTCGGCGGACGCCGCGCGCTCGTGATGTCGCAGGCCGCTCTCTCCACCGCGCTGCTCGTGCTCGCCGTGTTGTCGGCCCGCTCCCTCGGCCACCTCGGTTCGCAGGAGCTGGGTTTCGCCACGGACGATCGTCTGCTCGCGGTGATTCACGTGCCGAGAGAAACTTCCGCGCGGCCCGGTGGGCCTCCGCCGCGATCCGCCCTTCTCGATGACATCCGCGGCCTGCCCAGCGTGCGCAGCGCCGGACTCGTCTCGCGCGGTCCAATCAGTCCTCTTCCGATGAAGGCCGAGGTCGAGGGCGCGCCGGACCGTCCGCGCGTGCAGGTGACGTTCAATAGCGTGAGCGACGGTTACCTCGGCGCTCTCGGTGTCCCGCTTCTGGGCGGCCGCGACTTCCGCGCGGAGGATCGCGCCGAAACGCCACGCGTGGCCATCGTTTCGCGCGGTCTCGCGCAGGCGCTCTGGCCGGACACGAACGCTCTGGGGAAGAGGCTTAGATTGATCTCGCCCGGCGCGGCTCAGGCCGCGGAGTTCGAGGTTACAGGCATCGCCGCCGACAGCCGCCAGGGTCCCCTGCGCGACGCGATCGCGCCGCACGTGTTCCTGCCGCGCGGACTCGTGCCCGAGTCCCGGCCGACCTTCGTGGTTCACGCCGCGGGTCCGATCGCCGAGAGTCTCGCGCGGGTCCTGCGTGAACGCCACCCAGACGCCGCGCTCATCGATCTCCAGCCTCTCGATGAGCAACGACGACGCAGCGCCGCGGAGGGGCGGATGAACGCCGAGATCGCGGCGGGCATGGGCGCGGCCGGTCTGTCTCTGGCCGCCGTCGGTCTTTTCGGCCTCGTGAGCTTCTCCGTCTCACGCCGCTTCCGCGAGTTCGGCATCCGTCTGGCCATAGGCGCCCGCGGCGTCGATCTCGTGCGCGATGTGATGGGGGATTGCTGGCGCTTGCTCGCCGCGGGCGTTGGCGCGGGTGTCGTGCTGGCCTATCCGATCGCTCGGCTGGCCGAGAGCCGCCTCATCGGTGTGTCCGCTTCCGATCCGTT
>CXWL01004665.1_pt1 | contig 56028 bp, 63 predicted proteins | sample 590931 | NCBI WGS metagenome assembly CXWL01 (sample SAMEA3498368, study PRJEB10139) | groundwater metagenome | biome: water well; material: biofilm material | place: Germany | collected 2015-04-27 | reverse complement strand
ATCTAAGAGAGGTGCAATTAATTCTGGATTGATTTTAGAAGACAAATTGAATATTGTTTCATAAATTCCTTTTTTATAATATGTGTCCAAATTATAGTTAGGATCAAAAATTGCAAAAATTGAATCATGTAAATTTTCATTTTCTACAAATAAACGATATATTTCAAACCGATAGTAGGAATAACGTGAATCTATTAAAATCTGAGTGCCATTTTTAATAAATTCATCATTATGTTTTTGGAAAAATTCATGTAATAATTGCATTCGCGATTCAGTTGCATGGTTTCTTAACATGTTTAGCATTTTTTCTATTGTTTCTTTTTCAATTGGACTGTTTTCAAATTTATTTAAAATACTGGGTATTTCAAAACTAGGAGCATATCTAACAACATCTTCATGTCGTACGTATTGTTTTATTTCATTAAATATTTTATTTGCTTGTATGACGTCAAATTTTTCCAAATAACTCAATATCACATATGATGCCTCTTGTTGCATATCTTTATCATTAGAGTCGAGTTTGCTCAAATGTGTCAAAAGGACTAATTTGGCTTTGTAATCATCATGGGGAAGACTCTCAAACCTATCATGAAATTCTTGTATTTTACGACTATTTTTAGAAAGAATCATTTCAGTTAAAAAATCAATTCCATCTTCAAATGTTTTTTCTTTTAATACATACGACTGAGGAAATTTAATATTTATCACATGATAACCTTTACTCAATTTTGAATTTGATATTGATATAAAATTATAATTTGGTTGTTTATCAACATCATTCACCAATGTTGAAAATGAAATCAGACGCATTGACGGTGGCATCATACCTAAAATTTTTTGGATCAATTCAGTATTTTCTGAACCTATAATTGCAATTTTTTCTTCATTAAAAAGGGCAGAAAGAATCTCTCGTAACACTAATTCAATATCCTCAATTTCGTCTATTTGGAGAGTGCTTTTTCGTGGTTCTATTTTTAATCGTGGTAGATTTCCCTGTATGTTAAAATCTTCAAAGTAGAAATGTTCTAAAATTCTAGTATCAAAATCAATTTGTCTAAAATCTTCTAAATCCATCACTAATGTATGATTGTATAATGTATTGCCTCTGCCATCATACCCTATTCCGATATTTCGAATTTTACTAAAAGCAATTTTTTTATTTTTTTTTAAAACAAGTAATGATTTAGATTCTTTAAACTTGCTTGGAGTGATCCCAATAGGATATAGATATGGATCTAACGCTGATACTATTTCTTCAGTAACCCCGTTACTTTTTGCAATTATTTGGTATCCACTTTTCCAAGATAATGAAGCGGAGGTATAGACAAATTGATCAATGTTTAACATTACTTATCGTGTTTAGTGCCTAGAATCCAAGAAATAAGTCTGCTGTATTCGGATTCACTATAGTTTAATGGGACATCAATTCTTCCACGGGGTTCTTTTTCACTTTGTTCTAATTGTGGATGCTCTTCTTCAATTTGCTTATCATACTCTGTAAGAGTTTTCTCTCTTACGCTATTTATCGTGGCTTGTACTTGCTCGGGATTCTGTCCTGCTGCAATAGCCTGTGTTTCAGCTGCGGATACTGCTTGTTCTACAACTGTATCTCTTTGTTGTTTTAGAGTGTTTATTTTTGATTCAAAGTCTTTTTTTATTTTTTCTTCAGCTTTTTTTACACGCTCAGATGCTTCTTCATCTGTTTCCATTTTTGAGCAAACATAAACTTTGAAACACTCTAATGAAACATGATCATGACATATGTTCAAACTTGAATTAAGTTCATAATAATCTTTCATTAACTCTTCTGGAGTTTTTTTCTGATCACTCTCTGATAACATATCTGATTTTGTAAAAATAATGGCAAATGGGGAATGGATTTTTTCATTAGGTGGTGTATTGTGAATTCGTTGTTTAATTTTTTGAATAGATCGAATCATGGGTCCTGCATTAGCTGGATCTGTACTCCACAATTCTTTTTTTTCACAATCGATCATTATCACATATTTTTTTGCATATGCGATATATGCTCCATCACTCGATAGAATATCCATTAGTCTATCATCTTCATCGGTATACGGTTTTTTTAGACGACTTGCATAATTTTCACCAGACATATCATGTAAAATTAGTTCATGCTTTACAGGATCTCCTGCCATATTGTATACATCAGTAACAAATTTTGGGTATTCATGTTTTGGAGTTGGTGCTGGAAAATCACCGCGTTGCATTTCTCGGATTATTTCATTTATTTCATCATAACCACTACTGCTTACAGCTTCCCATTTTCCATTGCTTTTTGGAATCCACGATGTAGTTAAAGTATGTTTTAAAAGAGCGGAAGCAACTGTTTTGCCGGATTTAACTTCACCAAGAAATGCAATTATAGTTTTATCATTAAACCCTGGAAGGGTTTTTTCAATTAATTGTTTTAATGGTTTATTTTCAGACATACATGAATATTATAAAATCAAATAGGAATAAACTTAACTCTTAACAGTCAAGCTTTGTACTCAATGCCTAAACCTCCTTTCAAATCGGCGTTTCAACACTATGAAAAGTGCACCTAATACTGGTATAGAAGATATTCTTACTAGGTAGTCTCCTAAACCGTTACTCTCAATTTGAAAAAATGATGACAGAGTTCTCTCTAAAGTTATTTTTAGTTTAGGCAAACAGGAACTAATCATTTCTGAAGCCTGATCTAAATTTTCTAGTGAGTAATTTTTCATTATGGTATGAAGATCAGGATAAAACCAATTATACACAGTCGATGCTAAAAAAATCAATCCTACCCAAAATAATGTTCTCTTAAAACTCTCTCCATATCTGGACAAATAGGAATAGAAACTGGTTAAAGAAAAGTAACGATAGTAAAAAGGCCTAGTTTTTGTATTGTAGTTGTCATTTGGATCTTCATAATACTTTCTTTTAAGATCCATCTCTCTTACAAAAAATTGACCTGCTTCTTCATACATTAATCTAAACTCATAATTTTCACGAAGATTTCTATACGTGGATAGAACTGAACTTAATCCAAAATTTTTTGGATTTTTAACTAATTCTCGTGCATCCCAAATCTCAAATTTATCATCATTGCCCCAAATTATTTTTTCAGCAAATTTTATTCTGGTAATATCTGTATCTCTAAATGATATTTCCGATAAATTACCATCAAAAATCACTAATGGCTGTTCTTTAAAATCAATATTATGAAATTGTGTATTTTGAAATTTTGAAAATTGAAAAGTAGTATTGTTAGCAAACATTGAATTTATAAAAATAGTTTTTCCACTGAATCGAACATTTGAAAAATCTGTTTGCATAAAAAAATTTGTTTGGGTAAATTTTGAATTTACATTAAATTCAGCTCCTCTGAAATTAGTTTTAAAAAAATTGCAACTATCAAATGTAATATTGTTACATTTTAATCTAGTAAAAGATGATTGTTGGTTAAAAGTAGTATTTCTAAAATTCATATCCTCCACATGGGATTCTACGTCTGAAAAAATAAAATTTGTGTTAAATGTTAAGTTTTCAAAACTAGATTTTTGTAAAAATTCAGATTTAGAAAAATTTGCGGAAATAAAAGTTGAATTATAAATACTCACATCTCCATGAAATTTTATGTTGATAAAATAAACTGGTTTTTGAAATTGTAATTTGTGTAAAGTGATATCTGGAAGATGAAAACCAAAACATAGTAACTCGGTTTGGGTATCTGTTGCTATTTTTACTTCATTTTCAAATAAATTTTTTACGTCGCTTTCATTACCCTTAAGAAAATTTTCATCATGGAATTTACAAAATCCAGATTCTAATGGATATCTGTGACATGTATAATCCCGTGGTTCATTAGTTTCAATATCTGTAAAATAATCTGCATATTTACAGTTATTTTGGGTTAGACTCATGTTGTAATTTTGGGTAATCGCAATATATTATGAGATCCTAAAATTTTGGCTTTGATAGTAAATCTGGTTTAAACAAGTATACATGGTAAATTATAGTTTAATGTAATTGTCTAGCAACAGCTTTTGGTTTTCCATTACTAATCCATCCGATTCAAGTTGGGATATATTTCCAAATAGAGTATTGTATTCCCAACTGTTGTAATTTTCCTCATTGGAATCTCTCCGTTGATAAAGTCTGTCATGGCATAAAGCATGCGTCATCTCTATTCGTTTTTACTCCATTAACCCTTGACCCTTAAAATGATAATATGCTAACTGCTGTTTCGTTATTTACATTTAACATAACAACAAGATTCCATTCTCCAGTTCCAGTACTTCCAAGGTATGCATTTCCATCAATAAACGAATATGGTTTTCCATCAATCATTCTTTGAATTGTCTCATCTGAAATTATTATTTTTTTTATTTCATTTAACGTTTCAAGAGATAATGGCTCGGATGGAAATGGTCCTTGCGATGTATGGTTTCCATCATAGTGATTCAAATTTCCCATGTATTGTGCTGAAACAGATACTAACAGAGATGGAAGAAAAACAACTCCAAGAATTATCAAAAGTCTAGTTTTCATTTTCTTTTTCTCTTATTGTAGTTCAATTGGTTTACTAAATTCAATCGTAATCGGTACATCAAATGGAATCATCTTGCGATACTTTTCATAATAAAATTTCTCTGCATCATCATGTTTGTCCTGAAATTTTTCATCAATACTAATTGTGATTCCAGGATTTAAACCACCAGCGCCAACACCAATCAACCCATCAAATCTTTCTCCAAAATGGCTTCCAATGATGGTTTGTGCCATTTTAGATCTAATCCCAACAAACAGAGAATTCGTATCCTCAGATAATGCCGCTATTCTTCCCTGCTGTCCGTGTAGAGAATTCTGGATTAGAAATTCATAAAATCCAGTTTCATTGATGATTAACGTTCTCTGAGATGATGGTTTTACATTATCAAAACGCCAAATTCCTTTTGAATGATCAAAAATATTGACAGTGGTTAATCCATCATTTACAAACGTCACAGTATTGCCATTTGTTAAATTCATCACCATTTGAGATGGAGTAACTGACAGTCTGGTCCCACCATTCTCAACTACATCATAAATGATGATTGTGTTTGGTTCTATGAACTCAGGATTTAAAACGCATTCATCATTACCAACTACCATGTATTTTTCACCACAATGACCTCTCGTATCTGTTGCAAGATAACTCTGACTCCATTCCTGCTCACGTTGTTGTGCATTCTCTGACATCATAATAGCACCCATAACGATTACTAGAATTACGGTTCCTATGATACTGCACATAGCCAATTTATTTTTCATTTTCTTTTTCTCCGATAAACTAGTAAAACAAAACCTGAAAGCAGGATTAGCATAATTAAGATAGGAATAAGAAGTGCATATCGAACATAGACACCATCAGAAAATTCTCCAGTATCATTACATGGTTCCCACCATTCTAGTGCTTCTGCTGCACACATAGCTGAAACATTAGGAATAAAAGAAATTGATGCAAGTACAATAATTATCAATAGTCTAGTTTTCATCTTCTTTTTCTCCAAACAATAAAAGAAACAACAGTCACAATTCCTGCAATGGATGAAAACAAAAGAATTTGGTTTAATTCTACATTCTCAGAAATGCAGAGGCCTTCATGATATGAAGTGCCAAAATCACAAACAGACCCATCAAGAATTCGAGAATCAGAATCCCTAATTATCAAATCATAACCAACTAATGCATCAGGGTAATCTTCTTGGAGATATAGTAAAACCCTTTGATTGACTTTATAGATTGAATCAAAACCAATGCGAGAATATTCTTGATCAATATAATGTCCTGGGACTTTAATGATTTTTGCATCTAATGGATTTTTTAGATATTCTTCTACTTGTATTTCATAGAGTGCAATGCCTGCACGAGTAGTGAATGAATTTTCAGATCTTTGAACTTCAGGTTCAGACAAAATTTCCACAGATAAAATTTTACCAACTACAACATGTTTAGCGTAATCAAACGCAGCTTTAGGATTTGGTGCTGGTGGTGCATAAACTAGTTGGATTGGAATCAACACTAAAACAAATATGATTATCAAAAGTCTAATTTTCATTTTCTCACTCGATTCAAATAGAAAGCCATGAGAACCAAAGAAGATGTGATTATGCCTATTGTCAAAAATATTATCCAAGTTAGATCTTCACCGTCTGTAACAGTTGGACTGTAGGGCAGCAAAGGAGTTAGGGTTAGAATTTCATTTCCATCAACAACTTCCACGCTAGCAAAGCCTTTTGTCTTGATAAATCCGCGATCATAATATTCGAAAATTCTTACAGGATATGTCTTGTCTGCAATTACATCAATGTCATTGATTTCTACTCTACTACTATCTCTCATAGAGAAATCACCTTTCTGAAATACAGAGACATTAGAACCAGCCCATTCTTCTGGAATGAGGTTGGATTTTTGTTCATTAGACCAAGGAATAAAAATAAAGTGCCAGTTTCCAAGTTCTTCATTCAAACCAGCAGAGTCTATCAGAGGTTTTGACATGATTGGATATATTGCAGTACCTTGAATTGCTTCGTAAAATTCTGGATGAACCTGTTTGATAAAAGAGATTGGATGGTTAATATCGATTGTTCCAAGGTCTGATGCAATCATTATTTCATCTTTGATAGACATTCCACGCCAATTGACATCAATAATTCTAGTAGAATCAGAGTGTGTTTTATTTATAACAAAATTTGTAATTGTTGGAACTAGTGTTATTTCATAATCAAAGAGTCCAGTCAAATTATGTCCTTTCATTCTTGCTTTGAATGTCACATCCAATTCAGTAATTTTTACTTGACTGGATAAATCTTCTAGGTTTTGGTTTAGTTTTTGCATTAAATCAAAAACTTGAGGGTTTGAAGAATTTTCAGAAAAATATATCTGAATATCTTTTTGATGCATCTCTTCTCTTAATTTTCCAGTTTCATCATAGAAAATTATAATTGATTTTTGAAATTGAAAAGAAGGTTTGATTTGTTCTTCGTATGGATCAATGTGAGTAAAAAGAGAAGCTGCAAAAGCATGAGGAATAGAAGTCATAATTGTTCCAATTATTATAATTATCAAAAGTCTAGTTTTCATTTTTTTTATAGCACCAAAAACTCAATCATTTACCATCTTCAATCATTATTGGAAGATCAAAAGGGACTAGTTGTTTTATTCGTGCAGTATAGTATTGAGTAGAATTAGGTAATACAACTTTAATTGCATCACTAAATCCAACATAAATTCCGATGTAATCACCCCCAAATCCTACGTGATTATCGGATAACCCAAGCCAGGGAATCTCTGAATTATGAATAATCCCTGTTCCAATTACGGCTTTTTCTTCTTTTGTTAATTTATTAAAATCATCAGGAATAATATTTATCATCCCACTACCCATAGATTCAGATTCAGGGTATGTTCTGGCATTCCAACTATAATATCCTGGATTTCCAAATTTCATAGTTTCTATCGATAATGGCATTATGATTGGTCCGTACCAGTTCGGATTTTGCCAGTCACCATCACCTTGAATTCTTATTGGCACTTTCAAAGTATTTTGAAATTGCACTTCAATGTCTTTGTTGCCTTGTATTACTAGAGAATATGGTTTTGCGTCACTGTATTGACCATTTGAACCCAGGACTTGAATTGTATTGTTTTGACTAAGTATTGATTCAAGGGGTAATTTTACACTAGTATCAAAGAATTGCATTTTGGTAATAGATGTACTTTCAACTTTAGACTGATAGGTCATACCCATTAATCGATATGTATTTCCATCAGTAGAATTGACATATGATTCAAATCCTACATGTGGGGGTAACGATAGCAATGTCTCTGTAGGATGCAATTTAAAATCATAATTTACCTCAATGTTTTGTTTTTTTAGTTCGTTTTTGAAATCATTTTTTAAAACAAAAGCACCTAGTTCACTAAAAAATCCATCTCCAAATTTTTCATGATAACTCATCAGGGAATCCATGCTTTCATTTTGCCATTCAAAAATTGTTTTGTTGAGATACGTATCTTGAGTTATTGATTTGATGTCTTTGTAATTGAAATTACTTGCAGTGTTTTTATTTGCATACTGTTCGTGATTAACATATGCAATTAGAAATGCAGAGATGCCAATAATTGCAATAATTCCAAGTATTATCAAAAGTCTAGTTTTCATTTTCTTTTTCTCCAAATAACTACAAATACAATTCCTATCAGAATATAGATGATTCCAGATAAACTAATTGAATACCCAAGAACGCTACAATCTCCACTTGTAATCTCATACCATGGAAATAAAACTTCAATTCCTATACTTTTACTGCACCCAAACGCATGGGACGTAGAAAATAATAGTACAAGACTGACAGAGATTATCAAAAGTCTAGTTTTCATTTTGTTCCACCATAGACTCTGCAATTTTGATTAATTCTTCTTCTGGCAAACCACTCTTTATTCGGATTTGTTCCTCATCAAGAAAAACTTCCAGTCTGTTAAATGACTGTTGTTTTCCATCTTTCCAAAAATACTCTTTAATCATAACTGCAGGTTCATCTAAGATATACAATCTTGTTGAACTTGGGTTTTGTGCATTTTCTTGCGCTTTTTCAAACTTGTCATAATTAGGATCTTCAATCCAACCATTCCATGCTTCATCATAATAGTCAATTACCAGACCATTATCTACAAAAAATTCTCTACTAAATGCAGCATTTGCTGGATCACTAAACTTTGAGCGATGTTCATCAGTAAAATAAACAAAATGCACAAACGCATTTGTGTTGTGTATTCCGCATTCAAAGGAATAACCTTCCGGCAGATATGTTGGAAACTTTGGATAGACTTTGACTTCGCCATAAAGAGAGGTCACCTCATTTTCTGTCATGCATCGAGGGTATGGTTTTACAGTTACACTTCCTTCAAGATTGAACGGTTTTACTGTGTATCTTATTAGCAAGTCATACTTGTCTTCATGTGGTGAAAAATAATATGAAAAGAACTTTTCAGGTGGAATAACCATCTCAAAATCAGACAATGTTTTGACAAATCTATTTTCATGAACATCCCCATCATCGTTGTCTACAAAATTCACTATTGGATCATTTGAGGAAAGAATGATTTCAGTGTCTAGATTATTGTGAAATAAAACAGTACTGTTGAATCCACCATGAAATACGATAATGTCCTTATTGATTATCTGTGGAATGCCAAGATTGTTTCTTGTTATATTTACACTGACAAAATTACCATCGCTTAGTTGTTGTTTAAACTCTAGTCTCAACATGTACTGTTGGCTATCATAATCAAAAAAACAATCAAAGTGGTATTGATAGTCTGGCATTGATGCAATATTGTCAGCAAATACCTGTCTTGTCGCATTAAAATTGTATTTTTTGACAAGATCCATTATCAGATCTTTTTTTACAGACATACCGTATCCAGTATACACTCCAGGAGGATAGGTTTGTGGGTCTTCATGAAATTTTTCTTCTGTTGCACTTTTCAAGTTATCTGGAAAATCATCTGGAAATTTCTTCAAATCCTCAGGCAATAATGTAAAGCAATTCTGGCGTGGATGGTCTTCTATTGTCTTGTACACAGACATACTTACATCTCTGGTTACAAGATCAGCATACTCTACATCGTATTTTTCTTTGAATGATTCTGTAATAGTCAAATCATCTTTTGATTCAAACTCTATTTTTTCCAAAGGGGAAACATAGTAGACATAATTATGGATGATGAAAATGCCAGGAAGAATTATAGCTATGGCAGTAACTGCAAAGATTAGATTTTTGTAATTTTCATTCATTTTCTAAATACATGCTCCATACTCTACTCCAACAGAAGTTACTCTAGAAACAGAGTTTAAAGAATCAGTAATTTTCTGTATTTCCTCTTGAGAATAATTTCCTACTGAATGCATAATGACAGTCTTCGTGTCTGAATTATCTTCAATTATTACATGGTGCCACAACAAAGACTCTTGGATATTCTTCATGGCATAACGAATGTTGTATATCAGTTCAGAACTTTTTGGCTTTATGTCATCATAATGGATAATCCAGTCCAAAGTACATTCATACCCATGTCCATCTGCATATTTTGTCTCGTCATACATAACAACGCCCCATCCTCTTTGAACCAATTTGGAAGCAGTGTCAGGATTTACACATGCAACATGTGATTGAGACGAGAGTTTTAACACTTGTATGCCATTGTTAAAGCACACCACATCTATCATCAACAAGCCAATGTCTGTCTGTTTGTGTGGAGATAATTTCTCGCTGTAAACACGATCAAGTATAGGCTGATATGTTTTCATAAAGTCTTCATATGATTGAGGTTCTGCAAAAGATGTTAATGGGATTGTTGTTGAGATTATCAGTAAGAGAAGTAAAAATCTAGTTTTCATTTTCTAACACTCCCCCGTCAAAACTCTCACGGAATCCACTACAACGTGGTAACGATTCATCATTTTCATCATATGTACAAGAAGGTGGAGTGATTACTTGATTAATCATCTGAATTATTGGATTACTCAATAGATTACTATTCAGTACAAAGTAATCCCCCACCATCTCACCATTGACATTGCAAAAATGAGTGGTTCTCCAATCTAAATCAAATTCAGCACATGTATGTAAAACTATGGTAGGCGTAAATGCCCAAAATGAAATAAATCCTATTGTAACAACTAGTAAAATTTTGTATCTAGTTTTCATTTTCAACTTTAATCTCTAATGATAACGGCGGTGAAAGAGCAGTTGGATTATCAATGCTTTCCCAAACAAAAACAGTTGCAGTATACAGTCCTTCTTTAAATGGAAGCCATGCTACATCAGATGTTATTTTCTGAGAAGATGTGAGATTTCCAGAAAGCCATGACAAAGACACTGCTTGATTTTGCTCATTTTGTATTAGAACCAAATATGCAAATGGTTGAATGCGATTTTGTTGATTTTCAAGATCAGTAACCAGTTTTATTTGCTGGTCAACTCGTATCAAATTATCAACAATTAGTTTTTGTTCAGAATCTAATAATCTAAAGTTCGAAGCTGGTATTCTTTCCAATGGAGGAGAGCTTCCTCCAACTATAGCAGTAGAAAGTATTTCCAACCCATCTTTTGTAAAATTAAATCTTTGAGAATCAGAAGTATAGTTTGCAGGAAAATTCATGTCCAAATATTTTGCAAGTATTGTATCGCCCTCTACAGTATGCAAAAAGCCTCCTCCTGAAGGAGATGTCCCAGTAAATATCACATTGCCTTCAAAAATACTGGAATTAAAATCGGTTTCAAAAAGTGGCATCTTAAAACCCAAATTATCAGTATCAGAATAAACTACAATCCAGATGTAGTCTATTGCATTTGTGTATAGATTCATGTCAGGATCATTTACAATAATTGTGGCTTTGGTACCAGAATGAGATGGAAAAGCGGCTTCTTTCCAATATACATCTGCAACTGTAAAATTGGATTCTGCAAATGCAGTTCCTGAAAATCCGATTAAAACTAATAGTAAAACAAGATATTTCATTTAATTAAACCAATCATAGGAAGTTCATAAAGCGTTCTAAGATTTTATCTTGTTTCATCGATAGACTAGCTCCAAATTAAAATCATCACCTGACAAACGGAATAATATTGCCCGTCTGCTGAATCTTGATGGAATTAATCTCATCTAGATTATCGATGTCGTTTATCTTCATGCTTCCATCCATTACAGTATACAGATAGTTATTGATGTAAAATGATCTTGGCTGCATGTACTGGGCGTTGTAGTTGTACTGCCACTGGTAGTGTGTAATTTGTCCTTTCTCTACAAATCCACTAGAATCTAACTTATACACGTAAAACCCGTACCAGTTCTTGTTATAGTCTTCATCTAGTATCTTGCCTTGCGGTTTTAGTGATGCAATATTGGTCTTGATTGGAATTGAGATTATTCCCTTGCTTTTATCCAAGAGTAGTGCCTTGTGGTTATCTATTGCATCAGAATTTGTTCCAAATCTTGTTTTTATTTCATGATTCTTGCCAGTTAATTCCACAAATATCACATGTTGCTCTAATGCCATTATACCGTGGTTCCCAGTATGGTATGATTTCTCTATTACAAATTGGACATTCTACTTTCCCGTGATCTTTAATATTTTCATGTACTGTTCTTCTTTTATTTTTAATTACGATATTAAATTTTTTCTCCATGATTATTCACATATTAAAAATAAAAAAAGAGGTTAATCCCTATTGAAAGGGATCAATAAATGGACAGTTTACTATATGATCACTATCCATGGGTCTTGCCAGACCTACGTCAATCTTGCCAGCATTTTTGTATGCAGTAATGTCAGAAATGTTTTCAAGCAATGATGCATTGTTTGCATCCTTCCATCCAATCATGTTGATTCTCCACATTGGGGAATAGTTTGTATCACCTGGCGCACTTGCTGCAATACCTGCTTGGAATCCCATTGGCCCTGAGCCTTTGATTCCATTTCCAAATTGAAACAGATCAACTGCAGCTGAATTTGCAATCAGACTGGCAGAAGTTGGGGCATTGGTTACGCCCATCATCTCTGCTGGACCAGAAGGAGTTGCATCAGTGACAATATAGTAGATGGTTCTTCCGTCAGGACCCCAACCTCTGTGTGCAATAAATGTCACAGTTTTTCCTTTGGTGTCAATTTCTAGAACTTGTGCATCACCATATGGTGTGTCATCAGCTAAATTCTTGTCTGTTTTTACCTTCATTTGTCCATCAGGCCAAACTATTTGTGGCATGTTGATTACTACATCCACTGGACTCAGAATTATCTCTCCTTTTTTCTCTGCATCAAGTATTGCTTTTTCTGAATTCAATATTCTTGGTGCTGTGCCATCTTTCCATGTTACGTGAACATGAGATGTGAGTGCACTATACACGTCTGGTTGTGCTGGAGTGCTGGTAAAGACTTCACCCTGATATTTGTGTACGCCATCACCATTGACTCCATTTGTAAACATGTATGTCTTTGATAGTGCTGAATCAGGAGCATTCTTTAGTAATGGAGCTAGTTCTACTTTCCATTTCTGACTCTTTGTTATTACATCTGCATGCTTTTGATCACTAGAGTCTGTAATGATAAAGTGTACTTCACCACCATTGTAGAATCCCTGATGTAAAGGAATCGTTGCTGGAACATTTGCACGAGATAGTTTTAGAACAGAACCTGCATCAGCAGTTTGAGCTGTTTTTTGTTCTGTTGTTTGCTTTTGTTCTATCTTTTGCTTTTGCTCTACTTTCTGTTTTTGTTCCTGTACTGGTTTAGGAGTTACAGAAACTTCAGAACATAGTCTGTCTCCACAAACTACTCCTTTGTTTGCAGAACCATAGGATTGAACACCTATTCTTCCTGGAGTGTTTTTACCATCGCTCTTCTCAGCATCTGCTTCGATAAAGTAGTTCTGAGTCAATGCGGCAGTAAAAACTGGCAAGATAGCCAAAAAGGCTATGATCTTCAGTGTTGTATTCATTATGCGGCTCTAATGAGGCTAAAGTTAAAAAGCATTTTTCCAAATCTAAATTTTTTTACTTTACTATTCATGAAATCTTAACAAAGAGGTTAACTTGGATTATTGAATTTTGTTTCTTTTTTTGTATAATTCCATATTTCTTTCATGATCTGAATGACTTTCAAGATGATAAATTAGATCTTCTTTTGTATTAAAAATTTGCTCACAGTAATAACACTGATGAATCACCACATCAATGCGTTCTAGTTAAATTAATGATTTTATCCAAATTGAAAAAAGGATAGGTAAAGAAGATCTGTAGAATCTAGTCTTCAGTTAGTTTCTTTAGTCCATCTAGTGCCATTTTATAGATGCCCGAAAGCATCATTGATGCCTGTTTGTCAGAGTTTTGTAGGTCTCCAGACCAAACGACCTTTGACTTTCCTTCATGATTTGAGACTTTCACTTCGCCTTTCAAGCCTGGAAATGGTTGTGGGGCATCAATGATGGAATACCTCAATGTCCTTGTATTGTCATCAATAGAATCGAGTCTTTCCACTATGTTTGCTGTTTGACCCAGACCAAGTTGTATGTTGCATCTTCGTTCACATCCTGCATGGTTACCGTTTATTTCAGATTTTAGAACCATTGGAATATATCGTTCAACGCCGTCAAATGAACGAATAATTTCCCACACTTTAGCAGGGGGTGCATTTATGGTTATAGATTCAGATACAATCAATTTTCTTTCATCCTATCTGTGAGTTTTTGTTTTGTCATGATTAGGCTTTTCTTAATAGTATAAAAAAAATTCTCCAAATGTTACAGAATTAATTATGAGACAAAAATATTTTTAGAGTTTTCCTTTGAGTAAATCATTTATTGCTTTTGAAAAACTGTACGATGCTTGAGTCTGTTGAATTATCTTTGCCTGTAGATGACGAATTTTTTTACCAACATCATCATCTAACATTATGGTGATTCGTTTTGTCAATCGCAATAATCTTGCATCGTCTTATTTAAGCAATATTCCAAATTCAATTATTTTTTCATCCCAATAGAATTAAGACATATGATCAAATTGGAGTTTCTCAAGATTCAAAACTAATATTTTTAGATTTTAGAATTTTTTGTTCTTGTCTAAGTTTGTATGCTGTTAGTCCACTAAACCCAAAAATTATTGCCAGCCCCAAAAACGATAGTGGTTTATTGTATTCAATCAATATTACAGAGACCCCTGTTCCAAAAACACTTGGAAGAAGAGACAATGCATAGAGCCACCACCCACAACAGCCTAAAGGAACAAGCGAGAAAAAAGACAAAAATGATGTCAATGCAGTTCCACCAGTATTACCACTAAATGCTTTTTTCTTTATGCTTAATCTACATCCTAATTTTTTTGAATAACTTGAAAGATACGTCTGTAATCCAACTCCAACACCCATTCCCAATATGATGAAAGAATTGATCTGAAATGCTGCAGATACTGCATCAAGTGGAGCAAGTGCAGGAGTAGTAATAATGACAACGCCCAAGTATATTGCTATAGTGATTATTCCAACTAGAATTCCTTTTGATATTGGTCTCATCTATTCTCCAAATAAAGGGAGGTATCAGGATGAAATGCCACCCATTCAAACCAAAATCCTGGATTGTATACTTCTCTTTGCAGTTTTTCCCCTTTTAATTGTCCCTCAGTAGATTCTCCAGCAAAATTCCATTTACTCTTTGTTTGTATGTCCATAATCTTTCCATCAGAATATTCAAATTCCAATACTTGATGATCTACATCTCGGTTAAACGCTCTTGCCATTTCTGGATATAGAGAAATCAAGACAATGTTTCTGTCCCCAACATTGTCGTTGATTACCTTGTTTTTTTCAACATCAGATAATTTGTATGCCTTGTAGACACCGTTATCAAAACCTAGGATCTTTTCTTTTGGAAAGAGTCGATCATCTTTGTTTTCAACGGGGAAAATTATTTTTGAATCTGTATAATAATCACCATAAGGATCAGAACCGTATGCTCTGGAAAATCCAGTATCAGTAGTCAGGACCAAAGTATCTGGGTATAATGATTTCCAGTCAGACCATCGTGCCACATCAAATGGAATTCTCTTTAGATGACTTTCAGTCATTTCTCCTGTGATTGCAATTCCTAAAGCCTGACTCCACTGCGAATCAGTATTTCTATCATACATCACCAGATTGCTGTTGTATAGTTTACCAGATGTTCCAAATTCTGTAATTTTTCCATCAACAGTCCTATCAAAAACTTGGTTTGTAAAACATAAAGGGCAATATGTCACTGCAACAGGAATTCCACCTACTTCATCATTGACAATTTCATGCCATACCAGGATAAAGAGTGGATATGCCTTTTGTTCTCCATTAATGTCGAGTCCTATGACAAGATCATTATCTAAAACGAATTCTGCATCAAAAGATTTTACAAATTTAGGGTCATCAATTGATGGAATTCCGTCCTTTGGAGGCCCTCCACTTTTGATCTTATCCAAGGGAACAATGTGTTTTATTCCATTAGTAGTTTGGATTTTGCTTGTAGATGGTTCTATTGATTTATCGTAATTTACGTCTGATGTCACATTTGTGATTATTTTATCATCTTTTGTATCAGGTAAGATCATTTGTTGTGATAAAAAGAAAATAGTTACAACTAGAATTACTCCTACTATGCCCATGATTGGGTATTGATATTTCATATTTTAACAGATAAGTTTTTCAAGTATTAAGAATTCTTCCAAATCTAATCATTTGTGAATTTGGAAATTTTCTTAAATAAGATCACAAATTTGATGCCGTATGGCACAAGTATGTTCTGGAATATGTGCCAGATTAAAATCAAAATCCATACCTACTACCTTCAGATATCAGTCAGGACAAAAGTGGTGTTCTCTTTGTGCGTTATTCTTTTTAACAAATGATTATGTCTGTGCATGCTGCAGAACACGACTCAGATCAAAACGTAGGAGCAAGACCCAATGAAATGCAGTAACTGCAATCACGAAAAAGGGCAGTGTGATTGTTTATGTTGTTGTTCAGTAATGAAAATCGGATGTCCGTCATGCATAATCCCTGTTTTATGTTATAGAGGAATCAAAAAATTAATTAGAAAAATAAAACAATAGCAAGCGTGTGAATTCAACAAGAATAGTTTTAATCATTCAATAATTTCTTTAATTAGTGCTAATCTCATTTCTTAGAACATCCAGATACATTCGGTTTTAGTTTTATTATGATAGATTTGGAAATTCCCTTAAATAATAATAGACGACAAAAGCCTCAAATGAAAAAACTACTTTCAGCTACAATTGCAATGTCGACAATCGCTCTAATTGCATTTGTTGTAATATCTGAAAACGTATATGAAAGTAATGTATATGCCGCACCTACAAACATCCCACAAGAAAATCAACAGGGACAAACGACGTCAGATGGAATCAAAGTAGAATTTGGAGTTCCATCTAAGGTCTATGCTACTGAACTCACACCAGTAACAATCAAAGTTACTGATGCAAATTCTGGGGCTAATCTGTCACATGTTGATTGGGCAATAGTAGTCAAGGATTCACATGGTAATGTTGTGTATAAAACAACTACCGCACATTCTCATGTAGGAATAATGGACTTTAATGTTGCATTTCCAATTGGAGGAGAAAATACTGTATCACTAACCTCGTCCTCAATTGGTTCTAAAATGATGGGCATGGATGTACCACTCATGGCAAGAACTCATACAATGACTTCAGGCAGTCCAATGACATTTGAGAAGGATAGTGAAAATAACTTTGGTTCAAGAACCTTTGAATACCCAGTTTATGTGCTTCCACAAAAACAAACTCGAATACTCGATGGTTCTGAAAAAGGAACTAAGGTAAATGTTGAACTATCCACTTCCTCAAATGAAATAATTGCAGGCCAGCCAGCTACACTAATTTTGACTGTAACCCAGCCAAATGGGGAAATGTTGACACACCCAGATGCATTAATCTCTGTTAGAAGAGGTTCTTACATGTTATCGAACTCTGCAGAACCTGGAGATCCAATGATGCCAATGAATGGCGCATATCATGGACATCTGGGACAAATGTCATACACTGCAACATTCCCAAGTGCTGGAAACTATATAGTCAACGTTGATCTAAGCAGCCTTCCAGTTTCAAACTATCAATTTGGACATACTTCTGCAAGATTCAACATATTGGTATCTGACTCTGTTGGAGACACTGCTGGAACTTTAAAGACTGCTGAAAATCACATCAACATACTTGGTCTTGAATCTCCATTTTATTCCCCAAATGGAATTAATGTAAAAGCAGGAACTACGCTAACATTTGATAATACAGATGGAAACTTTCACACAGTTACCAGCGGTACTGCAGAATCAGGTCCTGATGGAAAGTTTGACAGCAGCTTACTTGCAAGTGGGCAAAGCTTTGATGTAAAACTTGACAAACCAGGCACATACAACTACTTTTGTACAATTCACACCACAATGCGTGGCACAGTAACTGTGTCATAGCAAATTTTTTTATTTTTATTTTTCTAATACCAATATTTTACAAAATTCCGAAATTGGAAATTAAATGAATTATCTGACATATTTAGCTGTTGCTAGTCCATCTATCTTTATACGTAGTTTTTTTTCAGAGAGTTTTGGATATTTTGCATGAAGTAACTCATGAATTATCGTGTCTTCCAGCTCTTCTTTAGTATCATTTTTTTTTCAGATTTATGAAAATTATATTTTGAGGTGTGTGGATGGATCCCCATACTTGTTTTGAGCTAAATCCACTCTTTATTCCTCCTAATTGCCTCCACATTTTAAAACATGGTAAAATGTACGATTAATTTATTCCAAATTTATTCAAAGTAACATTGTACCTCAGTTAATTAAAAAAATGTCATCATTTTCTAGGGATAACAAGTGCTTGGGTATAGAAAAAATATTATGTGTAGATTCCATCTAAAAAATTTAGATGTGATACAATGATTTCTTGTAAATTACAAGATCTTTATTTGAAAATGGTTCAAATTCGTTTGGGAACACAATGTGCTGGTGTATATAGTCAGGTGGGTAGATTTTGCACTAGTTCGTCCCGAAAATAGGTGGAGTTAAGAACCCAAGCTCATTTGGGTCGTTGGAAATCTCTAAATCCTGCCATCTTGTATATTGAAAACACGATTACTCCAATCGATACTAGCATAAACAATGGTGAATATGCTGTCAAAAACAGGCTTCCACTCAAAGGCAACAAAAAACCAATAAATGAAAAACATGCAGGACAAACTCCCAATACAAATCCCAATGTACTGCCTCCAAATCCTGTTTTAACACTAGGTTTACAATCAATACATTTGTTTTTTGAATAAAGATACAACGAAATGAACATTCCAAATAATATAGAAAATATAACATATGGAATTGAGCTTAGAGGCTTTTGAACAATATCTGCAAACCAAATATCAAATGCTAAAGAAGTTGTAATGCTTTGGATTAATGGTGTTAGAAAAAATATTCCAATAGATGCAGCCATTGCAATTATTGGTTTTTCTTTTACTGCTTCAAATAAAATAATCTTTGGCAATCTATGTCTCCAAAAGAGAACCTAAAACAGGTTCAATAGTTGAATATGGTAATGGTTTCACATCAACCCATTTTATTATTCCGTCTTTATCAAACACATATTTTGTATCCAAATATTGTACTTTGTATGTACTTGCCATTTCAATTCCCTTGGCAATATACCAATCATCATTACCATATTTCTCCCTCCATTGGATAAATTGAGGATCTGTTTCTTTATCATCTACAAATACGATCAAGACATTAAAGGCATCACCACCTTTCTCATTGTCAAATTTTGCCAAGTTTTGAGCACCAATCTGGCAAGGAGTACACCAAGTAGTTGTAAAGAAAACAAAGAGAGGCTTTCCTTGGAAACTCTGCTTTGAGATTAAGCCTTTTTCAGGGTCTATCAAAGAAAAATCAGGAGCAACATTACCTTGTTCAAGTTCTTGAGTGCTAACTGTATCTGGTGCTGTTGTTAATTGAGTATTACTAGTATTAGACATTGAAACTGATGCTAACGCTACTATGATTACGGCAATTCCAATTCCTATTGCGATGAATTTTGTTTTACTCGACACAGCAACTCAACTTTTTCAGGTTTTTCTTAAACGATGTTGCAACCAGCTTTATGGACTCACTCATGGTAGGAAAGACGTGAACTGTATCAATAATGTCATCTACTTTCATCTTGTATTTTACTGCCAAGGTGGCCTCATGAATGAGGTCAGCAGCCAAATCAGAAAGAATGTGAACACCCAAAATTTGCTGTGTGTCAGGATCGACTACCATTTTTATCAGCCCTTTGGTCTTATTTACAATCAATGCTTTTGGAACATCTTTCATCAATAGGGTCTTGCAGCTGCATGTGCCGAATTTTTCCATGGATTCTTTTTCAGTGATACCAACGCTGGCAACTTGTGGAGATGTAAAAATTGCATGAGGTATACTTGTAAAGTCCATTTGTTTGTTAGCACCAAAAAATGCATTGGATGCTACAATGTTTCCTTCCTTTGCTGCAACTGTTTCTAACATGGGTTCTCCAATTACATCGCCAGCAGCATAGATGTTTGGCACACCTGTTTTCATTTTTTGATCAACTATTACCGCACCATTTTTTGATGTTTTGATGTCTGTGTTTTCCAGTCCCAGATCCTTTGTGTTAGAAGTGCGTCCTGTTGCCATCAAAAGTTTCTCGGATTTTATTTCAAATTCATTTTCATTTGATGTAAACGAGACTAGAACTTGGTCTCCCTCTTTTCTTACTGATTTTATTTCTACTCCGGTGTAAATCTTGATGCCCTCTTCTTGCAGATATTGCATCAGTGCGTCAGAAATTTCTGGTTCTTCATCTGGGATGATCCTTTTGTTTCTCTGAAGGACAGTAACTTTGGTTCCAAATCTTGAAAACATTTGGGCAAATTCCAATCCCAATGCCCTTCCGCCGATAACAATCATCGATTCAGGTTTTTCATCAAGACTAAGAACCTCAATATTTGTAAGAAAATCAATCTCATGGATTCCCTTAATTGGTGGAATGGTTGCAGATGACCCTGTAGCTATTAGGATGTTTTTTCCAGTCAGGATATTCCCATTTACTTTAACCTCATTATTTGATATGAATTTTGCATCGCCTCGAATATACTCTACATTAGGCACGGATTCTAGCACATCAGAGTATTTTCGAGTTCTTTGGTCTAACACCATATCATCTTTATCTTTGATTATCTTTGAAAAATCAACAGAACTATTTTGACAATGATGTATCTTTTCTCCAATATCTAAAAGATTCTTTGTAGGAACACATCCTACATTGACACATGTTCCTCCTATTGTTCTTTTTTCAATCATGGCAATCTTGATATCTTTTTCTGAGGCTTTTAGTGCACAAGCAAATGCTGCCGCACCACCACCGATAATTATTAAATCATAATTAGTTTCCAATTTTATCTCCTCCTAAATCAGTTAATGACACAAAATCTTTCTTCCATATTTGCACTAAAATTCCAAGTACAACACCAAAGGCAAGATGTGCAACAAGACTGATTACAAATATGTTGTAACCATCCATGTGTTGTATTCCAAATGGTCCTTTCATCATTATCAACCAAGGCGCTAGCATCATGCCAATCTCAATTATGAATCCCCATATCAAACCATACCACCACTTTCCTTTTCCAATAAGCAGCGAGTAGACAATACCAAAGGTTGCTCCGTTCCAAAAATGCCACAACACTCCAGCAGCAATCGCATCAATTGGTGGAACAAATAGATTCATTTGCACTCCAGACTCCATGATTATTTTTTGAACTCCCATTATTGTTGATGCTTTTTCTGTAAGCAGCATTCCTGGAAGCATTATCATGTCATCCATAGGAATCCATTTTGTGAAAAGATAACTTGGTATTCGAATAATTTCAAGTGCAAGTGTAGCTACTGCTCCTGATGCCATTCCAACAAAGATTCGTTTTGAAATGTGTGGGAATTTTTTATGCGAAAGAATTGCTACTGCAAAGATTGCAATTACTGACGGAATCAATACAAAATTTCGAAGTTCGCTATAGGGAATAATTGAAAGTGAACCCAGTATGAGATAACTTACGGATCCTCCACTGAGGATAATTACAATTAAAACCAAGGCTACCGGTGCTTGTTTGTTTTTCCTAACAGTCTCAGACATGATTATACTACAATTATCAAAGTATTTAAAATACAAAGTTCATAGTATAGTAGTTACTATGAAGGATCAAAGTAATGTGGTTTGTTTGTGTCCATTAGATGGTATAATTGAGACAATAAGCAAAAAATGGAGCCTATTACTGGTAAATGAAATAGGCAATCATGGTTCCCTCAGGTATAATGACTTGTTAGAGGAGCTAAAGGGAATTAGCCCTTCAACTTTGGCATCCATGCTAAAGGAATTACAAAAAGAAGACATCCTCTCAAGGCAGGCATTCAACGAGATTCCTCCCAGAGTGGAATACTCACTTACAAAGCGAGGTAAAGAACTCCGTATTGCAATAATGCCGCTTTTGAAATGGGCTACAAAAAAAGGAAATTTCGAAATGCATTGCAACTGTAGTTTAATGAAAAAATAATTGAAAAAATATTTGTGAAAAATTAAATACTTTTTTCATTTCAATTAAACTGTTTTTTGTATCCTGATCTAGTTTTTTATTTTGATCTGTGTTTTACTTTTTTTGACTCTTTGGAGACCATCTTTTTAAAAGCAATGAGCTGCTTGTTACCGAAACAGAGCTTGCAGCCATCGCTAAACCTGCTAAGGCTGGATAAAGCAATCCAATACCTGCAACTGGTATGAGTATTGTATTATACGCAAATGCATAAAATATATTTTGTTTTATTTTGCCAACCGTCTTTTTGCTTATCTCTATGGCAGTTACTACACTGTTTAGATCATCTCTTAAAAGAATAACTTTACCAGCTTCTAATGCAACATCTGTACCACTTCCTATTGCGATACCAACATCGGATTGCATTATTGCTGCAGCGTCATTTATGCCATCTCCAACCATTGCAACCTTTTTTCCGCCATTTTGCAATTCTTTTATCACATTGACCTTCTCAGATGGCATTACATTGGCAATCACTCTATCTATGGAAAGCTCGTTAGCTATTGTGGCAGCTGTTTTTTTGTTATCTCCAGTAAGCATTACTACTTCCACTCCGTTGTCTTTTAATGCCATAATGGCAGACTTTGCACTTTGTTTTGGAGAATCCAGCAATGAAATCAATCCTACTAATTGACTGTTAAGTGATACAAGTACTACCGTCTTTCCCTCCTGTTGGAATTGTGAGATATGTTCTGCCACCGTACTAATCTCAACTCCTTCTAGTTCTAGCTGTTTTGGGCTGCCAACAAGTATTGTGTTTTCGTTGTATGTTGCCCTAACTCCTCTTCCGGGGATTGCAACAAAGTCTGTCGGATCTTGCAGATCAAGATTTAACTCTCTTGCTTTTTTTACAATTGATTTTGCCAATGGATGCTCCGAATTTTTTTCAGCAATTGCAGCAAACTCTAAAAGTTTTGTTTCTGAATTAGGTGCAATACTACCATCTGTTAGAGTAATCTGTTTTAGGGATATCAAATCAATTACTTGCGGCTTTCCTTCAGTAAGGGTTCCTGTCTTGTCAAATACTACAATCTTTATTTTGCTGAGCATCTCAAGTGCATCCCCGCCCTTAAAGATCACACCATGCTGTGCACCTTTCCCCATTCCCACCATCACTGCAGTTGGTGTTGCAAGACCAAGTGCGCATGGACATGCAACAACTAGAATGGCCACTGCTGGAATTAATGCAGCTGCAATATGATGTTCTCCAGGGGGAGTAACAAAATACCACAACACAAATGTTACAGTGGCAACAATTAGAACTATAATTGCAAAATATCCCGCAATCTTGTCAACAAGGCGCTGCATTGGTGGCTTTCTTCCCATTGCATCTTCAACAAGGTTCATTATCTGTGAGAGCATAGTATCGCGTCCAACCTTTTCAGCTCTTACCAAAAGAGCACCCTCCTTGTTTATTGTACTTCCAATCACTATATCGCCTGGTTTCTTTTCTACAGGCATTGATTCGCCAGTTATCATAGATTCATCAACTGCTGAGTGACCTTCAATCACTATGCTATCTACGGGAATTTTTTCACCGGGTTTTATGATCAAGATATCTCCAGGCTGGATTAACTCGATTGAAATTTCAGTTTCTGTTTCATTTTTTCTGATTCTTGCAGTCTTTGGTTGAAGTTCTAACATCTTTTTAATTATTGATGATGCCTTTCCCTTGGTCTTGTTTTCAAGATATTTGCCAAGAATTATGAAAGTTATCACTATAGAAGCTGCATCATAGTAGATATTGTGCCAAACAGGTGTTGGAAATGTGTTAAACACGCTAAATAGAAACGCTGCAGTTGTACCAGTAACAACTAGTGTATCCATGTTTGCTGATTTCATTTTAGTTATTCTGTATGCTCCAATGTAGAACCTGCTTCCAGTAACAAACTGGACTATACTAGCACAAACAAAAATTATCAAGGCAGCAATTCCAGTTCCCGCAAATGGAATAAATGAAAAAAATTCAGGATAACCAAGAAACATGACAGGAATTGAAAACACTAGTCCGATGATGAATAATTTTTTTAGTTTCTTTGCTTCAATTTCTTCTGATGTCACTATATCATCTTCGCTTAAAATTTGGAATCCTAATTTGTCAATTATCCTCCTAAGATCTGAAATTGAAAGCAGAGTAGAATTGTATTTAATGACAACCTGATTATTTCCATAATTGACAGATGCTTCTTTGACTCCCTCTATTTCCAGTAATCTCTTTTCTAATTTTTCTGAATCACTAGAATCCGTAATTCCAGATATCTTTACAGAGAATTTTTCATAGACAGTAGAATATCCAATGTCTTTTAGCGCATTTTCAATTTTCTCGAGATCAATTAGTGATGAATCAAACTCTAGAACAGCTTTTTCAGCTGCCAGATTTACTTCACATTTTTTTATGCCCTCAATATCTGACATGTGGTTTTGAATCGCAGTTATACAGCCAGCGCAGTGCATGCCTCTAATTTTAAGGGCAGTTTTTTTAATACCTACATTCAGAGTGGATTCATCTTGTTTCAATCTGATTAATAATGACTAGCTTCTGATAATTAATATGACATCTTTACAATTGTAAAATACAGTTGTTAAATAAGTGAAAAATCATATCTCAACATGGATGGCAATCACAAACAAAAAACGGATCCGATGAAGCATTGTCAAGTAGATGAAATTAGAATTTGTACCAGATGTGGATCTACTAATGTCAAAATAGAAATAGATACAATTTACTGTAATGATTGCAACGCAATTTTATGCTTTGAACACCGAAATTAGAATGTCTTATAGAAGACGGCTAAATTAGGAAATATTATTTTATAATTGCAATGTTTTACCGTATGTATATTGAAAATAATTGAAAAATTTATAGAACAAGTAATTAAAGTGCAAAAAGATGAGAATCTCAAAGTGTAGATGTGTCTGCTCCTTTGGAATAATTGGCATGATTTTATGTACTGCTCTGATAGGGTTTAGCACTGTTGGAATGGCGGCTGCAACAATTTCAATTACTGATCAAAGTAACATGAATATGATGTATGATGATAATTCGGATAATTTTGTTGATAAAATGATGAGATTTTTTGATAGTACAATTGGTATGATCATTCTTTTAGTTTCATTTGCCTCAATGATTGTAGGCATGTGGTATAGAAAAAAGACTAGACTGATTCCAGTTGCAGTAATAGGTGCAGTTCTCATGTTTGCTGGAATGTATCATGAACAATCTCTCTGGCTACAAATTCTTGGTACCATAATAATGGGATTTACCTATTTGCCAATGTACAGTTTTAGAGTTAGCAAAACACTCAGGGTATGATTATAATCAGTTTGAAATCTATTGTGTGTACTTGTCAAGGATATTTTTGAAAACCTCATATGGCTGTGCACCCGTAATCTTTGTGTAGCCGTTTTCTGAATTTCCGATAAATGCTGTAGGTGTTCCTGTAGAACCAAGATTTGTAGCCAAGGTGGTTAATTGTTGAACTCTTGACTCATACTTTTTACTATCAAGACACAAGCTAAATTCTTCAGCATCAAGGCCTAAATCTATAGCAAATATTTTTACATTTTCTGGCGTTCCCCATCCAGAATACTCCTTTCCTTGATTGGAATAAACATAATCATGATACTGATAATATTTTCCTTGTTCTTCTGCACACCATGCACCTTCAGCTAGTGTAAGTGAATCGACTCCATTTACAACAAAATCTAAAAAGTAAAACTTTACTTTTCCAGTATCGATATACTCTTTTTTGATCTCCGGTTCTGTCTGATCAAAGAATCTTTTACAAAATGGACATTGGTAATCCCCAAATTCTACTATGCTAATCGGTGCTGCCTCATCACCAATGAATCTTACAAAACTTGGCACTTCAAAGTTAATACTTCCCTGTATTTTCTTTGAAACTTGGTTAGAGTCAGACTGTGATTGAGGTTGGTTTGTTGGAATTTGATTTAACATATTTTTTGAATCTTTGAGGATAACAGATGACATGTTAGATTCAGATCCTAAAACATATCCTCCAAGAAATGCAGAGATGATCGCAATTGTTACAATGCCGATAATTAATTTATTAAAAGTAGATTTTTTTATAATCACATTTGTAGTATTTGTTTTTTCTATGTCATCTAATCCCAAATTATTATCTCCTTGATGAAGATGCTTTTTATTTAGTATATTTATCTGTAATACCTTACAACTGTAAAGATATAATTGAGATTCTGATTTTCAATTAATCATCATATCTACAAATACAGATTTTGTTATCAATCCATCTGTAGCGCTAATGGCAAGTGTGTAATTGCCTATTGGTGCAAAATCACTCTCAATTAGTAATCGTATTTTTGAATCTCCAATCTCAGATGGTGAAATCATATCATTTGAAAATTTTGCTGTCATGTTGACCAGACCCAAAGCAGGCTCCATTGAACTTGAAACAACAAAGGAAATTGGTTTTTCAGAGGATACATCTTGATTTTTGTGAATTACAAAATCAATCATTACAGGTTTTCCAGCAGTGTTTTTTGGAATGGTGATTTGGCTGATGTCTGTACCGATATCAAATGGAATTGAGATATTTCTGTCTAGGACACCTATTTTATCCGTATTCCATTCTGAAAACCACACACTGTCCTGTGTTACCGTTAATCCTAGTGGATAAACTATCATTCCATCATGTGGACGACTTGGTATCTTGTATTCTACCAAGGTCATATCAGTAGTGTTAAAGAACGCGATTTTGTTTCCCGTGTGTTCGTTTATCCATAATCCATTGTTGTATGATTCTTTCAACCAAAATGGGAGTGTTGTTGCATTAAATAGATTGGCAGATGTCGGAAATTGTTTTACTTGATCTGTATCTAGATGATATTGTGAGATGGTGCTTGTCCCATGCTCCGTAAACCAAACTTCATTGCCTGCTACAAAGATGTCTGTTGGAGAATGCACATCTGTTTTAGTATCATTTGATATTTCAAAGGTTTTTTCAATTGATATCACATCACTATCATTAACAATCTTGAATCGCAGCAGTTTGTTTCCCACGACTTGGGCTACCCAGACATTGTCATTTTCCAAAAACAAACCACTTGGAAATGAATCATTCCCAACTTCAAACTCTGTAATTTTATAATCTGTTTCTGAATTAGGTTCTACAATTTTTTGAATAACTCCTATCGTATTTCCCCCAAGCGTAGTAAACCAGATGTTGCCGTTTTTCTCATCGAGTTTCATCTGAAATGGTGCTGCACTAGTCAGATATGACGTAAATTTTTCATTGATAGGATCAAATCGCCAGAGTGGTTTTGAGCCAGACTGTGATAGCCAAATCATTCCATCTTTATCCTGAATTATTGCCCATCCCATAATGGAGCCTTTTGGCTTGAATTCTTTATCACTAATGAAATAAACAGAATCCATTTTGTCTAGTCTGGAGTCAAATTTGTAAAGATTTGAGTCAGACCCAACAATCCAGACAAATCCTTTCTTGTCTGCTATAATTCCATTCGGTAAAGAACCAACTGGTAAATCATATTCATCAATGTATGGAGTATAGTTTTTTGTAACTGGTTCTGATGTGCTTGTGTTATTTTTTTCAAAGAAATGAATTTGGTTAGAAATAAAAAATAACAAAATCAAAACAAACGAAATTGCAAATGTTGTGATTATTTTTGTCTTTTTCAATTCCAATAATAATTATTATTTTGCATAGAAAATGTATGAATTTACTCTGGTTATTTCTCTACAGGGTTTCCGATCATATTGCCCCATTCAGTCCAAGAACCATCATAGTTTCTGACTTGAGGGTATCCCAGCAGATACTTTAGGACAAACCAAGAATGTGATGATCTCTCACCAATTCTACAATAACAGATAACGTCCTTGTCAGGAGTTACACCTTTTGGGATATAGTTTTGTTTCAATTCTTCATATGTCTTGAAAGTTCCATCAGCATCATTTACAGCCGTAGCCCATGGAATGTTATTTGCACCTGGAATATGTCCGCCCCTTTGTGCATGCTCCATTGGATATTCTGGCGGTGCAGTAATCTCACCTGTGAACTCTTTTGGTGATCTTACATCAACTAGAACAGTGTCATTTTTGTTAATCGCACGTTTGACATCAAAGAGATAAGCCCTGAGACCTTCATTTGGTGGATGAGCAACATATGTGGTGAGCATGACTTTTGGTTCTTCTATGGTGTATGGTCTTTTTTCTAGCTCCCACTTTTTTCTAGCTCCATCCATTATTTTGATATTTTCGTGACCATAATATTTGAAAATCCAGAAAACAAATGCTGCAAACCAATTGTTAAAGTCACCATAAAGTATAACTTGGCTATCTTTTGTAATTCCATTTCTTTCCATAAGATCTTCAAATTGCTTTTTACCAATGATGTCTCTGGTGATTGGATCATTAATGTCTCGTTTCCACCAAATTAATGTGGCACCATTAATGTGGCCTTTTTGATATCCATTGACTGGATCATAATCAACTTCAACAAGTCGTATTTTTTCAGATGGTGTATTTTTTGAAACCCATTCAGTACCTACTAAAACCTCTGGATTGAAATAATTCATAGAATAGATGTGATTTGTATCTTATTTTAATATGGTTGCTTACAATTGTAAGATAATAATTCTAAAACAGAATGTCTATTTCATCAAGTTAGAATGGCATCTACTAGCTCTCGTATATTTTAAAGATTAATTTTACATTTGTAAAGATCTGTATTAAAATACACATCTAGTTTCATTATCAAACATGTTTGAAAAACACTGTCCAATGTGTGGAATGGAAGTCAAAAAAGATACTGCAATCAAAAGGTTTGGAAAATATCTCTGCTCTGAGCAACATGCTGAAGAATTTGTAGAACGAGAACAACAAAGACAAAATGAAGAGAGTCACAGAGATCGTCGTGGAGGTTGCTGTTAGCACCATTTTGTTGTGTAAATCAGAATTTGAAAGAACCCCTTCATGTTATTAAAATTAGGTGATTATGCTTGAAGAAAAAATTGATTCTTGGGATTGTTGTTGTAATAGCAGTCACCGTTTCCATATCATCTATATCGCTTATATCATCTGAGAAAAAAGAAAACCCAAAAATTTTTCATGTAAGACTTGCTGATCCAAAAATGTACAAAGATGGGATTTTTTCAGATACATTTACCATCAAAAATGGAACATACAAATTCAGATTCGTTCCAAATGGCGATAGTCCCAAAGTTTTGACAGTTACCATCAAAGGAAATTCATTTTCATTTTCTGAAGATTTTAAGCTAAATGGAACGCTACAAGCGCCTGGAACTTACTATACCTGGGAATATCTTGGTCAAGACAAAATCCAAATTCCAGATGAACAAAATATACAGATAGTAATCAATCCGCATGGAAATATTCTAGGACCCGTTTCAGTTTATATTGAAAAATAGGATGTAATGATGGTTTTAGGACAAATATATGAAACATGGTGGAAAAATAAGTTGAAAGACACTAGAATTAAACTATCTGTATTGGTTCTACTGTCTGTTGTTCTTTTTTCATTTTTATCATTTAGTGATGCTTTTGCGCAAGAATCTATAGATGAATTTGTCACATACTCTAAAAAAAGTAATTTCATCAAAGAGATTCCATTTCCAAATCAAGATCTTGGTTTAAGGGGAATTACAACAGATAAGAATGGAAATGCCTGGACATATCATTCAACACAAAATACAAGTTCTATTTTCAAGTTTGACTCAGTAACGGAAAAATTCTCAAATTTTGATATATTGAAAAAAACCAATACAAAAGATGTAATTGTTACACTTTCTGGAGGGCATATCATTTATGATGAATCAAGAAATACAATCTGGTTTACAGATGCAAGAACAAATTCTGTAGGTAAATTTGACATAAAAAATAAACAAATTGATACCATTGACATACCCACAGAAAATTCTGGGCCAATGGGGCTAATTTTATCACCAGATAAATCAAAGATTTGGTTTACAGAATTAAGTTCAGATAAATTTGCAAGTTTAGATATAAAAACAAATGAAATCAAAGAATACCAAATCAAAGAGAATAGTGGACCGATATCTCTTGCATTTGATGAAAAGGGTTCTTTACTGATAACTCTAGCTTATTCTAATAGCGTTTTAATTATTGATGTAACAAACATATCAGATACAATTCTAAATATTTCTGAGATCACTTTACCAAAGCCAGATTTTTTCTCACCTTTTGGAATAGCAATACTCAAAGATTCTAAAGGAGTAGAAAAATTAATTTTGTCAGACCATAGTTCAAGTAGAGTAATTGTCTCAGAATTAGATTCTAGTTTGAAAACATACACATCATTGTGGACATCCCCAAATACACTATATCCACAGACTCTTCCAAGCCAGATAGATCTGGATGAATCTGGAAATATCTATTTTGTACAACACGGTGGAAACAAGATTTCAAAAATTGACAAATTAGGCACCATTACAGAATATGATGTTCCAACAGGTCCGCTCTCTACTACAGTCTATCTTGATGCATCAAAAGATGGGAAAGTGTGGTTTACCGAAGTTTTGGCAAATAAAATTGGTTACCTAGATGCCAACATTTCTATTCCTTTTGATATACAAGTTGACAAAGAAGAAATTGATTTTACAGAAGAGACATCAAAGCAAGTCAAAGTTATAATAAATAATCTGAAAAATAACAGTGACTTGGTATCGCTAGAGGATATCAATATTTCACTAGTTGGCATGACTGATTCAGGATTGAATGGAGTTTCTTTTACTGCCACTCCCTCCATCATTAACTTGAATCAAGAAAATGTAGAGTCTACTTTGGATGTATCAGTTGACAAAAATGCCAAATCAGGCACATATCAGGCAATGATTCAAGTCTCAGCATCAGAATCGATTGATAAAACTATGAGAATCTCCAAACTTTATCCGTTAACAATAAACGTAGATCTACCAAAACCAATTCTACCTTCAACCATAGAGAAAACTGACTCTGATCCAGAATTTATCATCAAAGATATAATACAAAACGCTGCAATAGTGGCAATAATAATACTGATATCATCACTTGTGTATCGCCGAATTAAAATAGCAAAGCAGAAAAAGTTTTCAAAATAATAGTCAAAATTTAATTATTTCTGTGAGTTCATAATTGCCTTGATTCTTCGTTGATATTTGTCTTGAAATAGAACCTTGCATGAAGGACAACAAAAAAATCTTTGAATGTTTGCCACTTTTAATATGCTGGGCTTTTCAGCAATCTTTCTATCACAATAATCACAGTTTATTTTTACATGTAAGTTTGTATTGAGTTTTTTGGTTGCAGTTCCTCGTGATTTAATGACAGTTTTATCAAGATCTAATTTTGTGCCAAGTTTTTTCATATCCAATATAGGCGAAATTGATTTTATTACTCCCATGTTTATCAATCTGTCATAATGTATCTGCACTGTAGGAGTGCTTACTTTGATTTCTCTTGAAATCTGTCTAAATGACTTCCTACCGTCTTGAATTAGTGATTCAAGTATTGCAATATCTGTTTCATCCAGAGGAAACGACATGATTATCCTAAGACTAGCCATTATCTATATCATACATCTTACATTTGTAAACTACATACTTTATTTGAAGAATCAAACTTTGTATAACAATGAAAGTGGATCCTGTTTGCAAAATGGAAGTGGAAGAAGGTAGTGTGGTTTCAGAGCATGATGGAAAGACATTTCATTTTTGTTGCCCATCATGTAAAGCAGTTTTTGAAAAAAACCCAAATAAATATCAAAAATAATACTAATCCCAGATTCTCATTTTATTAGGTATTATCAGTCATAGCCAATTCAGAATTATTGGTACCTTCTAGAACCCATGTCATCCCACGATCATTTGTCATATAGATACTTGCAGCCATGCCACTTGAGACTTTTTCCATTGCTATTGCATACATTTCTCCATTTCGTCCTGGTGCAAAATTAAATACCGCACCTGTAGTGGTAATTTGACCTTGCGTTTTTACCATTGTATTTCCACCATCAATGGAAATTGCGATGAATCCCTTTCCATCTAGTGTGGAAAATACATACATAGTTTTTCCATCTGATGAAAACCCTATTCCTGTTATTGTACCGTTTTCTATATTCGAATCAACATGCTTCCATTGCTGTCCTTTGTCATCACTAACATATAGTCCGGAAACTGTTCCTGCGTATACTCTGTCTGGATTTAGTGGATCTGCAGCAAGTGAAATAATTCTGTCTGGTGGAGTAAGTGATTTCCAAGATGCACCTTCATCGACAGTTACAAAAAGTTCAGAACCTCCTCCAGGTGAACCATAAACAAGTCCATTTTGTGCTTTGCTGGCAGTCATTGCATGAAAATCAACTGGATTATCTTTCACTTTAGAAATCATTGTCCATGAATTTCCATTGTCTTTACTGACACGAAAACCAAGGTTACCATTCATTGCAGACGGGTGTCCACTTGAATACATTATTCCCTCCTTTGAACTGATAGAAAAACCCATGAGATCTGACTTGTCATTTCCTACTAGTTTCCATCCATCCAATCCTTTTTTGAACAAACCATTATGTGTTGCAAGATATAATGTGTCATCAGTTCCTGAAAGAAACATCCCCACACCATGTACATCCATCCATGATCCTAGAAGTTTAGATTTTGGATTATTCGTATTATCTTGCAAACTAGACGTATAACTTACAATAACTCCAATGATAATTATAGATACTATTCCAAGTAGCACATATTTTTTATTTTTTGATTTTGATGATCGAGATTTTTTCATATAATCACATTTGTAGTATCTGGTATTTTTTCTATGTCCAAAAATATTATCTCCTTAACAATAATGCTTTTTATTTAGTATATTTATTTATGATACCTTACAATTGTAACATATCATATTGATATATAGAAAATACAATTAGAAAGTGGAATGAAAATATTGATGATTATACTAGTTACAATTATTGTATCTACTAGCGGTACATTCTATCTATCTGCATATTCTGAATCGGGTCAATCAATAATGTCTCAAAATAACATGAGTGGAATGATGGACATGTGCCAATCAATGATGAACAGCATTCTACAAGATGTCGTAATAAAAACAACTTCAAGTCAGGTTGCAAAGGTTGGGGAAGAATCTAAATTCACTTTACTTGTAATGGATAAAAATGGTAATCCTCTAGATAATGCCGATGTGATTCTTCACATAGAATATGGTGCACCAATGGAATCCATGGATAAAATGTCCATGATGGACATGATGGGAAGAATGATTCAAGCAGAAAACATTGGTTCTGGTCAATATCAGGTGAAATTCACACCAACTGAGAAAGGATACTATACAATGCACACACATGCGATACCACAAGGAAAGTCAATGATGTCTATGATGAATAATCACATGGATATTGGAATTATTGCAAAATAGTTTATGGTTTGAACACAATTACAATGGAGGGAGTCAAACTTACTGTAAATTGAATAGATTCTATCTTAAAGAGACGTACATATTTTGTAATCAAGGAAACAAAGCAATTTACAAGTAGAATAAACAGAATTTCTAATAAAAAACTATTCACTAGTATTTCTAATTAATGATAACTGGTGAATCTTTGATGATGTCTTTTATTTTTCATGCCTGAATAGTGATGAATGTAGCATTAATTCACGCATAAAAAAGGGTCAAAATCACTTGTCACTAGTTGTCACTAGTGAGTTATCATAATGTTATCATTCTTCATTCACAAAAATTATTCTCTAGTTGACACAAGTGTCACCACAAGTCACTCATGATATTCACTACAGTATACTATCTGGACACAAAAAAACACTAACGTACTATCTATCGTACGCTTTTTGTACGCTTATACGCATAAAATATCGTTAAACTTGTATTTTAAAATCAGTTGTCCAAAATACGGGTTTTTTGATAAACAGTCTCATTTTCCACTTTCTTATTGTTTTGTCAATAAATTTAGAAGACATATACTTAATCATATGATGGAATTAGATTTAACTAAATATCCAAAAGTTATCGGGTGCATTGAGTGGCAATGCAATTGGAATGAATTTGGAACATTACTTAAATTCATCAAATCATGTTTTATGGCATGGATAAAAAAGACGAACAAATCCAAAATCTACAAGAGGAAAAACACGTCTCTATCTGTGATGTCATGAAAGGCAACACCTCAGAAGTAATACAAAAATTAGAGTCCAATATCCCAACACTTGTTCAAAACTATTCTGAGTTGTATACTGCATATATGCACATGTTTGATGATCTCTTTGGAACATGTTACATGGCAGAAAAGGAGTTTTTTGACAAACTGAACATTGATCAAGGAATACTAAAGGAAATCAAGAAAAGTTCAGATGCAGTGAAAAATCACTATCTGAATAATATAGACATGGCTGCAAAGTTCTTTGATGCTTATGTCAAGACGAGGATTTCGACGATAAAATCATTTGATAACTATGCCCATACCATGATGAATTCATATGCCAAAATACTTGCGCAATTCAACGAATCAATGAATCCTCCAAAATAAATTTTTTGGTTATTATGATTAAACAGCCTAAGGTTAACTTTTCATTAAAACGCGAGGTCTTTTTTATGACACTTGGTTCACTTTTAGGAGCATTTACGATGTTTATCCCAAAAATTCTGATGGATGTAACAATTGATACACAATACTATATCACTTGGTTGGTGTTTGCACGTGTGATAGATCAGAACACTGTACAAGCTGGAATTTTATTGCATGTGTTTGTTGCAACTGTGATTGGCATAGTAACAGGCCTTATTCTTTACAAGGGTAAAATACTAAACATCTCAAAGATATCAAATGGTATACTCTTTGGAATCATTACAGGAATAGTTGCTTTTGTGGTTTTTTTCATTCCAGCATACCAAGTACTGATTGCACCAAACATGATTGCAGTCATGACAGAACTAGATCCTCAAATGTCAGTTCTTCAGGCTTCTGAAAGCATTAATGAAAATTATTTTCAAACATTAGTGGATGCCATATTCACACACCTCATCTGGGGCATTACTCTTGGAGTTGTTTCCACAATACTTACAACAAAATTTGGAACAAGGTATAGATGTTATAGTTGTGATATTCAATTCTCAAAAATAAAGACATATGAATATCACTACAAGCATGTACATGAGACCCCATCTCATTTAATGAAACATATTTTGATACTTGGTGGTGGTTTTGGAGGAGTTCAGGTATTAAGGGATGTTCAAAAGGTCTTTGAGGAAGATGTGGAGGTGGACATCAAACTAGTAAGCGAAGATAATTTTTTTCTCTTTACTCCAATGCTGCCAGAGATGGCAACTGGAACGATTGAGCCAAGACACATATCTACACCAATTAGGACATTTTGTAAAAGAGCCAGATTCTTTGAAGGTACTATAGAATCAATTGATCTTAAAAATAATCAGATTGCATTTTACCGTGACTATGACAAGAAAAGAAAGAATCTAAAATATGATTATCTTGTTATATCTCTGGGAAGCAGAAATAATTTTTTTGGAAACAAAAACATCGAAAAGTATTCCTTGACAGTAAAGACACTTGGTGATGCCATAGGAATAAGAAATCATCTCATAACAATGCTTGAGAATGCTGATCAGGAAGATGATCCTGTTCTTTTATCCAAGTTTTTGACATTTGTTGTAGTGGGTGGTGGCTTTTCAGGAGTGGAAACAGTTGGTGAATTAAACGACTTTGTAAGAGATTCCGCATTAAACTTTTATCGGAATCTGGATGTTGATAAAATAAGAGTAATTCTTGTTGCCTCAAAGAATACTATTCTGCCAGAGGTAGGAGAAGATCTTGGTCATTTTGCATTAGAATCCCTCAAAAAAAATGGTATAGAGGTAATTACAAATTCCAAAGCAGTTGATGCTGGAGAAGATTTCATAATATTAGATAACGGACAAACTATACAGTGTGGCACCTTTATTTGGGCGGGTGGAATTGCAATGGATCCCGTTATATCAAATCTTGATTGTGACCATGATAAGAAAGGCAGCATTATAGTAAATGATTATTTGCAGATACCAACTCACAAAAATGTTTATGCTCTGGGTGATTGCGCATCAATAACGGACAAGACTGGAAAACAGTATCCTCCAACAGCACAACATGCACTTAAAGAGGCTGAAACGGTTTCAAAAAATCTCATAGCATCAATAAAACAAAACAAACACCTTCAAGAATTTGAGTATGTCAGCAGAGGAACAATGGCAAAAATCGGAAAAAGAAATGGTGTTGCATTGTTACTAGGAAATAAAATTCATGGTTTTCTTGCATGGATTATTTGGCGACAGTATTATCTATCCAATCTTCCAACAAAAGAGAAAAGGATTAGAGTTGCAATTGACTGGGCAGTATCATTCTTTTTTAGACCAAACGTAACACGACTTCGAAATCTAAAAGAAAAAAGCCTATAGATGTAAATCGTATACTGCAGAAAAGACTAAAGAAAATTAATCTTGAATTGATTTCAAATCAGATCATATAAAATTCATAAAATCTAAAATGTGGAAAAATGATAATTAGGAAGAAGATAATACTTTTTGAATAACGTGCAAGAAGAAAAATTCATCACCATACAAGAAAATAAGCTAAGATATTTTGAATATGGATATTCTTCTAATACCATCATATTTGTCCATGGATTAGGCGCTTCTGCAGAAAGATGGGAGCATGTAATCCCATATTTTAGAAAAAACTACCGTGTAATAGCCCTAGATCTGCCAGGCTTTGGATTAAGTGACAAGCCTCCTATTGATTATACCATTGACTTTTTTGTCAGATCTCTTTCTGAATTTATAGACAATCTTGGGATCCAAAACAGTATCCTAATCGGGTCATCACTTGGAGGCCAGATAATAGTAGAACTTGCCATGACAGAACCCAAATTAATCAATAAAATGATCCTAGTCTCGCCATCAGGTGTTGTAAACTATTCTACTCTTGCACTTGATGCATATATCGGTGCAGCAATTTCACCAACCCAAAAAAATGTAAAGAATGCATTTTCTATGATGAATGGACAAAACAAAGAAGTTGACTCTCAAACAGTGGATGACTTTATCAAAAGAATAAACATGCCAAACGCAAAGAAAGCATTTCTATCGGCCATTATATCTAACAGAGGATCAAAGATCAGCTGCGAGAAACTTGCAAATGTATCTGTTCCCTCTTTGGTTATATGGGGAGAGCATGACCCAGTAATTCCTAAAGAGAATGCTAACATGTTTTTTTCATGTATAAAAAACTGCCAATTTGTGGAAATGAGAGGATGCGGACATACTCCATTTGTGGAAGAGCCAAAAAAATTTTCAAAAATTGTACTAGAGTTTCTGGAATAAAAATAAATGGAATCTGTAAAAAATTAACTGTAAATTGAGTCTCTGAGGCTTTTTGTTTTCATATCAGTTTCTCTGATTGCATATTCTGCAATCTCTGCTTGTTTCTCAAGTAGAGCAAGACTACAAGAAACACCTGGAACAAGCTTTGACATTATGGTACATAATTTTGCACCTGATTTAAAATCAGCCCCCTCCCTTTCAATCTGGAATAATAATACGACAACATTTTGTTTTGCAAATCTTCCTTCATTTAACAGCACACCTGGTAGGCCAGGTATTGTTCCACTAGAAAGAATTGGTATTCCAGCTTTCTTTAGTGTATCTTTAGCCTCTTCAGTACTTGCTACTCCCATTATTCCATCTCCCCATTTTGGAGTTTCCATTACCGGCACACTGCTTAAAATCAGCGAGCATTTGTGTTTTTTTGCCCAATCTAACATTGTTTTGGCTGCTACTCTATGAAGAGATTCGTCAAGTATTAGATAAGATGAGAAAACACTGATCTTGAGTTGATCATTTACAAAGATGTTTGCTGGATAATTTGGGATTCCATCTTTTATAATGCTGATTGGGGGAAATAATTCCGAATCCAGTGTAGCAGCTAACTCAAAATGTGCGATTTGTATCATAGATTCCGTGGCAATAGCATTACTAAACCCAATTGACGGAAATCCGTCTAAGACATATCCGCCTTCAATATTGATTGGTCTGATTTCTTTTATCTTAATTGAGGGCTCCATTTTTTACCTTCCATATGTTGTAATTAAGCCACATTATATTTAAGAAAATTTCCAATTCTTTGCATGATGGAATAATTTTTATAAATTCACAAAAATAAAAAAAGAGATTATTTTTGATTGTCTCAATATGTTTTTGAAGATCTTTTTAAAATCACTGATGCTACAGTTCCAAGAACTAGTCCGTAGATTATGTGTGAAATTAATGAACCAATAAGCATCATCGGCTGCATTACTTGTAGTTGACCCATGATCATTTCTTGTGACGCACTAGGATTCATCATTTGCATAAGTTGCAACATTATTGGCGGAAACACTGTCATAATCATTGGCAAAAACAAAACTGCAAACGATACAATTCCTGTAATTATACCTAACGCAATTCCTTTTTTAAAACTGGTAACAATTAATTTTGACGTACTGATCAATGCGCCAAAAATTATTCCGATAATTATGCTAGGAATAAAATGGAGCAACATACCAATCATGGCAGCTGATTCTGGTGTTTGACCCATCATCATGCCTACTAGAGTTGGAAATAGATCTGTTGGCAGATTCATCATGTTCATCATTCCCATCATTGGGCCCAACATGACAATTCCAGCAATTATTCCTGCAATGATTCCAGTACTAATTCCTTTTCTTACTGAATATTCTAAAGCCACAAATGGTTTTTGTGATCAAGAGATCATAAGGATAGCCTGAAATTCTCGAATTTTTTCTTTAAGAATTAAAGATGTGTTTTAAACTGAATTAGAGCTCTGAATTATTAGTTGCCCAAGCGTGTTTAAAACAATCTTTGATTTTGATCTGGATTTTTCCACATCAACAAGACCAAGCTGTAACAAACCCTTAGATTCTAAAGTTCCATTAATATGATAACTTAGTAGTGGTTTACCGAAACCTGAAGCCTGTACTAGTTCATCAAGGTTTTCTACCGAGCCACCTTTCTCATAAAGTGCCTTTAGGATCTTTATCTTGGCATCTGATATGATTTCCTTATAGCTCATCTTTAAAATAGGCAACATCATTGGATTCCCATTTGAATCCACCCCAAATGCCTTTATGCCATTGATAAATGCACATGAGAGCGCAGCACATCCAATCATCTTGTCTCCCGCACTAACATTAATCAGAATTTGTTCATATTCCTCTTTTTCATTTTCAATTACTTTATTGATGTTTTCAAGAGCACTGCGTATTACATCTGGCATGGTGATCTCCAATGTAGAAATTGGAATTCCAAGTACAGAACGTATATTTTTTACAAATTCTTCCAGAGATTCCCTTTGTTCTGAATAATGCAATAAAATTAATTTATGTACAGGAAAATTTCTAATGCCTGCCAAGATACCTTCGCTGTCTGCTCCAAAAGTAGCTATATGAAGAGTTTTACCCACACTTGTTTTTAGCATGACCAATACTAAAAGATATTATTGAATTATTAAAGAAAAAATTTAATATGTAAAATTCAATAAAATCTTTAACGATAAATGTTTTGAAATATTTTATTGAAATATTCTAATTCGAATTTCATGATTAAAGACTATTTTTATTATCATCATAAAAGCAATGTCAATGATCAAAATTTTGTAAATCATTTGATTATCATGGGTTTGAACTATCTGTAATTTCCCTACCCCACAAAAGATGTTCAAACTCTGATTTTGTTATCAAACTGTGTAAGTATAATAAAACAGTGATAAGCTATCCCAAAATTTGAATAATCTCACTAGCAGACATTTATCGATATGGTGTAATTTCATAATAGGTATAAAAAATATTTTGACAGAAATAAAATGTTATTATCTATCAAAAATTAAAATACATAATGTAGTGTTTAATTATACACTATTAATTCAGAGTTTTATCTATCCATTCTTTGATTGTCTTTTTTGAGCTTGCTCCAACCTTTTGTCCTATAATCTGATCATTTTTCAATAACAATAATGTAGGTATGCTAAGTACATTATACTTCATAGCAATCTCTTGATTATTATCTACATTGACTTTTACAAAATGAACTTGGTTTTCATATTCCTTTGAAAGTTCTTCGACAATTGGGGAAACCATTCTACATGGTCCACACCATTCAGCCCAAAAGTCTACAAACACCGGTAATTTAGAACCTGATACCTCTTTTTCCCATTTGTCTGATGAGATCTCATTCATTGCCTAAAATACAGATAATTAATGGATAAAGATGACCTAGAATCTTAAAAGAATCATTTGAATTATTCAAAACAACTTAAACAGATTTTCGTAAAATATTGAATAACTCATTGTTGACTAAACAATTAGAATGCAACATGCGCATGATTTGGAAGAATCCTTTAATATTTTTACAGAAAAAAATCTTAGTGTCACTAGTTTTCAAAACTAATACGGGACGTCTTATGGATATAGGGATTCCAGTTAAAACTCTCATAGCATTAACAGGGATTTAAGATGAACAAGCACACACAAGTTATCCGACTGGTTTTTTCAAACATTTCATATCTTGTATTATCGGGAATCATTTTTACATCAATGCTAATTTTGTTGTTATACGCACGTGGATTTTTGTTTTTTGAACCGTTTTTGATTTTTGATATTCCAAATGATATGATGCCAAGTTTTATCTCAATACTTGTTGTTTCATTACTTACAAGCATTGTTACTGGCATTTCCGTATTTCAGATCGGGATGATAAAGACAAACTCAAAAAAAATTGGATCTGGAATATTTGGTTCAGTGTTAGGTGCAGGTTCAGGAATTTGTACAAGCTGCAGTACTGTTGGATTTTCAATTGCCTCATCATTCGGTATTGCAGGCACAACTGCCATATCTTTTTTAAATGATTATGAGATTCCAATTCGAATTGCTGCAATAGGAGTACTTGGTATTACTTATTTTTCAATGATCAAAAGAATTACTACGGAATGTAAAATTCCACCTAAAAATAACAATCAATAGAAAATTATGAAATCCACTACAATATTTGAATTCTAGAATAAGTCAAAATAAACAAAATAATTTCACCGATTTCCTGAAACTCAATTTGGAAAATACTTTTTAAACTACTCCAAAAACAATTGTTGTGGGTAAAGACAAACAAGAATCAAAGAAGATTACAAAATCAAATAAGACCAGATTTATCATTATTGGAGTTATTGCAGTCATAATAATAGGAGTCTCGGCTACAATTTCCACAAATAACATTACCTCAGATGATACTCAAATCACACCACTTTCAATTGATACAACAAAGGGATCTCCAGTATTGGGTTTGGAATCTGCACCAGTGACCATAGTAGAATTTGGTGATTACCAATGTCCTTTTTGCCAGAAATGGAATCAAAGCACAAAACCACTAATTGAAAAAAACTATATTGATACTGGAAAGGTTAAGTTGATTTATGTTGATTTTCCAATAGTTGGTCCTGATTCGATCAAGGCTCATGCAGGAAGTTATTGTGCGGCTGAACAAGGACTCTATTGGCAATATCATGACTTTCTATACGCAAATCAAGGTCATGAGAATGGGGGATGGGCAAGCACAAATAATCTCAAAAATATAGTATCAGGCATAAGTGGATTGGATACAGATTCATTTTCTAAATGCATTGATTCTGGGAAATATGAAGACAGAGTCAAGGAAAACAAAAACATTGCGTCAGAAAGTGGTGCCAGTTCAACACCATCATTTATTGTGATTGGACCCGATGGACATGCAACTCCAATATCTGGAGCACAGCCATATTCAGTATTCCAAAAAATCATTGATGATATGCTTGTTTGATTAGTAAGATAAAATTTGAAAGCACGATATAAAATTGGAATAGTCCTTTTCTAGTACGATGTAAATTTGATTAATGAAACATGTTTGGAACTAAAATATCCATACAGAATGCATGTTCAAAATGTGGAATGAAATTTTTGTCTCAAGAAAGAATGCTACGTCATATAATAAAAGCGCACAAACGAAAAAGATTTGAATGTAATTCTTGTGGTTTCAGAAACTAATTTTCAACCATTTCCTTAACGCTGGATAAAAATTATTTTGTATTGTTTCATCATTTTTTTTATAAATCATTCAAGAGAAATCTTGAGAAATATTAACAGTCCTATCAATTCAGCAATTCCAACTCCTAATAGATATGGAAAAATTTCAGGAACAAAATATGGTTCCATAGTAAAATACCCAATAGATCCAATGACATTGTGTAAAAATAGCATTGAGGTAACTACCATCATACCTATTGGGAGCTGTGCCTTTGTTTTGACATACATTTTAGCAAACATTACACCCAAAACCCCAAGAATCACCATATTGACGATAGATACGATAGAAAGAATTAACAAATTAGGTTCCATTTAGAAATCAAACACCTGCAATCTTATTTACTTTTATCCAATTTTTGTGCAATCTCATCAAATATCTCAAGGTTAACTTCAAGAAGTGGTGCAATAAAGTACAACACTGCATATTTTTCTCCACTCTTTACAATCAAGTTATTTTTTTCTAGTATTTTCAGATGATGTTGAATAGCCTTATAATCAAAACCCAAATTATTTGCAAGCTGATTTGTATTCATTGGATTATCTCGGAGAATTTTAATAATTTTGAGCCTGTTTAATCCACCTTTAGAACCTGCAAAAATAAACCATAAAAGTCGTTTAGTATGTGGATCACCTACCATTTGAAATCACCAAAAAGATTTAGGAATAAATACTTGTAATGATTATTTTAGGCTGATTTTCAGTGTTGTGTCTCTCAAAACATGTTGTGACTCAGATTAATTTCAAATAGAAATCTAACTTTTAGACATTAAACCATTTATATGAAAAATATTCTAGTCACAAAAAGAGTTTAGAATCCAATATCGTTTACCAAACCTTGATTATTGTACTAATCTCATTTTCTATATTTTTTGCTTTAATCAAGGAGTTAGTTGCTTCAGTCATTGCTTCTGAATCATCATTTTGTATCCCAGCAGACATCTGTTCTAACGCACCTTGGGTAATCTCAACATATTGTATCATTTTATTTCTTACAGGCTCATATTTTTCTACAATATCAAGTGTCTGTAAATTGGATTTATGTCGATCATACTCGCCGGAAAAATAGTTTAGTTTTTCTTGAACAACATCAAATTTTTTTGTTCGTAAAGCATCAGAAATATCGGATAAATCATTAGATGTATCAGTTATGAATTTCCAATGCATTAATAGGATCATTTTGCTTGAGATTTCATCTACTTCTTGATCTGATTTAGATTTTTTTTCTTGACTACTGCCAACGCTTGGGGTTAAAGGAATGTCTGAGATTTTAGTGTTTGATCCATTTTCAGAAGTCATGGTATGGTATAAACTGGCAATGCCCATAACAGCTACAATGCCACTTATTATGAGTATCATTTGGTTTTTTGATTTAGATTGATTTCCACTCATTTTTTTAACCTAATCTTAGAAATATTGTATTGACTTAAGGATTTAGTCATGAAAAGAGTTTAGAATTTCTTTCTAATAGTATGGATTACAACAACGGGTGCTACAAAATACATTCCAACATTTAGTAAGATCAGAGAAATTCCATATCCCAATACACTAGTTTCTGAATCCATATCAACATAGTTTAGAATTGATAATGTAGACAGCATTGGAGTTAGGGTTATCTTTACAAATTCCTTGAATATTGGATTTTCTCTTTCCCAATCTGCTATGGTTGGACTAAATGAATAATAGAATTGGTTAAATCCAGTCATAAATGACGTTCCTGAGGCTGTTTGTAATAGGAAATTATCTCGTAGTTCTCTTAATTGTTGTACTTGTGGTGCTAACTCACTACCATAAGTTGCAGTAGCAATTAGACAACCACCGCCTTTTGACTCGCTAGTTTTCTTTTCAGTTTTAATCACTTGACAAATACCATCTACTAATTCAGTTCCTTTGCCACAAGTTGGTACCAGTTGATGTGTGGGTTGAGGTTCTGTAGCACTAACTGATTCCACAGATTTTGTTTCAGAAAAACTCTGACCGTCTAATTCCACACTAGTAACAATATCAAACTCTCCTGCTTTGGCATTATTTGGAACTTTGAATTTTAAAACAAAGTCTCCATTCTCATCAGAAGTTACTGTTCTAATTAGCATAACATTGCCATCTGCATCTTTAATCTCAACTGCGACGGGTTGACCTTCAAGACCTCCATTTACCTTTCCCTTGAGTTCTACTATTTCTCCTGGTGTGAATTTTGTAGTATCCACATCAAATGTAATTAGAGATTGTGCAAAGACAGGAATTATTGAAACTGCTAGTAGAGTTATGATTAATGCTATTTTCATTCTATATTCTCCGTTATTGAAATCTCACCAGTCAATGGAATTCCACCATTTGAGGGCCAATCAGAAAATGCATTGACATAGATATTAGATTGCCCAACTGCTACGTCACTAGGTATCATGAATGATAGAATGATTTCTGAATTTCCTGAAGATAATGTTGTCTTGATTGAACCAATTCCTATACTAGTAAGATCAGAATCAAATAGATTTACAGTTACCAAAGTTGTAATGGATTTACTTGCTTCCAGATTCACTTTGATAAATCCTATTTCTCCTGTTTGTAAATTAGATGGATTTCCTTGTTGGTCAGTGACCTGAACGCTAGTAATTTTAAAAGAGTTGTATTGTGATTTTACCTTAAAGTAAGCGGTATCAGTTACGGTATTACCATTATCCGATGTAGTGGCTACAACCTTGTATGTTCCTGTCTTGGAATTCTCATCTATTTTAAACTCAAATGGTACTCCTTGTGAATCTACCATGAATGAACGAGAGATTACTGTAGTTCCGCTAGGATCAGATATTTCCAGTGCAACATTTTGAGGAGTGNNTTTCCCATAATTACTTGTAAATCAAAGTTATCTTCAGATTGTGGTGGAATGTATGTTCCTTCTCCAACAAATATGGTTCCTGTCATCCATGGATGTATCATACAAAAGTATGGAGTTTCACCAGTCTCTGCCTGTGGTATTACATGTCCTCTAACAGATATAGTATCAGAACCTTCTGTAGCTGAAATTGACATTTCTGTGTCTTGAGAAGTGACCATTGTTTCTGAAGTCTTGCCATTGATTACTTCAACACGAAGTGATGTTTTATACAATGAATTTCCATGTGGACTTTGTTCAGCTTTGATTGTATACAATCCATTTTCTTTCCACATTGGATTTACTGTAAATTCTGTTGCAAAGTCACCATTTGCATCAGGTGTTACTTGATCAAGACTAACCACATTGAGACCTGGAGAAATTATTGTAAATGTTACATCTAGTACATCATCTAGTACATCATTTGGTATCCATTCGTATGAACTTCCAGGCATTACTAAACCAGAATCGAATTCTCCAGTGGGTCCAGTTTCTGCACTACCTGCTGTGAATGTATGTGCAGCAATATCTGTGTTAGAAAATATTACTTTTCCACCTGTAGCAACTGATGTTTCTTTTGGAATGAAACATCCCTGTGAAGAAACTTCACAACCTGGAGAACCTGAACCTAATGCCGCCTTTATTGTGATTTCGTTAGGCAAATCATCCGTAGTTGGAATTGGAACTACGTCGGGACAACCGTCCGTATCTTGATAGCCATTAACTGTTTCATCTTGTGTAGGACAAGAGTCTAAAGAATCAGAAATGCCGTCATTATCAGTGTCTAATGGTGGAATTACATCGGGGCAGCCATCATCATCATTACCGTAAACTGTCGCAGCTTGTGTCGGGCATTGATCTAATGAATCAGAAATGCCGTCACCATCTGTATCGCCAGATCCAATTATTTTGTGACAGGAATATTGATCACATTGGGTAAAGTCACCATCAGTATCAGTTGGTGGAACTACATCTGGACAACCATCTGTATCTTGAAATCCGTTAACTGTCTCAGGATCAGTTGGACAAGAATCTAAAGAGTCTAGGATGCCGTCATTATCAGTATCTTTTGGTGCTGGATTTGTGTCAGAACATCCATCTGTATCTTGATAACCGTTAACTGTTTCTTTTTGTGTTGGACATTGATCTAATGAATCAGAAATACCGTCACCATCAGTATCAGTTGGTGGAACTACGTCGGGACAACCATCAAGATCAGCAAAACCGTTAACTGTTTCTTTTTGTGTTGGACATTGATCTAATGAATCAGAAATTCCATCACCATCTGTATCAATTGTTGCTGGATTTGTGTCAGGACAACCATCTGTATCTTGATAACCATTCAATGTTTCAGCTTGTGTTGGACAAGAGTCTAAAGAATCTGGAATGCCATCACCATCAGTATCAGTTGGCGGAGGAACTACATCTGGACAACCATCTGTATCTTGAAATCCATTAACTGTTTCAGGATCAGTTGGACAAGAGTCTAAAGAATCTGGAATGCCATCACCATCAGTATCCGGGTTTTGAGCAAATACAGGATTAAGAATTATGCCCGATAAAATCACTAGTGCAAATAAGAATAGAATTTTCTTCAATATTCTTTTAGAATCATTATAATCATATAAATATGAATATTCATACTTTTCATGACTATACATTTGAAGCTTATTTTTCTTATCAGCATAATGTTCAAAGTCATCGGTTCAAGTAAGATAACTCCAAGACATCAGATCACGTTGCCTGATGAGGTCATAAAGCACCTCGAGGCACAAGTTGGAGAAAATGTAGGGTATTTTTTGGATGAAAAAACAGGACGAATTTACATGATGACTCAGGTTAATGACTGAGTTCCAGACACAAGTCTGGTTACTGATGTTGAAAAGCCATAACTGGAAAAAGAAAGAAAGATTTTTGGCATCAAAGAAGGACAGACCCTCAACTCCGTCCATAATTTCAGAGAAGACTGCACTGTATCCCAGTCACGTCAGCTTGACCCTGTCAGAGCTGGTTGAAAAGAAACTTTGTCGTCTGTATGACTCCGAAACTGAGGAAGGGAAGGTTGTATGAATTAACCAAAGTAGGCAAAGGATTATTAAAAAATATTTAAAATTGATTCTATTCTTATCCTAAATATGGATTTAATTTTTGATATAATGTCATCAGGAAATTACTTAAACAATAAAGTAGAAATTGACAAAAACCATAATGTTGTTTGTGCTGGAAGAGATGAATTGCATGATCTTATTGATGATGACAAAATTGCTGATTTTGCAGAAAAAAACAATCTAACTGTTGTTACACGTGATGTTGATTTTGTTAAAAGATGTTGTAAAAGAAAAATCAAGATTGCGGTATTACGAGGAAATTTTCTTTACTTTATAGAGGACGCAATTCAAATGTTTGGACCAGAGCCACAGGAACTATTTTCATAATTTTTCTTGATTACCATGATATTCATGAATTCTAGAAATAATTACAATAAAACATTCTAAGAAAGAATTTGAATTTTCTGTAGAATGATTATTTGTCACTTTCCAAATAATTTCTGTGGAAAAATTACATTTTTCCCTAATAATCTAGAATTACTAACTAATGTGGATTTTTCTTTGAATTCTACAATGGTGACCTTTAACCTCTTATCATAATCTTGATAGGGAATTTCATCTCTTTTGTGTCCAATTAAAGTTAATGGTGGAATAGGAATTCTCCTAAGACAATCAAAACTTCTAACCATGTATGAATCATTTTTATCTAAATAATCCCTGAGATAATCTGTTTTAATTTTAATTATTTTCCTTGATTCAATTTTCACAATTGGTTCTTCATTATTTGATAGAATGGTTTCATCAGAGTTTGGAGTCAAAGCGTATGTTTCTATAAAATCTTTATCAATTTGGATTTTATTTGATCCACACTTACAAAAGAATTCTTTTAGAACAATCATGTCTCCCAAATTTGAATTTCTAGGCTCAAAACTGGCTCTATTTTCTGAACATTCTTTCAAAAACTCCCAACCTGATATCCATTCTGGAATGCTGAATTCAATATCAAGATACTCCTGTTTTTTAGTTACAAGTTTACTGTAAATAAAAAACCATTCTGTATGATTATTTTCAATTGTTTCAAATTTGTCATCATGGGCTGTAACAATTGACCATTCTTTAGAAAAATTATTCTCATTAATAATGTCCTTGAAATTAATAAAATCTAAATCACTCATCATGCACTAATCCATCTCCATTCTGTTCCTTTATTCACTAGCCATGCAACATAAGCATAGATGCAAGCATGTAATGCATCATCTGGTTGTTCATTGTCATGAAAATATCTTGTATAATCTTGTCCGCTTCGCAGTGAGATTGTTTCAGATTCTATGCAAGTAAATTGATCTATTATCCATTCAATTCTTTGCATATTTTTTGCAGGAATCAAAATCTTTGGAATTGTAAAATCTTCTTTGATGTATGGTCTTTTAATCAAATCTAATGATTTCTCAAAACAGGCAAACGCCTCATGATTTTGATTAAATTTGTAAAGTAAATTCATTCCCATAATTAACCAAGAACGAGGACTTTCAGAATTTAACATATCTGAGGTATCTTTCATTGTTTTGTATTCAAACTTTCCGTCACGATTAATTCTAAGATCTGAACCTAACCCCACTTTTCACTTCAGTTATATGATTATCTTCAAACTAGAATTATTCTTTATTTTTCAACAAAATCTCGCTTGGAATCACGAACCCATTCAAATTCAGGACAAATACATTTTGTACATTGTCCAATTGTTCCGTACTTATCAAATCCATTATGTGAGACATTTTCATGACCACACTGACAAAACTTTATTTCAAAAATTTTGAGCATTCTATGATCGCATCTAGGACACTTGATTATCCTTGCTTTTAGTGGAACCATCCACATTCTTCCACATGACAAACAACGAACTGATTCTTCAATTATCATGCCGAAATATAGTTCCATTCAAAGTCAAGATCTAATGCTTGTCGTGCGTAGATTATCGACATTACTGAATCCCGTGGATGATTGAATTCTTTTCTAGCTCTTTGCCTAGAATCTACTACGGATATTCCTTCAATTTCTGCCAGGTCTTTTCTAGTAATACTTGTGAAATCATCAATTAACCAATCTACTAGATGTTCAGACTTGTAGGGAATAACTAATTGTGTTCTCTGTGTTTTAGTATTATTTAGTGAGCCAGGATTAGTGATTCGAGATTCTAACATGTCAATGAATTCCTGAATCTTTGTTGTTTTATCAATTGAAATTGCATCATTTTTTTCACCATGTTCATCTATTTTTGCTTCATGGATTTGAAGAGGTTTTGTTTCATTACTAATTGTCCTACATCCAATGAAATTTGATGAAGATACTCCAACATACTTTGAACCATTCTCATCGTAACCTCCATCTTGAATTAATTTAACCTGATTTGCACCATAACCCAGATCACCTACACCAATATCACATGAAGATTTTTTGAATAGGTTACAAATGTATCTTGCTTGCATCAATTGATTTTCAGCAGGACGTTTTTCAATGAATGCCAACTGATATCTTTTTGGCAATGATTCTGGTAGAGTCCATTCGATCAAAATTGAAATTACTGTATATGATGAAGAGATTCCAGAACCAAAGTCAACACCCATACCAACTCTGATTTTTTTACTGAAAGTTTGTTTTAGTTGGGATATTTCTTCTGATGTCAATAAATCATAATTTCTATATGGAGTCATGCATGCAAGAACCGTTTCACGTGTAACAGGTCTGCGGTGTGCTTTGTAGAAAGAACCCAAAACATGCGTCTGAAAAAGACTGTTCGGATAATTATTTTGCTTTGATTCTATGGAATAGATAGGATCAATTTCATATTTTTCAATAGCATCTTTTATGGTTAGAGGAATCGTAGGAAAATGAATTTGTGGTAAATGGTATCCATGGAATAGATTATTTTCAGGATTTTTTGAAACCCATCTTCCTTTCAATACATCTATGAGATAATCATTTATTTCAAGTCCAATTCCAGGCGTAAATCTTAGGTTTTCACGCCAATTTGGGTTATCATATTGCCAGTTTCTTTGATCAGTTTGAAGCCACAATCGCTCTTCTTCTGAACCACCTTCACCACCAATTCCTACCATCTTTAATTTTCCCTTTGTTGCAGACATTGATTCAAGTAATTTTGGAAGAAATTCCAATTGATGATATTGAATTTCATCTAAAAGAATTTCAGATGGTGATTTGCCTTCTACATGAACATACCCCCCATTATCAGTTGTAAGGTATATGCGTGAATTATTTTGGAATCCTATCTCTGAAATTTTTCCTATTCCTCCACCTCTGACAAATAATTTTAACAGTGGATTTTGTTCCAATGTACCAATGCGGAATTTTTGATTAGAGAATCCACTTAGACTTAATTCATCGTGAGTCACATAAACAAGAGTTACTCCAGGATTGGTAGTAGCACTATGAGCCAACACATCAGTTAACCATGTAGATTTGAAGACTTGTCTTCCTGCAAGTAAAAAAATTCTATTACAATTATCAGAATAGATTTCTTTCCAGAAAGGAAAAGCAAGAAAAGATCTTTTGTTTCCCTCAACAATGGGTCTTGCTTTATGAGTCCACTCCATGATATTTTTTGGCAATACTGGAAGATTAGGTTCCGATGGAATTAATTGCGATGCTTTTTTACGAAACATTCTCTGACCTCTGTACAAGTTTGTTTGAAAGCGATGCGACTATAGGATTGGAATCGTACAGTTCTTCAAGAATTTTTATATTTTGAGGAATTTGCTCTAATGCTTTTAGTTCTTCTCTACTGCCTTTTCTTTCCCTTGAAATTTCCCACAGTCTTGCATTAACTGATTTGATAGTGTCAATTGCATCAATATGTGATGCTGCATATTCATGATATGCAATATAGTCTAGTCTATCATTGATTGATTCTCTGAGATGTTTTTTGATCCTACGGAATTTTGACTCGCTCATTTTGAATCCTTTAGATTCTAAGAATTGTAGAGATTCTATGGTTGTTAGGCGTCGGATAACAGAGTCTTGAACTGCATTAATTACTTCAGTGCCTTTTCCCCAACCCTTACTTGGCATGATTTTCATCTCCAATCAAATACTGTGAGTAAATTAAACGCAGAACGATCATTTCGTCTCCATACCAAATGTATCTCTACCATGATTACCGCCCTGACCAATTGGAAAATCAGGCGGAGATTTGGCCAAATATGGTAAGGATAGTGCAGTTTGGACTAGTTTGTCTCTACCAGTATCACTACCAACCATGTCATTGATTTGTTCCTGAATGGCATCTGGTAAGGATGGTAGAGGTGGTAATGGTGGATGTTCATCATAATATGCAATAGTGTTTTTGATTTTTGTGATGTAGATAACTTGCCTATTTCTAGGATGCAGTCCGTCTCTTTTAGTATATGGTGCAATATCAATTTCAAATTCCATAGTTCTAAAATTTTGTTTTAATCTAGTTACATGTTCTTTGATCTTATTGGGTGCTTTTGGGAAATTCACATGTCTTGAGTTAATATCGATACCATTTGATTCAGCATGAATTTTGATTGTGTTATAGAATTCTTGAACAGTTGCTTCATAACTATCTCTATCTTTTAACATCTCGCCTACAATAGAAATAATCGGGTATGATTCATTTGTTTCAAGAGAGAGAATTTTTATTTTATCTTTGTAATAATTAATAAATGATAGAGGATCATAACCCAAAGTTCTTGAAATACATTCTCCCCAAATTGCAAAGTCTGCCATTCTAGGTGGTGATTTGATTTCTATTTTTACAGAATTATAAATTTTCATTGTATCTGATAATGTTTGAAATATTTGACCAAGTATCAATGGGAGTAAATCATTAAATTTTTTATTAAATTCTTCTTCAGTGATTCTTTCTGCATCAGAAACCTTTTCTGTTACGTATGTAATATTGCGATCTACAAGATCAGGGTATTCTAAATTAGGAGATATACCATTTAGAATAATTTTTCGTTTGTAACTGTAAATGATTTCATCAGAATCTGTATACAATTTCCGTTTTGCATTGCCATCACCTGTTACCGCTTTACACAAAATATCCGATGTGTTTTGATTAATTTTTGAAACATTATCAATGCAAACACAGTATCTATTATGAAATAATAAAATCAAATCTTCAGTTTTTCCAGACATGGAAATGGTTTTAGATCCAGACGGATCAACTATTTGTTTAACTGATTTTGATATTGTTGATTTTATGCTACCATGCTCGCCTATAATGGACATTATTGGTATTGGAAAACCTTCCAAAAACATCGAGATTATGTGAACTATGAAAATCTGTTTTTCCTCTAGACGAACTCTAAGTAATACCACTAGGTCATCTAATGCGTTTTTTCCATCAAAAACAGGCATGATTTGAGATATTTGGCTCTGTGTTCTCACAAAGATAGGTGATGACAAGTCTAACGGTACAATTTTTACTGAATCTTTTGTGATTTTTAGTGCTTTCCAATCAGGAGTTATAAGGTCATAGTATATCGCATCACCTATCATTGCAATTCTGTTGAATATTGTTTCTCTAGGTGCACCACCATGCATTGCTTCTGCTTTAACCAAAAGTAGTGCACTTGTATACGTGTCTTCAGAATGATTGTTTCCAGTTTGAGAATAGTAAGAATATCGAAACAATGATTTTGCCTTTGTACTTGAGAGATCAAGTGTTTCTATGTGACCATTATTTTCAATTAATGCAAAAACTTGACTAGAATCATTTTCTAAAACAATGCATTTTTTTATTTTTGTTTTTATAAATTTATATATTTTTTCTGATGTATTTTCCTCTTTTTCAGTTAGATCTTCAATACTTTTTTTTGGTTTTTCTAATAACTCATGTCGTAAATATCTACAATGTTCTAATTTTTCATCAGATACATCTTCTTCACATGTATCACAGAATAAAATTTCAGGATTCATTTTGTTCACGCCTTTGTTCTAATTTGTTAATTTTTGTGAGAATTTTTGAATTTAGATTCTTTAAACCCTCTATGTCCTCAATCATAATTTGTATTTTCTGTTCCAGTGTTTTTTGTGATTTTAATTTAGTACATACATGTGCTACCGTAAGATTTGAGTCATCAAATGGTTTGAATCGTCCATTGATTTGAGACCAAAATATATTTTGAGGGCAAAATTTACAAATAGACATTTACAATTTCTCCTTTTGAATTATAAATTTTTGAAAACATTCTAATGATTCACATGACTTACATACTCGGTATGATTTCTGTTCACCAGCCACATTAAATCGAATCAAAAATATTGGCTTACCATTTTTACAACATGGATAAATTAATTTGTTCTCATTCATTTTGTTTTCCCAATCCTTTTATAATTAATCGGCGATAGAATAATGACCGCGGTAGATCATTACGAGTACTCTCAATTGTCTCAACCAAATTTATTGGCAGTGAAAGAACTACGGTGATATATTTTCTCATTATAAGAAATTATAGAGGTAATACTTATTATGTCGAATGTCTAGACATAGACTGAATTGCGACGTATCAAACTAGAGTTAAAGGATAACCACATACAGGTTTTAGAGAGATTAGCCCTAGTTCCAGTCTCAGAATTGAATAAACCTGTAGTTGGTTTCACAAGGTATCAGATATCCAATGGGTTTAATCCTGGAGAACAAAAAATTTCTCAATCTGTAATACTAGATTATACCGCAGAGTTAGAAAAGTATGGATTAATAAAAGAAGTTTATCGTGAAAAATTTCATACTGGCAAAGATAAGATATTCTTTGATCTCACCACATACGGTCTGTTAAAATGGTTTGACTATTTGCTAAATCATGAAGAAAAATTAGACATCAAAAAAGTTGAATTGTCTATAACTAGTTCAGAAAGACTGTTTCCGTGGATATATCACCGTTGGTCAGAACTCAAATCATTGTTTGATGAAAAAACTGTGAGAATGGTTTTACTTTGGTCATCTGACATCGATATTGATGGAGTTTTTGAAAAGTATGACATAGTTTCTGATAAGTATGATGCAGCATTAATTGCGCGAGCACCAATTTACATTGAGAATTTAAAATTTTTTGTACATACCTATGTTTATTCTGCTGATAATCCTAGGGCGTCCGTTAATTTTATAGTAGATTTGGACAAGGAATTACAATACTTATTCACCTTTGCATTTGTCCATAATTTGAAAAACCAAGTTAGTAATAAAGAATGGTTAAAGAAAAAAGAATCAAAAATTATTTCGTGGATTAAATCAGAACCTGTATTGTATGATTCTTTTACGAAATACACAGAAATGATAAGGGTTGATCTCTTAAAAGCTAATCAGTTATGTAAACAGATGGAAAGTGATTTCAGAGTTTCTAGTGAGAAGAAAGCAGAAATATCCAGGAAAGTATCTTTACTAACTCAACAGATGAAAAAATGGAAATTAAAAGGAAAAATGAAGTGATGAGATACTAATTCTTCTGAAACTGTTCGCTTCTTTGCTTGTCTGCCCATAACTCATCTACTTTTCTCATAGAATCTTGTAGCTTTTCATTTACTTTCTCAAGTTCTGATTTTTCCTGGTTCACCTTATCAAGTTCTGCCTGCTTTCTTGCAGAATCATTAATGGTTAGTTCTGGTATGGCTTTTTGATATTCCTTGAACAATACATCTACTGTTGGTAAATTATACACTTCTGCCATTGGTACTGATTTTACTGAATGCCCCATCATCTTTTCTGCAAGAATTATCTTCATACCATCAGTGTTCTCAACTATTGTGTTCCACCTCTTTCTGAATCCGTGATCTGTCTGAGTATCATACCTGCCTGATTTTTTCTGTTGACCTGCTCTAAGTCCTGCCTTGTTGATTACATACCAGATTACCTTTAGAATAAGCTCGTCATTCATTGGTAGAACTTTTTGAATTCCTATTTGGTATGATTTTCTAAACAGTGGTGAATTTGCATCAAGATGTTCCCCGTCATTGCGTCTTTCATCAAAATACTTGTCAAGCCAATATGCAGCTTCTGCATGAATGAAAGTAACATATTCTTCCAGACTATCATCATACACTACAACTGCCTTGCAGTCATTTGGCATCTGTGTAAGATGCTTGATTTTCAGTCCTGGGATAGCTCCACGTCTTACACCAGAAGCAGCAAAGAAGTGAATCAATGCTTTTTGTCTTGTGTCTCTGGTACATTCCAGCATCACTCTAATGTCTTCAGTAGTCCAGATACGATCACCTGTCTTTTTGACCTTAGCAGGAAACAACCGTCTAATTTTTTTCCATTTCAAATCAACGTCATTTGTCTCAAAGAAAGCCTGTATTCCTGCCATGTACGTGTTAATTGAATTCGGGCTGATTCTTTTCTTGAGTAGCATAACATAATCTTCTACCATTATCTGCAGTTCTGGAACAGATATGGTAAGAATAGAATCATAATCTTTTATCTTGTAATATGTCTTGAATTGATTGAGATAATACAGATATTTAGCTCTGGTTCTTTCTGTTTTCAGGGAATTTTCAAAAAGCAGAAGGCTTCTTTGCATGGATTGGTAAACAACTGAATTTTATTTAAAGGAAACAGATCATACCTACAATCAAGGTTTATATGAAATATCTTAAGGATTTTGGGTACATGTCTATTATTCAAACGGTAA
>CXWL01009512.1_pt1 | contig 56117 bp, 49 predicted proteins | sample 590931 | NCBI WGS metagenome assembly CXWL01 (sample SAMEA3498368, study PRJEB10139) | groundwater metagenome | biome: water well; material: biofilm material | place: Germany | collected 2015-04-27 | reverse complement strand
CTCGCCCCAGCCGCTCCAGTAGCGCATCGTATTGGTTCCGGAACAAATCCGGCACGTGCCAGGGCGCCAGGTAGTGCACCTCCCGCACGCTCGCCTGCAACAGCTCCTTCAAGCACCCAAAGCACGGCTGCAGCGTCGTGTACACCGTGCATCCCTCCACCGCGACCCCAAACCGCGCCGCCGCCAGCAGCGCATTCTGCTCCGCATGCACGCAGATGCACACGTCGTACGCCTCCCCCGGCGGATAGTCCTCCGGATGCGCGCAGCGATGGCACCCGCCGTCCTCGCAGTTCACCATCTTCGTCGGCGTTCCGTTGTACCCCNNCCCCGTGCTCAGAATCCGCCGGTCCCGCACCACAACCGCCCCCACCCGCCGCCCCGTGCAGTTAGCCCGCTCCCGCACCGCCATAGCAATGCCCATGAAGTACTCGTCGGGTTCCGGTCGTCGGTCGTCAGTCATTGGTTGTTAGGCCTTGGCGTCGTCAGTCGTCTGGCTTCGGTCATCAGTAGCGGCGGAGCTTTAGCTCCGCTCGGTCCTCGCGCGAGTTCGATCGTTCATGCGATAGCGCCTTCGGCCGTGCATCCTGTCATTCTGAGCCGCAGCGAAGAATCTACTCACACCCACCACACGGATCCTCATGAGCCACCGCCAATCGAGCAAAACCCGATCGTTCGATCCTTACGATCACGAGTTGTCTTGAACCCAACTTGGTCTCTGTGCCTCTGTGTCTCTGCGTTTGCCCGCACTGGCCCTGGCCAGTACGTGGTGTTCAACCTTCTACCTCTCAACAACGCCCGAAGCCGGCAGCTCCAACGACCCCGCCTCCGGATTCTCAATCTTCAACCGCGACTCCGAGATCGTGATCGCGATCGCCTTCCCCACAAACCGCTCGATCGTCTCCACCGGCGGCATCGCCCCGCAATCCATCGCCCCCGAAAACACCCCCACGCTCGTCGTCATCGTCATCGTCCCGACATCACAAGAAATCCCCACCAACGTATGTTCCGAAGTAACCACCGCCGTCCCGCCCGGAAACCGGTCGATCTTCCCGATCGTTGTCGTCGCCTCACCCGCCACCGTCGCGACTATCGACGAGACTGGCGTCCCAACCGCCACCCTGTCAATAGGCAAAGACTCATCGCAACCAGCGAAGGCCAGCACCCCTAGGAGCCCCACTCCAAGAACCGAGCCTCGCGTTCCCAAGCCCTACCATCCTTCACACGCACTGGCGCACTGACTCGCTGACGCACCCACCTCAACCCTTAGTGCCCTTAGTGCTCTTCTGCCTGCCCGGAGCTCTGCTCCGTGGTGGATCAAAAAACCAGCCGGAGAATCAAGCGTCGCGCAGGCCGGCCCGGATCTGCGCCGCATGCTCAGCCAGGTGCTCCACCGGCTTCTGAAAGAAGGCACCGATCGTCAACGTCTCGCCCATCCGCGTCGCAGACAATCCCAGCGTTGCATCGTCGAACGAATCCAGCACCGCCAGTAGCTTGCTCACCCCTGCATCAAAGTCGGCGCGCACCGAAGCCGGCGTCGCTTTCCCGGCGACGACCCGGACCCGCAACTCGCTCAGCTTGTAGAGAATCGGCCGCACGAACGCCGGCGGATTGAGCGCCTTGCCGTCCTTCGCCTTCGCTATCTGGCCCGCAAGGAACGCCGTGCCCGACGCCAGGTGCCACGCGAGCTGCCCGCAGGTGTACGCCGGGATCCCGCTCATCGTCTTCCAGCCCCCCTCGCCAATCTCCCCCAGCAGAGTCGCAAACTCCGGCCCCATCGCCTCGATCGTCCCGCGGATTACCGCGCGGTCTGGTGTCCCTACCATGTTCATGCCGTCACTCCTTGCAATCCGTTTCAGCGCCACCCGGTCAGAGGCAGCCTACCGCAACTGTGGCCGCCTGCCTCCGTTCACACACGATCGCCGAGTGCGTCCTTCGCTCCTCGTGGATCCCCAACCCCCACCTGGCTAGCTGACGCGCTGACGAGCTCCAGCCGATCGCCCCATCATCCCTTAGTGTCCTTCGTGCTCTTCGTGGATCCCCAACCCTACTGACCCGCTGACAAGCTGACCAGCTAGCCGCACAGCGCCGATCACCTGCGCATCCTCCCCCAGCTCCGAAAGCACTACCTTCGTCCGCACCGGCGTGTTCCGATGCACCAGCTCCCGGATCGGATCGAGCAGCCACGCCCCCTGCGCCGCCATCACCCCGCCCCCGAACACCACCATCTCCGGATCAAGCAGCGCGATCACATCCACCACCGCCATCGCCAGGTACTCCTGCACCTCCGTGACAAATGCCGCCGCCGCTGCATGACCCGTCCGCGCCGCCTCGAACAGCTCCGACGCCTTGGCGCCCTCACCGAAGATCTCGATCGCCTTGCCCGCGATCGCCCGGCCACCCACCAGCGACTCGATGTTCTGCTGCCACCCTCCCGCCCGCACCTGTTCCCGCGTCATCGACAGATAAGCGATTTCACCCCCAAGGTGATGCGCCCCCCGCAGCACCCGTCCATCCACCACTACGCCCGACCCGATCCCCGTCCCCAGCGCGATGAACACATGATGCCGAAGCCCCCGCGAAGCCCCCAGCCATCCCTCGCCCACCGCCGCCGCGTTCGCGTCATTCTCCATCGCCACCGGCCGTTGTCCGCCGCCGAGCAGACGCGCCAGCGGGACGTTCTCCCAGCCCGCCAGGTTCGCCACCGACGCCACCACCCCCGCCTCCGGGTCCACCATCCCCGGCAGCGCGATCCCGATCGCATCCACCGTCGCCCCCACCCACACCCCGCGCACCAGCTCATCGATGGCCCGCGAGATCTTCCCCAGCGCCCCCTCCGGCGCCCCGCCCGGCGTCGCAAAGTGCCGCCGCGCCTCGATATTCCCGTCCTGATCCGCGATCACAACGCGAACATTCGTCGCCCCTAAATCCACGCCAGCCAAATACCCACCGCGCATGCAGCCATCCTACCCGTCAGCCTCTCGACGCCGTAGGGCGTTGCGTCAATCGGTCGACGGCCGGCGTACCAGGACAGGAGCATAGCCGCCCTCGGCTGTGCATCCGCCAGAGGCGGATCGACGCTGTACAGGCTGGCACTCGACGACAGTCGTCGCGTGCGAGAGGCCGTAGGACACTCACCTCCAACTAAAATCTTCCAAAAGTGACATTTCGCGCTAGGACTTCGCTCAACCCCTGCCGTATCCTGTCCCACAAACGACAAGATCTGGCGCATAGCTCCCGTAAGCTGGCCCCGTGCTCTCTGTGTCCTCTGTGGATTGATCCACCCCGCGTTACTTGACCAATTACATCGTTGACACATTATTATTCGGAAACTTTTTCTGACACCGTTTTTTCTGGAATCTGACCGAGGCCGACGATGACACTCCCTACTCAAGGCACCCGCACCTACGATCCCCTAGGCATCGACTACACCAATATCCATTCCGCCACTAACGCCTTCACTCAAGAGATCCGCAGGGACAACAGATGACAGCAATGCTCGCCGGCGCCGCTCAGGTCGTGATCACCCCGCCCGTCGGCACCTTCCTCGAGGGCTACGGCGCCCGCGCCTCCGGCTCCGTCGGCGTCCACGACGACCTCCACGCCCGCGCCCTCGTCGTCGATGACGGCATCGCTCAGGCCGCCATCGTCTCCTGCGACCTCATCGGCATCGACCGCCACACCACCGCCGCCGTCCGCGCCCTCGTCGCCGCTGCCACCGATATCCCCGCCCCGAACATCATCGTCGCTGCCACCCACACCCACGGCGGCCCCGTCGGCATGCACCGCCACGACGACCAGCCCCTCCGCGACGTGCAGGATCGCCTGATCGCCGGTGCCGTCATCGAAGCCTGGCGCAACAAGCAGCCCTGTGTGCTGAAGGCTGGTCGCGGCAGCGTCGATAGCGTCAGCCAGAACCGCCGCGACCCCGGGACGCCGATCGACGACGCCCTCCGCGTCCTCTTGTTCGACGCTCCCGCCCACGGCGACGCACCGATCGCCTCCGTCGTGAACTTCGCCTGCCACGGCACCGTCCTCTACCACACCAACATGCAGTTCAGCGCCGACTATCCCGGCCACGCCCTCGAAACCGTCCGCAAGATCGTCGGCCCCACTCCCGCGCTCTTCTTGAACGGCGCCTGCGGCGACATCAATCCGTCCTGGATCGAGCAGGATCACGGCGAGGCCGCTCGCGTCGGCTCCATAGTCGGCGCCGAAGCCGCTAGACGCATGCAGGAACTCCGTCCTCTCGGCCAAAGCAACAACGCCTGGAACACGAGCTGGAACGAAATTCTGCCGCGGCCCGTCACGACCGGCGACCTCATCGAACCCCGCGTCCGCGTTGCCACCCGCGAGGTGACCGTCCGCCTCCGCGACCTCGGCGCTCCCGCCGACTACGATGCCCGCATCGCCGACCTCGACCACCAACTGGCCGCGCTCTCCCCCACCGACGGCGAGGCCCGCCACCGCCTCATGGAGCAATGGAACTTCCTCCGCGGCTCTCGCACGACGTCCGCCTTCGTCCGCGCCCCAAACGAGATGCGCGCGGAGATACAGGCCATCGCGTTGGGAAGAGATTGCGCCATCCTCGCACTGCCGGGCGAGTTCTTCACGGAAACCGGTCGCAAGGTACAGGAGGCCGCCGGCATCCCCCACCTCTTGATTGCCTGCTACGCCAACCACCACCTCATGTACGTCGTCCCCCGCCTCGAGTTCGCCCGCGGCGGCTACGAGCCCGGCGTTTCCCTCCTCGACGAAGACGCCGAAGAGGCCTTCCGAGCCGCTGCCATCGATCTGTTACGTGAAGTAACAGCGTCATAGTTGCAATCGCGGCGGCAGAACGCGTCAAATAGCGGGCTAAGCTCTGTGTCTCCGGCCTCGAGCAGCGTAAACTCACCGCCATGAAGCGAGTGCTCGTCTTCGAAGCGCACGGCGACGATATGGAGTTCTTCGCCGGCGGCACCGTCGCCAAGTTCGCCGCGCTGGGCCACGAAGTGAGCGTGGTTTGCGCCACGGACAACGACAAAGGCTCGTTCGATCTCTCGTCCGAGGAACTCCGCGCCGTTCGCGACAAAGAGCTGAACAGCGCCGCGGCAGTCCTGGGCGTGAAGCGGGTCATCCCACTCGGCTACTCAGACGGCGATCTCGCCTATGATGCGCCGCCGAAGGTATTGCGAGGCCAGTTCATGCGCATCATCCGCGAGCTACAGCCCGCCATCGTGATGACATGGGATCCGTTCGCGCCGTACGAAGGGCATCCGGACCACCGCGCTGTCGCCACCGCCGCGAACGAGGCTGCCAGCTTCGCGCATTTCCCGAATTTCTACCCGGAACACGTCGCCGAGGGCCTCTCGCTGCATTGCGTGTCCGAGCAGTGGTACTTCGCCAAGTCCCCGCGCGATCAGAACAAGTTCGTCGATATCGACGCCTATATCGACAAGAAGATCGACGCCCTCTACAAGCACGAGGCCCAGATGGTGCTCACGGTCGCTGATATGAAGCACCACCTCGCGCAGTCTGGCCTCCACCTCGGTTGGCTCGAGGCGCTTGATCCGCGCGAGTACCATGAGGTCATCGCTCGTCAGATGAGGGGCGCAGGACGGGCTGTCGCAGATCGCGGCGGCCTTGGCTGTACCTTTGCCGAAGGCTTCCGCCGCACGCGGTTCGGCGGCCTGGAGTCGTACGCAAAAGGGCAAGAGATCCTGGAGGACGTTTAGTGAAGCTCGGTTGCAGCTCCTGGTCCTACCACGCCGCGTTCCGCGCCGGCCGCATCGATCTGCTTGAGTTCCTGCGGGTTTGCGGCGCTGAGCTCGAACTGGATGGCGTCGAACTCGTCGACCTCCACTTCCCCACCACCGATCCGGCCTTCCTCCGGCAGATCAAGCAGCATTGCGTCGCCCAGAACCTCACAATCGCCGGCCTCGCTGTCAGCAACGACTTCGGTGCACGGACGCGGCGCGACGCCGAGCGTTTGAAAGTCCAACAGTGGTGCGACGTGGCTGCCTACATCGGCGCGCCCATCGTGCGCGTCTTCGCGGGCTGGCTGCCGGCCACCGAACCGCCGCGCGATCAAGGGCGCATCGTCGGTTTCGTCCGGCGTTTCATCGGCGCCGCGAAACCGGACCCCCGAAGGATATGGTCGGACATCGCCGAGACCCTCCGGCAGTGCGCGGACTATGCGGGTGAGCGCGGGGTGACCCTGGCGCTCCAGAACAGCCGAAGTGATGGCATCATCGGCTCGCCGTTTCAGCTTGCCCAACTGGTGCGCGACGTCGGCTCGCCGTGGCTGAAGGTTTGCCTCGACCCGGCCGATCTCGCCGATCGGACGGGCATCGATGCGGCGATCCCACAGACGGTGCAAGCGCACGCCCGTATGCGTGATGTGGCAAACGACGGTGGTGATGCTCGTATCGCCTGGCCGCTGCTGTTGCAGACGCTGAAGCTCGGGCGGTATCGCGGTTTCCTGTTGCTCGACTACGAAGGTATAGAAGACCCGGAGTCGGCGGTACCGCGCGCGGCGAGCTACCTGCGAGGTCTTCTCCACGTCCTCGCCCGCCAGCAGGTGCTGTCGGAGACGGTGACTGTTCCGCAAGAGGCAGAGGTGGTTTCCGTCCCTCCGGACGGGGACGACATTCAGAACGGCATGGCGCGGGTGAAGGAAGACGCTCTTTCGCGATGATCGAGGCCGTCATCTTCGACCTCGGGCACACCCTGTGGGACATCGAACGTGCGGACCGTGGGGCCCTCGACCGCGCCTACGGGGAGATGCGCGATGTCCTGGTGGCACGGCTCGGTCGGGACGATCTGCCACCGGCGACAGTGCTGCGAACAGCGGTCACGGCGGCGCTTGAGGCAGAAGCCGATACCTACTTCACAAACAGCTCCGTGCTCGAACAACCGGCGACCCACGTCTGGGTGCAGAAGGGCCTTGGCTCGCTCGGTCTTGAGTTCGATGAAGCGCTCCTCCGGGAGATCACCCCTCCCCTGTTTGCCACAGAGATAGACCGCCTCGTGGTGCAAGAAGGCACGCTGGAGGGCGTGTTGGCCTTGCACGAAGCGGGACTCAAGCTCGGTTGCGTCACAAACACCCTCGCGGACGCCAGCGCGATCCACGCGATGCTGCGAAATCACGGGTTCTTCGATGTCATGGGGGCGATCATCGTCTCGTCCGCGGAGGGCTATCGGAAGCCCCATTCGTCGCTCTTCGAGAATGCCATGCGAGATCTCTGTGTGTCCGCCAGCGAGTGCGTGTTTGTGGGAGATAGCCCCTACCACGATATTGGCGGCGCGAAGGCGCTCGGGATGGGCGCCGTCCTCACACGACAGTACGCGACGCGGCCGCCGGTGCCGGGCGTACCCGACGCGGATGCGGTGATCGTTCACGTGCGCGAGCTTCCCGCGATTGTGGAGCGTTGGGGCGACGCCAGGGCCTGATGCTAGCCTCGGATGCGCTCACCGGCCGCCCGGGCGAGCGGATTGACGCCTCGAACGAGATCCGCCTTTGCTTGTTCCTCGTGTTCGCGTTTCGCCTGTTCCAAGTCGGACGTGGCGCTGTCGAGCAAGTCCTTCGCCGAAGCGCCGTCCTCTGGAAAGCACACGATTGCGACGGATGCCTTCAACGGCTCCGGGGCCCCATCTGCTCCAAACATCGAGACTTGGGACAGGCTCGCCAGAAGGCGGGTCGTCACCTGCACGGCCGCCGCACGGTTCGTCTCGGGAAGCAGCACCGCATACTCATCGGGGCCAATGCGAGCGACGATCTCCGGGGGCGACACGGCCTCGGCCAGGGAAACCGCCGCACTTCGCAGCATCTTGTCACCCAACGACTGCCCGTAGTTCGCGTTGAAGCGCCCGAAACCATCGAGATCGAGGACAACCAGCGACAGGATCTTCGCGTATCGGCCACAGCGTATGAGTTCGGCCTCGATTGCTTCGCCCATATAGCGCCGGTTATACACCCAGGTCACCGGGTCGATGTCGTTGAAACGCGCGGTATCTTCCTGTGTAGCGATGTCCCGCAGCGCAAGCGTGAAGTGCCCCACCAACAATTCGACGATTTCCGCATCAACCTTCGCGTGGTCGAAAGCGAACATCACGACGCCGTAGGGCTCCCCTTCCACCAACATGGGGACGAGCGCCACGCGCTTGATGCCGAGCTTCTGTTCGGCCTCTACGACTCTTTCCCGCTCAAATGTCCCCTCCCAGAACTCCTGCATGGAGTCCCTCATCACCACTTCGCCGCCCTCGATGATGAGACGTCGGAAGTGGTTCACCGGAAGTTCCAGTTCCATCGCTGTCAGGTCCTCTTGGAAGGCATCCATCACCTTCTCGAAGCGCGCCTCGACGATGCCTTCGAGCGGTGCCGACGTGAGCGTGTCGCGCTTCTTGTCGAGGACGAGTGGGTAGACGAAGAGGGACTCGGTGACTCTGGGCGCTTGCTCGAGAAACGCGCTCATCATCTCGCTGGTGCTGCCGGCGCTGTGGAGAAAAAGCGACAGGATGACGAGGTCGAACAGGCGGCCTTCGCGCCCTTCTGGGCGCGAGGCTTCCAACGACTCGATCGCCACAAACGGCTCGGGCGACTTTGTCCTGTCCTTCTTGGTGGTGAGCCAGTTCAATGGCATCGCCGCTCCCTACTCATCCTGAATCTTGACGACCATCGTCTGCTCGTTGTGAACCTCAATGTTGGTTTCGCGGCTCATGGCGCGGGCGACGGCAGCCCGCAAGACCTCTGAATCCACGGCGCCGATGCTTTCCACTGCGACGATGGCGACACCATTGTTGTAGCTAAGGAGCGACATGTCCTTGACGTTGTCGATGCTTTGCATGGCGCGGTGCAAGGGCACGAGGTCAACACCCCGGCGCTTGTCCTCGACAGTGATCCGGTATTGGCGGGGATAGCGGGCCTCGCGTGTCTCCTTGTCTTCAACCGTCCGCAGTTGCGACGCCCGGATTGCGGCCGGCTCCGCCGCGACGAGTTCGGACTCTTCGACGAGCTGCTCGGCGGTTGCTGTTTGCGGCGAGGGATCGCGGAAGATGGCTGGTCGGGGCGGCGCACCGAACGGCACTCGGGAGACCTGGGGCGCGTCGTCCCACTCATCGTCGTCGGCCGCCGGCGGGTTTGGGATCGCCTTTAATCCCGGGCCTGTGATGGCCGCGGAGAACGCAGGCTCTCCGCGGGCAAGTTGCTGCAACGCCGGGAGGAGCGATTCGATTCTCGATGCCAGGGAACGGACGTCGCGCTGCGTGTCTTGCAGGCCCTGTTCAAGGCGCTGCGCTGCCACTTCCCACGAGGCAGGCTCGCCAAGCATGCGCTCGTCGCGTCCCGGCCAGGGCGTCGCTTCCGGTCGTTGTTCGTAGGCGGGCAGGGCCGTGTGGACTGGCTCGAGATCCGGCGCGAGGTGTGATTCAGCCACCTGGATCGCCACATCGAGGGGGTCGACGGCGGCTAGGCCGTCAGTCGGGAAGGGTGCAGGTGCTTCGGTTTCTGCTGATTGTTCCTGAACGCGGCGGATCGTCGCCTTGATGAGCTGTTCTTCCCGAGCTTCGTCCGCAGCCTGAGCCTCCTGTGCTTCGGGCACATCCTGTGAGGGAGCCTGCGCTTGGACGCGCCGGACCGTCGCTTCGATGGGATCTTCATCCTCGGTTTCAGGCGCGACAGCGAAGCCGTCAGTGTCCTTGTTGGGGCGCGCGGCGTCGGCCTGGGCCTGCACGCGCCGGATCGTCGCCTCGATAGGATCGTCGTCAGCTGCCTCGACGGATGCCGATGCGGCATCGTTGTCGTCGGCAGCTTGGCGCATCGCCGCCGCTTGTGCCTTCACACGGAGGATGGTGTCCTGTATACGGTCCATGCTGGCGCTGGCATATTCGGATTCCGGTGTTTCCTGGACGGAATCCGACGCCGAGGCGTCGCCTCGTGCCTCCGCGCCATCCTTTGATCCCGTCTGCTCGGACTGGATCCGCCGGATGGTCGCGTCTATCAGGTCTTCGTCGAGGTCTTTGCTCATACGGCGAACTCCATACCAACGCGGAGCGGGTCGATTGCCCCTCCTTGGATTCTCGGCATCTGGCTAACCCGCCAGCACGGCAGGCGCGGGAGACTGGGCGCTGAATCTGAGCGGTCGGATACACTGGCGCGGTGCGCATCCTGCTGCTGAACGGCCCAAACCTGAATACGCTGGGGTCTCGCGAACCGGAGATCTACGGCACGAGCACGCTCGCCGATATCGAGCGGATGGTCTCCGCCCGGGCAAGGGAGGCGGGAGCCGAGGTTCGGGCCTTTCAGGCGAATGGCGAGGGCGACCTCATCGACTGGCTTCAAAAGGAGGCTCCGGCAGCGCACGGACTGATTATCAATGCAGGTGCCTACACCCACACCAGCGTCGCCTTACGGGATGCGGTAGCGGCGTGCGGCCTGCCGGTGGTTGAGGTGCATATCTCCAACATCTGGAAGCGTGAGGAGTTCCGGCACGAATCTCTCCTTTCGCCGATCGTCGTAGGCGCGATTGTCGGGTTGGGCGTGCGCGGGTACGCGCTGGCCGTCGAGGCGCTGCTGGACATCGTGAAGGAAGCCTGAAGCGAGGTTTGTTCCCACGCACCTACAGCACGGAAGGACGACCTTGCATGAATACACGTTTGCAGCGACTGCGCGCCGCGCTCGCCGAGCGCGAGCTCGACGGCGCGCTCATTTCAAACGCCCAGAACCGGCGCTATCTTAGCGGCTTCACCGGGTCCGCCGGCTACCTGCTCGTCACCCCGGACGACGCGGTGCTGGCGACTGATTTTCGCTACTACGAGCAGTCCGCGACCCAAGCTCCCGATTTTCGGTTGCATAAGACCGTGCAGGGCATGGACGTATGGGCGCCGCCGATGTTCGAAGGCCTCGGCGGCAAGACCATCGCGTTTGAATCGAACGACATGACCGTGGGGACGCACCGCGCATTCGGCAAGGCGCTCGCGACGCTTCCGGACACCGCGCGCCCGGAACTGGTGCCCACGCCGGATCTCGTCGAGCAGCTTCGGCTGTACAAAGAGCCGGGCGAGGTCGAGGCGTTGCAGGCGGCCGTCGATCTGGGCGATGCCGCATTCGTCCATGTCGCGGAACGCGTGGAGCCGGGCTGGACCGAGAAGCAGGTGGCCTGGGAAATCGAGAAGTACATCCGCGAGCACGGAGGCGACGGGCTTTCCTTCGACACAATCGTGGCCGGTGGACCCTGGGGGGCGATGCCTCACGCGTACCCGCGTGAAAGGAAACTGGAAGCGGGAGAGGGTGTGGTAATCGACATGGGCTGCGACATCAACGGGTACATGTCAGACTTGACCCGCACCGTCTTCCTTGGGAAGCCGGACGACCAGTTCAAGAAGATCTATGACATCGTGCTGACGGCACAGCTCACCGCCGAAGAGATGGTCAGGCCGGGGATGACGGGCGAGGAATGCCACATGATCGCGCACAATGTGATCGAGGCGTCTGGATACGGCGAGACGTTCGGTCACGGCCTTGGCCATGGCATCGGCCTGCAGGTGCATGAGGCGCCGCGCGTCGGTCGAACATCGAGCGATATTCTGCAGGACAATATGGTGTTCACGATCGAGCCGGGTATCTATGTCACAGGCTGGGGTGGCGTCCGCATCGAAGACATGGTGGTCCTCGAAAACGGGAAGGCGCGGATCATGAGCACATCGCCCAAACTGGCGTTTGCCGGCGGTTAGCATGCACCCGAGAACTGGAGCGATGTGAGCGATTGAGCTAGCCTCACCAACAGCCAACAGCCAACAGCCAACAGCCAACAGCCAACAGCCAGGAGACCCATCCGTGATTTCGACAGGCGACATGAAGCGCGGCGCGACCATCGAGCTGGACGGTCGCGTGTACCAGGTGATGGAATTTCACCATATCAAGATGGGCCGGGGCTCCGCCCAGATGCGCATGAAGCTGCGCGATGTCCGCCGCGGCGACATCATTGAGCGCAGCTTTCAGGCCGGCGAAAAGTGGCCCCGTGTGCGTGTCGAACGCGTTTCCATGCAGTTCTCCTACGCTGAAGGCAACATTATGTACTTCATGAATACGGAGACCTACGATCAGGTTCCGCTCACCGAAGACCAGGTTGGAGAAGCTAAGAGCTTCCTGCCCGAGAACCAAACCTGCGAAGTGCTCTTTCTGGGCGACGAGCCCATCGGTATCGAACTGCCGGCGTCCGTGGTGATGACGATCGCCCAATGCGAACCAGGTCTGAAGGGCGATACGGCCACAGGCGGTACGAAGCCGGCGACGATGGAGACGGGCCTGTCCGTCAATGTTCCGCTCTTCATCAACGAAGGCGACAAGATCCGGGTGAATACGAGCTCTGGCGACTATCAGGAGCGGGCGTAGGCGCCTCGTACCCGACATCCACCGAGGGGAGCCGCAAGCGGGCATTGCGCGAATCAGCGCATTTGTTCGACAATGCCGTATGCAGATTTACGCGGTTCGCGAGATCGTCGGCTATCTGAAGGAACTGCTCGATTCGAGTCCTGTGCTGGGCGACGTCTGGATAGCCGGAGAGTGCTCGAACGTCAGTCGGCCTTCCTCCGGCCATGTGTACTTCACCTTGAAGGACCCGAACGCGCAGTTGCGCTCTGTGTTTTTCGCCAACCCCCGGGGACAGACTTCCCGGCTCATCGAAAACGGCCACGCCATTCTCGCCCACGGACGCATATCGCTGTATGAGCAGCGCGGCGAATTGCAGCTGGTGGTGGACTACGTGCAGCCGGAAGGTGCGGGAGCCCTGCAGGCGGAGTTTGACCGCCTGCTGGCCCAGCTTGGCGACGAAGGCCTGTTTGAGCCGTCGCGAAAGCGCCCACTACCGGCGATGCCGCGCCGGATCGGAGTGGTGACATCGCCCTCCGGCGCTGTGTTCCATGACATCTGTCATGTCTTGGCGCGGCGCTGGCCGCTCGCCGAGATCGTGCTCGTACCGACGCCAGTACAAGGCCCGGAGGCCGTCTCGGGTATCGTCGGCGGGATCGATCAGCTCAACCGACGAGGCGACATCGACGTTGTGGTCTGTGCCCGCGGGGGTGGCTCGCTGGAGGAATTGTGGGCGTTCAACGACGAACAGGTGGCCCGCGCGATCTTCGCCAGCGCGGCGCCGGTGGTATCGGCAGTCGGACACGAGACGGACTTCACGATCGCCGATTACGTCGCTGACATGCGGGCACCCACACCGTCGGCTGCGGCGGAGGTCGTCTCGCCAGATCGCAATCAAGTGATGGCTCGGGTCGGCGTTGCTGCGGCCACGATGGACTCAGCCCTGCGACAGGCGGTTCAGGCGCAGCGCACGCAGCTGCAAACCCAAGCTGGGCTGCTCGATCGCCGGTTACCGGATGTGAACGCGCAGCGGCAACAAACAGATGATCTGGCCCGGCGGGCACAGCGGACGGCGGAGCGACAGCACCGGGACGGCGTCCACGGCATAGGAACGTGTGTCTGGCGGCTCAAGTCGCTAGACCCGTTTGCGACGCTCGATCGCGGGTATGCCGTGGTGCAACGGAACAACACCGTGGTAAGTAGCATTGACCTGGTAAAGAGCGGTGACGCTCTCGACGTACGGGTGAAGGACGGAACTTTCGGCGCGGTCGTGGGGAAGGGCGCATTGCCGCCGAAAAAGCGTGCGCGTCGGACGGTTCTCGAGGCGCAGTCGCCCCTGTTTACGATGCCCGAAGAACGGGCGTAGGAGTCTCATGGCGAAAGATGCACGACCAACCACGGAATCATTTGAGGACGTCTACGGGCGCCTGCAGGCGAAGGTGGAGCTGTTGGAGAAGGGCGGACTCCCGCTGGACGAAGCCATCACGCTGTACGAGGAGGGCATGCTGCTCGCCCGGGAGTGTCAGGAGCGCCTGGACGCCGCGGAACAGAAGATTACCCGGCTGAAGGAGTCGTTCGCGCCGATAGGCCCGGCACGGGGGACGGCAGTCAACGACAACCCCGACGACTACGAATACGTGAGCGATGACGAACCGCCCGAAGCCGCTGACGACGCTCCTTAGGTACATTGTGTCGAGGTAGCCGAGTAAAGCGGCGGGCACTGGAGGCGACGTGCTGCAAATCGGGTGGTTTTCGACGGGGCGAGGAGAGGGGTCGCAGAAGCTGCTGCGCGCTGCGGTGGAGGCGATTCGTGAGGGCAGCCTCGATGCCGAGATAGCATTTGTCTTCAGCAACCGTGAGGAAGGCCAGCATCCGGCGACCGACACGTTCTTCGAGCAAGTACGTGGGTATGGGATCCCACTCGTCACACTCTCGGACTCCAAGTTCAGGCGCCGACACAACGGGGACATGGCCCGTATGGGACAGCCTCTGCCGGCCTGGCGCACCCAGTACGATCACGAAGTGGCGGGGCTTCTCGCTCCGTACGTCTATGCTATCGGCCTCCTGGCGGGATACATGCTGATCATGACCCCTCCGCTGTTCGACGGTCACCCGATGTTGAACCTGCATCCTGCCGCCCCTGAACAGCCGGAAGGCACCTGGCAAGAGGTCACCTGGAAACTCATCGGCCAGCGCGTGGAATATGGCGGTGTGCGCCTTCATCTGGTCACGGCGGGGCTCGACGAAGGGCCTATCGTCACCTACTGCACGTTCCCACTGCGCGGACCGACGATCGATCTGCTGTGGAAGCAAGCGGAGGGGCGTGGGCTGGAGGAGATTCGAAGTGCGGAGGGAGAGGCCTTCCCTCTGTTTCAGGAGATGCGGCACCGGGGCGCGATGCGCGAACTGCCGCTCGTCGTCGAGAGCCTGCGGGCGTTGGCTGATGGGCGCCTGCGGCTTGAGAACGGGCAGATATTCGCGGGGGACGTGCGTGTCGTGCGAGGCTATGACCTCACCCCGGAAATCGAAGGCGCGCTTTCCATCGCGCCACCGGCCTGACCGGCGAGTTAACATCCTGCGATATCCGCAATTGACCCACCGCCGGGGGTCGGGGTACAGTGACGCCCCATGACAATAACGAACTGTCCCGCCTGCGCGTTCGCCCTCGATGCGGCCGATAACTTCTGCCGTAGCTGCGGTATCTCGATCGGCAACGCGCGGCTGCCGGCGACGCGTGGCGCGACTTCGGTCACCATGTGGCGGCCACCGTCGTCGCCCGTTGTGAAGGGCGCGGCCGTCATGGCGATGGGGACGATCGGGCAGTTCGTGGTGCGACGAGCGATCGGTTCGTTCGTGGGGGGTGGCGGCCCGAAGAACAAGGGCCGCTCGATCTTCGGGGGCCGCTCGAACGATGGCCTCGTCGACGATGCGCAGATTATTACTGAGACGATGATGGTGCGCCGCGTGCGCATCCGCCGCCAGGCATAGAACAGTAAGCCCCAATCGCCCGGGTGGGCAGGACAGCACAGCCCGGATCAAGATGCGTCTCCCACGCAATCTGCCATGCACCCTCGCCTGCGGCTTCACACTGATCACAGCGGTCGTGGCCGCCGGACATCCATCGTCGGCGCATGCCTTCGACCATGTGGTGAATGGGGACTTTGAGAACGGCGCGACCGGGTGGTCAGCAAGTCCGAATGTCGCCTTTGACGTGGTTCCGGTCACGAGCATTGACCCGACCGGCTCTGGATCCATGGCCGCGTTAACGCTACAAGCGTCGACGTTCAATTTGCAGCAAAAGTCCCTCGGTGGCACGGTCGCTGGGACGTATCTGTTCTCAGCGAGGATTCGTCTCTCCACCGGCATGACCTCGGTCATCCTACAAGGATCGGTCGAACCGCAGATCACGGCCTTTACGTTCGACGTGCCGCAAGTGGCGGGTGAATGGCTTGATATCGGCGGCTCCGTGCCCGTTACCGGATACACGAATGTCACGTTTACGATATGGGGAACTGGTTCGCCGGGCGCTGTGGTGTACGTCGATGACGTTCGGTTCGAGGGGGCGGATCCGGCGACGATGACCCCTACATACACTCCCGTTCCGGCGACCGCGACAGTCACGCCGTTGCCACCGACGGCGACGAAGACCACAAAGCCAACGCACACACCGAAGCCGAATGCGACGACGGAGGCGCCGGCAGAAGTCTCCACCGTGGAACGATCGTCATGGGCGCGAGGATTCGAGCGCGTGGTCAACGGCGGCTTCGAGGACGTTGGTGAAGACGGAGCGCTGACGGCGTGGGAGAAGTATGGCGGCTCGATGTCCGTCTCGACGACGGCGGCGCATGGCGGTCGGCAGACGGCCCGACTGGAGTCAACGACGGACTCCACCAAATGGTTGTTCCAAACGGTCGGTGTGACCGGTGGCGGGACGTACGCGTTCGACGCGTGGTTGCTGCACGATGATCCAGGTGTCGCCTCGGCGCTCCTGCGCGTGTCCTGGTATGCCTCTACCGACGGAAGCGGGTCGGCGCTTGGTACGGCAGACTCGACCGCGCGGTTGGAAGCGGCGGGATCGGAGTGGCGGTACTTGACTACGGGCGGAGTTGCCGCCCCGGGCGAAGCGCAATCGGCCAGGGTTCGCGTATTGCTGCAGCCGGTTTCCGACGCACCTGCGGCGATGTATGTGGATGATGCCTCTTTTGGGCCGGCGGTGCTGGCACCGGTGGCGGACGAAGGGATGGACGACGGCGCGGTTGGTGAGATCTCGACGAACCGAGCGGTTGCGGGCACTTCGCGCCGGCCAGCGAGCGAACGCGCGATCGCCGATTCCGGCAGAGGCGCGGCGGGCGCCCCAATGAACGCGCAGGTCGTGATCAACGAGGTGCTGTATGACTCGATCGGCGCTGGCAATGATGCGAACGGCGAATGGGTCGAGCTGCACAACCCGGGGGACTCGCCGGTCTCGCTTGAGGGATGGGCGCTGGCGGATGCGACGAGCGCGGACGTGCTTGATGCAGTGACGATTCCTGGCCGCGGGTTTATCGTTATCGCGGCTTCGGAGGAGTTCTTGGTGCGGTATCCGGACTTCAACGGAGAGCTCCTTGTGCTAGATGGGCGGGTAGGCAATGGGCTGGGCAATGAGGGCGAGGTCCTGGTGCTGGTGGAACCCTCGGGGCGGTTCGTCGATGCCGTGTCCTGGGGCGACAATACCGATGCGCTCAAGCCATCGATCGACGACGCGCCCGCTGGGCATTCGATCGAACGGTTGGTTTCTGGCACTGACAGCAACCGCGCGGACGACTTTGTCGACAACGGTGCGCCCTCGCCGGGCCGCGGGTACGACGCGAACGCCGGCCCTCTTGGTCGACGATCGGATGGAACCAATTCGATCGAAGTTCTGCGCGGCGAGTCTGAGTTCTCTCTCTCCTGGCTTCCGTGGCTACTGGGGGCGGCGTCGATGGCCGTGCTCGCCGGGGTGGCATCGTGGCGGTTGCTGCCGCCGCTGGCGGGACGGCTGCGGCACCAATGAACGAGCGGCTGCAAAAACTCCTTGCGCGCGCAGGGCACGGTTCGCGCCGAAGCGCCGAGGCGTTGATCACGTCCGGGCGGGTGACGGTGAATGGCGCTCTCGTGACGACGCTTGGCGCCCAGGCAGACCCGGATGTGGACGAGATCGCGGTGGACGGAACGGTACTGTCGTTCGCGGCGGAGCAGGTGTACCTGGCGATGCACAAGCCGGATGGTGTGGTGACGACGGCGCGAGACCCACAAGGGCGCACAACGGTGATGGATCTCCTCCCGGCAGCGCTGCCGCCGCATGTGTTGCCGATCGGGCGGCTCGATCGGGATACCGAGGGACTGCTGCTGTTTACGAACGACGGAGAGTTTGCGCACCGGCTATCGCACCCGAGGTACGAGATCGAGAAGGAGTACCTCGCACTGGTGGTGGGATTGCCAGACGAGAAGGCGCTGGCGCAGCTGCGGGCCGGGGTGGACATCGGCGAGCACGTGACGGCAGCGGCACAAGCGGACGTCGCGGCGCCCCCGCATGGGCATGAGGCGAGGCCGGGACACAGCTGGGTGCGGCTGGTGATCCATGAGGGGCGGAAGCGGCAGGTGCGCATCATGTGCTCGGTGGTGGGGCATGGGGTGCGGGCGCTGGTGCGGACGCGGGTGGGCGAGGTGCGGCTGGGGCGGCTGGAACGCGGAGCGACGCGAGCGCTGACGGCGAAGGAGCTCGACAGCTTGCGGAAGGCGGTCGGGTTAGATGTTTGATTGAAATTGAACTTTTTCCTGGCGGTGGCGTGAATCTGGCGGAGGGCTGCGTGCGGAGCTTGGAGGTTCGAGTCTTTGATTGAGTTTGATTGAACGGGGATCGAACAATCAAAGGGCGATGGGCTGGGATAGATTCGGATCGGACCATTGCTCCGGGGCGTTTGATTGAATTGATTGAACGGGGATCGACTCAATCGTTCGACGGTAGCGGCGACGGGATTGGTCGGCAGTTGTTGGGTTTTCGCGGCCGGCGGCGCCCCGCCACCACCGGCGATTGCCAGCGCGTCTTGCATCGTGGGCCTCTTTCTGGTGCGAGCATCCGCTATCCGGCGTTCGATCTGCAAGGGCGAAATGTCACTCTGGAGAAACTGCGTCGCGCGAGCCACTCCCTCGCCCCCACAATCAGGTTCGCTTTCTACCGGCCAAGGCCGGCTATCACGCTTGGTGAAACTATGCATGGAACAGGCGACAACTCTTGTCGCCGAAAGCTGCATGTACACTCTGCCGGATGGATGCTGTGGCGATTGATGGGCCGGCCGCTTCGGGGAAGACGGCAATTGGGATCGCGCTGGCGCGTGAGCTGGGATACCGCTTTCTGGACACCGGGGCGATGTATCGGGCGGCGACCTGGGCGGCGCTCGCCCGCGGCATCGACCCGGCGGACGAGGAGGGGGTAGTAAACGCGGTGGAGTCGGCGCACATCGAGGTTTCGGAAGCGCCGAAAACTGACGCCGGCAGCGGCGAGGCCACGTTCGTTATGTTCGACGGGGAAGATGCAACGCCCTACCTGCGTGACCCTGAAGTGGAAGCGAACGTGTCGCTGGTGTCGCGAATAGCGGGGGTGCGGGCGGCGCTGGTGCGGATTCAGCGGGAGATCGCGGCGGGTGGGCGGGTGGTGATGGCGGGCCGCGACATTGGGACGGTGGTGCTACCGGAGGCGCGGGTGAAAGTGTATCTCGACGCTTCTCGTGAGGTGCGGGCCCGGCGTCGGGCCGAGCAGATGCGGGCGATGGGACTGGAGCCGGATTTCGAGGCGCTGCTGGCGGATCTGGCGCGGCGGGACGGCATCGACTCCAGCCGCGAGGCGTCGCCGTTGACGGCGGCGGCGGGAGCGGTGATTATCAAGACAGACGAGTTGAGCATCGAGGAGGTAGTGTGGCGGATCGCAAATCTGGCACGCGCATGATCTGGCGCATCGTGCCTGTCTCGTATTGGGTCGTGGTGCTACTGATCCGCCTCTGCATGCGGGTGTACCTGCGCGGATGGACGGTCGAGGGTAAGGAGAACGTCCCGAAGACCGGAGGGGCGATCCTGGTCTCGAACCACTTGAACAACGCGGATCCGTGCATCATCCCGGGCGTCTTTAGCCGGCGCATGAACATCATGGCGAAGAAGGAGATGTTCCGCTGGCCGATCATCAGCCTCCTGTTCCGGCTGATTGGATCGTTTCCGGTGGACCGGAACAGCGCCGACCTGAGGGCGCTACGCGAGGCGCAGGGGGTGATCCATGACGGGAACCTCCTTCTGATGTTCCCCGAGGGTACACGGTCCAAAGACCGGCAACTGCACGCGGGGTATTCGGGCAGCGCGCTGATCGCCTATCGAACAGGAGCGCCGGTGATCCCGATCGCGATCTGGGGTACCGAGCATCTGAAGTGGCCGATGCTGTTCTTCAAGCCGTTGATGCACCCGCGGATCCACGTTCGCATCGGCAAGCCGTTCTACCCGCCGAAGGCGGAGCGCATCACGTCGGATCAGGCGAAGACGGCGACGGACGACATCATGCGGCACATCGCGGAGATGCTGCCGGAGGAGTATCGCGGCGTGTACGCGGATGGTGTGGCAGCGACCGCGCACGAGACACAGGCGGCCGAACGCTTATAGGACTAGGTCGTTGGCGAAGGATACCGGTGTCCCAAGTGAAGCGACGCACTAGCAAACATCCTGGCAAGCTTCGACACAGCGAGCATCCCCGCCAGAGCGCTCAGGATAAAGAGCGCGTAGGCGATCGACGGGCCGACGCCGGACACTTCGCGCATCGCGAGCGGAAAATAGAGCGCACAGGCGACAGTACAGAGGGTAGCGATGACGTACTTCGCGGGCTCCCATCTGGACAAGGCGGCGGAAGGCACCCCGACAACCAGGACTATCGGGAGACCAAAGATAAAATAGACAGCTCCCAAGGAAAGTGCCGGCGATCCTAGCATAGCAGCCGCAATCCACAGCCAAGGCGTGAGTTCAGTCTGCTTGAGCGCGCGCCGAACAGCCCAACCGAAAGCGCACACCGGAATCGCCAGAATGCCGGTGTACACGAGAACGCTGATGCCGCCGTACACGATCTCCATGAAGGTTCTGCATGATAGCCACATTCGGTGCGCGTAGGAGTCCCGCTATACTGTCACTGCATGGAAACCAAGCCGGAACGAACCTAAGATGCAGGTCATCAAAGCCAAAGAACTTGGGTTTTGCATGGGGGTGCGCCGCGCCGTCGACATGATGGAGGCGGCCGCGGGCGAACTGGGGCCGATCGACAGCCTGGGCTCCACCGTGCACAACCCGCAGGTGGTCGGCCGGCTGCGCGATCGCGGCGTCGAGATCATCGCTATGGAGGCGGTCGACGCGCGAAAGCCGGTGGCGATTACGGCGCACGGCGTCGGGCCACAGGTTCTGCAGGAGCTGACAGCGCGCGGCGCGACGATCGTCGATACGACCTGTCCGATCGTGACGCGCGCGCAGCAGTGGGCGAAGAAGCTGACGGACGAAGGATTCGGGGTGATCGTCTTCGGCGACCCGGACCACAAGGAAGTGCGCGGCATCCTCGGCTGGGCGCAGGGCAAGGTGATCACCATGCGATCGGCGGAGGAGCTGGACGCGCCGCTGCCCGACTGGATGCCGTCGCGGATCGGTGTGCTGTCGCAGACCACGGAGACGGAGGGGCACTTCGCGCACTTTGTCCACAAGCTGCTGACCGAGCACATGGACGACATCAGTGAAGTGCGCGTCATCAACACCCTGTGCAACGCGACAACGAGCCAACAGGCGGCGACCGAGGAGCTGGCGAGTGAGGTCGACGTGATGGTGGTGGTGGGAGGCCGGGAGAGCGCGAACACTCGGCACCTGGCTGAAGTCTCACGTGAGGCTGGCGTGGAGACGTACCACGTGGAGTCGGCCGACGAGATCGAGGGCGGCTGGATCGCGGGACACGAGAAGGTCGGGGTCGCGGCGGGAGCATCGACGCCGGATGCGGTGATTGATGAGGTGGTGGAGCGGCTGTACGCGCTGGCGGGGTAGACTCGAACCACCGATCGGCATGTCGCAGGAAACAGTTGGGCCTGTTGGAGCGCATGAAGGACTCGCTACGCAAACCAGTCTATCGCCCGATGCTCGAGACCGATCTCGCCGCCGCGATGTACGTTGGCAAGTACGCCATGGATGGGCTGATCCGTAGTGAAGGCCGCGAGCCTTCGACCTGGAATCCCGCCGTGGGCGCGTCGCAGCGCCACCTCCTCGCCACCGATCCCGATGGCTGCTGGGTCGCGGAGATCAACGGCCTCGTAATTGGTTTCGCGCAGGCGTTCGTCCGCGGCGACATCTGGTTTCTCGCCCAGCTCTTCGTCCACCCGGAGGTCCATGCTCTCGGCATCGGACACGAGCTCCTGCGTCGAGCCGCGCAGTATGGCCGCGCCCGGGACGTCGGCGTGTTCTCGGTCGTGTCCTCCACCTCGCCCGCCGCGCAGTCGCTCTACATGCGCAACGGCATGTTCGCCTTCGCCATCGGCTACCGACTTGTCGCCCCCATCGGCGCCCTGCTCGATTTGCCACAGCCCGTGGCGAACAAGAAGATCGTCGTGGACTGCTCCGGCTGGCAGGATCCCATGGCCGAACTCGACCGCGCCACGTTCGGGGCCGATCGCCGCATGGACCACGCGTTCTATCTCAACGATTGGCCGGACGGCAACGCTTCCTTCGCCCTGATGCGTGATGGCGATTTCCTCGGCTACGGCTACGCGTCCCTCCCGGGCTTCATCGCCCCTCTCGCCGCCTACGAGGCGGAGGACCAGCTGCCTCTCCTCCGCACGTGCGCCGAATGGCTCGACGGCCGGGGCGCCACCGAGGGCACGGTGTGGGTCCTCTCTCTGAACCAAACGCTCATCACCGCGCTACTCTCCCGCGGCTGGCGCGTCGCCGGTTGGTCGTTCCTCAAAGCCAATAAGCCGTTCGGTCAGTTCGACCGCTACCATCCCGCCGGCGGGATTCTGCTGTAGGGCCTTGGCTGCTTAGCTTCCCGCTCCGCATCACCGATAGGAGGCCTTCCGCTTCTGCTAAGGTTCCTCGTTCGTTGCTAACAGATCGGGTTGCAGAAACATGACAGAGGTGGTGCGGCGGCCGGGGAGGCGGCGTCCAAATGAGGGCGGGGTCGTTGACGTTGTGCGTGCGGGGTCGATCGCGGACGAGATTGGGTTGCGGGCGGGGGATCGGGTGGTGGCGATCGGAGGGCGGAAGCTGGCCGATGCGGTGGACTTTCAGTTCTTTGCGGCGGACGAGCTGATCGAGATGGAGGTGGTGCGCGGGGGTGAGTCGACGATCTTCGAAATCGAGAAGGACGCCGACGAGGAGCTGGGGATTGGGTTTGAGGACGCGGCGTTTGATGGTGTGCGGCAGTGCAATAACGGGTGCTTCTTCTGCTTCCTGAAGGGGAATCCGAAGGGGATGCGGAAGACCCTCTACGTGAAAGACGACGACTACCGGCTGTCGTTCTTCCACGGAAACTTCGTGACTCTAACAAATCTCTCGGAAGACGACTGGGCGCGGCTGGAGGAGCAGCGGCTTTCGCCGCTGAATGTGTCCGTCCACGCGACTGAGGTGGAGCTCCGGCGGTATCTGCTGGGGAACAAGACGGCGCCGGACATCGTGGAACAGCTGCATCGGCTGGGGGCGATGGGGATCGAGGCGAACACCCAGGTCGTGCTCTGTCCGGGCGTGAACGACGGGGCGGCGCTGGATCGGACGATTGAGGATCTCGCGGCGTTGTATCCGACGGTGCAGTCGATCTCGGTGGTGCCGGTGGGAGCGACGGAGACGGCCGAGGAGCGCATCGCACGGGGTGCGCACGCCGAGGAGGCCGGGGGTCTGACGCGAGAGTACGCGCTCGGCGCGATCGCGCAGGCGGCGGCGTATCAGCGGCGGCTGCGGAAGGCGCACGGACGGACGCTGCTCTATCTTGCGGACGAGTTCTATATCTCGGCGGGGGTTCCAGTGCCGGCGGCTGCGCAGTACGACGGGTTTCCGCAGTACGAAAACGGTATCGGGATGGTGCGGTCGCTGCTGGAGGACTGGCGGCGGACGAAGCGCGGCCAGTTAGGGCTTCGGTTAGGGTCGAAGGGCTTGGCACGAGATACGAGAAATTCCGATACTGACGGTCCACGCCCGGTTCCGGCTCTACCCCGTCGGCTCACCTGGGCCTGCGGGACCCTCGTCGCACCTGTGCTCGATGGTCTCGCGAGCGAGGTTGCGTCGCTGACCGGGGCGACGATTGCAGTCCGGGCGATCCGCAACGACTTTTTCGGCCCGCGCGTGAATGTCTCCGGCCTGCTGGTCGCGGCAGACATCGAGTCGCAGCTACGTGGACAAGATCTAGGCGACCTGCTGATCCTGCCACGGTACTCGCTGGACTATACGGGGGCGCGGTTTCTGGACGATGTGACGCCGGCGGAGTTGCAGTCGCGGATCGGGGCGCCGATCGCGTTTGCGTCGACGATGTCGGAGGTCTTGCAAATGATCCGCGAAGGTGTATCATCGGATGTGACCGGCGCGGGTGTCGGGGTCACGACGAACGGGAAGTCGTGGGTTGACTACGGATCGGTGAAAGGGGGTGTTGTCGTCACTGAGGTGTGAGGACGGAGGAGGGCAAAGAGCAAACAAGAAGGAACAAAGCGCCAGGTCCCATCGAACGGTGATGCGAAAGCGGAACCGATGGGATGACGAGGCGGAGGCTTATCGAAGAACTCGGCGGATGGCCTCCCGGCAAGCACAGTCGTAATGGGCGGAACAAAACGCGGCGCGTAAGCGCCCGACAGAGGCCGACCCAGTGTGCATCGAGTTAACGGCTCGATCCCTTTCTCCTCACTCAAGACACAACAAGCTGAGAGAGAGCCCTGTGATGCTTGGCGTCCAGGGCCGGTGTGCGATCACGTCCGGCACGCCGGCAGGGCTGATCCACGAAGAGCACAAAGGACACGAAGTGAACATGTTGAGTGAAGTGAGCTTTGGTGAGGAGGTGATCTGATGTGTGGAATCATCGGGTACACGGGGGAGCGGGAGGCGGTGCCGCTGCTGCTGGATGGGTTGCAGCGGCTGGAGTATCGCGGGTACGACAGCGCGGGGATCGCCGTGATCGATGGCCGGCAGGCGATCGAGGTGGTGAAGACAGCGGGCAAGCTATCGGCGCTGCGGAGTGGGCTGGAGGGGGCGCATCCGGCCGGCTCGACGGGGATCGCGCACACGCGATGGGCGACGCACGGGAAGCCGACGGAGGAGAACGCGCACCCGCATCGGGACTGCCGCGGCGACATCGTCGTCATCCACAACGGGATCGTCGAGAACTATCTGGAGCTGCGGGCGGAACTGAAGTCGCGCGGGCACGAACTGCGGTCGGAGACGGACACGGAGGTGCTGCCGCATCTCGTCGAGACGTACATGGACGAAGGGGACGACCTGCTAACGGCGTTCCGGCGGACGCTGGGGCGGTTGCAGGGGGCGCACGCGATTGTTGTGATGACCTCGCGCGGTATGAGCGAGGGCGCGACGGCGGGCGAAATCGTGGCGGCGCGCGTGGGGAATGCGGGCGGGGTGGTGGTGGGGTACGGCGAGCGGGAGATGTTCGTGGCGAGCGACCTGTCGGCGCTGCTGCCGGAGACGCAGCAGGTGGCGTTCCTCAGCGACGGCGAGATCGCCTGCGTGACGCCGGGCGGGGCGGCGTACGTCCGGCTGGATGGCACGGCGATCGAGAAAGAGCCGCAGGTGGTGCCGTTCGATCCGGTGTCGGCGGCGAAGGGGGCGTACAAGCACTTCATGCTCAAGGAGATCATGGAGCAACCCGAGTGCATCATGGACACGTTCCGCGGCCGGGCGACGTTCGAGCCGGCGTCGGTAGAACTCGAGGACATCGGGCTGAACAACCATGTGCTGCGGGCAGTCGATCGCGTAATGCTCATCGGGATGGGCACCAGCATGCACGCGGCGATGGTCGGCCGGACGTACTTCGAGCGCATCGCAGGAATACCGGCGGAGGTCGACAACTCGTCGGAGTTCCGCTATCGGGACGCGCTGATCGGACCGACGACGCTGGTGATCTCGGTGGCCCAATCGGGGGAGACCGTGGACACGCTGGAGGCGATGGCGGATGCGAAGCGCCGCGACGCGCCGCAGCTCACCATCTGCAACACGCCCGGCGCCCAGTCGACCCGCGTGGCCGACGGCTTTGTGCTCACCCGCTGCGGCCCCGAGGTAGCAGTGGCCAGCACGAAGACGATGACGGCGGCGATCACGGCGCTGTACCTGTTGGCCTGCCGGATCGGGTTTGTGCGGGGGGCGATCGATGAGGCGCGCCTGGCGGTGCTAATCGGTGAGCTGGCGCATCTGCCGGGGCTGATGGGCCGGGTGCTGCAGCTGGATGATGAGATCGCCGATATCGCCGGGAAGATCGCCGAGGCGGGGAATTTCCTCTTCCTTGCCCGCGGCTTGCAGTATCCGATGGCGATGGAGGGCGCCCTGAAGCTAAAGGAAGTGAGCTACATCCACGCCGAGGGCTATCCCGCCGGCGAGATGAAGCACGGGCCGATCGCGCTAATCGATCGGACGGTGCCGGTGGTGGCGATCGCGCTTGACGATGGGACGCGGGAGAAGATGCTCTCGAACATTGAGCAGGTGCGGGCGCGGGACGGCGTGGTAGTGGGGATCGTGTCGGAGGGGGATGATGAGCTGGCGGCGAAGTGCGACCACGCGTTGATGCTGCCGCGGCTTTCCGGGCTGGCGACGGGCGTCGGGCCGTTGCTGTATCCGCTGCTGACGGCGATCCCGATGCAGTTGCTGTCGTATCACATCGCTGTAAAGCGCGGGTGTGATGTGGATCAGCCGCGGAATCTGGCGAAGACGGTGACGGTGGAGTGAGACGTAGGTTGTAGGTGGTAAGTTTTAGGTTGTAGGGAGTTCGCCCGTGAGATGTGCCATTTGCAAGCATGGAGAAACAGCCTCTGGCTTGGCCACCCTTTCGTTGACACGGGATGGTTGCGTGTTGGTCGTTAAGGACGTGCCGGCCGACATCTGTGCAACGTGCGGCGAAGAGTATTTGGCCGAGGACACGGGGCGCCGCGTCTCGCAGCTCTTCGATGACATGTCCAAGCATGGTGTAGAAAGTCGATGTCCGTCGGTATGAGGCCGCGTAGGCCTACAGAACAAGCAGACATCAAGTGCTCGGCGCTTTGCGCTAGTTTGCGTTGAGGCCGATGGCTCGACTTCCGAGCTTCTCCTTGTAGAGCGTCTCCCACTTGAGAACTTCGGCGCGGGTGGCACTCTTAGGGAGTATCTGAAGGAGCGAGTAAGAGAAGGCATCTGGATACGATGCGTCCTTTGCCATCAGGTCACGAAGCAACTTGTTGCCCCCGTCGCCATTGCTGGCATAGGCCGTCCATCGGCCCCAGATGCCGTCGGCACCAGCGGCAGAACCGACGTACTGTGCACCGGTGCTGGTTGCGAGGATCAAATAAACGCCCGCAACAGCGCTCAAGCGGGCTCGCCAATCCTTGTTTGCCTCGGGATTGAGGCAAAGGGACTCAAGCTCAGAACGGGTCAGCGTGAATCCGAGGTAGTCGGTGAAAGGCGGAAGGAGTTGACCCGGCGGCACTATCTCCAGCACCCGCTTGTTCCTTGAGTTTTGAATATTCTTTCGCGTGCCCTTACCCCAGTCGACGACGACACGATGCTCTAGCTCATCAAAGCCTTCCAGTGGCATAAGTTGGTAGTAATATTCGCCATAGATCGCATCCTTCGGCATGCCCGGCGGTAGTGTGCCCCTGCCCAAAGACTGCTCCCGCGGGATCACGCTGTAAGATCCCGACGAGGCGCGCCCTCGTGCCTCCGACGCCGATGAAGACCACGAGGGTATCCACCCCGTCAAAGGCGGGCGAGGTTTGGTACGACTGGTATGTCTCTAGCCAGCCGCGACGAAGGAAGTCATGCAAGGGCCAGTCCGGGTCCGCATGGCGGACGAACTTGACTCGTTTCGTCTCGTCGAATTCTTTGAGGCGAAGCAGGTCGAGGATCCCGATGGTGTTGTCTTCCACTGACGCGCTCCTGATGCTGATACACAGTCCACGATCCAGCTGTGCGGGTATTGTAGCGGGGCATGAGGCCGTCGCGGAGCATACAGCGCACGCGGCCTGACGCCGGCGAAACGGCATTTTGGGCGCGGTGCGGAACCGAGCGGAGCTGAAGCTCCGCCGCTACTGATCTGGCCCCTCACATGCCTTCGTGCTCTTTGTGCTCTTCGTGGATCCAAGCACCCCTTCTGTGTCCTCTGTGGATCGTCCCCCCAAAGTGATCGCCCGCAGGGGTCTGGTGCGAATGATATGATGGAATAGCCGGAGGTTTTCACCGGCTTTGAGAAAGAGGTACGGGAACCACGATGGGCGCTATTGCCAAGACCATGCTGTTGATGGGGGTGCTGACGGGCCTGCTGGGCGCGCTGGGATACATCTTCCTGGGCGGCCTGGCTGGACTGATTCTCTTTGTCGTCCTCGCGGCGGTGATGAACGGCTTTGCGTACTGGTTCAGCGACAAGTTGGCGCTGAAGATGGCCGGAGCGAAAGAAGTGTCGCCGGAAGAAGCACCGCGCCTGCATCGCATCGTCGATGAGCTGCTCCCGATGTCCAAGCTGCCGATGAAGCCGAAGGTTTACCTAATCCAGAATCCCTCTCCGAATGCGTTTGCGACGGGACGGAATCCCCAGCACGCGGTGGTCGCGGCGACGACCGGCATCATGGATCTGCTCGACGACCGCGAGCTGATGGGCGTGATGGCGCATGAGCTGGGGCACGTCGGCAACCGCGACATCCTCATCGGATCGATCGCGGCGGTGCTGGCTGGAGCGATCTCGTGGATCACGACGAGCATGATGTGGGGGATGATGTTCGGGCGGCGCAACAACGAGAACATGCTGCTGACGCTGGCCGCCATCATCCTCATGCCGATTGCGGCGAGCATCGTGCAGATGTCGATCTCGCGGACGCGGGAGTACGAGGCCGACAAGACGGGGGCGCGGACGACGCACGACCCGGAGGCGCTGGCGGACGCGCTGGCGAAGCTGCACCAGGGCGTGCAGATGCGGCCGATGCAGGTGAATCCCTCGACAGCGCACATGTACATCGTGAACCCGCTGGCCGGCGTGAAGGGACAGGGCTTTAGCCGGCTGTTCAGCACGCACCCGCCGATCGAGGAGCGGATCTCGCGGCTGCGGGAGATGGCGCGCCGCGGCGTCTAGCGCTCGACGGGGTTAAACACAGAAGCACCGAGGTTATCTTGGGACTTGTAGGGCCGCGTCGGCTACGATGCGGCCTCCTACAAGACTGATGTTCGCGCCTGTCGCTTCAGTTGGGGCGAACGGCTGCCGAGAACCACGTTAGGGAGTCGACGACATGGCGTCTTTCACGGATTGGCGAACTGGTCGCGAGCGCATTCCGACGAACGAGTACGCTGGCGTGATCGCATACATACTGTTCGATCTTGGATTCACGCGATCGCCGAGAAGCTATTTCGCGCGCCTGATCGCGAACTTGAATCGGTCCCCGCGAGACTGACACCGCGAAGTTCCTCAATCTCGACCATGAACTGAAGGAGTTCAAGACCTTGATGGAGCGCTATGAACGCGCCTTGTCAAAGGTCAAGCCGCCAAGAGAGTTGCGCACGTTCCACGGCGAGGTAGAACGCAGCGTCAGAGCAGTCGTCCTCGGATTGGGAAAAGCAAGGCGAGGCGACTTTTCGGGTGCTGAAGGCTGGTATGTTCGTGCTGCCGCTCACTACCAAACAGCTCTACTATGCCTCAAAGCTGCCATAGATGGTGTTCCCGAGTTGAAGCACGCTTATTTCGCCGCTTTCACTAACGGCCTCGACGACATCCCTCTTGAAAGCTGGCCCCCTCGACTGGCAGCGTGAGGCGGTGCACTCATACCAGTGCGGGGAGAGCGGCAATCCGCCGCAGACCCTCATCCACCCGGTCGTCCGGCAATGTCAGCGAGAGGCGGACGTAGCCTTCGCCGTGGGCGCCGTAGCCGTTGCCGGGGGTGACGATGACGGCGGCTTCATCGAGGAGGCGCTCGGCGAACCCGGCGGAGGTCATACCGGCGGGGACCCTGGCCCACACATAGAGACTGGCCTTCGGCGGCGTCACCTGCAGCCCCAGCTTCCGGAGCGCGTCGACGACCTTATCGCGGCGGCGCTGGTAGATGGTGTTGTGGTCCTCGATCGTGTCCTGCGGGCCGTTGAGGGCGGCGATCGCCATCTGCTGGATGGCCTGTGACTGGCCGGAGTCGATGTTCGACTTCACGCGCATCAAGGCGTCGATGATCTGCGGATTGCCGACCGCCATACCAATGCGCCAGCCGGTCATGTTGTAGCTCTTCGACAGCGAGTGGAACTCGATCCCCACATCTCGCGCGCCCTTCGCCTGGAGAAAGCTCACGGGGACGTACTCGTCGTAGGCGACCTCGCTGTAGGGCCCGTCGTGGCAGATGGCGATATCGTGCTTCTTGGCGAAGGCGACGGCACGCTCGAAGAAGTCGATGCCGGCGACGGCGCCGGTGGGGTTGTTCGGATAGTTGAGCCACAACACCTTCGCGCGCGCGGCGACATCGGCCGGGATGGCATCGAGGTCGGGGAGGAAGCCGTTGTCCTCGGTCAGGGGCAAGCTGTAGGACTCGCCACCGGCGAACATCGTGCCGATGGCGTACACCGGGTAGGCGGGGTCGGGCACCAGCGCCACATCGCCGGGATCGATGAAGCAGAGCGCCACGTGCCCAATCCCCTCCTTGGAGCCGATGAGCGACATGACCTCCTTGGCGGGGTCGAGCTTCACGCTGAAGCGCCGCTCGTACCAGTCAGCAACGGCCTGGCGGAACTCGGGCAGCCCTTCCGTCTCCGGGTAGCGGTGGTTCGCGGGCTGGCGGGCGGCTGCATCCAGCGCATCGAGGATGTGCGGTGGCGTGGGCAGATCCGGGTCGCCGATACCGAAGGAGATGACGTCGATGCCCTCGGCTTTCTTCGCGGCGACCTTCTTCGAGATTTGGGCGAAGAGGTAGGGGGGGAGCTTTTCGATGCGGTCGGCGAATTTCATTCGGATTGTATCCACAGATTTCACAGATGGGTTGGTGTGATTCTAGTTTATTGATCCACGAAGAGCACTAGGGACACGAAGGCTTGAGATTGGAGTTGGGTGAGCGATGGTTGGCGATCAAGGGCACCAGAGGTGGCAGCGGCTAGACTCTTCTCTACGCTCAGAATGACGTAGCCGGGCGACTTGTCACCAATGGACTACAAGCGCCACGTCCGCAGGCCATCGCAGGCGGGCGTCACGTATATGACGGCGGGGAGACCGGTGCGAGCGCGGTAGGGGACGATGACGTCGCTGGCGAAGTCGTCGACCCGATCAGCGCGGATGAGGTTGACGGTACATCCGCCGAAGCCGGCGCCGGTGAGGCGCGCGCCGAGGACGTACTCCTGCGCGGTGGCGAGCCCGACGAGCAGGTCGAGCTGCTCGGAGCTGACGGCGTAGTCGGTCTTGAGGCTGAGGTGGGACTGCACCATCAGCTCGCCGAGACGGGTGAAGTCGTTGTGTTCGAGGGCGTCGACCGCCTCGGCGACGCGGTCGATCTCGGAGACGACGTGGCGGGCGCGGCGCAGGGGGATGTCGTCTGTGTGGATCTCGAGGCCGTCGATCTCGGCCATGCGGACGTCGCGGAGGGAGTGAAGGCTATGGCGGCCGAGGAGATCGCGCAGACGGACGACGGCTTCTTCGCACTCGCGGCGGCGGTCGTTGTAAGCGGAGGTGATGAGTTCGCGGCGGACAGCACTGTTGGCGATGACGATCGCCATGCCGTGCTCCTCGAGCTGCAACGGGACGTGCTTGTAGGCGAGGGTGCGGCAGTCGATGAGAAGCGCGTGGTCGCGTTTCGAGAGGGCGGAGGCGAACTGATCCATGATGCCGCACTGGACGCCGACGTATTCGTTCTCGGCGCGCTGGCAGAGTTGTGCTAAATCGGCGTCATTCAGGCTGAGTTCGTAGGCGCTTCGAAACGAACCCGCAGTCGCCACCTCAATTGCTGCTGATGACGAAAGACCAGAGCCTATGGGAATGTTGCCTGTAAACAAGCACGAGAGACCTAATTGACCTTGTGAAACCGCAGTTGATTGTTGTCCGGAGACAGCATCAATTAGCCAGAACACACCGCTTGGATAGTCGAGCCAGTTACCTGTCTTCAGGGTAGTGTCGATACCCCCAAAATACTCCGTCCCTGGGATCTCGTCTAGGGATCGGAAACTCATCCCCGGCCCGATCGTCTCCAGTCCCGGCGTCAGGGGCTTGAGTCCCCACGCGCACAAGACCGACCGATCGATGGCAAACGGCAGCACCAGCCCGTCGTTGTAGTCGGTGTGTTCGCCGATGAGGTTGACGCGGCCGGGGGCTTCGGCGATGCCTTCGGGTGGACGGCCGAACTCGCCTTTGAAGCGCAGGATGAGAGTCTCGATGCGCTGGTCGTGGAGTTCGGGGCGGTCGATGAGGGTGTCAGTCATGGGGCGGTGTCGCTGATTGTCGAACTGAGCGGAGCTGAAGCTCCGCCGCTGCTTCCAGCCGCTGCCGCCCGCAGATCCGCCGCCTTTTCCTCCGGGGCGGTGTCGTTGATGTAGGTGGCGGCGCCGGTTTCGACTCCGGCCAGGTACTTGAGCTTGTCCTTGGTGCGGTACGGCGGCATGAACTCGATGTGGAGGTGGTCGCCGGCGCGGGGGTGAGCGTCGGTGGCGCGCTGGTGCATGGACATGGTGTAGGGCAGAGGGAAGTCCCAGAGGTCGTCGTAGGCCGCCTGCAGGGTGCGGAGGATGCGGGCGAGGCCGTCGCGCTCGGCGGGCAGGAGGTCGAGGAGGGACTCGCGGTGCGCCGTGGCGGCGACGTGTACTTCGTAGGGCAGCCGGGCGGCGAAGGGGACGTACGCCACGAATCCGTGCGCTGTGGCGACGATGCGGGCGCCGGCGGCGATTTCCTCGGCGACGATGTCGCACTGGAGGCAGCGGGCGGTGCGCTGGTGGTACAGGAACGCCGCCGCCTGCTCCTGCTGCACCCTCGGCGGAATGTAGGGGAAGGCGTAGATCTGGCCGTGCGGGTGCGTGAGGGTGACGCCAATCTCCTGGCCGCGGTTCTCGAAGATGAAGACGTACGCGACGCCTTCGGTGAGGGCGAGCTCGCCGTAGCGGTCGCACCAGACATCGATCAGGTGGCGGACCTGTGATTCCGGCAACGAAGCGAGCGTCGCATCGTGTTGGGGTGAGTAGAGGACGACTTCGCACCGGCCATCAGCCCGGGCGCGCGAGAAGAGCGCCGAGTCGTTCTCGACAGCAGGAGCATCAGGGCGGAAGGAAGGGAACCGGTTCTCGAAGACGGCCAGCTCGTAGGTGGCGGCGGGAACTTCGGTGGCGAAGGTCTCGGAAGATGCGTCTACGGTCGGACAGAGGGGGCAGTATTCGGGCGGGGGCAGGAAGGTGCGGCCCTGGCGTCCGGTCGAGACGATGACGTGTTCAGCGAGCAGGGGGTTCCAGCGCAGTTCGATCTGATCCTCGCCGCGGTTCTGGTCCTCGATGGTGAGGAGGGCGGGCAGGGGTTGGTCGAATCCGTACAGGTACAGGTAGCGTCCGTCGGGACGGTCGAAGCGGAGTTTCTGCATCAACGGAATTGTAGTTGGCCGAAGCGCCTCACGTGAGGCCGGATGACCTACAGCGGAAGTCCCGGCGCATACTCGGCAAGCACTGCCCGGACAGAGTAATCCGTCCGCTTAAGCGCCTCACACAGCCGGCCAAGCGCATCAAGCGCGTGGACTGTCTCGGAAACGGAGATCTCGCCGGCGGCAAGCCCTTCTGCCAGCTCGTGCGCATCGTCGAGATGGTAGCGGCGCCCCTCCCATACCTCCAGATCGAGGTAACCGTCCCGCACCTGCCAACACGTACCGTCGATCGAGGCGAAGTCTGTCTCGATGTACCAATCGAACGCCCCCTCGATATGTGGATGGAACCTGGGGCGGCTGAACACGAGTCCGTGAGCCGGAACAAGCCAACGTTCGTAGTAGGAAAAATGGCGAGAGTCGTCCACCTGGCGCGCGTAGTACAAGGCGCCGGCCGAGACGATGAGATCGTCGAGTGGGTACCAGGCGCCGTCGCGATCACGGACGCGCTTTGTCGCCAGGTCGACGGTAAGGCCGGGATTTCGCATCGAGCGAGGATAACGCATCGGGCGGGCACCGCGATCTGGAGAACAAGGCTTGTCTGGGGGCGGGTGATTGATAGTTGGCGATAACGTTAGGGTTGGTTATGCGGAAACTTCGATGGATTTGAAACCATAACGGTATTGAAAAGCCGCGTGGCTGGTGATACTGTAGAGGCGTCCCGAGCAGCTACGCAGCGACGCTCGGCCGACGAACTCACAATCCCGTCACAACCAGAGGCGCAAGCTTCTGATGAAGGGGATGCGAGGGAGGGAGCCGACCACAGCGGCAAGGTTGCTCGGGGCATTTTGCTGCTCGGGCGTTAAGACGAAAGGGGCGAGCCGACTGGCCTGCCCCTTTCGTCTTCCTATGCCTTCTCGGACATTGCCTTAGTTCCCAAAGTCCCAGCTGTGGCCGCTGTGGTAGCGGGCGAGGACGTTCTTGGCGATGAGGATCTTGTGGACCTCGTCCGGGCCGTCCGCGATGCGCAGCGTCCGCGCGCCCTGGTACATCCCGGCGAGCGGCAGGTCGCCGGAGACGCCGGCCGCGCCCCAGACCTGGATGGCCCGGTCGACGACGCGCTCGTAGGCGGCGGGGACGAAGATCTTGATGGCGGAGATGTCGGTGCGGGGGTCGGCACCGCTCTCGATGACCTCGGAAGCGTGGATGGTCATCAGGCGGGCGGCCTGGATGTCGATGTACGACTCAGCGATGAAACCCTGCATGAACTGCTTGGTCTCGAGCTTTCCGCCGTGAACCTCGCGGGTCATGATGCGCTCGACCATCAGATCGAAGGCGCGCCACATCTGGCCGATCGAGTTCATGCAGTGGAACACGCGGCCGGCGCCGAGGCGGTCCTGCGCGGCCTGGTGGCCGGAGCCGGTGGAGCCGAGCTGGTTCGTCACCGGGACGCGGACGTTGTCGTAGATGATCTCGCAGTGGTCGCTCTCCTGGTTGCTCCAGACGGGGACGCCGCGGACGACGTTCACGCCGGGGGTGTCCTTGGGGACGATGATTTGCGTCATCTTGCCGTTGCGCTCGGCAGGGCCGTCCTTGTCGTCGGTGCGGCACATGACGATGAAGAAGTCGGCACGCTTGCCGTTCGAGGTGAACCACTTGTGCCCGTTGATGACCCACTCGTCGCCGTCGCGCGTGGCGGTGGTCTTGATGGATCGCGGGTCGGATCCGGCGGAGTCGGGCTCGGTCATGGAGAAGCCGGACTCCATCTTGCCCTCGATGAGAGGCATGAGCCACTTCTTCTTCTGATCTTCGGTGCCGTACTTCACGAGGATGGTCTGGTTGCCGGAGTTGGGGGCGACGACGCCGAAAAGCGAGGCAGCGCCGCTAGCGTAGGCGAGGACCTCGTTCATGTAGGCGTGCTCGAGGAAGTTGAGACCGGCACCGCCGTACTCCACGGGCAGGTGCGGGGCCCAGAGGCCGGCCTCCTTCACCTTGTGCTTGATGTCGTCCCGGACGCGGCGGCCCTCCTCGACGTCGCTGTCCTTGTAGCGGCCACCGCGGGCGGCCCAGAGGATGCTCTCGTTAGGGAGGATCTCGTTGTTCACGATCCGGGCGGTGAGCTGGCGGATCTCGTTGATGCGCTCGGGGATGTTGGGGATGGGCTGGACGTTCATTTTCACCGTTTGGTCTCCTTTAGGCGCGGGAACTGGTGCGCGTAGGGATTTTATGGGGGATGAGGGGGTAGGGGAAACGGCCACAAGGCCTATTCGGAACCGTGAGCGGCCCTTCAGCCTGCCTTCGCCGTCAAGCCGGGAGATAGCTCATGGCGTTGGCGTCCGCGATGGAGCCATTGAGGCGGTCGAAGATCGCGCGGAAGAGGGCCATGCCACGCGCGTTGGCGGGATCCAGGGTCGCCGCCGCGACGACAAAGATGGCGAGATACACCAGCAGCGATCGAGCGTAGTCCACTGTGAATGCGTCCCGGTCATACCCGCTCACGCCACCGGCCGTGAGCGCCTCGAAGTAGGCATCACAGAGCGCGCGCTCGTGCTGGTGCCGCACGTCCGCAGGCACGCTGCCGCAGATAAAGTAGGCGAGGTCGTAGGTACCCCAGCCTTTGTTGGGGGACTGCCAGTCGATGACGGCAACGTCGTAGCCACTGTCCGCCTTTCCAAAGAAGAGGTTGTCAGCGCGATAGTCCCCGTGGGCAATCGTCATCGGGCCTTGCTCGACATCCTCCAGCGTGATCAAGATCTGTTCGCCGAGTGTAGGAACGGCCGCCCGGATGTCCCCTGAGAGGGAACCGCCGAACACATCCAGAAACTTCTCCCACGACGCGGGGTACGCCTGGGTCATCGATGCCCGGACAAGATCAACCCCCGAGATCATCCACGGCGTGCTGTCGAGCATCGGATCCTGCCACCACTTCGCGTGGTGGCCCGCCAGGGCGCGGATCGCCCGCTGCGCCTGGTCGAGAGAACAACCAACGAGTTGATCGCCCATGCTGCCGGTCGACGACATGTCCTCCAGCAGGATGATGTACGAGACCGTCGCTGCGTCGCCGTCCGTGTAGAAGCACTGCGGCGTGCGGACGGTGATCTCACTCGCCAGGTTGCGGTAAAACTGCAGCTCGCGCTCGTACATGCCGTACAGTGCGGCGATCTCCAGCGCGCCTGGTTCACGAGACGGTATCTTGGCGATGATCGTCGCCGGAGCCGTCGGTGGCGCACCCTCGTACGTTGGAGTGATGCGCAGCACCTGCCCCACGAAGCCAACGCCCTCGGAGAGAGCAACGGTTTCGACGGAGGTGACCTCGCCGGCGGACAGCACGCTGCTGCTACGAAGCGCGGCGGTGAGCCACGCTGGGGCGATGTCGTCCGCGGTCTGAGGGATACCCATTTCCTCGCCCATGGCCGCCACGGTACTTCGGCACGACCCCCGTCGTCAATCCCCGTGAAGCACAAAGGGGCGCCCATCTGGACGGCCCCTGTTGTCTGTTGTCTGTTGTCTGTTGTCTGTACGCTCAGGGGGCCTGTGTGGCGACGATGTCCATCTGCAGCGTCACATCGTCCTCGACAGAGACGAAGCCGCCGATGTCCGGCTTCGTGATGCCGAAGTCGGCGTAGAGAATCGTGATCGTGGCGAGGGCGGTCAGGATGTCGCCTTCGCGGCGGGCCTTCACCTCCCACATCACTTCCTTCTCGACGCCATGCAGCGTCATCAACCCAGTCATCTGGAATGCGTGCTCCTGCTCGATCGGCAGCGATTGGTCGACCCCGCTGACAGCCGTGGCGACGAAGGTTGCTATCGGGAACTTCACTACTTCAAGAGCCTCGCGCACACGGTTGTCGCGGCGATCTTGATCGGTCTTGAGGCTCGCGAGTTGGACGGTGAACTTCGTCTCGTTTGTCGGATCGAGGTCGAACCCGTCTGCGGTCAAGAAGATGGCGCCCGCAATCTCCTTGGTCTCGCCTTGCGCGGTCGAAGGCAGGCCGACGCTGGCCAGGGTCTCGCCAGCGAGATAGGTCGCCTCCGACTGCTCGGGGATGATCTCGAACGCGAGGCCTCCGGGCGAGGCGGGGGTCTCTTCTGCTGGTCGGGTGGCGGCAGTAACGGCGGTGCTCTTTGCGGCGGCGGTGGCGACGGCGGTCTTGAGGTCATCGGTGATGACCTGCGAGTTCGTCTTCGGTTCGGCGTCCTCCCGAATGAAGAACCACCAACCGGCGCCGACCGCAACGGCGGCGATGACGAGCACGGCAATTCCGTTGATGACGACCTTCGGCATCGAAGTGGCGCCCCTTCTGCACTACAACAGCGTGCCTCCAAGCGCGCCGGTACGCACATGCTACGCCTTGGCACTTGATTGTCGTGTTTCGAGGAAGTTGCGACAGGGCAAAGTCTATAGGCGAGCGCATCACTGCACTCGCTGGCGATATTGCACGGCCTCGGCGAGGTGATGGGCGTGGATTATCTCCGATGGCTCCATGTCGGCGATCGTGCGCGCCAGCTTCAGAATACGATGGAACGCCCGCGCCGAGAGCGAGAGCTGGGCCATCGCCAGCTTCAGCAGCGACTGTGCCTTCTCGTCCATCCGCGCCTGGCAGAACTCCCGCACTTCCTTCGCCGACATCTCGGCGTTGCAGAGCAGCCCTCGCCCTTCCAGACGGCTGAGTTGTAGCCTGCGCGCGTTCTCCACGCGTTCTCGCACCTGGGCGGAAGGCTCGCCGCCTCCTTCCCCGGCGAGTTTCTCGTATTCTACGCGCGGCACCTCCACGAAGATGTCGATGCGGTCGAGCAACGGCCCCGACACGCGCTTTTGATAGCGCGTGATCGTCGAGCCCGAGCACGAACACTCGCGCGTCGTGTCGCCGGCATAGCCGCAGGGACACGGATTGGCCGCTGCCACCATCATGAAGTTTGCCGGATACGTGATGGTGCCCTGCGCGCGCGAGATGGTGACGCAGCGGTCTTCGAGCGGCTGGCGCATCACCTCCAGCGTCTGTTGTCCGAACTCTGGCAGTTCATCGAGAAAGAGGACACCGCGGTGGCTGAGGGTGATTTCGCCCGGCCTCGGGTTGCGGCCGCCACCCACGAGTCCGGGCTGGCTGATCGTGTGATGTGGCGAGCGGAATGGTCGCTGGCTGATCAGCGGTGTATCTGTCGGCAGAAGACCCGCTACCGAGTAGATCTTGGTCACCTCCAGCATTTCGTCCGCCGTCATGCTCGGCAGGATCGACGGAAGGGCTCGGGCGAGCAGCGTCTTACCGCTTCCTGGCGGGCCGCTCATCGCAATGTTGTGACCGCCCGCCGCCGCTACTTCGAGGGCGCGCTTCACGTGCTCCTGGCCCTTGACCTCGCTGAAGTCCACGCCGTGCCACACCTGCCGCACGGCTGTTGATGAGCACGGAGGGCGCGGGATTGCCGGCTGCATCGGCTCGTCCCCATTGAGGTGGTTCAGCAGCGCCGCCAGCGTAGGAGCGCCGTAGATGGTCATATCGGGGACGAGCGCTGCCTCGGCGGCATCGATCGCTGGAACATACGCCGTGCGGATGCCGCGATCACGGGCCAGCGCGACCATCGGCAGCACACCCTGCGTGTGCCGTACCGACCCATCGAGCGAGAGCTCGCCCATGAACACACATCCGCTGACATCGGCGACGATACGCCCACCCGCGACCATGATCCCCACGGCGATGGGCAGGTCGTAGGTCGGGCCTTCCTTGCGCAGATCGGCCGGAGCGAGGTTGATGATGATCCGCCCGTTTGGGAACAAGAAGCCAGAGTTCTTGATCGCCGACTCCACGCGATCCTTCGCTTCCTTCACCGCCGTGTCGGGTAAGCCGACGAGGGCCAGGCTGTTCAAGCCACGGCGCGAGACGTCGACCTCGCACTCGACGATCTCACCCTCAAGACCAACGACGGCGCAGGACAGGATTTTCGAGAGCGGCATGCAACGACTATCTCATGTAGAACGCCTGTTCGCAATACCGTTATGTCGTATCACCCGGAAGATTCTTGCCCCAAGCCGTGATCACCGTTGATACTCGCTCGACATGTCAAGCCGGAACACCCTGAAAGACGAAGTTCCTTGAGCGAAGGTCAGCTCATCGTTATCGCGCTGCGACTGGTCGTGCCGCTGCTCATCCTTCGCTTCCCCCTGGCTGGCGGTCTTGCGGCAATGGTCCTCGACACGCTCGATGTCGTCCTGATCGAGATGATCGGCCTCGGGGGCTTCGGCGATCACTACTCCCAGCTCGACAAAGGTCTGGATACGTACTATCTGGGTCTCGAACTCATTATGGCGCTCGGCTGGGTGAGCGCGTGGGCACGGCGACCAGCGATCTTCCTGTTTGTGTATCGAGTGATTGGCGTGATTCTCTTCGAGTTGACGGGCACTCGCTGGCTCTTGCTCGTGTTCCCCAACCTGTTCGAGAACTGGTGGCTGTACTGCATTGTCGTCGCCAGGTTCTTCCCGAGCATCTACCCGCGATCGATGAAGACCGTCGCGATCCCGATGATCGCGTTGTCGATCCCCAAGCTGGGACAGGAGTGGCTGCTTCACTACGCGGAGGCGCAGCCGTGGGACTGGGTGAAGAAGAACCTGCTGGGAACGGATTGATGGCGCGAGGACAACAGACAACAGGCGGGCGGCAGGGCAAGGGGCAAACAGCAAAGCGCTCATGGCCGGGCGGCGAACGGGAGGCAGTTCGACGCCGGCACCGTTGTCTAGATTACTGCTCAACGGGTCCGGGCGATGGTGGAGCGAAGAAGTCCCACATCGTGCGCGTGGCGTCGATCTGCTTCGTGGTCGCACCATCCGTCTCGACCGGCAGTTCGTACGCGCCGGGCCAGGTGTGGCCGCCGCCGATGATGCTATACAAGAGCGCCTCGCCGTCGCCGCCGACGCAGTTCACGAAGGTTGTGAGCTCCACCTCCGCCGCCGGGCGGGAGATCTGGCCGAGGCCGTTGCAGCCGAGTCCGGTGGCCCATTCCGATACGACGCGTCGGGCGGGCAGGAAGGAGCCACCGCCGAGTTCGGGCGGGTTTTCGCCGCCCTCGAAGGGTACGAGGGGGTCGTCGATGCCGTGGAAGGCGACCCATGGGCGCGGCGCCACGCAATCGGTGTAGGTCGCGGCGACGGTGCCGATCGCGGTGATCCGATCCTGGAGGTCGCAGGCCAGGCGCTGGGCCATGCCGCCGCCGTTCGAATAGCCGACGGCGTACACGCTCGACGCATCGACGCAGAGATCAGTACTCAGCTTGTCCAGCAGGTCGCTCGTGAAGGCGACGTCATCCGGCTGATCGATCGCCTTGTCCACGTTCCAGCCCAGCAGTGCACCGGTGCCATTCGGAAACACCGTGATGAAGCCTTCCGTGTCGGCCAGCTTGCCGAAGAGGGTGTACCCGGCGATGAAGGCGTTGCCCAGCGCGCGTCCGTGGTAGACGAGCACCACCGGCATCGCTTTCGTGCCGTCATACCCGGGCGGAACGTGCAGGATGTAACTACGCTCGGCCCCGCCGCTTGTGATCGTCGCTGTTGTGTCGCCCGCGGTTGTCGCACGAGCGGGCGTACACGCGGAAGAGGAAGCGGGCGTTTCCACGACGGTCACGACGGCCGTCGGCGGGCCATCGTCATCGCCGCCGCTGCAGGCGACGGCCAGCAGCAGCGCAGCGCATAGCGGGGGAAGCGCACGCATCATGACGGGCATACTAGCATGAGCGCCGATCGGTACGGCGCTAAACGTCTCCGAGACTCACGCACCTTGAGCGACCAACCCCGTCTGTTTCATCTGTTTCATCCGCGGATAGAACTTACAGCAGACTTCCCGTCGCCTTCCGGGTGTTGTGGTCTTCCTTGTACCAGCCGATCGTGTTCCTGGCGATTGTCTGCAAGTGCACTTCGTCGGCGCCGTCGACAAGCCGCGCCGAGCGAGCGTTGCGCATCAGCCGCTCCAGTGGCGTGTCGGTCGAGTAGCCCAGCGCGCCGTGCACCTGGATCGCCCGGTCGACGACGCGCCAGAGCGTGTTGGCGACGTGGTACTTCGACATCGCTACTTCGTGCTTGAAGGGCATGCCGTTCTCGATCAAGTAAGCGGCGTGCATCACCATCAATTTCGCGGCATACAACTCCAGCACCGACTCGGAGATCATCCACTGGATCGACTGCTTGTCCGCCAGGAGCGAGCCGTGCGTGAAGCGGTTCAGCGAGCGGTCCACCATCATCTCCAGGGCGACTTCCGCATTGCCGATCCAGCGCATGCAGTGGGCGAGCCGGGCCGGGCCGAGCCGATACTGGCCGAGCAGGTGGCCGTGGCCGCGTTCGCCAAGCATCGCCGAGCTGGGCACGCGGAGGTTCGTGATCTTGATCTCGCAGTGGTTGCCGACGCCGGCCATGGTGTCGATGTCGCGCACCATCTCCCAGCCCGGCTGCGGCAGGTCGACCAGGAAGGCCGAGTTGCGGGCCTGCGGTGGGTCGGCATCGGGGTCTGTGCAGGCGATGAGGATGGCGAAGCGCGCGCCCTTCGCGCCGGAAATGAACCATTTGTGGCCGTTGATCACCCAGTCGTCGCCATCCTTCTCGGCGCGCGTCTGGATCAGCGTCGGGTCGGAACCGGAGACCTCGGGTTCGGTCATCGCGAAACAGGAGCGCGACTTGCCCTCGGCCAGCGGGCGAAGGTACTTCTCCTTCTGCTCCGGGTTGGCGGCGTGGAGGAGGGTGTGCATGTTGCCCTCGTCGGGCGCCTGGGCGTTTAGGATGTAGGGCCCCATGCCGGTGCGGCCCGCCTCGGCGGAGACGAAGGCCATGCCCACCGGCCCCAGATCCATGCCCTGCCACTCCGACGGCAGATGCGGATTCCAGAGGCCGAGGTCCTGCGCGCGCTGCCGGAGGCCGACGATGGCGGTGATGTAGCCGTTGCGGTCAGTCTCGTTCTGGCGTAGCTTCTCCTCTGTCGGCCGAACCTCCTCGTCCATGAAGCGGCGCACGCGATCGCGGACGTCCTGCACTTCCGGCGAGAGCGTGAAGTCGATGGCCATGAGATCCTCCGTACTGCCGGCCCAGCGCGGGCCAGCCAAGTGAATGCGGTTCAGTAATACGCCACGATTGCAGTCCGCAGGCCCGCTAACGTCACTTCCAGGCGGCCCCTCCGGCAGGATGAACCAAGACCATGAGCGACACCCAGGACGTCCCCGGCATCGTCTTCGAGCGGCTGATCCCCTGGTTCAGCGAGCATGTGGAGCCGGTGAACGCGCTGTCCGCGAAGGTCGTCGGGCACGGGCGGTCGAACATCACCTACCGGCTGGAGTCGGCCGACAAAGGGTCGGGCGATAAGGCGTGGGTGCTGCGGCGGCCGCCGCTCTCGCACGTCATGCCGACGGCGCATGACATGAAGCGCGAGTACCGGGTCATCTCCGCCCTCGAACCGACCAATCTGCCCGTGCCCGACGCGATCGCGCTGTGCGAGGATCCGGAGGTCATCGGCGCGCAGTTCTACATCATGTCCTTCGTCGACGGGATGGTGCCGGCCGATCCGGTGGCGTTCGCGGCGAAGTATCCCGAGAGCATGCGGCGGGCGATCGGCGAGAACCTGATCGACACGCTGGCCGACCTGCACGCCGTCGATCCGGCGCAGGTTGGGCTGGCTGATTTTGGCAAGCCTCAAGGCTTCGTGACGCGGCAGGTGAAGCGCTTCGCGGGGCAGATCGAGCAGCATAAGACGCGCGACTTCCCGGAGCTGGCGGAGCTGGCGCGGCGGCTGCAGAACGCGCTGCCGCCGGAGAGTGGAGACTTCTCGATCATCCACGGCGACTATCGCATCGACAACTGCGTGCTGGGCGATGACGGCCGTATCGCGGCGATCCTGGACTGGGAGATGTCGAGCCTCGGCGACCCGCTTACGGATGTCGGGCTGATCTACATGTACTGGAACGACCAGCCGACTGGCGCGGCGGCAGGCGCCCAAGCCGGTTCGGTATCCGGATCGTCGTCCGGGGCGTCGACATCCGGATCGCCTCCGCAAGCGTCGGTGACAGGCGTCGCCAGCAACTCGGTTACGGCGACGCCGGGGTTCCTGAGCCGCCGCGAGGCGATGCAGCGATATGAGGCGCGGAGCGGCCGCGACCTGAGCAATCTCGATTTCTACGTGCTGCTGGCCCACTTCAAGTTGGCCGTCATCGTTGAAGGGATCTACGCGCGGTTCCTCGAAGGCGGCACGGTCGGCACCGGCTTCGAGGCGACGGGCGCGCAGGCGGTGAACCTCGCCCGCAGCGGCCTGGCGATCGCGGACCGGTCTTCGGTCGCGGCGCTGCGCGGGTGACGGATCTATCCACAGATTTTCACAGATGGACACAGATGGAGTTGAGGTTCGGACCGAGTTCGCCGGTGATTTCCCTGCGTGCAGATTCGGATCGGGGATTTGTTTTGTAATTTTGTGTTTTCCGGGACCTGACAGCGGCGACGACGGGTCTATCCGCAGATGAGCACAGATGGACGCAGATGGGGTTGGAGGATCGGCCTCAATGCGTGCAAGTCCACGAGCGTTCAACGGCGGAAGCAAGGGCTCTGCCGTTCTCGCGCGGTGGGTAGGCGTCTGCCTACTCACGTGTCGACCTGGAGGCGGGCGAGGGGGACGGGACGGCCTTCGCGGGCGGCGCGCATGGTTTCGAGCAGGGTCATGCAGCGGTGGAAGGCACGGTCGAGGCCGGCTTCGTAGCGGGCGTTGGCGTGCAGAATGTGTTCCGGGAGCGACTGGCGTTCGCGACGCATACGGTCGAGGCGTCCCATGGTTCCCGCCAACGCAGTCGCAGCATCGACAAGGGCGTCGCGAGCATTCTCCACGGCGTCAGCAAGCACTTTCGGTAGCGCGTCACCGGTAGATTCGGCGACGTACGCGGCGGCGCCCATAAGCAGGGAACCGGTGCTGAAGCTATTTCGATTGTCGCCCAAGTGTTCGGGCAGCGTCACCTCCCCACCGGTGAGATAGCGAACGATGGCGTCCGCGTCATACTCGCCAATGTACAGACCGACGGGCAAGCGGGGGATGTTTTCCGTGATATAAAAGCGGCGGGTGGCATCGGTGACCGCTTCCTCGGCTTCATCCAGCGATCCTGGGAGGTGACTGAAGGCGCTCTCCTTTCGATAGTCGTCGTCGACCTCTTCCATGGAGCTGACGAGGACCTGTACTTCGAACCTTTCGATTCTGAGCATTCGCCAGAGGAGGCCTGCCGCGCGCCGGCCGACGGCTTCCTCGCTGCCTCCCACCAGATCGAGCCCGGAGATGAAGTTGTGGTAGAAGGCCTCGGCCTCCTCGACTGACTCGACGCCGGGAATGACGGGCAAGCTGGAGAAGATACCGTGGGTGACGGCGTTAGCGGCGACGGCCACCTTCGCGGCAGCCGTCTTCGGGCCGGGCTTCTTGCGGAGATCGGCGGGAATGACGGTAGCGCCTTCGGGAGCGTCCGCTCCGGACCTGGGAGTCATGTCAATCCTCCTCGCGCGAACAAATGTCTTATTGCGCTCCTCCTGCGCATGATCCGATCATATGCATACACCGTAAGATATCGCGCCAGGACGAGGCTGTCAATCGAAAACGGGCCGTACACGTCGGGATGCGCCGCCGTTCGCCACCAAATTGGGGGATTGACAACCGGAGCCCCGACCGACTAGTATCGACTCACTTTCATAAGAAGCTGCTTGCGTCCGGAAGGGCTGAGCCGGGTGTGAACACCACCAAAGGGGGGTATCCCGTGGGTTGGGTTCGCGCGTTCAGCCTGTCCGCGGTTGTCCTCGCCGTTCTGTTTGGGGCGCGCATCAGCGGGCCGGGCGAGCCGGCTTCGCTCGACCGGCTGATCTTTGACTTTCAGCGGGCGCTGGCTCAAGAGCCGCCGGTGAGCCCGATTCCGACCGACACGCCGTTTGTGGCGACGCCGACGGAAACGGCGACTGCTTCGGCAACGGCGACGAGCAGTTCGACCGACACCGCAACGGCGGCCGGGACCTTTACGCCAACACCGACAGAGACGGCGACGGAGACGCCGCCTGCCGGGACACCCACGCCCACACCGACGGAAACGGTGACGATCATCCCGACGGCTTCCGCGACGCTGGAAGCGATCGAAAGCGTCATCGGGCCGACGGGCGGGACGATCGCGAGCGTGGACGGCCACGCGGTGTTGTCGTTCCCGGCCGGCGCGGTGGACGAGCCGGTGCTCGTGCGGGTGGCACAGAAGCCGCGCGAGGAACAACCGGCGGCGCTGCCGGTGACCGATGTGGTGAGTCTCTGGGACTTCACGGCGAACGCCGTCGATGACAGCGCGCCGGTCACGCAGTTCAGCCTCGACCTGACGGTGACGCTGCACTACTCGCTTGACGACCTCTTTGGCCTGAACGAGATGGGATTGCGCTACTTCTCGTACGACACGGCGACGAGCGCCTGGATCGAATCGCCGGCGACGCTGGTCACGCCCGGCGAGTGGGCGGTTTCGCTGAACCACTTCAGCACGCAGGCGACGGGTGTCGATGCGAAGATCAGCCTGCCGCCGATCCTCGACGCGGCGTCGGTGAACCTCAATACGGGATCTGCGACGTTCAGCCTGCCGCTGAAGGTGGCCCCCAGCGTGGGTGGGCTGGAGCCCAACCTGGTGCTCACGTATGACTCGGCGCGCGTGGATGAGACCGGCGACGGTACCGACGCGACGCCTCCGAGTTGGGTCGGTGTCGGTTGGAACCTTTCCACGCCGCACATCGCTCGGTCCGGTGACCGTTTCTACCTGAACATGGCGGGACTTGGCACCGAACTTGTTTGGCAATCTGGCGGTAGCTGGCGCGGCCGCGCGAGTCTTTTCCTTGAGGTCACGTCAAAGAAGGACACGTTAAACAATTGCGACAAGAACCTGCTCACGACCGAGGCCGATTGTTTCTGGGAGATCCGCGACCAATCGGGGCGAATCTACAAGTTCGGTACGAACGCTGATGCGAAGAGGTACTACAAAGCGTACGGGGCGGGCGCGGACGTCTACTACCAGTGGGATCTTGCCGAAGTTGTCGACATCCACGGCAACAAGGCAACGTACAACTACACCCAGCAGATCGGCTTTCCCTTCTTCACCGTTGACGGAAGTGAATTTGCGTATACCGGCGCATACGTGATCAGCGCCTATCCAAGCGTGATCTCCTATCCAGGCGGAAGGGTGGAGTTCAACCTCGGAAGCACGGTGGCGAGCGACAGATTTAAGGTGGACTCCACAACGCGGCTGCAAGTGCGCGGCGACCTTCAATATTGCGGCGACCTGAACAAGACGGTCTTCGAGACGCAGCGGCTCGCCTCCGTCGTCGCCAAGAGTTGGGATGGCTCGGCCTACGCGGTGTCCAATTCGTACACATTTGCCGTGCCAACTATCCCACCAAATTTCGACACCTGCGACGCATCTGGCGCGAAGCTCACCCAGATCGACGTGAAGGGAAAGAGCGGCGGCGAGCTCACGAGCATCAACTTCGACTACGACGGTACGATGGTGACACACAGCTTCTACAAACCTGACGGCATCTCTTGCGTCGCCAATACGTCAGCCGCCACGACGTTCACGAATCTGCGCCTCACTTCGGTGAAGAACGGCTTTGGCGGCGACGTGGCGTTCGACTACAAGGACACGGAGACCGGCACCTGCGGTACCGGTCCGGCCTACTGGGGGCGGCGGATGGTCGAAGGGGTTTCGCGGACGGCGGGATCCGCCTGGCCGGGGAGCGCCGCCATCACGACGACGTACCAGTATGGCGGCACCGGCCCGATGTACCGAAACGACGCGCTCCCTCCTCCATCGCCGACCGGGACGCCTCCAGCGAATCCGCCGACGGTGGTCCCGCATTACGTCTTCGCTGGCTTCTCCGAAGTGACGGAACGCGATGCGGACGCGAACCGGACGAAGCACTACTTCAAAGGGCCAAACGACAACGACTACGCGCTTGATGAACTGACCGGGCGGGAGTGGAAGACCGAGCGCTGGGGCAGCGGCGCGGGTGAAGTCGACAGCATCGACCTCTGGCAGCGGGTGGTGGTGGACTATACAGCGATGGGGGTGCCCGCCACCTCAGGCGTGTACTTTACGGCGCCGCTGAGCCAGACGACGACGCTCCGCGACCCGGACGGGACCGGTTCCGGCACGGGCCACCCATCGATGGTGACCTATACCTACAATACCACTGAGGGTCCGCTGTTTGGAACAACGGATCAGGTGAAGAACAACGAAACCGCCAACAACGATCTCACCGACTGCCTGATCACGAAGAAAACGTACACCCACCGCAAGGACGTGACGGCGTACCTGATCCTGCCGAAGAAGGAGACGACGCACCGCTGCGCCGAGCCGACGGGGACGCCGCTGGCGGAGTCGGAGTCGTTCTACGACGGGGCGGGGGTGGGCACGGCAACCCCGATCGTCGGGAACCTGACGGCGGCGCGGGCGATGACGGATCACGATGGGGTCACGGCGGCGACGGCCTCCGACAAGTTCATCTACACGTTCAAGAGCTACTACGACAACGGGCTCGTGAAAGAGAGCTCGGTGCCGATCTACCAGAGCGCAGTGATGACGCCGCCGCCGTCGGGCGGGCAGACGGGCTGGGTGGACGCGAACAAGGGCCGGGTGAAGATGGAGTACGACCCGGCGTCGATAGAGACGGTCGGGACGGCAACGCCGGTGGGGCGTTTTCCGACGAAGCAGACGGTGTACGTGTACGACGAGAACAACGTGGCGGCTACGCCGACGACGCAGGAGACGACGTTTACGCACAAAGTCGACCCCGCCTCCACGGCCACACCGCTTCCGGGCTACGACCGCGTGTTGGGCCTCCCGAGCAAGATCACCGCACCCAACGGCATGGAGACGGAAACCAGGTACGACGAGTTCGGGCGCACGACATCGGTCTGGCGGGCGCTGGACGGGGCCACAGCGCCAGGCGTTGAATACCAATACAGCTGGGGCTTGCAAGCGACGCCAGATGGCAACAACTACACGCGCGTGCTGTACCGTCTGACGGCCAACGGGCCTCCGAACATCGACGAATACCACTGCATGGACGGGCTGGGGCGCGAGCGGCAGAGCCTGGCGCCCAACGGCAACAACATGAAGTCGCTGACGCAGCAGACATACAACAGCCGGGGGTTGGTAAGCAACACGCGGACGTTCGAGGTTGGCGTCGCGGCGGGATGCACACCGCAAGGCGAATTGCCCTTGGGGCCGAACAACTATGTTGAGTACGATCCGCTGGGCGGCGCCCTCAGCGTGACGAACTCGGCAGCCGGTCCACCATTGGCCTGCTACCCATCCTGCGTCACCACCGAGAACAAGGGCACGGTGATCACGTCATTCGACCAACTGAACCACAAGAAAGAGGTCACGCTGGACGGCTGGGGGCGCACGACGAATTCGCGCGACTACACTGGGACTGGCGCCTCAGCGGTCGAGTACAACGCGACGGGATACAACTACGACTTCCTGGGTAACCTGTCGCTGGTCGGTCCGGGCGGAGTAGGGAGCAGCAACAACTACACCACGATGACGTACGACGCGCTGGGCCGAAAGAAGAGCATGATCGATCCCGACATGTCCGGCTATTCGTCCGGGACGACGCGCATCCCCTGGACGTACACGTACGACGCGGCGGGCAACCTGACGCGGCAGGTCGACGCCCGCAATGTGACGACCGACCTGAAGTACGACTCGCTGAATCGCCTCAAGCAAAAGCTGTACACGGTGCCGGGGGGGTCGTCGGTGATCGCGCGCACCAACATGTCGTACCGGTACGACACCTACGACGGTACGGCGTTCTATACGTCAGATTGTTTGTCTTCCGCGAACACTGCTGTGGGGAAGTTGACGAGAGTGACGGGCGGCGGGGTGACAACACGTTACTGCTACGACGCGCGCGGACGGGAGATCGCCAAGAAGGTGACCGTTAGCGCAAACGACGCGGGTTGCTCAACGTGGAACCGCAACTACGTGACTAAGCGGTCGTACGACGCGGCCGACCGTCTCACTTCGGTCACCTATCCGGACCTCGAAGTCCTCAACTACACGTATGAGGACACAGCCGTAGGCGGCGGAAAGCTGAAGTCGGTGGCGAGTAGCATCCACGGGGCGTACGTGAACTCGATCGGATATGGCATCGCCGGGGTGGCATCCGTGGCGATGGAGACAGGCACGAACGATAACACGACCACCTACGAATACGATGATCGACATCGCCTTTCCCGGATTGCCACCGGGTACGCTGGTTCAGTCGCCCAGGACACGACGTACGCATGGCAGGAGAACGGCAACGTAGACGGGATCACCGATGCTGTGACGAGCGAGGCCATCGATTACGTGTATGACGATCTCGACCGGATCACAGCGATGCTGGTAAATGGCGTCTCAAAGGCCTCCTACGCCTATGATCCAAACACGCTCTACGGTGGGAAGATTGGCAACATGACGGCCAAGACCGAGGGCACGCTGACCTACAACTTCACGTACACGGCGGAGCACATCCACGCGCCCAAGACGCACGGCGGCTTCACCAACTACTACGACAAGAACGGCAACTCGTCATCGGTCGCCAACGAACCGCACTACTATGACGTGGAGAACCGCCTTTCGCAGATCAACATCTGGACCTGGACGGCGACGACCGTGGACTACCTATACGACGGGTCCGGGGAGATGGTGCGCCGATCCACCAAGGCCTATCTGTACCCCGGCCAGTACGACGAGAAGGAAGTGTTCGTCGACGGGATCTATCAGGAGCACAGCACAAACTGTGCGGCTGCAGTGTCATACACGAAGTACTACATGGCGCTGGGTAGGGTGATCGCCTCCCGGGCGGGGACTATGGGTACGCCGGGAACACTGAAGTTCTACGCCGCTGACCATCTCGGCAGCACGGTGGCGACGATGAGTGCCACTAATGGCGCGATCTTGTCGCAGCAGCAGTACTACCCCTTCGGCTCGGCGCGCACCGGCACGCCACCCGAACGGGGGTATACGGGACAGCAGCAGGAGACGGGGATGTCGTCGTTGGGGCTGTACTACTATCACGCGCGGTTCTATTCGCCGCTGTTGGGGCACTTTGTGTCGGGAGATAGGCTCGCCTTTTTTGGAAAAGTCGCCCGAACTGCATACAACTACGCAGACGCCAACCCGCTAACCCGAGTCGATACGACGGGGCTTGTTCCGTCCGAACCAGCATCGAGTGACCTACGCTGCGATGTTTGTGATGCGCTCACGGCTATGGATGCCCTGGGCATCCACTCTGAGGAGCAGTGGAACCTGCTGTTGTTAGCCGTTGCCACGATGTTGCTGCCGGTTGATTTGCAGACACCCGAATTCTGGGATTTCATCGCGTCTTGTGATTCCCCGGGAGCGTGCCTTGCAGACGCTTTAGGAAACGCGGTAAGTGCGTACAGCCTACATGACCTGATTGCCGACCTTACGTCGGTCACCGATCTGCGCACGCTATTTGACCCAAACGCCTCGTTCGAGGCCAAAGCCCTCGCGGTAGTTCTTCTCGTCTCTCCAATTCCAGGCGACCGCATGGCTCTCAAGGCGTTCCGGGCAGGGCGTTGGCTCTCTCATTTCGAGGAGCACGGGGCAAAACTCGGTCATGACACTGCGGTTAAGTATCTTTTGGGAGCGAATCGCGTGATAAACAGCAAGACCGCCGTGACGGTGATCCGTAAGAACGGAGATACTCTGTATTACGAAGAGGCTACCAACGAGTTCGTCGTTGTGGCTAAGGACAGCGGTTTCTTGAGAACATACTTCGCTCCGAACGAAGGCAAGGCGTACTTCCTCGAACAGGCTGCGAGATGAGCGGCGGGCAACTCGAACAAGGCTTGGATGCCGTGGACAGGATGCAACTGGAGGTTGCGATTGACGCCGCGGGAAAGCGTGCGAAGTCTACTATGTCGTTGGACGGATTGATTGGCGAGTGGCGGTTGTTCGCCAATGACGTTCGCCGCGGCTACAAGGGGGGTATTTACGAGTACTGGAACTCCGCTTCAATCCGTGGCCTCATTGAGGAGGTTGCGGGTGCGTTGTCGGAAGTAGGGCAAACCTACGTTCTCTCCCGGGTCGAGGAAGCTGACCGCATCTTTATGGACGCGACATCACCGGACGCCAATCTTGGCCACTTTTGGAAGACGCGCCTCCCCAAGCTAAGGGTGGGCGAGTTGCTTGAAGACATCGGACCAGCCGAGGAATAGGTTGCCTCCCTCCTACGCCTACGACCCGAACGCGCTCTACGGTGGTAAGATCGAGAATATGACCTCCAAGACTGAGGGCGGGTTCACCTACAACTTCTCCTACAACGCGGCGCACATCCACGCGCCGACACAACTGTACTACGACAAGAACGGCAACAGCAGCGGGACGCCGAGCGAGGTGCATCTGTTTGATGTAGAGAACCGTCTGTCGGACGTCAACAAGTGGGACTACGTGCCGATCTCGACGAAGTACCTGTACGACGGGTCGGGGGAGATGGTGTGGCGCCTCAGCGGGCCCGCGCTCGACTCGTCGCAGATAGCGAAGGATGTCTTCATCGACGGGATCTATCAGGAGCGGAGCATGGGGTGTAGCGGCCAGATGGCGGTGGGCAACAGCTACACGAAGTATTACATGGCGCTGGGGCGCGTGATCGCTTCGCGGGCGGGGACGATCACGACGGCCGGCCAGCTTCCACCCGGGGCCGTGACGTTCTACGCCGCCGACCATCTGGGCAGCACGGTGGCGACGATGAACGGCAGCAATGGAGCGTTGTTGTCGCGGCAGCAGTATTACCCCTTTGGGGCGGGGCGCACGGGGACGGCGCCCGAACGTGGGTACACCGGACAGCAGAAGGAGGGGGCGGATACGTCGGCGTTGGGGCTGTACTACTATCACGCGCGGTTCTATTCGCCGCTGTTGGGGCACTTTGTGTCTGCGGATACGATCACAAAGGACGGACTGAATCGATACGGATACGCGACGAACAATCCGATCCGGTACAGCGATCCAACTGGTCACGCGCCCAGTGAGCCACCATCTGGAGAAATCCCGCAGGACCACCGCCAGCTTTATCTCATATACCTGAGTGAGCTGTACGGTGCTAACCTGGCAGACGTGCTGTTCTGGGCTGTCGGTGGGGAGTTCGAGCCGTATATCAATCTTGTGGCTGGCCTGTTCGGAATTGAGGCAAATGTCTTGGCCGCCGTCATTTTGAATGAGATGGACGCGAGGAATTTTTTCGACTCGGATCTTTTCGACTCGCTTGCGTGGGCCTTAGCGGATGGGAGCAGGTCGGTTGGGATCGCGCAACTCAGCGCTGATGCGGTGATGAAGAATCTCAGGCACTATGGGCTTGCCCCGACGAGCGTGAGGGGAACGATTGATCGGCTGACAAGACCAATTTGGGCGATTATCTATGCGGCCGGGTGGCTGGCCGTCCTTCAAACGCAAATTGCCGGACGCGCGGCCGAGAGCGGGTGGACAGGTGATAAGCGAACTGCCCTGCTTATCGCCTATCGAGGAACGGACGAAGTCAAGGGAGCGGTCTTCCGTATCATCGAGACCAACGGATGCTTGCTATGCGATCCCGGGGGGCCGGTCGTGGGTCAATGGCTCGATGTCATCGATCGATTCCATGAGGGGAACGTGCACACGCTTGCGGTTCAAATCACGGAGTACCAGTCCGCAGCTTTCAAAGTTAACGAGGCTCGTTGTGTTTACGGCCTGGGACAGTTCTGCTGATGCTCAAGGGTCTTGCGCCTACGCGTCTCTGGGGTTCGGTTTGGACGACGTGTATTCTGCTCGTCGGTTGTTCCTGGCTGGGCTACGATCAACCACCGCCCGTTCCGGGAGAAGCGAGGCTGGGGCCGAGAGACGGTTTCGTGCTGATTGCCGAAGACAAGATTAATACGGGCTTCGAGCTCCTTCGGTTCGGACTATATGGCGGTCTGGTTCCAACCGTAGGATTGCCAAGCGATCTCCGGACCCGTCTTATTGCGAAGGGATGGAGCGTGACTGCTCCCAACACCGTTCAAGGCCGGCCGGCGTATATGCGCGCGCGGCGGGAAGGAGTTTGTTTGCAATACGATGAGTTTAGAACCGCCGCCAGCAATTCGGAGTACGTCCAGCGACAGTTCCCAGCGGAGACTGCAAACGCCCGTCAATATCCGTTCGCGTTATTTGTAGTCGTGAGTGAGGGATGCGCGACTCTACTCCCCTGAATTCTACGCCCCGAACTACCTAGCCAATGCCGTGGCGACGATGAGTGGCACCGACGGGGCGGTGCTGTCGCGGCAGCAGTACTACCCCTTCGGGGCGGGGCGCACGGGCACGGCGCCAGAGCGGGGGTATACGGGCCAACAGAAGGAGGGGGCGGATACGTCGGCGTTGGGGCTGTACTACTATCACGCGCGGTTTTATCCCAAGCGGTCGCGGGATCGCACGGGGCGGGATCCCAAACGGGCGCGGGATCGCGCGGTGCGGGATTCGCCGCTGTTGGGGCCGTCGCGCCGAGCCCACTGTGGACTGATCACTGTTAACTGTGAACCGAGGGGTGGTACCCACTGAGCTACGGGGGCTCTTGTCCCGCTGTTCGCGGATCGTATTGGCGCCCGAACGAAGCCAATCGGGATGAAGCGCAACGGTCGCGAAAACCCGGCGATCTTCGATTGCCCTCGCCTTAGAGTCAACGCGGGAGCGTCCCCCAAGATGAAGGACGCCCCCGTGCGGACACTTGGAGACTGCCGTCCGGCTATCAGCCGATCCGCTGGACGATAACCAGCATCACGGGTTCGTCCCAGCCATGAGCCTCCTCGTCGAGATCGCCGTCACCACTGATTCCGGGGTGGTGAGCGATTGGCTCGCGCGGGTCGCTTTCGACCGCTACGTTCTCGTTCCCGTTAGGATCGCCCGCAAGGGGCGCGGGGCCAAGCCCGCTGCAGGGATCCACGATGTCCGAGCTGGCTTCAGTGTTCAGCTCGCGACCCGCGTCATAGGCGTTCGCCAGATACACCTTCGATCCCTGGCGGGGTAGCCTGACGCCGTCCACGCCCGTGAAGCCATCGTTTGTGCAGATGAGCATGGTGGCAAGCGAGAGTCGATCACTCCGCGTGGCTTCGATTTCGAACTGTGAGATGAACGTGAAGTCTCCCACCTGCTTGCCGAACGGGGTCAGTGGCGTCCCGACATCGACAACGTCGGTCACGCCTGGGGCCCCATCGAACGCGGAGAACCCGGGCGACTGATTGCCGTCCTGGGCGATCGCCGCGATTTCATCCGATGCCTCCTCACCCACCTCGAAGACACTGAGGTTGTTCCGGTGTGTAAGCGCGACCGGCGGAGAGAGTGGTTGCCCTTCGGTGAGGTTGATAAGCGTCACACGGTACGTGCCGAGCCCGCCCCCGCGTGCTTCCGCGCTGGCGCCGGCGATACTGCCACCGAGTAGAGCGAGCACGCTCAGCAACCCGGCCCCTAGCGCGATCTTCATGTTCTTCATGGTTGATGCTCCTTCAGCTAGCAAATGCGAACGTTGAGAAAACCCTGTTACTTGTTGCACCTCCTACTTGGCGGAGAGTGCAACCATCTGACCACAAAGAACTTACGAATCCCTTACGAAACGAGCCGATCTCACAGTGTGTGTGTGTTGGAATACGCGGCGTCCGATTTCGATGCGAACGTGATCGAGATCACAGCGGCCAGTGCTGTGAACGATGAGCCTGTAAGCACCGGCCGACACGAATCATCTGATGGAGGACCTTGCGAATGCCTGACCACCACCTAGCCCGAAAGACCATCAACCGACGCCGCTTTCTTGTACTGACAGCCGGCAGCGCGGGCGCCCTGGCTGTAGCCGCCGCATGCGGGTCCGACGACGATCCTGAGGCCGCGCCGACCATGCTCGGTTTCGCCACGCCAGGAGCGTCACCGACCACGGCTCCGCCGGCGGCACCCAAACAAGGCACGGTCATGGTGGGCGACGTGCTCGATCATGCCTTGTCGTCCGACGAATGGGCCGGGGACTTCGGCTTCGTTACGTTTCGGCTCCATAACGGCGCTGTTGATGGCGAGGACGCCTACTTCATTCGCACCGACACGTCTGACGCGGATTTCGCGGACAGCGAGAAGCTCGTGTATGTGCCGAAGATGGCCGCTGCATTGGACGCGAAGAGCGGCCTGAGCGAGGTTTACCTCTTCCAGAATGGTGGCCCTGAACAGGCGGCCGTACTCAGCACTGCTCCACACAAGGCTGACTACAGCCCGGCGTTCCGCGTACATCGCGTGACCTTCACGGGCTCGCCGACGGACCTCAAGTCGGTGCAGCAAGTCCGCGATGCGGAAGGGGCAGGAGCGCTGACCGTCGAGCGCACGGACATCGTCGTCAACTATCCCGTCGTGAAGTGGCCCGGCGGTGAGCTGCCAAACGACCAGAAGCGGGAGGCATACCTAGGTGACGGCCAACTCCTGGAGCCGGTCGACGTCGCCGCCGGCACGGTGATGTTCAAGCTGCACAGCTGCTACCCCAGTCTTCGCTACATCGTGACGGACGTGTCGTTGCCGCCGATGGCCGAGGGGATGCACATCGCACCTGCTCCATCTGCCTCGGGGCTCACGGAGGCCGGAGCGACCGCGAAGATCCTTGTGTTTGGGAACGGCATTGCCGGCAGCGGTCCCATGAAATTCCAGAAGAGCGTCACGGACACGGTTCTGGGTGACGCCGCGTGGAGCCCGTACTGGGACCATTACACCTTCACGTGGGATTCGGGTGCGACGCCGGCCACGCTGAAGTCCGAGGCGGAAATCATGTCACGCGAAAGCCAGAATCAACTAAAACGATTTTCCGGCACGCCGGACACGAACGGCACGTTGTTCATGGTGAACTGTCCGGCGCCGGTAGTCGCCCCGCTCGCCTGACCATCACGTGGGAAGGGGAGCCGCTCGCTTCAGTTTGATACGCGGCTATTGATGAGCGCTCCCCACGTTGTCACACAGAACGGCAC
>CXWL01008901.1_pt1 | contig 56176 bp, 48 predicted proteins | sample 590931 | NCBI WGS metagenome assembly CXWL01 (sample SAMEA3498368, study PRJEB10139) | groundwater metagenome | biome: water well; material: biofilm material | place: Germany | collected 2015-04-27 | reverse complement strand
GTACGCACCCAATTCGTCATGAATCCAACCCGAATTTCTTCGGTAAAATCATGAAAGAGGTAGACGTCATAGGTGGAATTGCGGGTGTAGATTGTGGTGGTCGTCCGAAGACTCCCGCCACAAAAAGACACACTCGTCGTACAGGTCATGTCAGCAGCGTTCGAGGAGTAGATCGTCCCATAGCCTGTCCCCACCCACGTACGCCCATCGTTCGGCAAATAGTAGCTCAGATGCGCCATCAGCGACGTGGTCCGGATCGCTTCAAAGGCACCCGTCCGGCTACTTACGGCTGCGAGCCCTGCATCGATGTTGGTTTGTCCAAATGCCGTCCCGCCGAACCCGCTGTTCGAGGGTTGATTGCCGCAGACGGGATTACAAATGCCCCAGCTCAGACCATTAAAGAAGTCGGCGATACCGGCCCCCGTGACGCCTTCCACCACCAAATGTGCAGTATGCCCTAGCTCCCCTTGTCGTGAGGGCAGGACGGGAACGAATAGACTCGATGAAAGCCCCCAACCCGTGACCCCCCGTTGGGCATTCAGATTCGTTGCCCCCCCTGCATTGGCTTCAAGACGACGACCGACGCCGGTGAATTGGACACTCAATGGCTTCAGCTCTCGCACACCGGACGACGAGCCGTTATAGGGCGCCTTCAACCCCTCATAGCCAACCTGCACACCGGCCACCAATGACGGCATGTTCGAATCCTTCTGAGGAGCGCGTTCCACGGAAAAGACCGGCGTCACAAAGACGGACTCGCTGACTCGCAGTTGTTTCGAGACACTAGCCTGTATCCACCGATTGAACAGAGTGGCAGGAGTCGCCGCCACGGACACCGGCGCCCGAGAATACTGAGACATAAACCCGAATCGAGACCAATCCTGTCCGACCTTGAAGTCGACCAGAGGAGTCTCCACCTGAAAATACATCTGAAAGATCCGGGCATCCGGACTCGTGCGGACAGTGAGTTCAGACGTCCCCGCATCCCCGATCGCCGGCTCATTACCGATGAAATCAATCGAGCCAAAGTATTGCGCCCTGATCCCGTTCCGTTCCGGAGCCCGGACATCGATGGTGATACGGCTGTTCCGCGGACTCGTCGCCAGCCGCCCATTCGCCCCACCCAAGGTGTCGCTTCGCAAGACCGGCCTATTCCCAATGATTTCTTCGAAGCTTCGTGTGTTATCTCCAATGAAGTCCACCTCGGCAAATCCACCCAACTTCACGGTCACGCCATTTTTCGTGAGTCCATTGGCTTTCTTGTCTATTCGTTCTTCCTTCGACACTTGGTCATGCTCGTCCTGCGTGATCATCCCTTTCTCCAACAGGAGGCGAAGAGTCCGATTCTCTTCCCCGTGAGCAACCCCAGACCCAGCGCAGGACATCACAACCACGCTCGCCAACAGGGCAGACCGAAAGCACCGTCTCCACTTCCCTTGCACTCGATCCATATCTGTTCACCATCTATCTTGGAACCCTACCGGGTTTGTTCTTGTTCCCTACCTCTGGCCAGGGATAAAGCAAACACGGTGCCGCGCCAATAGACGGTGAAATGCAGCCTTTCGTGACCTGCGCCCATGCCAACGACCTCGAAGTGAGCGGAATCGCACGGCACGCACTGTGCGAAGCCGCATTCACGAGCACCCGAACAGCACCCCGCCACCAGCCAACGACTCGTGGACAGGCCACGCTCCATCACGTTGACTAACGAATAGGGTTAAAACACCTCGTCCACGTAGGAAATACGGCTGAGGACCGAAAATTGCTCTAGTCACTACGGTGGAGAGGGATGGGTGGCGGATTCCTTCACCCCTTGAAGTCTCAGCTGACGCCACGCACATTACAGCGCGAACGAGGACAGCCGATGAACCGCTTGATTCCGATTGACACACCAGCCGATATCACCCTGCCCTTCCGTGGAACTCCAGTTGAAGCCTTATTGCGCTATCACAACCTCGGGCAGGCGCATGCCCGCCATCACCAGGCTGAATTATTGGTGGGCATGTGCATGGACTACCGAGAGCGGCTTCGCATCCCTGAGAACTTTGCCTTTCTTCTCCGGGGGGCAGGAGGCAATTTCCGCTTTACCGAATTTCAACTGTCCTATGCCGTCGCGGTGGAAGGAATTGCTGTCATTGTGCTGCTCGGCCATACGCAATGCGGGATGGGCAATCTCCTGAGTCGGCGCGAGCAATTCATTGACGGCCTCGTCGAACGAGGCGGGTGGGAACGGGAATGGGCTGAATCTCACTTCATGCAGGCTATCCCAATGTTCGAAATCGGCAATGAGGTGGAGTTTGTCTTAGCTGAAACACAACGGCTTCGTCTCCGCTATCCAAAAGTAATCGTCGCTCCCTTGATCTATCGTGTTGAAGACAATCGGCTCTATCAAATTCGAGAAGATGTCCTTGAGGCCCCCACCTCAAGCATCGTGCGTCGAGATCATATGACTCGTGGTCAGGATGAGCCCTCAGCGCCTTGAGGGAACGCTGCCGAAGAACGAGAGCAACCCCTCCACGAACGGATCGAGGTGACTACGTTTCAGACGTCATAACAGGGCTCGCACCAAGGCCGGAGGACCATCATGCGGTGTCAACGTTGCGGAGGACTGAAAGTCATCGAGCGATTCACGGATATTCAAGGAGAACGGTACTACCCGCTGCTCCACGCCGCCAGGTGCCTCAACTGCGGCGACATCGAGGATCCCGTGATCTGCGGCAACCGTCTCCGGCTTTCTTCACCCAACTCACTCGGCGTCACAAACAGTGAGATGAAATAGGAATGCGCGGACAAGACGATCGAGATGGACCCGAGACGACGCACGAGGAGGCGGCCTTCCCCCATCGTACTAGACGCATCTTCACGCCTCTTCCCCCCTCGCGTCCAAATGCAGGTTCACCATGCGTAACTTGGCCGGTGCACGCACGACAGGCACCAACATAGGAGGCGATGATGGCTCGAATACCGCCGCGACTCTGGGGAATCGTACTGGGTGGAGGAGAAGGAGAACGTCTCAAGCCCTTTGTCCGTGAATACTTCGGTGTCGACCACCCCAAGCAGTTCTGCCGATTTATGGGTCACGCCACGATGCTGGAAACCACCGTCCAGCGGGCAGAATCGATCACCTCCCCCGAACAGGTCCTCGTGGTCGGGACCGCCCATCATCTCCCCTACCTTATGGACTGCATGGCCACGCGACCGGCAGGAACCATCTTGCTCCAACCGAGCGCACGAGGCACCGCCCCTGGCGTCTTGCTTCCGCTCACCCACGTCGTCCATCGAGATCCCCACGCCATCGTCGCGATTTTTCCGTCCGATCATTACATTCGCCCCGAAGGGCAATTTATTGAGACCGTACTCGATGCGGTCGGCTATCTACGAACGCACACCATTCGCGGAGCCATTCTTCTGGCCGTCCAACCGACGTCGCCGGAAACCGATTATGGTTGGATCAAGTCCGAACACATGAATGCCTCATCGGGAAGTGCCTCCATCCACAAGGTGAAGGGATTCGTCGAAAAACCGTCCCGGGAACATGCCGAAGCCCTCATGAACGAGGGCTGGTTCTGGAATACCGGCATCGTGATCGCCCCCGCAGCCGAGCTTCTGCGGATGATCTCCCGCGCGGCACCTCAATTAGCCTCCTGGTTTTCGCTGATTCCCCGCTATCTAGGAACTGACTGGGAACACGCGATTGTCGATAACGTCTACCAAACTCTGCCCACCCTGAACTTTTCAACCAACATCCTGGCAAGCCAGTGTGCCGACTTGCTGATGGTACCCTTGCGGAATATTCAGTGGAGCGACTGGGGGACCAAGGACCGGGTCGTCGAAACCTTGGCGGATCTCGGACAGCTCAAAGTGTCGCCAAACGCGGGTTCCCTCGCGAGCGTCTCACTCAAATAACGACGGGACCTCTAAATGCGCACCAAGGGAGTACGCGCATGCGGGGCTCGACACTCGGAATCGTATGGCTAACGATACTATCGGGTGTGGCCTGACCCTACGACGCCAGGCACACCCTTGTCAGTGACATGAATTCGAAACCTAGAAGGCTGAGGAAACACTCGATGCTTGTCCAATACGGTGTCGTCACATTATGCATCTCATCAACACCGGGATAGCTCACAGGATGCTCAAAAAGGCCGTCCAGCAAGGCCGCAGCACGCTCACTGCGCGGAGAGATCCTGCCTGGCAGGCGCGGGCGGAATAATATGCCGAACGATCTTCCCTTCTACCATGTAGACAACCAACTCCCCAATATTCGTCGCATGGTCGGCAATCCGCTCAATGTACTTTCCAATAAAGGTGAGGCGGATCGCACGCGAGATCGTGCCGGGATTTTCGATCATGAAGGACAGAAGTTCACGGAACAACTGGTGGGTCACATCGTCCACGAAGTCGTCGGCAGCGCAGACCTTCCTCGCCAACACCGCATCGGCCCGCACAAACGCGTCGAGACTCTCATGCACCATCTGGATCGCCCAATTCGCCATGCGCGGAATGTCGATATAGGGCTTCAACTGTGGCTCTTCGTTGAGTTCGATAATGCGCTCACAGATATTTTCAGCCAGGTCGCTCATCCGTTCGAGCTCGGTCGAAATCTTCATGGCCGTGGTCACGAACCGCAGATCGCGTGCGGTCGGCTGTTGCAAAGCCAACAGTCGAATACAATTCTCGTCGATCTCCACATCCATCGTGTTGACGAGATGATCGTTCTCGATGACCTGCCCAGCGAGCGTCCCGTCTCGCTCAACCAACGCCAGGACAGCCTGTTGAATCTGCCGTTCGACAAGACTCCCCATCGTCAGAATTTGCCTGCGCAAATTCGTCAACTCTTGATCCACGTGTCGCTGCATGACGGGCCTTCCTGGTCGACCGCTCAACCGAATCGACCTGTGATGTAATCCTCAGTTCGGGTGTCCCGTGGTGTCGTAAATATGGTCTTCGTCTCGTCTAACTCTACCAATTCGCCCATGAGGAAAAACCCGCACCGATCGGACACGCGAGCCGCTTGCTGCATGTTGTGCGTGACAATGACCACCGTATACCGTTTCTTGAGGCTGAAGATCAGTTCTTCGATTCGACCGGTCGCCAGTGGATCCAAGGCCGAGCAGGGTTCGTCCATTAACAGCACATCTGGCTGAACCGCTAAGGCTCTCGCAATGCAGAGCCGCTGCTGTTGCCCTCCCGAAAGACCCAGGGCGCTTTCGGCCAGCCGATCTTTCACCTCTTCCCACAGCCCAGCACTGTGAAGGCTCTCCTCCACCAAACGGTCCAAGTCCTCTCGCTTTCGAATGCCATGAAGTTTAGGGCCATAGGTCACATTCTCATAGATGGACTGCGGAAAGGGGTTCGACCGTTGAAACACCATCCCAACTCGCTTGCGCAATTCCGTCACATCAACCACCGGATCGTAGATGTTCAGGCCATCCAGTTCCACCCGCCCCTCGATGCGGACGCCATCGATCAGGTCGTTGAGGCGGTTCAGACATCGGAGCAGCGTGGACTTACCGCAGCCTGAGGGTCCGATAAATGCGGTCGTGGTATGGGGCTCAATGGTTAGAGTCACACCGGATAATGCCCGTGTCCGTCCATAATAGAAATTCATATCCTGGACCTGGATCTTGCCCCGTGGACAATCCGTCGCGGGATCCGGCGAGGCAGACGGCAGGATTGACTCGCGCAGCGGGGGACGTCGGAAGGGAGACCCCTCCGTCGTCGTGGACGGCAACGCCTCGTTGGACATGGTGCCGGATTGACGATTCATTCGAGACCCTCCCCTGGCGTTAGATGACTGAACCGGCATAGCGTCGTCGGAGACGTTGCCGCACCGCAACGGCGGCGAGATTCAGCGTCACCACCACCACGATCAAGGTCAACGTGGTCATATACACCATTGGCTTAGCCGCTTCGACATTGGGCGACTGAAACCCCACATCGTAAATGTGGAAGCCAAGATGCATGAATTTTCGGTCGAGGTGAAGAAAGGGAAAGCTGTTGTCGAGCGGAAGCGCGGGCGCAAGCTTCACCACCCCCGTCAGCATGAGCGGGGCCACTTCTCCCGCGGCTCGTGCCATGGCGAGAATCAGCCCCGTGAGAATCCCGGGCAAGGCACAGGGCAACACAACGTGCCACAACGTTTGAAGCCTGGTCGCTCCCAACCCCATCGACCCCTCCCGCAGCTCTCTCGGAACGGCCGACAGACCTTCCTCAGTTGCCACAATCACCACCGGCACGGTCAGAAGGGCCAACGTAAGCGACGCCCAGAGGATACCGCCGGTTCCAAAGGTGGGATTGGGAAGCGTCGTCGAAAAAAAGAGTTGGTCGATCGTTCCGCCCACCGCATAGACAAAACACCCCAAACCGAAGACGCCGAATACAATGGACGGCACTCCCGCCAAATTGTTCACCGCGATTCGAACGAGCCGAACCGACAAGCCCTGCTTGGCATATTCCCGTAGATAGACGGCCGCCATCACGCCAAACGGCATCACGATGATCGTCATGACCACCACCATCATGACGGTGCCGAAAATCGCGGGGAAGATGCCCCCTTCGGTATTGGCCTCCCGCGGTTCGCCGCTGATAAATAACCAGAGATTGCTCAGATAGACGCCCGCCTTGGTTCCCCAGGACATGTCATTAGGACGAAAGGCTCGAAGCACGTGGGCCAACTGCACCGAGACCTCTCGCCCATCCGACAGCACAACGGTCAGGGAATGGCGCGACAGCTGTTGCCGAAGGTCAGCCAACGTCTCGGTAAGATGCTGATGCTCGACTTCCACCTCCTGTCCTCGTAGATCAGCCCCAGGAAGAGGCGAAGGCCCGGCGCTCGTGTCCGAGATCTCACCACTCGATCCTGGCCCCTGCAAGCGCCGCGATTCGAGCTGATCATCGAGCTCTCGCATCCGATTCTGTTCAATGTCAGAGATGTGCTCCTGTAGCCGATTCCCCTCATCAAGCAGCCGTAACAACGAACCCCACGCAGCCGGGCCTTCCGCCAGGCGCATAGCGGTGTCGGACAACGCCACAATGCGTCCATACATCGGGCCCCACTCTCGGCGTTCCAGCACAACCAGGTCTGCCGGAGTTGCACGTGACGCGATGTCGAGGACGTTGATCCATTGAAAATCCGCCCCGAAGATGTCCCGATTCCCGACTCGAACCAGAATTCTCGAGGCCTCAGAGGACTCGCCAGCCCCGGCAGCATGGGGAATGACCTCCTCACTCATGACTTGCCCGAGCACGACCCGGCCATCTTTCAGTCGAAGCTCCTCCAACTCGGCCGGCCAAAATTGGCCAAGACCATAGACCATAATCAGTCCGATCAGCCCTCCCAGCATCAGCAGACTAAGGGACACCCCGGACGCGGCAAACCAGACATACGCATCCCCGCCACTCCACAACTCACGGCTGCGAAGATGTGTCACGGCTCGTCCAAGTGCTTCTGTCAGGATTCTGTCTGGTCGCACCAATTCCCCCACCTAGCGATGTGCGTACTTCTCGCGCAGTCGCTGCCTCACCAAATCAGCCACGGTATTAATCACGAACGTCACGACAAACAACAACAGGGCCGCCAAGAACAGCACCCGATAGAGCGTGCCTCCCTGCGGAGCTTCAGGGATTTCGACGGCGATGGTGGCGGAGAGCGTGCGAAATCCATTTGCCCAACTCCAGTCCATCAGCGGAGTATTGCCGGTCGCCATGAGCACGATCATGGTTTCCCCAATCGCTCGTCCGAACCCAATCATGACGGCTGAGAAAATGCCCGGACTCGCGGCAAGCAACACCAGATACCGGACCGTCTGCCACCGAGTGGCGCCAAGGGCCAACGACCCCGCAATCAGATGGCGCGGCACATTCGCGAGGGCTTCCTCCGCAATGCTGTAGACGATCGGGATCACCGCGAATCCCATCATAAGACCCACCACCACGGCGTTGCGTTGGTCGTAGGTCACCCCCCACTGGGTCGAGAGCCACGCACGAAAATCTCCTCCAAAGGCCAGCTGTTCGATCAGAGGATTCGCAAACAGACACAGGGCCATCGCGGCGATGAGCACCGGGAGCAGCAAGAACGCTTCCGTGCCGGGACGGACACGGCGACGCCACGACTGAGGGAAAAAGCTCCAGCACCAGGCGACACCGAGGACGGAGATCGGCAGTAGAAACACCGCGCCGAGTAGAGCAGGAAACCATCGCTCCAGGGAGGGAGCCAGCCATAACCCCGCGATGAACCCCAATACCACCGTCGGGAGGGCTGCCATCATCTCGATGGCCGGTTTGATCATCGCGCGAATCGCCGGAGACATGAATTGCGATGTGAACACGGCCGCGCCAATCGCAATGGGGATCGCAAGAAACAGGGCGTACAACGTCCCCTTCAGCGTCCCGAAGCCCAACGGTATGAGACTGAACTTGGATTCAAACTCATCGGAACCGGAAGACGATTGCCACACATACGCCGGTTCATCATAGCCTTCGTACCACACCTTGCCAAACAGCGTGCGCCAGGACACTTCGGGATGGGGGTTGTGCAGGTCATACAAAGTGACGAGACCTGATTGGTCATACATCATGAGGCCGTTTCCCTTGGGAGCCAGCGCAATAGAGACGAGAGGGCTCGACGCGTTTTTGATGTGCAGCAAGGTCCGGGCCGTCGTCGCATAGTGCAGCGCGACGGTACCGTCGGCGTCGGCAGTCAGAAAGCTCCGGTCTCGTTGCGACGGACTAAACGAGGTCACTGCCGTCGGATGCGAATCAAGACGATGTGTCAGATGGAGTTGCCAACGCCCCTCTTTGCGAGAATCTCTGACCAACCCCCACGTAGACACCGTTCCTCCGGTTGTCGTCACCACCAAGGTCCGATCCCCAGTCAAGAATCCCATTGTGGCCACGCCTTTGGATGGACCTTCGGATGGGCCGGCAGCGACCGAACTCGGTTGATCTGGATCGGCCAAGTCATAGTAATAAAGCAGTCCTTGCACGGTCCCCACGAACAGATGCTGGGACGAGGCATCCAGCGCCACGGCCGTCATGGGGATCGGAGGAGACGTGAGAGCCACAACCGCACTGCCGGACGCTTCTTGGTCTTCCCGAAAACGGCGTACAACCAATTGTCCATCCGCCGTCGTCGCGGCAACCACACTGTCTACGTCTCCCACACGGTAGGCCAAGGCCACAATCGCCTGCTGGCTTGCCTGAATCGGCTGACCAAGAGACACCACCGGCCGTTTACTGCGAATGCCCGACTCGGAGAAGTCCGTGCGGATGGCAATCTTCACTGGGATAATCCATCCATCGACCGTCCCTAGCGCAAAGCGTGTGGAGTTCGCTCCCGCCTTGGCCACCACGGCAATCGGCTTATCTCGGAGTGCCTCAGGCACGTCGGCGGGAATGCGTTGACCGCTGTTTAAGTCAAAGAAGGCCAAGCCTGCTGAACCGAGAACAAATCCCACCTCGCGATGTTCATCCATTCCGACATGAAGGACCCGACCGAACGATGGCGTCTCTGGGATATGAAATTGTCTCACCCATGTCGCCGAAGGCTCCTGAAAGAGTGGCGTGACCTCCACGATCAAAAAGATAAAGATCGCCAGAAGGCTGAGCATCACCGTCGCGCCGCCCGCGCGAATGACCCAGCCAGCCAGCCGATCAGCCACGTGCCGCGCCGCAGCCGATCGCTTGGTGGACATGAGGCGTTCGTTACCGGACAGTGGCAAGTTGTTTCTCCGCCATTACTGAATCCAAGGGAAAGTAGCCGTCCTTCAGAACATCCGATTGGCCCTCTCGACTGTAGAGATATTTCAAAAACTCTCGCGTGATCGGCGTCAGCGGCTTCCCCGGAGCCTGATTCACGTAGACATAGAGATAGCGCCAGAGTGGATAGTGTCCGTTTTTCGCATTCGTGATCGTAGGTTCCACGAACGGAGCCCCGGCTTTCTCAGCCAACGCCACCATCCGCACACCGGACGTCGAGTAGCCGATTCCGCTATAGCCGATCCCATAGCGATCCTCCGTCACCCCCTGCACCACGGACGCAGAGCCCGGTTGTTCCTTCACTTCATCCTTGAAATCCCCGTTTTTCAGCGCATGATCCTTAAAAAACCCATAGGTCCCTGACGCCGAGTTACGGCCGTACAGACTGATCCGTGCGGAAGCCCATTCGCCGGTCAGGCCAAGTTGCCCCCACGTGGCAATATTCTGAGCAGCCCCTTGCCGCCGGCTTTTGGAAAACACGGCATCGACCTGTTCGAGCGTCACTCCCCGAAGGGGGTTATCTTTGTTCACAAAAATTGCCAGGGCATCAATGGCCACAGGATACGCGGTCGGCGGATAGCCGAACTTGGCCTCGAATTTATCGACCTCGCTCGCCTTCATGGCGCGCGACATCGGTCCTAATTGAGCTGTACCTTCAATGAGGGCAGGCGGAGCGGTGCTCGACCCCTTGCCCTCGACTTGGATCTTCACATTGGGATACTGCCGCCGAAACCCCTCCGCCCAGAGCGTCATCAGATTGTTGAGCGTGTCCGACCCCACACTATTGATCGTGCCCGACACACCACTGCTCTTGGCGTACGGCTTGAGCCCTGGATCAACCGCAAGCCGTTCTTCTGCATACCCCGGATGGGTGGCGAACAGACTGATCGCCGTCAGCACTGTCGCGAACACACCACCGATTCTTTGATTCGTCATCATGTGAGCCCTCCTTGCTACCAGCAAGTGTAGGGTTTCCCTGTTACCCAGCAAGCCCTGGTGTGTAAACATCGTGTTAAATCGGAAGACTTCCCGATCAGCCCAGCGCATGTGTCGAGGTGACGTGAGAAGGTGCTGAATGGCACACTTGCCAGCAAGGAGTCCGACTCGTCGCAATACACCTAGCAGCGAGAACCACTGCACATTCCAAAATGAAGGAGGGCATGGGTAGGACAGGAGCCGTGAACGATTGCAATCGGCAGCCTAGCCGGGGCTCTACTCTTGAGCCTATCGGTCAGTGCTTCATTGCCCGCTGAGGGAAGTCCCTCTCAAGGCTCTCAGGCCCAGCCACCCCCCACTCAGAAGATGGAGACCGGCTCAACTTCACCACAAGGACCTTCAGGAACACCGGATCTTCCCCCTGGCGGGGCGACGATCGAAGACCTGCTGTTCCGGACGAAATCCATCGCCCTGGACGAATGGATTCCTACGTAGCGTAACTCCTTCCTTCTCCCAAAAACCTTCTATTCCGATTGGTCCTGGAAATGAACAGTCTCCCAAATCAGATCATGGCACCATCCTGTGAAGCACCTGTCATGCTGACGGCAATCACTGTCCAGGAATCGGCGCTTGCAGTTTCATCTCCCGTGCCAGTTGAACAAGATCTATGACCACCAAACGGCCAGGATCGATGTAAGGCCAGGCCCATCGCTCATCCTCCGGCACTATGGAAGTCGCCGGCACAAACGTGGCTCGAAAACTCGTTCGGCTGATCGGGAGGAGTGGGTTCTCGACAGGATCGATCTCGGACACGATACTCTGGCTCATGCCTTCAGCGGGCAAGGTTCGATCGTTTGCCAGAATCACATACAGGTGCCGGTCGTGGACAAAGAGACCGCCAGACGTGATGGCTAACCCAACGACTGGGGTGGAGACGCGTCGATAAAACGTGACCAGTTCTTCCGGCTTCGCCTCTGCCAACGCCTGACTCAGATGGGGAGCCAAGAATGTCTGTTCCTCTTGGGAGAAAGCTGCGACCAGCGGCGCTTCTCCGGTGAGGATGGAAGGGACGAACGACTTCCGTGACTGTATCCGCACACCATTGAGGACGTGCCGTATCACATCGGGGCTAACCTGAGCAGGATGACTGTGGCCTTTGCCTGCCTTGCTATCAATCTGAATCCTGACAGCCGTCGCACTATCCTGATACACGACGCGCGGGGGCGGAGCAGTCGTGCACCCGACAATGAGCGAAACGACGACTCCTACCGCACACACCATCCAAGCTCGCATCTTGTTCCCTCCCGTCACGTCGAGCCTTTGCATGCTACACTCGACCCACTATTTGCACGATAGCAGAGCGGAAAGAAGGTTTCAGCGCGCATCGTATTGTGCCGTTACCAGACTGTACCCCAAGAGTTCAAGGTTTTTTGAAATCTGCGCGGCGGTCAACGGATAGAAATTCGCTCTGGCCACGGTCTCCTGCCCTTGACGACTATTCACAAATTTCAAAAACTCCCACACCACGGGGTCGAGTTTTTCTTTCGGATTCTTGTTCACATACAGATAGAGAGGTCTGGCCAGCGGGTACTGCCCATTGGACACGCTCTCTGCGCTGGGCAGGATCGCCGCTCCTTCTGCTTCATTTGCGAGAGGGACAATTCTGACCATGGAGCTGTGGAATCCCACACCGGCATAGCCGACCGCCAGAGGGTCTTGAGCGATGACGAGGATCTCCGATGCCGACCCAGGTTGTTCCTGCACGTCGTCATGGAGTTCTCCATCTATCAGTGCCACCTGCTTAAAGAATTCGCGGGTCCCGGATTTCTTGTTTCGTCCATACAAATGAATCGGCTGTTGGCTCCATCGATCTTTGAGCCCCACCTGGCCCCAGGTGGTGAGGCGTCCTCCCTTGCTTCGCTTCAAGGTGGAGCTAAACAGGCCGTCGACTTGTTCGAGAGTCAGGCGTTCAATTGGATTGTCGTTATGCACATAGATGGCAACGGCATCCATGGCGATGGAAATGCCGATCGGTTCGTACCCATGGTGGCTGACAAATCCCTTTTGTTCCTGATCGGTGAGCGGACGAGAGGAGGCCAGCAAGCCCGCACTACTTGGGCCCTCTGTGCCTTTGCCGATCGCTTTATCCCCCCGGCGCTGGGAGGAAAGGCCCAGCATGAATTCGCGTATCGCCTCGCTGGATCCCTGCCCTTCGACACCGAATTTCGTGTTGGGGTGAAATGACCTGAACGTGGCAGCGAGCTTCGCCATGAGAGGCTGCATCGTATCCGACCCGACAATGGTGACTCGACCGCTGATTCCTTGCGCCGGCTGGTACTGTTCCGTGATCGAGTCGTTTCCTGATTGGGCCAGGGCATTGGCCTGTTCTGCCGCAGCCCTCTCGTCCCCCAGGCACCATGAGGTGAGAGCGAGCACAAGGTAGTGTGCTGCACGGAAATGACGCTGCCGCTGTTGTCTTTCATGTGTCATCATCAATTCCTCTCTTCTATAAAGACGATGGGATCAATTAAAGAACCACTGGGCCTGGAATCGCAACAAAGAGGCATCATATTGATCCTGCACCTGATTGCGCACCAGCGTCTCGTTGAGGCCGTTCTTTAACATGAGTTCGGTGACAAACCTCCAATGGGTATCCGGTTCCCAGACCAGACCGAAGTTCCAGGTTCGCGATTGGCCGTCGGCTGCGCCGTTGATCGATTTGAACCCACCATAATATTCACCGAAGCGGACGTAGGGTGTCAGCATGCCGACATCCGAGTATCGCCAGGTATAATAGCCTTGCACATAACCGCCTCGAAGCGACGACTCTTCAATGGTGTTATTGAGAGCATTTCGCTTGGGACTTCGGCCGATCGTGCCTTCGGCAAGCAGTCCCCAGGGTTGCGGCGGGGTCCACAGGTAGGCAGTAATACGCTCATCGTTGACGTCGCAGCCACCTTGGGGATTCAGCGCATCGTAGCACTTCGCCGCCGAAGTGCTGCTGGTGGGGGATCCTGCGCCGCTGACTGAAAAGATCCCGCGATAGGCCATCACGCCGGTTTCCAGGAGTCGCCCGTTCGGCAATTCAAACGGATAGGCCAATCGTACGCCGACATGCTTGTCGCCATTCAATTCCGGCTTGTTGCGACCTTGTCCATTGTAGACGATGAGGCCGAAAACACCGTAGTCGCCAGGGCCGTTGTGATAGGCCGCTAACTGGGCAAACCGTTCTTGGGCGATTTTGGGGCTCCAGTAATACGCAATACCGAGGTCGCGTTCCCCAGGTGCCCCGCTTTGAATCGATTCATGCCGGTCGAGTTCCTGTCGATTGGTGCTCGAGCGTAAGGTATCGAAGGAGTTCAGCGTTCGCTGGAGGCCGAACCGAAGCCGGTGAACCTTGTCTTTTGTCAGGTAGAAATCGCCGTAGGCATCGATAATTTCCTTATTAAACATATCTTGCTTCTCTTGATCTCCCTCGAAGGCACCCTGAAGAAAGAATGCCAGCCGTTCTGAAATCTGCCCTTGAAACACGAGGCGGATGCGCCGGAAGTAGAGCTCACGCGGCTGGGTGGTCGCGGCCTTATCGCCGAGAGGGATGCTCATCTTGCTGTCGCTGGGTCCGGTGGAGATACGAAATTGTGTATACCCATTGATCCGAATGCGCTCATACCAACGAGCGTTACCGGCCATCCCCATCTCCGCCGTCTGCTCGAAGGCACGCCGTTCCTCTTCCGCTTTCAGGCGAATCCAGTCATCTTGGGTGATGACGCCCTTTTCCAACAGGAGACTTTCGAGACTGGTGCTTTCGATGGTGACGCGCTGACCGGAACCCGCCCGTTGGCTTGTGTCGGCAACAGGGGTGGCGGTCGAACCGGCTTGAGGACCAATGATGCCGGGTTCTGCCGCAACTGCAGCCAGGGTACTGCTGATGCCCAAGATGAAAGCCAAACACGCGACAGAGACACATCGCAAGATATCACATGAACACAACGCATCTCTGCCCTTCAATCGTTTCGGAAATTGCCAGATCTGCACGCTTCGTCCCTCCCTTGTGTTTTGGCTTATGCGGGCCACCGTGAACACAGTGTTGTCACAAGGGACTATCCAGGACTCAGGTAAATGATCCGCGACGGCAAGGTTACAGAATCGTTAATTTTTAATAAAGATGAGATTGATGTCGGCGTTATCAAGAGGCTATCGGGAGAGCACGAAAGAGGCGCAAGCTTCCCCCTCAAGGAAGCAGTTCCAAAGAAGAACTTCCGACGGTTTGGTGAGCCCGAAACTCTGACGGAGGCATCCCGTCTAGCGTGTCATGGGGCTGCTCTTCCTTGCATTGCCGCATCCGCTGGGCGATAAGTCCGTGCTGTCAGGCAACCGGGCCACCCGATGGTGGCCAGACCGCAGTCCGGTGGAGGCGAGCCCTAAGACGATTTTGGAGAGCATTTCGCCAGCAGTGTCATCAGGAGGCCGGTTCCATACGGCAGACCCACTCCCCATGCTGAGGCCTTGATCACACATCTTGCCCAGAAAGTACGTGCTCGAAAGTACTCAAACGGAGCAGATGAGCCGACGCGCAAAGAGGAGGAACTCCCACAAGAAATGCGAAAGGGATTCTGGTACTGGAAGGAGCGCGGAGAACGAACAGTTTCCGAATTCCGCAGTTTGACCTGACAGCAATCATGGAAACGTTCAGGACAGCCTAGCTGAGCCGAGAGCAACGTTCCAACCATAACTGTGTACACCAATCTTTCGTTTTTTTTATCCGGTCTTGTCGGTCGTACCGCTCGGTACGTTGTGCGACCCTTCCCGGTTGAAGATCACCAATTCGAGACAGTCGAAAAGAGTCGCACCAACACCACTACACCTCCCACGTTTGTCCAATCTCCCCATGACTGAGGGCACTCCCCCTCGCGGGAGTGCCCTAGGAGTCGTTTTTTTACCCCTTCACGCCGCTGTGCGATACACCCACCTGGAGGCATTGTACTTCCTCTCGCCGAGGGCCTTCAGTTCGCGGCTCTGCGCAGCCAACCGGAGTCCTCCCAAAAAGATGCCGAATAAGACAAGACCGGCGACAAGCAGGTAGCCCATGGGCATCTCCGGCCAGGCTGCTGGTGTTGTTGTTGCGGCCACGGTCGTCTCTTCAGGAAAAGACTCGATGGCGGCCAAGAGGGTCAACCGATCCTCCAAGGCCTCAGTGCGCGCGGCGGCCATGACGAGGCTCGCCATTTGGCCCTGACGCGCAGCATTCCCTTCCTCTGATAATTGCTGGGCCTGCACTACCTGCACTAGAGCTGCCCCCAGTCGCTCCTGGATCGCTCCAGCCTGCCTGGTGTAGTGTTGGGCAGCATCCACAATCCTACGCCCGAGAGTCGCCTGCCATGTGGTGGCGAATTCGTGATCAAGACGCTGCCCTCTGGCCTCGGTCGCCCGAATCATGTTGGTATTAAAGTCTGATACGTATTGATCTGCCGACAACACTCCGCTTCGAATACCGCGCTGGGTGAAATTCACAATCGCCCGTCCCATGACACCCTGGACACGGGCCATATGCTCAGCGGGGACGACTACGGCCTGGTGCCTGATGGCTCCAAATGGACCGTCCGGAAGCGATTGCCACTCATGGTACGCGAGCGTCGCCCGGTTCCACTCGGATGCGGATTGAGCTACGGCCTGATTCGAGCGGCGTTCGAAGATCGCCTGGTCAACAATGGCTTGGCCGAGAGTCGGCTGCAGCCAAGTCATACCGAGCTGCAGCCCAACTGGTTCTTCAGCCAACATGGGCTGTGGGAGAGCGGCCTGCAAGATCCCGTTGGCAGCGACAAAGAACAGAAAGGCACCGAAGACAATCGCACAAATACCCACACCCACTACAATATCAATGGTGTTGAATCGGTACGACATGACAACCTCCTTTCGACGCAGGCAATTCAGCGCGTGGCAAACGGGCCGCACGACCTCTTGCCCGAGTCACATGAAACGGTTGACGGTCCATACAGTCAGACAAGTTCTATCCCTCCTTGTTTGAAGTGGCGACGAGAGGCCGACCGATAACAGGGATAACTCCAAGTGTCCAGATGAACACCAGAGAGAAGCAACTCCGCTATATTGCAGGAAAGAACGCGATTGGAGAGAAGGCCACACTTGCCATGCCCACACCGTTGGATCTGTGTTCCACGGAGGACCATGGCTACCACCTACAGACAGGAAGGCGGTTTCTACTTATTTATAGTCTATACCCCATGGCGAATCTGGTCAACCTACAACACGACGGGAGAAGGGGAGATCTGTAAGATGGGAAAACGCCTCTAACTGAAAGTGGAGTTATTGCCCGGGATGGGTTTCCATATTTTTTGTCACATTCACAACGGGCGCGGATCGAGTTCGATGAGGCCTTTTCTGATCGCGAGGATTGCCGCTTGCGTGCGGTCGTAAACTTGGAGTTTGTGAAAGATGTTGCGGACGTGGTTCTTGACGGTTTTTTCGCTCAGGTCTAACGCGTTGGCGATTTCCTTGTTGGTTTTGCCATCGGCGACGAGACGCAGCACGGTGATTTCTCGTTCCGTTAAGTCATGCTCGACCCAGCCTGACTTCTTGCCCTTCTTCTGAGACATCGCGGAGAATTCCGCCAGGATCTTGCTCGCCACAGACGGATGAATCAGCGACTCGCCCCGATAGATGGCCCGAATGGCGGCGACGATTTCAGCGGAGTCGGAATCCTTCAGCAAGTAGCCCGTCGCGCCAGCGCGCACCAGATCGAAAATATACTGCTGTTCATCGTACATCGTCAGCGCGATAATGCCGATGTGAGGAAACTCCCGCTTGACGATACGGGTCGCCTCCACCCCGTTCATCTTTGGCATGCTTACATCCATGATAATGACATCCGGAAGGAGCGAACGGGCCTTTTCGACGGCCTCCTGTCCATTCTCCGCCTCACCAACGACCTCGATGTTCTCTTTGGTTTTAAGGATGGCTGCTAAGCCTTCCCGCACCACCCGGTGATCGTCGGCGATCAGGACTTTAATCCGTTCCATCGCGCTCCGCCTCCTTCGTCAACAGCGGCACCTCAATCCGAATCCTGGTGCCTTGTCCTTTTTTCGATTCGATTCGTGCGTCGCCCCCGACTAGCCGAGAACGCTCGACGATCCCTCGCAATCCGAAATGGTCCCACTTGTCTGGATTTTCGTAGACCGTCTCGACGTCAAATCCGATTCCGTCATCGACAATCATAGCCATCATACTCTGTTTCCCGATAGAAAGATCAACCGTGACGTGCTTGGCCTTGGCATGCTTTTCGACATTGGAGAGAGCTTCCTGCACAATTCGAAACAAGAAGATTTTTGTCTTCTGATGCATCGGGACCTCTCGGCCCTTCACCGTAAACTTGGTCTGAATATGATACTGCGTTTGATACGACTGCAAGTATGTCGTCAGCGCCGGGACCAGTTCCAATTTGTCATAATGAACCGGCCGAAGATTGAAGATGACTTGTCGCGCTTCCTGGATCGTCAGTTTGAGTTGGTGCTTCGTTTCACGAAGCGTGGTCTGACAGGTCTTCGGATCTTTTCTCAGTAGCTCCTGGCATAAATCGAGCTTGAAGTTCATGCCCGCAAGGCTTTGAACCAATCCATCATGCATTTCACAGGCGATCCGGGTCCGCTCCTCGGTGACCGCTGCCGCCGTTTCTTTGACGTACAAGCGATAGAGAGTTTGGTACTTGGTCAACGCCCGTTCGATTTCGGCCGTCGCTCGAATTCTCGCTTCGATCAATTGCCACATAAACTTGGCGCTCGTCGCCCCGATGACCGTCAATCCCATCCGGTAAAAATCTTGCACGACCTCTTCAACTTCTGGATTACCAGTCACATCGATAATCAAATCCACCCGCTCCATGGCCAACAACTTCCGGAAGTTGCGCGTGACGGGAATCTTTAGGCGCGCAGCCAGGCGGACACCCGGCGCAGTGGGATCGGTCTCGGCGATGCCGATGATTTTGACCAGTGGATCAGAGGTAAAAATTTCCATCAACGCCGTCCCACCTCGACCCGCGCCGATAATGGCGACATGAGTCACCCCACGAGGCCGTTTCGGTCTCGTGCTCTGGCGTGCGACGCGTGTTGTTGAGAGAGGCTTGCTGGGCATGGCCGCGGTTGTCTCGACGACCTAGGACGGTCGCCTTGGGACACCTGGACTCCTTTAGAGGAGGAGACGCCGTGCGGATGAACAGAGGGCTAGGTTGATGGCTCGCGCCGTTCGCGGGCCAACACCTTCAGCTCATCCATGAACTGCTCGATATCTTTGAAATCGCGATAGACAGACGCAAACCGCACATACGCGACCTGGTCGAGTTGGTGCAACTCGCGCATGACTTCTTCGCCGATATTGCGGCTCGAAATCTCTGGCTCCCCCATCTCCTGGATACGTTTCTCCACCCGATCGGCAACGGTCTCGATCGTGGCGGTACTGATCGGCCGTTTCTCACAGGCTTTTTTGAGGCCAGCGAGAATCTTGCTCCGATCGAACTGCTCGCGCCGACCATCCTTCTTCACCACGACGGGGAGCACTTCTTCCACTCGCTCGTAGGTGGTGAATCGACGTTTACACGCAAGACATTCGCGCCGACGCCGAATGACTTCCCCTTCGCGGGCCATCCGAGAATCGACGACTTTGTCTTCGAGATCGTTACAGAAGGGACAACGCACAATGGCTCGATCGGCTAGGCGGAGGTGGAATAATCGTAGAAGATCGGGAACCGGCTACACAACGCACGGGCGGCCTGCTGCACCTCCACGTGAACCTGAGAATTCTGCGGCTGCTGGAGTACACGATCGATCAACTCAACGATCTGTGTCATCTCGGCTTCACGCATCCCTCGCGTGGAGACGATCGGTGAGCCGATACGAATACCGCTCGCCACAGCCGGAGGCTTTTCATCATAGGGCACGGCATTCTTGTTCACCACGATACCCGCAGCATCCAACCCGCCCGCCGCATCTTTTCCCGTCACATTCTTCGAGGAGAGATTGACCAACATCAAATGCGTTTCGGTGCCGCCCGACACAATCTTATACCCTCGTGCCATGAGCCCAGCGGCCAACGCCTTCGCATTGGCCAGCACTTGACGTTGATAGGCTTTGAAGGCCGGCGACAGGGCCTCTTTCAACGCAACCGCCTTTGCGGCAATGACGTGCATGAGCGGCCCGCCTTGGAGTCCTGGGAATATGATCTTGTCTACGGCTTTCGCATGCTCCGCCTTACACATCACCATGCCGGCACGTGGACCACGCAAGGTCTTGTGCGTCGTTGTGGTAACAAAGTCGGCATACGGCACCGGATTCGGATGCAGCCCCGCCGCGATCAATCCGGCAATGTGCGCGATATCGACCATCAGGTAGGCGCCAACCGATTTGGCAATCTGCGAAAACCGTGGAAAGTCTAATATCCGTGCATAGGCGCTCGCGCCGACGACGATCATACGCGGCCGGCATTCCTCTGCCAAACGCTGCACCTGATCGTAGTCGATCAACTCCGTCTCGCGATTGACCCCATACAAAAATGATTGAAAGATTTGTCCGGAGAAGTTGACCTTGCTGCCATGGGTCAAATGCCCACCATGAGCGAGGTCCATACCGAGAATCTTATCTCCCGGCTTCAACACCGACAGATACGCGGCCATATTCGCCGAAGAACCAGAATGCGGCTGGACGTTCACATGGTCCGCGCCAAAAATCTGCTTGGCGCGTTGGATCGCTAAGTCTTCCACCGTATCAACGAACTCACAGCCGCCGTAGTAACGCTTGCCGGGATAGCCTTCGGCATACTTGTTGGTCATCAAACAACCTTGCGCGGCCAAGACTGCAGGGCTCGCGAAGTTTTCTGAAGCGATCAGCAGAAGCTTTTCATTTTGCCGTACTTCCTCGGCGCAAATCGCTGCATAAACATCGGGATCAGTGGCCTTCAAGGCGTCGAGGGACCCAACCGCATTTATCATAACCTCGGCATATCCTTTCCGTCGTGAAATTCACCGTGGCACTGCCACGGCACGAGAGTCGCTTAGGCGTTCTCGGGAGCTGGCTCAGTGGATTCTGGTTCCTGATGGCTCACCACCGTCACCGCCACAGACGCCGTCACATCTCGATGCAGCTTCACCGGAACGGTCACGGTGCCTAGTTCCTTGATCGGCTGGGACAAGAGGATCTTCCGTCGATCGATCGCAAAGCCCTTTTCGGCCAGCGCTTCTTCGATGTCCTTGACCGTCACCGATCCGAACATCTTGCCTTCTTTGCCAATCTTCACGGTCATCGTCAGCGCCACGGCAGACAGCTTCTTGGCATAGGTCTCAAGTTCCAGCCGTTCCTTCTTCGCCTTCTCGCCCATCATGCGCTTGCTATGCTCGAACTCTTTCACATTACGAGAATTCGCTTCAAACGCCTTCTTGCGTGGTAGCAAAAAGTTCCGGGCGAAGCCAGCAGCCACGTCCAACAAATCACCGACATGGCCCACGCCTTCAATATTCTCTTTCAAAATCACTTTCATGACACAACTCCTTTGCTAGAAAGGGGAAATCATACGGATGGGGGGCTGAAAAGTCAATGATTCAGGAGGCACCCTGGCTATAAGATGACGACCTCGATGGTTGCGCTCCCAGTTGGCTACAAACACATCAGGAGCCGGCAAAGAGCACCGTGGGAGACTGTAGCCCTATCACTTCACTCATACAGCAGGCACCCCACCAAATTGTGGCCGTCGGAGCCGCGGCGCCACGATTCCGACCGGAGCCCTGAGGCAACATACGGGCTAGCACTCTCCCTCGCCTCCACGTTATCATGCGCTTTTTCCAAAGGTTACCCCTTGTGACGATTGTCGAGCTCCTGCAGGCCTACATTACACAGATCACCGCAACTCGTGCCCAAGTCGCACGCCAAGGATTCGATACCCCGGTTCCCCTCACCGTGGCCCGTAAACAGTCGACGGTCGGCACGGTGCACCTCTACCGAGTCGAACCAGCTGGCCATCCAGGGTGGATGGAGGACGTCCCGCTCACCATTATTCTCCCCGGCGAACAGGAACCGATCGAAGGCACGCTGGTGGGCCAAGATGACCAGGGCCTGCTCGTTCAAACCTGGGACACCATGGGCGACACGGTTTCTGCGCCGACGGTGGTCCCGGACTGCCTAGGGTTTTTTGACTTATTGAAGAAACGCTTCGCCGATGTAGCCGCCAAACCGGAAGCCTACCACCTCGGCCCGGCTGAACGATTCATTCCCTGGCTTGAGCCAGAACAGACGAACCGAGCCCAGACCGCCCGAGCCGCGATCACCTCAACAGCACTCGGAACCATCTGGCACGAAGACCCTGCGGCCCGACGCACCCAACTCGCCACGACCATCGTCGAGCTCGTTCGCAAGAATAAACGAATTCTGATCATCAGCCCCACCCATCGTAGCGCAGACGAAGTTACCGGCATGCTGGCCCGCACACTCCGTGCAGCCGGACTGCCGTTCAAAAGTCTGGTGAGCCGGTACGAAGTCCCCGCCACCGAGCACTCGGCGGGGATGCCCATTCACGAACTCTGCTTCGAAGCCCAAATGCACCAATTTTTCGCCAAATCGCGCTCGGACAAGGCTTCCCTCCGCCGCAAATACGAACGGTTCCGGGAACTCACCCCCATGCTCGCCTATAAAGCCGAAAAGCAGCGGGACCTCAACGAAGTGAAATTGTTGGAATGGCGCCTGCTCACGCAACTCAGCGACCTCCAGAACAAAATCAAAGACATCGAGACGACCTTGGCCGAGTATGAAAACCTGCCGATCTGGAAACGCTTGGCCATGCAGACCGTGGGCAAAAACGTCGCCTCCCTCGCAGAGTATCGCACGATGTATCAAGGACAGATGCAGAACGTATATGGCGAGCTGGAGGTGGCTCAACGACGCATTGCTGTGCTAACACCGGAAGCCGCTATTCCCAAAGACATTCGCCCGGAATACAAGGAGCTCAAAGACGACATCAAACGCCTGGGGGGCACCAAGAAAATCCGCGAGATGCTCGCAGCGGAGGAAGGCACCAATCGCCAGGCGTTTCTCCAAAATAAACGCCTAGTCATCACCACGCCGGGACGGATCGTCACCGACCCCTTGTTCGCCCGCGTGCGGTTCGATGTGCTGATTGCCGACGAGGCCCCCTGGATTCAGGGCCCACTCCTCCTGGCCGCCGCCTGCACGGTGCACGAGCGCGTCATCGTATCCGGCAACCCGAACGACATCGCCATCTCGCAAGCCTGGGAGCCCACAGGCACCTGGTTCGCCAGTAGCCACACCCCAGCCACACAGGCTGCCCTCGACGGATAAGCCGCTCGCGCACCCCGCTTGACGATACAGCCCCCTTGCCTCATAATCCTCATTCTGTGCCGAAGTGGCGAAATTGGCAGACGCACTAGATTCAGGTTCTAGCGCCCGCAAGGGTATCCGGGTTCAAGTCCCGGCTTCGGCACCATTCTTCTTCTCCCCTTTGTTTTCCAGCCTGTTACGTGCTTCCCCGTTGCGCGTGCTAACCACCACACTCCTACCTAAGGGAAAATGCCCCCATCGTCACTGCCGCGTCTTGCTGCATTGAGGGGAGGGCGTGGGCATCCGGGTGGGGTCTCGGTGCCCAAGTCGTTCTGACATCTACTTGGACTCCCACGCGGACTGCTTCTTCGGCTGCCTTTAGCAAGTGAGAGGTGATGGCTTTGGCCTAGTTCCCGCTCGCGATTGCTATGGTGGCGCTCGCCAGCGGAATTATTGGAGGGGGGTGAAACACTTTATTTCACTTCACATCCCGGACGGGTCACAGAAAGGCGGGAAGGGGAGCATCGAAGAATTTCGATCCCGCGTTTCTCAACGGGCATCAAGTGCCGCATCGACCTGCGATTTCCAATCGCCTTCGAGTACGAGACGAAAGCGCATCGGATCTGGCTGAATGTCGAGAGCGAGTTCGCCGACGGACACACTGGTACTGCTGTGGCGTTCCAGCGTGTCAAAAAGCCGCCGCTTGTAATCGGTGTCGTCGTTCTGGAGGTGCAGGCCTTTTGTCTCGATGACAACCAATCGCGAGGGTTTCCCTTCCGCTTCTTCCAGCGCAACGAGGAAATCCGGGAAGACGCGCTTTCGTTTCCAGCCGTCCAGATACCAGTCAGCCTGAACCGCAATTCGATGCCACCACCGTACAGCCTGAACGTCGTCGAGGTAGAGGGCCACGTCTTTTTCCAACCCGTTGAAATGCTTGCTCCAGATTTGCTCGAATAAGGACTTCTCTACGGGATGTCCGTTTGCCTTGTGCGTGATTTGATAGTCCGGCGGCTGCGTCACCTCAAAGGTCAGCTTCTCCACCAGTTCCCAATTCAGCCCGTTGCTTTCGAGTCGGAATGACAGCCCGCCGCCCGCGAGTAGGTCGCAGAAAATCTTCTCCGTGTGCGCGTGAATCCCGGCGAGCAGATCGGCGCGCATTGTCTCGATGAGGCGGTAGCGGCTCGCCAGCAATTGCCCCTCGGTAAAGCCCCGCTTGCGCAGCGCCGCCAGCGCGCCGCGCAAGATGCGCGCGGCCTGCCACGGACTGGGAATCACATCCCCAAGCAGCCGCACCAGCGAGGGGAAGTCCAACTCCGGCTGTACGCCCGCCTCCGTCACACCGAGCGGCTTACGCGGGTCGGGGCCGAGTTGGTCCACGTCCACCGCCACGCGTGTATGGGCGAGCCCAGTGGCATCGTCGGGGGAAAAATCCGCCGACTTCGTCCACTCCATTGTTTCCCATGGCACGGCGGGGAAAAGGTCGCTCTCGTAGTCGAACAAACGCCAGCCGTCGCCCTCGCGCGCAAGGATGCGAGGGAGAAAGATACGTCGCTGGAACGCCGGACGCCGCGCCACGTCGACCTTGACCATATTGCCGCCGGTCGAGGGTGCGCCCGCCGCACGCACCAGCTCGCCGAGATCGCCCATGCCTTCGTTCGACAAGCCCTCGCGCACCTTCGCCACCGCGTCCGCCACGTTCTGCCGTCGCACGAAGACGTGGCTCTCGTTCAGCCCCGCGCGGCTATCTGGAAAACGCTCCGCGTGCGGCTGACGCAGGATGCGGCCAATCATCTGCGTGAGGGCGGTTCCGGCGGTCGTCTCGTCGAGCACGGCCAGCACATAGGCAAAGGGGCAGTCCCAGCCTTCGCGCAACGCGTCCTTGGTGATGATAAACCGCACCGGACAGTTCTCGTCCATCAGGTCGTGCACCGTCAGTTCATCCTCGGCGCTGCTCTTCTCGGCCACTTCGCCGTCCTTCGCCCGCAACGTCTCGTGGAGATACTTTCGCACATCGTTCGCGTGGATTTTCCCCGCCTCGGTCTGGTCCTTGCCGGTGCGCTCCACGCGCACGAGCAGGATGGGTCGCACGTAGCGCTGTGTTTCATCCTGCTCGCGGTCGGCGAGAGCCTGGAGTTCCTCCAGCTTCCCGTGTGCTGCAGCGAGTGTGTCCTTCCAGTCGCCTTGCCCCGCGTTGTGCAGGTTCAGCGGCAGCTTCACCATCTCCTCCCTCTTCAGCGCCATGCCGCTCACGCTATGGAGCACGTTGCTCTGCTGCTCCTTCGCGCGATTGGGCGTGGCGGAGAGTTCGAGAATGAAACTCGGGTTGAACTTTGCCAGTGTCGTCCGTCGGTTCGGCGTATAGGCGGTATGTCCTTCGTCGAGAACCACGGTCGGGCGCGCAAGGCAGAGTACGTTGCCGAGGCTCTGCTTCACGCTCGGCCCGCCACCCCACGCGCCTTCCGCGAGGTCGAGCGTTTCGAGATTCGGCACCAGTTTCAAAAGTTCGCGCTGGGCCTCGAAATCATCCTCCGCCGGAAAGAAGCCCGGATAGCGTCCGCTATCCTGAAACATCTTCAAGACCTCTGTCTCCTTGCGCGCCGCCGCCGCCATCATCATCACCAGGACGCACAGATAATTCTCGACGTCGGCTTTGGTGAACGCGTCGCCGCGCCGGAGCAGTTTCACTCGCCCGCCGCTCGCGCGCTCCAGCGTCATGCGATAGGCGTGCTCGCGGTTGGCGAGGGTCTTCCACGTCTGGGTATAAATCGCGTCGCTCGGCACAATCCAGAGCACGAGGCCATGTGCACGGCGATAGTAGAGCCGTTGGAGCTGCTCAATGCTGCGCGTGGCAAGATACGTCTTGCCCGCGCCGGTGGGCAGCCTGAGACAGACGCTCGGCACCGGACGACCGATACCATCCGCGCGATGCAGCCACGCCGGGACGAAGGGATTGCCCTGTGCGTCCTTCGCCTTCGGCAGCGCGCCGGAAGTTTCCAGCGCCTTCCATGTCTGGCCGCACCAGTCCACATTCGGCGGCTCCATGCCATTCTGCCGCGCCAGCTCGGCGAACTTCTCCGCCGCATCGCGTTTCGCCACGAGCGTGTCGAGATAACTCGTGAACCGCTCGATGGTCTCCTCCTGGTATTCGAGGCGTTTCATTCGGCTTGCACGCGATGAAGCGCGTAAGGGAGCTGGGCGAAGTCCACCCGCAGTTCGCGCAGGGACTTGTGGGAAATATATTTCGCGGCGGCGAAGACGAGCACCTGTTTGCTATTCGCTTCCTTCTCGCATACAGCTGCGATGGCCTCGGCGTGCGTGCGGGTGAAGGCGGCGGCGGGGCTACGCAACCACGCTTCATCGGGCCGGTAGTGGAGGTAGATGCGCCAGACGGCCGTCTCGCCGATGAGCACGGGGGCATCGCCCGGCACGAGCGCGTCGGCTGCGGTGGCGAGGGTGTGGCCGGTGGCGGTGTGGAACAGGTAGCGCGCCAGCGAGGCGAAGCCGGGCAGCGTGCCGGGTGTCTCGGCCAGCAGGCGGTCGAGGTCCATCGACTCCCCCAGTTCCACATAGGTGAAGCTGCCACCGAGGCCAGGCATTCGCTCCGTCACGGTCTTCTTCCCCACCACGGTCAGCACGCCGTCCTCGATCTTCTTTTCGATCTTGTCGTAGTTCGCACGTTCGAGGTTTTCGATGCCTTTGATTCGGTCGAGCACCTCCTGCGCTTTCTTGAAAGTCGTCCACGTCACCTTCTGCGGCGGGTGCAGCTCGGTCTCGACGGTGCCCTGGTAGTCGTAGCCGAGGATCACGCGCCGCACGCGCTCGGCGGTTACTTCAACGACTTCACGGAAGCCAAGTTTATAGCCCGGCTCCTCCGGGCGGAATTCCTCTTTCATCTGCACGAGGATGAACCGGCGATTGCCTCCGTCCTTCTTGTTCAAATCCAAAACTGCGTGTGCGGTCGTTCCGCTGCCAGCGAAGCAATCAAGGATGAGCGCATTACGATGCGCGCTGACTTCGACAACTCGCCGTATCAGGCTCGAAGGTTTCGGCGTGGGAAACACTTTGTCACCGAAGAGTCGCTGCAACTCGGCGTTTGCATCATCTGTGCTACCCGCAAAGTGAATGTCCCAGAAACTAATCGGCGTCATGCCTTCACTCACCTCGTTCAAGAACTTCTTGATGTTCGGCTGCCGGCTCTTCCCGTTCGCGCCCCACCAAACGCGTTCATCTTTCACATGGCGGTCAAACACGCTTTTCGACGAGCGCCATGCCTTCTTCATCGGCATCAGCGTTTCCCCGGTATTCGGCTGGATGATTGGATAGACCAGTCCCGGCCGTTCCTCGGGTGAGAGCGGATTCGTAAATGGAATCGCCTTCCAAGGTCCACGAGGGTCGTTGTCTGGATTTTCGTAGCGGGCGTCGGCCTCCTCATCACGCTCGGACAAGTTTGGCGCGAAGCCTGGCGACTTCGCGTAAATCACGATGTGTTCCGTCATCGTGGTGAAGCCGTCGGTGTTGTTGCTCCTCGTGTATCGCTTCTGCCATTCAATCGTGGCGACGTAATTTTCCTCCCCGAACACCTCATCCATCACTGCCCGCAGCCGGTGGACTTCGTTGTCGTCAATGGAGACGAAGATCGCACCATCCTCGGCGAGCAGCTCTTTAAGCAACTGGAGGCGTGGCCACATCATGCAGAGCCATTTATCGTGGCGCTGAAGGTCGTCGCGCTCGACGGGGTTGGCCGCCTTTTTGAGCCACTCGCGCATGAGCGGGGCGTTAACGGCGTCGTTGTAGCACCAGCCCTCAGTGCCAGTGTTATAGGGCGGGTCGATGTAGATGCAGTCCACCTTGCCGGCGTAGCGCGGAAGCAGAGCCTTGAGGGCTTCGAGATTGTCGCCGTGGAGAATAAGGTTGTCGTCGAGATCGGGCTGTCGTCCCGGTACGGGTGAGCTTTTCTCCGGCACCACCAGCAACTCGCGATAGGGCACGCCGAGGTGGTGGGTGTAGATGAAGCTTTTGCCTTTAAAATCCAGTGTCGGCATGCGGGTGTTGCTCCTAATCGATGTCAGAGTCTGCGCGACTCTAGCCAGAGTCCTGGAGGGTGTCAACCGGTGTAGATGCGGGGTCCAAATGGCAGGATGGCTATGGCGTGAGCGGCACGGTGCCACGAATCGGATTCGCACTCATACGGGCCACGCCGCGCTACGCTTGGGTTTGCTTCCATGAGGTTCCAGAATTTTTTAGGTTCCATGGGGTTCAGGGTCGAAGGTGGATGTATGCTTCTCACGACTTGAGGCTATTGATTCGCCGTCCGTTTCCACGAACAATCCTTTCGCGCCAGCCCAACGACCTCCCCGAGAATTCATTGGGGCCTATTATCCCATGGGCGAACCGAGGGTTTTTGGTTTTTCTACAGCGGCAATGTTCGACGCAACGGGACCCACAACAGCACAACGCCGTTGTGGGTCCGGTTGGCGGAGGGGTTAGGTTGCTCGTTCACGGAGATAGTCTACGACCGCTGGCCAGTCCGGAAACTGATCCGAGCCAAAGAGAAGGTGTTCGCCTTGAAATCGACTGGCTCCGTTCTTTGTGCGGTCATCGACGAGAAAGTGACCGTTGTTCAGATTCTTGTGATGTGTAAGTATGAGGCGCTTGTATGCGGCTTGACCGAGATGGCGCTTCACCCAGAGCAACTTGTCTGACCATGCGGAGGGGTTCTCCCACGGTGAAGTAGACAGGATGTAGGTGTCGAACTTCTCGGCAAGCTCTTGGAACGACTCTATCGCGTATGGCAGGGGTTCCATAAGCGCGAATATCCCTGGAACTTCGTCGAGCCGCCCATCATACTCACGCACGACTTGGGTCGGTACGCGTGGAATGGCCGATGGAAAGTCCACCAACACATTGTCCATATCGACGTAGAGGATCTTCCGCATCGCGCGAACTCCTGAGCAGCCTAACTTGAGGTATCTATACCAATTTGGTGTATTTTTTCACTTAAGGTTATCAGAATCTAGCCAGAAACATTTGTGATGTCAATGATTTCTGCCATGAACACTGAGAACGTAGCCAGGGGTGTGCCGCCACTCATCTAAAGTTAAGTGAGGGATGCTGTCTACATACGGTGCGGGTGTCTAATTCAAGCATGTCGCATTTTTTGCACTTGGCGGGATACCGATCTATATTGAGGCTATGCGTATCGTGCTGCTGCTACTCATCGTGGCTGAATTGACGTCCTGTTCATTCGTCGATAAGGTCCAACCCACCCCCTTGGGGGCCGCACAGTCAGTCATCGAAGCGGCAGTCTACATTGAGGATCTGAATGAGGATCCAGACCAAGACGAACAACAGGCATCGGTCATCGAACTCGTAGCCGATCTTCTCAGATTTCCGATGAACGTGGTTCGTACATTCCTTCCATCGGTCGGTGCGCTTGTCTGGAGTGCGGGGGATTTCTTGGTCGGCAACGAGGTCAATGTCGGCTTGCGCGACAAACAGCTCACGCCGTTTTTGGGTCCTCAGTGGGCCTCTGCCACCCCGAGAGGGATTACGACCATTGACTGTCACAATCCTCGCAATGAAGGCTGTACTCCAAGCGGAGGCGGTCATTTCGAGCGGGTCAAACGTGAGGCATCCGGCCGGTAGAAAGAACCAGTTTATTTGCTGTATTGGATCATGGTCACCGCATCCGTCTGCACCCAGTAGCACCGTTTCTGGCATTCGACCAGCAGCCACACCGTGCCGCCATCAGATCGACTCATCACCTTGCAGGTACCAGGCCCGCGCATCCCGCCAGCATTGGTCTGCCAGGACAGCCGCGCCAGGGGATCGCGCCGGAGCCTTACGGGCATCCAACGAGGGCATTTCGAAGCCGTGCGTTGCCTGAGCACAGGAGAACAACCATCTTGCTCACTCTTTCTTGTTGCAACTGCTACCGACGACACTTTATAACCCTTCCCCATGAACCTGACGCAGCAACTGGCTCAAGCTTTTCACGACACGCAGTCGTTTAAGTGGAACCCGGATGGTTTCAAGCTGGCCTCCGGCGCGCTGAGCCCCTTCTATGTGGATTGCCGCAGTTTGATGGCGCACCCGCATGCCCGCCACTTGGTCGCCGCATTGGCCTATGAACAGCTCGCCTCGCTGACGATTGATTGTTTGGGTGGGTTGGAAATCGGGGCGATTTCGATTGCGACGTCGATCTCCGATTATGGGTTTCACGCCAGCCCCAAACGGGACTGGCGCACCTTCGTGGTCCGCAAGCAGGCGAAGGATCACGGTCTGGGCAAACTTATCGAGGGCGCATACAAAGCAGGCGATCGGGCGTTGATCGTGGACGACGTCCTCACGAGCGGGGGCTCTATGCTCAAGGCGGTGGCTGCCGCACAGGATGCTGGGCTCACGGTCCGTCATGCGCTGGTGATTGTGGATCGGAAAGAACAGGACGGACGGGCGAAGGTGGAGTCGCACGGCTTGACGCTTCTGAGTTTGCTGACGATCGACGATTTGATGGCGCTGCAGCCTGGCGCCCCTCGATAATCCTTACGGTCCTGCCGAATTTTTACAGCGAAACTGAATCCCCCACCGCCGTTGCGTGACAATCTCTTGTGCCGCTTCGATCGATCCGGCCGCTCGAATTCGGCCTTTGGTTTCGCCTTCTTTTACAATGGCATACGGCCCACCACAGGTCTCCTGAATTAGTTTCATCGCCTCTGGACGAAAGGGGGAGGTGAGCTGCCCGCCGTCAGACTTGATGGGATAGGTGACCACTCCCCCGGCATCGGTCCGTTGAAGGAGCGCCGCGCCATCTGCGCAGCCAACGAGCAAGCCCCCGAGCACGAGCCCTGCGACGCTTGACCAGCCTTTCCTGGTGGCCCTATCATTATTCTGTACGTGCTGCATTGGTTACGCTCACCTATTCTCTAGGAGGACCGCCATGACACGGACTCGTTTCCTGCCCATAATTGGACTCAGCCTCTGCCTGGTGCTGTGCTCCACCTTCGCGTCGGCTATGCATTCGTATCTCATCAGCGTCAGCCAACTACGGGCCGGGCTGCAAAAGGCCTCGACCCCCACGCAGAAGGGGTTCTTCTTGATCGACGTCCGTTCACCTGAAGAACACGCAGGCGGGTTCATTCCCGGCACCGACAAGAATATCGACTTCCGAGAAATCAAAGCACGGCACAAAGAAATCGGCGCCACGGTAGACCAGCATATTGTGGTCTACTGCCAATCTGGACATCGTAGCAACATTGCCGCAGAGACGCTGGCCGACTTGGGTTACAAGTATGTGTACAACGTCACCGGCAGCATGAACGCCTGGACAGCGGCCGGCTATCCGGTGGACACCCCACGGTAAGAACACGCCCCTCGGTCTTCGCACTGAGGGAATTCCCATGGTCGTCTTATCGGCCCACCGGTGGTGGGCTCGGGCGACTGGCAACAGGCTGTCGTGGATAGATGGCGATGACTGCCGGCAAAGGAATGTGCCGGGTGCTGCTTCCATCGAGTTGCGAGATCCAGGCTGGAAGGGCGGCGCGATTTCGCCGACGAGCCAGTAGCTCACTGGACACGATGATATCTGACGACGAGCCCCCATCCATCGCCATGGCCTGATGCAAGGTCGGCACTCCCTCATGCAGGCACATCGCTAACTCCCACAGTGGCACCACGTCGGTGGACTTGATCACCAGAATGTGGCCGTCACGATCTTCTCCCACCACCGTCTGATAGGCCTGTTTGCCGCTCCGTCTGACCCGAGGCTTCCCCTGGGCATCCAATAACATTAGGGATTGTGCGACTTGCCGATAGGCAGGCGGCTGTTCGGGGAAAGACTCGCTGGACAGATCCACGACGCGCGCGTTTCGTAGGCCTGGCGCCACCGGTTCAGCCACAAATAATCCTTGCCAGTTTGGATGCCGCTTGGACCCCACCGATCGGCCGTTCTGAAAGAGGAGTCCCAAATAGGAATAGTTTTCTCGAAATTGTCCGCTGTTGAAAAGGAACACGGCACCTGTGCGCTTTTGCCACTCGTTGATGGTGAGTGGACCCGGCAAACTCTCGGCGCGGTAGTACTGAGTGGCGAAGCGGAACCGGTCGGAGTCGATTCGAATCAGAACCAGCGGGGGAACGTCGTCACACAACCCTCGAGGCTCCCACAGAGCCATGCTGATGCCCTCATCCAGCACATCCCAGGAGAGATCTTCAGCGAAGACGAGGCCAGCAGTCCCACCATCGGTCAGCAGCCAACAGGCTAGTGCGAGAGCACGCAGAGAAACCCCTGGCGCAACCCGCCCTAAGAAGACACTCTGCGGACTCCAGTAGCTCATGGGAGGATGCCAGGCTCCTCACTAATCGACTCCAGACGTAACCCCTCGACTCGCTAGCATCGCAACAATAGCATGGGGATGGACGTGTGTCGAAATATCAGGATCACCGCGTGGAGAGCAGGGACTCGATCTTACAAGCAACCGGTCGGCACATCGGAGATACGCTCACCCGCCGAACGGGAGGACGGTAGGAGGAAGAGAAGCGGCCGGGCCCGCGATGTTGGAAAACATCATAGTGGCCGACACAACCCAATCCATAAAGGGTTGCGGATAGATTCCAATGATCAGACTGCCGGCGAGCCCCACGTAAATCACCGCCTTGATCGGACCAGACACCCTCAAAGGCGTCGGATCAATTGGCTCGACGATGTACATCTTTTTGACCACAATAAGGTAATAGTACATCGAGATCACGATGTTGATGAGCCCCACGATGAGCAAAGTGTAGAGACCTTCTTTGATCGCCGCGGCAAAGATATACAGCTTCCCAATGAATCCGGCCAGCGGCGGAACCCCGGCGAGTGACAAGAGAAAGACCAACATAGCAAAGGCTAGAAAAGGCGACCGCCGTCCGAGGCCCGCGTAGTCATCGATCTGGTCGCTCTGAATCAAATGGCTCACCGCAACAACGACCGCAAAGGCACCAAGATTCGCGAAGAGATAGGTCAAGAGATAGAAGAGAATCGCATCCTCGCCCATCTTAGTTCCCGCCGCCAATCCGATGAGAATATTGCCAATCTGTGCGATACCGGAATAGGCCAGCAGTCGTTTGATGTTCTTCTGGGCAATCGCCACCACATTGCCGTAGGTCATGGACAAGATCGAGACCCCGACCAATAACAGCACCCACTGCGGTTTAAAGGATGCCAGGGACACAAAGAATAGGCGCAGAAGGACAGCGAAGGCTGCCGCTTTCGGCGCAATAGACAGAAACGCGGTCACCGGCGTAGGCGCCCCGTGATAGGTGTCTGGGATCCAAGAGTGGAAGGGGGCCGCGCCGATCTTAAAACCGAGGGCGGCAAAGATCAGCAGATATCCGATCGCAAGCCCTGTGGTTCCACGCGCCTGCGAGAGGTCGGAAAACAGAAGCTTGCCGGTTTCGCCATAGACCAAGCTGATGCCATACGCGAGTAGCCCCGCAACAAACACTCCGAGCACAAAGAACTTGAGCCCGGCCTCGTTGGACGCCGCATCATCACGCAGGTATGTCACCAGAACATAGAATCCGAACGTGGAGAACTCCAGGGTAACGAACAGCGAGAGAAGGTCATTCGCCGAGGCCATAAACATCATGCCCAAGGCGGACATGAGAATCAGGAAGAAATATTCGCCACGGAAGAAGCGGAATCGCTGGATATATTCAATCGAGATGAGAATCACCAACATGGTGGCGCCAACGATGAACTCCTTGAAAAAGAGCGCCATGCGGTCGAGCACAAACATGTGATTGAATAAGGTCCCTGATACCTCCGCTATATCAAACCACACCAAGTTCAGCAGCACGACGACGAGGCCGCCAATACTCCAGTATGCCAGCTGTTCCTTGGGAACTTTTGGGAACGCGAAATCGATCGTGAGCACCACGCAAAGCCAGAACGTGAGAAATAGCTCCGGCAACATGAGCAGGAGATCGGAACCGGAGAGAGCAAGATTAAATGTCACGGCAACACCACTCCACTCACCTCAGACGCGAGTGGAGCCAAGGCCGTGATCCGCGCAATCATCGGATCGACCCCCGACCTGACCACTTCATAAAAATGCCCAGGAAAGAGTCCCAAGCTGATCGTGCACGTCATCATCAAGAGCACAGGCATTCGATCCACCCACTGCACCGCATCATGCGCATGCGCATAATGTTCGTCCATAGGACCGTAGTAGACATCGCGCATCATGCGGAACAAATAGCCCATGGTGAGCACGATCCCCAGGACCGCCACCACCACTTGGAAAGGATATTTCTGCCAACTCCCCACTAGGATCATGACCTCAGCGACAAAATTGATAGTTCCCGGCATCCCAATCGATGCCATGGCCGCCACGACAAAGGCCCCAGCCATAAACGGCATCCGATTTACCAACCCGCCTAGCGACGGAATGTCGCGTGTATGTGTCTGTTCGTAAATCCATCCGGCATGGGTAAAGAGCATCCCCGTGGCCATGGCGTGAGCAAACATATAGATAATCGCGCCGCTTAAGCTGATGTAATCCAAGGCCGCCATTCCGAGGAAAATATAGCCCATATGGCTTGAGCTGGAGTACCCGATCACATACTTGGTATCTTTGGCAAAAAACGCGACGAGCCCGCCATACACGATGCTAAAGACACAGAGCACTGCCGCGATCGGCATGAGTTCCCGCGTGGTATCAGGGAGAATCTCATAACAGATTCGAATGATCGAGAAATGCCCCAACTTCATCAGCACGCCTGCGTGTAGCATGCTGGTAGCCGCCGGCGCTGCCGCGTGACCGACAGGAGACCATGAATGTAACGGCCAAATTGGTGCAATGGCGGCAAAACCGAAAAAGATCAAAATCCAGATGAGGTTCGCAAGCGATCCAGTAAATTTCGCCTGTTCACGCAGTACGACGATGTCGAAGGTGTTTAGCCCTGAGAACTTATAGATGAGCAGAATCCCCATGAGCGCCACAACCGCCCAGGCTGAGAGGAAGAGCACCAGCTTCATGGCCGCATACTCTTTACTGTTCCGACCGAAGTTAAAGATAAAGCCGACGGAATCCCGCAGCTTCGACCCTTCGGAATCGGACATCTCCAAATAGCCCTTTGTGTGACTCCCCCACATCCCCAACAGCAAATACATCGGGATGACGGACATTTCATAAAAGAAATAGAGGAAAAACAGATCCAACGACATGAACACGCCAATGGTGGCCGCCGCCAGAATCAGGAGCCAAATGTAGAACTCCTTGAGGCGGTCCTTAATGTGCCATGAGACAAACACCCCCGCAAAGAGAAGGATACAGGCAGCCAAGACCAAAGGAGTACCAATACCATCGACGCCAAGGTAAAAGGCGATGCCAAGCTGTTTAGACCATTCAAACCGCTGGATGAACTGAAAGCCGCCCTTGACGGTGTCATAGCTGAAAAAGACATAGAACGCGGCCAGGAGCGGGATGAACGACGACAGAGCCGCGATGAGCTGAACTTTCACCCGCTCGCGATTTGGCACAAAAATTAACGCGATCGCGCCCAAGAAGGGCCCAAACAAAATGATTAGCAATGACAGGTCGCCCATGGTGCCTTAGTCCCCCACCGGCCGTGCCGTCGCGTGCGCCATGGCCATCGAACCCTGATCCAGGCGGGTGACAATGGCCTGGATCGATCCATTCATCATCCGCAAGAACGGAGAGGGATAGAGCCCGATCCACAAAATCATCACCGACAGAGACACGGCGATAATAAGTTCTCTGCCCCGAAGATCCCCGAGATTCGACCCGATTTTTGCCGTTAACGGCCCAAACATGGCTCGCTCGTAATACCACAGGAAATAGGCCGCGCCAAAAATGACGCCAGTCACGGCAATCGCCCCGAATATCCAATTGGCCTGGAATGCGCCCATAAGGACCAAAAACTCTCCCACAAACCCATTGGTTCCAGGCAAGCCAATGGAGGCTAACCCGATGAGCAAGAAAAACGACGCGAGGAGCGGCAGAGTTTTAGCAAGTCCTCCCATCGAAGACATATGGGTACTGTGCCGGCGAAGCTGCAAAAATCCTGCGAGGAACAACAATCCCGTCGTACTGAATCCTAGATTGATCATGGTTAGGAGACTACCTTGCAGCCCTTGGTAGTTCAGGGCGAAGATGCCAATGACGACGAAGCCCAAGTGGCTGACGCTGCTGAAAGCCATCAGTCGCCGGAAATCCGGCTGAATCAAGGCGACGATGGCACCATATAAGATTGCCACCAACGCAAGCCCCCCAACGATAGTGACCACGGTGGCATGCGTCGACGCTTCAGGCAAAAGCGGAAGACTAAACCGCAGGAACCCGTAGGTCCCCAGCTTGATCCCCGTCAAAATCACAGACATGCCGATAGGTCCCTCCATAACGGCATCTGGCAACCACGTATGGAAAGGAAAGATTGGCGATTTAAAGGCCAATCCGATGAAAATGAGCCAGAAAATGAGGAGTTGCTGATCCAGTGGAATCGGCACCGTCATGAGTTGGAGCACATCGAAACTATAGGCGGGCTCGACATGGTGACGAATCGCCCACTCGTGATAGTTGAGGTTGAGCAGGACAAATCCCAGCAGCATCAACACGCTGCCCAACAACATATACAGGATATACTTTATTGCCGCTGCCTGGCGCTCGACCCCTACCCCCCACAATTTAATAAGAAAATAACTGGGGATGAGCATCAGTTCCCAGAACACGAAGAAGAGGATCAAGTCCAACGAGACAAAGATCCCTATGATCGTCATCTCCAGGCCCAGCAATGCCATGAAGTACTCTTTGACTTGGCTACGAACCGTATCCCAAGAATACAGCACCACCATAACCATGAGGAACGCGGTCAGCCCAACAAAGAGAATACTAATCCCGTCGACCGCGAGGTGATAGTTGATCCCGAGGGGTGGGATCCAGCGCAAATGCTCCGAGAATTGCATCGCAGCGGACTCCGACACGAAGCCTTCCATCACCACGATCGCAAGCAAGAGCTCCACCACGCTGAAGCCCAACGCGGCCTTCTTGATCAGGTCTTCATCCTGAAGACCCCACAAGACCAACGCCCCCGCAAGCGGGAGAAAGATCATCAACGATAGAATGGGGAACCCTGAAGACAGTTCTTCTAGCATCGACCTACTTCACCACTCCGCACATAACAGAATATTGAACACGCCCTCGTCTACGACGCGCCCCAGAATACCCACACAAGGTGGACCAAAATAAACAGCCCTGCGATAATCATCGCGACATAATGCTGGACTTGGCCTGACTGCAACTGCCGCCAGGATCGCGCCGCCAGATGGCTCGCATAGCCAATAACATTCAAACCGGCATAGACCACATGCTTTTCAATCCATGTTGCCAGCCACGCGCTTTTGAAAGTCCCTTCCCCCACACCACGGACAAGTCCGTCGATCACGGTCTTGTCGAACCAGTCCCACGCCCTGCCAAGTTTCTTCGTGGGCTCGACAATGACGAGATCGTAGGCTTCATCGACGTAATACTTGTTCAGCAAGGTCGCATAGACTCCAGGCACCCGACTGGCCACGTCATCAGCGACCTGAAGCTTGAGGCTATACATATAATGAGCCAGACCCCACCCACCTAACGCAATTACCGTCGCCACACCCATAAGGATGACTAGAATTCCTATCCCTCCGCCTTCATGACCTACCGCTCCATTGATATGCGTCACTGGCTCTAGGAAATGGTGGAGCCAACCCGCATCGGGCGGCACACCAAGAAATCCACCTAGCACAGACAGGACACCCAACACGACCAAGGGCCCAACCATAATCATCGGCGACTCGTGAACATGCTCTTCTGTGTGATGATCCATGCGTGACTCGCCGTAGAATGTCAGGTAGGTCAATCTGAACATATAGAAGGCGGTCATAAAGGCGCCAACGGCGGCCAAGCCATACAACACGTAGTGCCCATGCGTGAAGGCATGGGCCATGATTTCATCTTTGCTCCAGAACCCGGCGAGGGGGAAAATCCCCGCGATCGCCAAGGTGCCAATCAGAAACACCGCATGGGTCCAGGGAATCTTGCTCTTCAACCCACCCATCTTCCGGATATCTTGCTCGCCGCCAAGCGCGTGAATCACAGAGCCCGCGGACATAAAGAGCAAAGCCTTGAAGAACGCGTGGGTCATGAGATGAAACACGGCAGCCGTATACGCCCCGATTCCACACGCCAAGAACATATAGCCCAACTGACTGACTGTCGAATAGGCGAGTACTCGCTTAATATCGGTCTGGACCAATCCGATCGTTGCGGCGAACAGCGCAGTCAATCCACCCACCCAAGCGACTGTCGTCAAAACGCCAGGAGCCATGTCGAAAATGACGTGATTTCGCACGATCATATAGACACCAGCGGTCACCATGGTCGCCGCATGGATCAGCGCACTGACCGGTGTCGGACCTTCCATGGCATCCGGCAACCACGTATACAAGGGGAGCTGTGCCGATTTTCCCACCGCGCCGATCAGAAGGCAGAGGGAGATGGCCATCGCCATATCCGGCGTCAACTGACTCGCCTGCGCCATCACCTTGGTATAGTCCAATGTCTTAAAGTTGATGAACACAAGGAAGATCGCCAGCAGGAACCCAGCATCGCCGATCCGATTGACCACAAACGCCTTGGTCGCCGCTTTTGCCGCGGACACCTTATCGAAGTAATAGCCAATGAGCAGGTATGAACACAGCCCCACGCCTTCCCATCCGATGAAGAGCACCGCGTAGTTATTGCCCATCACCAGTAGCAGCATGGAGACCATGAATAAATTCAAGTAGGTGAAGAAGCGAGTGAATCCTTCTTCCCCATGCATATAGCCCACAGAGTAGAGATGGATCAGAAGCCCCACACCCGTCACCACCAACAACATGATGCAGGTGAGTTGGTCGACAAGGAAAGCCATGTTGATCGTAAGGTCACCGCCGAAGATCCAGCGATAGGCCACCACTTCTCGCGAAGCCCCGCTACTCAGCGTATCGACAAAAACCGCAATCGCACAAAGAAAGGACAGGCCCACGGATCCGCAGGCCAACCGTGCGGCAATATCGTGTGAGTACCGATGACCGACAAGGCCATTGAGGATGACCGCGATCAACGGAAAGACTGGGATCAGAAAAATGACAATATCCGACACGTTACCACTTCAATAGGTTCATCTCGTCCACATTGGTCGAGATTTTGCCACGAAACACGACGACGATAATGGCCAGCCCCACGGCCGCCTCACCGGCGGCTATCGCGATCACGAAAAGGGCAACAATTTGCCCCGCCATTGACTCCAAGTAGTGCGAAAAAGCAACCAAGTTAATGTTCGCGGCGTTCAGCATGATTTCCACCGACATCAATACGATGATGAAATTGCGTCGGATCAACACCCCGATCAATCCCGTGGCAAACAAGATCGCACTGACGGCTACATATGCGGATAGCGGAATCATGGCTCGATCGAGACTCCTTTAGCGGCGCAGATCGTTTCGGGTTGAATCGGCCGTTGGCGGAGTTTTGGCCAACACGATCGCCCCGATAATGGCACCAAGCAAAAACACACCGACGATTTCAAAGGGCAAGAGATAGTCGCTGAACATTTTCAAACCGACGGCGTGGGTGCCCCCTACCTGAATCACGACATCCGTAGGCGCATCGCCCTTGGCCCCGGCGAATGGCGACCGCATCAGCAACAATAACAACTCCCCGAAGATCGCCGTCCCGGCAAATAGATAGATCGCATGCCGCGTGTGAAAATATCGCTCTTCTGTTTTGAGGTTGAGCAGCATCAGGACGAACAAGTAGAGGACGAGGATCGCCCCCGCATAGACAATAATCTGCACGGCAAAGAGGAACTCGGCGTTGAGCAAGACGAACAGGCCTGCTACGTGCAAGAGAAGGGTGAGGAGCGCCAGCCCGCAGTGCACCGGATTGCGTAAAGCAATCGTCAGTACCCCGGCCGCCACACTCACAAGGGAAAAGTACGCAAAAAACAGTAGGAGCATGTGCCCGATAAGCTCAGGTCAAATGTTTAGGGGGCGGCTGTGTGGACTTGAGTACCGACTGTGGGAAATAGTACCGGTACTCCTTGCTCCACTCATCGTCCTTCTCTTGATTATGTGCCTGCAAATACTTCTTGGCGTCCGTGAGATGGCGTTCACCAATCTCGTACAGCCGCTTTTTATCGAACAGGAGAGCCCGCTTATCGTGGGTAGAGAATTCGTACAATTTGGTCATGGCCAAGGCATTGACGGGGCACGCTTCGACACAATACCCGCAGAAGACGCACTTGGTAATGTCGATGTAAAACTCGCTCGCGTACCGTTGGAGGGGGCGATTTTTGTCCTCTGCACTAATGACCTTAATGCAATGGGACGGACACGCCGCCTCGCACAGATCGCAGCCAACACACCGCTCCTCACCGCCGTCATACCGGAGTAAACCTAACGCCCCCCGATGGGCGTCGGGAATCACCCGCTGCTCCCGAGGATACTGGAAGGTGATTGGGCGATGAAACATGTGCTTGAAGGTTACCTTCATGGCTTCCCAAATTTCATAAAACAGGGCAGCCTGCAAAATTTTCTTTGTTAATACTCCGACGCTCATCCCTCGGCTCCTAATCGAATACTGGCTGGGCCATGAGGCCGCTTCGTCCCGTCTACGCCCTTTCGACCCTCACCCACGCTGTCTTGAAATACGGCACTCCGGTTTGGGGGTCCACTTCCAAAGGAACCAAATCCTTCATCGGGGGATCATTGGAATGTTCCGGGAAGAAACAGGTCCCCGGCATCATTGCCAAATCACTGCGTACGCCGACCTCCACCGAACCGAGGGGCGAGGTTACGCGAACTCGACTCTGCGGATCAAGCCCTAACCGCTCCATGTCCTGAGCACTAAGAGAAAGGCGGCCCTGAACGGGATCTAAGGCAATCAACCCTGATGCCCGCGTCGACATCTTTCCGGAATGATACAGGGTCTGCCCAACCGTCAAGGCCATAGAGTGCTCTTGTCCGACAACGGAAGTGGCTTGTCCCTCTTGATATCGAGCTCCGACACTGCCGACATACCCAGTGCTCAGATAGGCATCCGCATTCACGACGGGCTTTTTCGGCTGGCCAAGATTGTAATATCCAGGCAGCAGCTTCATGATTTCCGTTTGCACGTCCTGAGCCGACTCGTACTCCATTGGATAACCCAAACCGGTCCCGACCGCCGACAGAATGTACCAATCCGGCACACTTTCTCCGACCGGGTCCATCGCCTGCCTGACCCGTTGCACTCTGCCTTCCAAATTGGTGAATGTTCCGTCTTTTTCCGCAAATGTCGCGGCGGGAAACACAATATGGGCCAATTCCCCCGACTCCGTCAGGAACGGGTCCTGGCAGATCAACAGGTCCAACTTTTCGAGCGCCTCCCTTATGTTAAGCGAGGCTGGTAAGGTTCCCAGCGGATTCTCACCGACCAGGTAGAGCGCCTTAATCTGGCCCGAACGGCACCGATTCAGAATATCGATCAACCGAGCACTCTTGCCAACTGCAGGCAATTCCACATTCCACGCCTTGCCAAACTTACTCCTCGCAGCGGTATCCTCAAAGCGAGCCTGGCCAGGAAGAAATTCTGACGCCACGCCCATATCAACAGCCCCTTGTTCGTTGGGCTCTTCAATGATCGTGCTCACCCCGCACCCGGGCTTCCCAAGCTTTCCCGTAATCCATGCGAGATCCATGCAGGTCAGCACATGCTCGTACCCTTGGCGCCGGCGCACCACGCCTTCTCCGCAAATGATCACGGCACGTGGGGATTCTGAAAAAATCATCGCAATTTCTCGGATTGTAGATTCCGGAATCCCCGTTCGTCGAGCAACTTCCGCCAGAGACAGCATCGAGACCGCCATTTTCAAGGCTGCGAAAGCCTGAGGATGTTTGCCGGTCGCCTCACTGTCAATGAGATCTTGCTCAATCACCGCCTTGACTAGGCCCCGCACAAAGAGCCCTTCCGTTCCCGGCCGAACCACGGCTGGGTAGGAGGCCAGTCGTGCAATATTGGTCTGCGCTGAATCCACCACAATGACCTGAGACTTGTAGACCCGAATCGATTCCTTCACACGGACGGCCGTGAGTGGATTGGTTTCCGTAATATTGCTGCCCACGAGGAGAATCACCTTGGCTTTGGTGATGTCTTCCCAATCGTTCGCCATACGACCAATGCCCAAGGCATGCTGGGAGGCATGCACAAAATTCAAATGCCCATAACGAGCGCTGCTATCGAACTGGTTCGACCCAACGGCCGCCCGCATAAATTTTTGAAAAAGATAGAGCTCTTCGTTCGTGCACCGAGCCGTGATCAGGCCCGCAATTGCATTGGGACCGTACTGCGCTTTAATGGCCGATAAACGGTCAACCGCTCCTTGCACGGCATCAATCCATGGCGTCTCGACCAACTTATCGTCGACGCGGGTCAACGGCTGGGTTAAGCGAGCCTCACTATCGATGTATTGAAAACCGAACCGCCCACGGACACAGAGTCCACCGTGCCCCTTCGCCGTTTCCGTTCGATCGCCCCATTTATTTTTCCACGATAAGGGCGACGTCACCCGAATCACTTCTCGGTCCTTCGTTTCGATATACATCTGACAGCCATCGCCACAGTAATTGCAGGTCGTGGTGGTCTTCTTCATCTGCCAGGGCTTGTACAGATACTTCGAGTATTTATTCGTGATCGCACCGACTGGGCAGACGGCCAAACAATCTCCGCAAAATTCGCAGGCGAGGGGCTGATCACCCTTCGCCACAACTTGATTGAACCCGCCCTTCTTCATGAACTGTAGGGCGTCGATCATCAACACATCTTTACAGATGTTGATACATTCGCCACACGCGATGCAGCGGTTCATATTGAAGTCTAGGACCGGACTTCTCGTGTCCTCTGGGATCAGTTTCTGTTTGGCATTAGCCAGATTCGTCACGCCATGCTGGAAGGCCATATCTTGCAGTTCACAGTGGCCGTCGGCGTCACAGACCGGGCAGTCGAGTGGGTGAACAGACAGGTGCTTTTCCACCGCTTTCTTTCGAGCTTGGAACAAATCGTCGCCTTCGGTGCGGATGATCATGCCAGCCGCGGCCTTTGCCGTACACGACCGCACCGGCGCTTTCTTACCTTCCTGCATGACCAAACACATGCCACAAGAACCGAAGGGATCGAAGGTGTAGTGGTAACACATGGCAGGGATGATCTTGCCAGTGCCGGAAATCACGTCGTAGAGAGACACCCCATCCTTAGCCGTCACTGTCTGCCCATCGATGGACAGTTCAATGATCGCGGCTTCTCGATCTGGACTGGTGCCTGGTTTCAACGCCATGTTTCTGAACCTCTATCTACGGTCGTGGGCCGACAAGCGACACGACTGCCTATCCATTCGCCTTCAAGCATTCACCAAAATCGTTTCGTTACCACTGCCTACATTTATCGATCGCACTCGCCCATCACGATGTCATAGGTTCCGAAAATCGTGACCGCATCGGCGATCATATATCCACGAGCCATGAAGTCGAAGGCTCCCATATGGATGAACGACGGGGCTCGAATCTTCAGCCGATACGGCTTTCCACCCCCGGTGCTGACAATATAGAACCCAAGCTCGCCTTTATGGGCCTCCGTTCCGCAATAGATCTCTCCCGGAGGGGCATCGAATCCCTGCGAGAACAGCTTAAACTGTTGGATCATCGACTCCAGATTGGTGAAAACTCGCTGCTTCGGCGGGAAGGTGACACTGGGCACATCCGCCATGATCGGCCCTTCTTGCATCTGGGCCAAACATTGTTTGATGATTTTCACACTCTCACGCATTTCTTCGACGCGAATCCAGTATCGATCGTACGTATCGCCACTTTTTCCTACCGGCACGCTGAACTCGCACTTGGGATAGGCGGAGTAGGGCTCATACTTCCGCAAGTCGTAGTCCACGCCGGACCCTCGTAGCGTCGGCCCACTCAGGCCAAAACTCACCGCATCCTCGGCGGAAATCACCGCCACACCCTTCGTCCGAGCCAACCAAATGCGATTGGTTTCCAAAAACACGACGTACTCGTCGATCTTCGGCGGGAAGTAGTCGAGAAACTGCTGCAGCTTGTCCAGCAATGAGGGGGTAAGATCACGTTCGACACCCCCAATGCGATACCAACTGGTCGTAAGTCGAGCGCCACAGAGTTCATCGAACCAATCTAACAAAATTTCCCGGTCTCGGAAGGTGTAAAAGAATACGGTCATGGCGCCGATATCAAGGGCCTGCGTCCCAAGCCAAAACTGATGCCCAATGATCCGCTGCACCTCAGCCACGAGGGTCCGAAGATATTCGCCCCGCTCCGGCACGGTGATGTTCATGAGTTTTTCGACGGCCCGACAGTAGGCGAAGTTGTTGTACATGGCACAGACATAGTCGAGCCGGTCCGTATGCGGGATAAACTGATGATACGTCCCGTACTCGGCCAGCTTTTCCACGCCCCGATGGAGAAAGCCCAGTACCGGGATCGACCGCACGATGCGCTCACCCTCGAGCTCCAAGATCACCTTCAACACTCCGTGCGTACTCGGATGCTGGGGCCCCATGTTCAGGAGCAGCTCCTCCGTCCGCATAAGCGGCAGATCGGTGGTCTCAGGATTAGCTGGATCGACTTTGTAGACGGTTGTCCGTTGATCTTCAAACGGCTTCATGGCTTACATCATACCTATGGCCCAGTTGGCCTTACCGAACGGTTTCATCAAGAAACTCAAACGTGTCGCGCCAGCCCTTCCCTTGCAAGGGAAAATCCTTCCGCAAGGGGTAGCCTTCCGTATAATCGTCCGGCATGAGGATGCGACGCAGGTCGGGATGGTTCCGGAATCGAATGCCCATCATGTCGTAGACTTCCCGCTCCATATAATTCGCTCCCCGCCACAGTGAGCAGAGGGATTCGACTTCGCAATCCGACTCCGGTGTCCGCGTCTTCAATCGAATACGGTGCCGCTTGCGAATGGAATAGAACTCCCACACCACCTCGAACCGTTCGTCATCCTCTGGCCAATCCACTGAACTGACATGGACGATATAGTCAAAATCCATCGCTGGATCGTTGTGAAGATAGGTCGCGACCCGTAGTAGATACTCCCGCTTGACCGTCACGGCCAGATCGCCACGCCATTCCACGACTTGGAATGGCACATCTGGGAACTTGGCCTGAATCTGTTCCGCCAGGGGATGCATAACCATCACACCTTCATGCGAACTTGTTCGGGCTGTTTTGTAAAGACCCGCTTCTGCATAATACGTTCTTGAAGCCTCAAAATGCCGTCGAACAGCGCCTCCGGAGTTGGCGGACACCCAGGAACGTACATGTCGACTGGCACGAACCGATCAACGCCCTGTACCACACTGTAGCTATCGTAGATGTTCCCTGAGGTCGCGCAGGATCCCATCGCAATCACATACTTTGGCTCAGGCATCTGATCGTAAATCTTCCGAATCACCGGCGCCATGCGCCGACACACGGTCCCGGCCACGATCATCAAATCCGACTGACGGGGAGACGCACGGAACACGCCGGCGCCATAACGATCCATGTCATAGCGGGACGACACCGCGGCAATCATTTCAATCGCGCAACAGGCCAAACCAAAGGTCATCGGCCACAACGAGCCTTTCCTGGCCCAATTGACGGCCTTCTCCAGCGTCGTCGTAATAACATCGATGTCTCCATCCTTGTCATGGCGCCCGAGCTGTATCAGTCCCATTTTCTCACTCCAACGTTCGACATTACTTGCAAGGGTACGTGTTCGGTGGCAACGGCGCCTCCCGATCCAACACTCATCACGTGGGGCTCAGTCCCACTCCAAGGCGCCCTTTTTCCAGGCATACGCATAGGCCACCAGGAACAACGCAATGAAAATCAACATTTCGACTAGGCCAATAAACCCAATTTTCGTAAACACCACGGCCCAGGGATACAGAAAAATAATTTCAATATCGAAAATCACAAACAGCATCGCGAAGATATAGTACCGAACCGGGAACGGCATCCGAGCATCTGAAAACGGCTCACTTCCGCACTCATAGGCACTGAGTTTTTCCGATTCAGGGTATTTCGGCTGAACCACATAGCTGATGACGAGGGTGACGACACCGAAGAGGAGCGCCGCAAAAATAAACAACAGGACAGGGAAATAGTGTCCAAGGTATTCGAAGAAAAGTTCTGTCTCAGGCATGGAAGCCTCCCGATCCCTGTGACGAGGGGAGCGACACGCTACGAAGGTGGAATCCTAGTCCTGGGCTCCCCGGCAAATCAAGGGGACAAAGGACCTACGGCTTCACACCGAAAGCCCTAATCAAATACTAGTGAAGGGTGAGGGTGAGGAGTTTCGTCAGGGAACCCAGCCTAGGGCCTTCTCAAATAACCTGCGTTCACACACATATTCCTCAACACCCATAGTGGATCACCAAGTTGCAATCCATAACGAAGGGATTGAGAAGGCGGGGAGAAAGTTCCTCATTAGAAAATGGTAAAAAATACTGCGGCCCATGGAGAGTTACTCCCCATGGGCCGCTGATTAATGAACCAAAGGATGTCGAGACTCTACTTCCGTCGGCGTAATCTCCACGCTGCCAACCCTGCCAGGCCGGAACCCAACAGCATTGCACTAGCAGGCTCAGGAACCGAATTAATAGGAGGACGCACCACATCAGGCACTTCCACCCCATTACCCAATGGATAATTAACAATATCTGTTTGACCACCAAATTGCCAGGTATGAAACCACCCCGTACTTTGCGTCATAAATCGCGGCGCTGAAGTAAAGCCGAAAATGCCCGTTTCCCCTGGCATCACTCCGTTTCCGGCAGAGTTTCGGATATCCCATTCGACGGGCTGCCCTGAGCAACAATCAAATTCCCAGCCAGCATTTGGAGCAAATAAGTCTGCAAGATCAGGAACTCCTGTAGGCAGAGCGGTTTCAAAACCAGAAAATCCGTTGCTTACACCAGGATTAGGATTATAAGAGTTATTGGTCACTGTGTACCGCCACAAATACTTATTAAAATCACCGAGAAAATTGTCATGGACCTCCACGTCAATGACAACCGCTGCAGGATCAACACCAAAAGCATATGAATGTGAATTACTAAAAATAATACCAGCAGCAAATACAGATGCTCCACTTGTCCCTACAATACTCAATCCTAGTACAATAATTCCTATTGCATGACGACGTAGCGACTTCATACCCACACCTCCTTTTTCTCTTTTGACCATCATCTTTAATCACACTGGCGACGCTTATCCTCTCAATCTCAATCCAACCTATACCTCCTTTTTTTACCCGATTGGCAAATCAAACAATAACATTCAGCACAGCGTGCTGGAATTATCTAAGCAATCCGAATGCCAAACTGTAAGCAGTTGAAATATTGGATTGGATTGGATTGGCAGGAACCGTGCCCAACTGTCAAATTTCTCGACAGGGTCAAAAAGCTACACTTCATTTTACTCTTATTTTTCAATCAGTTGCTGGACTCACGACTTTTTGCAAGCTTGAAAGTGTGCATGGTTGGGGTGACAGTTCATACTCTTTATTTTTCAATGAGATACGTTAGTGAACTACTGAAAGACCAATCCTGACTGTCGTCATTTCTTGACAGTGGCAAGAAAGCGCTTGCTCATTCGCTCACTCTAAATGGACGATTTTATTACTGAGCAGTACAAATATCGAGGTCTTCAGTCGGCTGATGAAGCGCGGCGGTTCATCTGATCGGCGGGTGTTCGAAGCGTGGTTGATTGATTCCCATCGGCGACATCCCATTCGGTGTCATAGGGCGGGCCGCCTTTGACCGTGTTACGGCGATGGATTTGTGTCCGGATATGCGGCGTCTTGGGCGTGCTCGAAGAACCAGACGAGGAGGGAGGCGGCAACTGTGGCTTTTTAGCTGACATAAATAACGTATTGTTCTTGTTACTGATTCTTGTCTAATCTCGCACTACGATCCATATACACGTACTTGAAGGTTTCCACTGGTTTCTTGACTCCCCGGCACGGTTTGCTACCGTGAGTCTTACGCAAGCCTACGCTGAAGAAACGCCCCAAAGCAACCGATAGGAGAGGATATGACATCCCGAACCCTTCTCGTGTTGACCATCGCCCTCACTGCCGGAGTCTTGGGGCTCACAGGACCAGCCCTTGCGCTTGACCCACGATTGCAGCAAGTGGCGTACGGAGAAAACTCTGAGCGATTTTTTGCCGGATATATCGCCCAGACGCTCCCGATCGAGGGCCGTATTTCCGGCACGCCAGACCTGAAAAACTTCCTGGGGCGCAATGAAACGGTCTATGCACGATTGGAACATCCCGAGGAGGTGAAGGTTGGCGATCTCTTTACCACCTACCGACGCCCTCGAAAAATCTTCCATCCTCAGACCAATACCTACCTTGGTGATTTGATCGAGATCGTCGCCATTGTCACGGTCGAGAAAGTCGACGAGCGGTTTGCCACGACAACAGTCGTTCGCGCCTTCAGCCCCCTGTTGCCAGGCGACCCGATCATGCGATTCATGTCGCCCCAGGAAATTCTTCCCCCTGCGCCTATCGAGGGACGCAGCTTTCCTCAGGCCCCTGGGATGATCGTCGAAATCCAAGATCCGCGCACCCTGATTGCCCAGCGCAACGTGGTCTATCTGGATTGGGGACGCGAACAGGGCTTACAGGTGGGAGATCGTTTGGAGGTATTCCGAAACTCCCCCGGCTTCCCGGAGCGGATCATCGGCGAACTCAAAGCGCTGGTGGTAGACGAACGCACCGCGACTGCTATCATCACGCGCTCGTTGGACCCCCTACTCAAGGCCGATCGTTTCCGCATCAAGACGACGCCAACCCCGCTTGAAGCGGCCCGCATGGCCCAAGAACTACTGGCCCATGACGCCATTGATCAGATGACCCAGACCAAGAACACGTTGACCAGATCGATGCAACATCACATCTCGCGGGGCACGGTCACCGTCGAGCAGCAAGGCAACGAAGTGACCATCCGCCTCGCCGAGTTGGTCGAGAAATTGGAATTTTCCTCAGGTGTGGCCCACGTCACGCCAGAGGGAGAACAGATTCTCAAAGAACTCAGTGAGGTGTTGCAGACGGTTGCTGACAAACGCATCCGCATCCAAGGGCATACGGATAACGTGACGATCGGCCCCACGCTCAAGCGCAAATATCCGACGAATATGGAACTCTCGAAAGCACGAGCAAAGGGCATCTTCCAGTACTTTGCGGAGGAAGGCAGACTCAATCGTCAACGGATGACCTATATTGGCTTCGCCGATGCCAAGCCGGTCGCGAGTAATAGGTCCGAAGACGGCCGTCGAAAAAATCGCCGAATCGAAATCGTCTTGTACCCAGACGCCCCTTCCTCCAGATCAGCGGAAGACTCCACCCCCACTACGGCCCTCCCCCCCACAAGCGGAGGGACCTTCTCTTCCGTGCCACAGGCCTCCGAAGCCACCATGGACACGCCTGGGAATCTGGAACCGAATCCAGTGCCGGATCATAGCGGAGAACCTCGGACCCCCTAGCAGAATGCTCAAACAGAGCTTCTAGATTGGTCCTCGCGTCACTCATGAAACGGTAGGGATCGTCCCTCGCATCCCCGCTGGAACAATGACACCCTGCGATGCTCGCGCTTCACCGACGAGTGGAATGCCCTTCATGGGGCATCCTGTGTGAGCCTTCCCCCTCAGCCTTACAGCCTATGGAGCTCCTGATGGACCACCATGATTGCTCCATAGCCTGATCACCTCGATCCGTCGAAAGACCGCTGGTTCCACCTTTCCTCACCTTGCTAGAATGCCGCATGATGTCCAATGCGGCACCACCACTCACAACACACACCACGACCGAGGCCCCCGCTTTTGCCGATGTGGTCCTTCCTCGGCATTTCTTCCGTCCCTTTACCTACAAGATCCCACACACACTCGTGATGGCCGTGCATGTGGGCAGCCGCGTACACGTCCCGTTCGGCCGCAGTCGTCTTGAGGGTCTGGTCGTGGCCGTAACCTCCACCCCTCGCGACCTCCCACCAAAGACCACGATGGAGTCGCTCCGCGAGATCGCGGAGGTCATTCAAGGGGACGAAGGAGAGACGATTCCCCAAGATCTGTTGATGCTCTCAGAAGCCGTAGCCGAACGCTATATCGCGCCATGGGGCCAATGCCTGTGGCTCATCACCCCTCCCGCAGCACCACAGATCCTCGTCAGCCGGTACCAGCTTGCCGAACCTCCGATGGCTGATGCAGCCACCCAGGACCACCGATCCACTACGGCTCACCAGATACTGGAACGACTCAGCACCCGGCGACGACCCGTCACCCTAGCCACACTTAAAAAAGGGCTGACCGGCCCCGTCGAATCGACGGTAAAAGAACTTGTGCGTAGTGGAACAGTCCAACGGGTAGACATCGCCCCGAAGGCTCGGAAACAGACCCACCCACCTTCCAGCAAGTCCCCGTCAACGGACGAAGGATCGCTCTTCTCGGGAACATCCGCCACCATCGACAACAACGTCGTACCGCAACCCCCTCCATCTTGGTGGCTAACCTACGTCCAGGCGCTCCGCGAGCGGAGATTTGAGTGGTTTCTTCTCGAAGGGCACGCGACAGCTCGAACGGCCACACTGTGTGAAGCCATTCAGGCCACCAGAGCCACCCAACGGCACACACTGATTATCCTGCCAGACATGGCGGACGCAGACGCACTCGCACACCACTTACGCCAGTCAGGCGCCGGCACGATTGCCCTCTGGCACAGTGGCCTTCCCCTGCTGGAGCGCAAGGCCGTCTGGAGACAAGTCCGGCGGGGTGAGGTCGACATCGTGGTCGGCACCCGCTCGGCCGTCTTCCTTCCACTGTCCAACCTGGGGCTGATATACCTCGATCAGGAAGAAAGCCCCTCGTTGAAGGAAGAGAAGGAGCCCCGGTACCATGCCCTTGAAGTGGCCCGACTGCGGGCCCACGCGGCGCAGGCCATCCTCATGCTCAGCTCAAGCCACCCATCGGTGGAAACCGCCTTCCGCTGGCGAACCCATCAACAGAGCTTGCCGTCCTGCCTCCCCGCGGGACTTTCTACCCAAGCCTCGTCGTCGCCGTCCCTTTCCGACCGGCCGCACATCGATGTCATCGACATCCGCGGCCTGTCCTTCGGCTCCTGGCTCTCCCCTTCACTGCTCTCCCACCTCGAAGACACCCTCCGGGTTGGGCATCGCGCGGCACTCATTCTCAACAAGAAAGGCTTTGCCTGCACAATCCTCTGCCGTGACTGCGGGGCGACGCCCGAATGCCGTCGCTGTTCGGTACGCCTGACGCTGCACAAACAGACCGCAAAACTCCGCTGTTCCTATTGTGGCACCGTTCAGGCACCCCCTGAGGTCTGCCCCGCCTGTGCGGGCACCCGCCTTGAAGCCATCGGCACGGGAACGGAACGGCTGGAAGAAGACTTGCGACGACGATTCCCCACCGCTCGACTCCTTCGGATGGATTCCGACACGGCCCAAACCCCTCACCAAGTCGACACCCTGCGACAGGCCTGGCGAACAGGACAGTTCGATCTGGCCGTCGGCACCCACATGCTCCTGCACACCCCGATCCACGAACCCATCCATCTGGTCGCGCTCCCGCAGGCCGATCTCGGTCTCCACCGTCCCGACTACCGCGCAGCCGAATGGACCTACCATGCCCTGATGAACGCCGCGGCCGTCGCGCGTCCCGCCACCGAAGGCGGCCGCGTGGTCCTGCAAACTCATCTCCCGACACATCCCGTCATCGTCGCCGTCAGCCAATTCAATCCCACATTTTTCTATGAACAGGAATGGGCCTTCCGCGAAGCGCTCGGCTATCCTCCCTTCGCCCAGCTCATCAATCTCTGCGTCTCCGGACTCTATGACAAGACCAGCCAGCAGGCCGCCACCCAGTGGGTAGAACGGCTACACCACGCCGTACACGCCACCACTCGATCGGCCCGTGCCCCCAATCCAGGTGTCGTCATCCTTGGCCCCGTCCCCGCCCCGCTACATCGGTTCCGGGGACGCTATCGATGGCAGATTTTAGTCAAAGCGCAGGACGGGACTGCGGGACGCGGCATCATCCGCTCCACACTCCTGCAGATGGAAACTGACATACGGCTGCGGGGGGTTAAATTCGAAGTAGACGTGGACCCTGTGGAGACCTGGTAACTAGCGAGACTTCCGTTTCGGCTGGGGGCTTGGCGGTACAGAGGAGGAGGCCTGGGACGCAAGCGTCTCTTGCGCCTTCAGGCGTTTAAAGAGGCCATAGGAAAAGGTCAGCCAAAAGACCCCCGAGAACAGCCCCATCACGACCGCACTCAAGACCTGGCCCATCTGGTCTTCCGTGGGTTCAGTCGTCGTCATGCGAAGCGCCACCATGCTGATCAACGGCCAGGCAAGACATTCCAGCCCCAAAAATTGGGTCGTCCAAGCCCACACCGCCCCAACCGACGTCGCCCGCCATCGAAGCATGCCCCAGGCGCCAATCCCAATCCCCACCGCGGCCAGGATCGGCCCGGAGCTCCACATCAGCCAGAAGCCCACGGCCAGAATCACGCTCCCCAGGATGGCATGCACTTGAGGCACAGACATAACGACAGCTCCTTCTTCATCGACAAGAATGCGCGTGAGTGTGGGGGATGGCGGCCACCACTGTCAATTCCCCCGCCCCACACAGAAAGGCCCCGCCACTGGCGAACCAGCGCGGGGCCTCACAGAGCACCTAACGATCGGTCAAGATCGCGTCGCTTACGCCATGCGCTTGCGGGCCAGACCGAAACCCACCAAGCCCGAGCCCAGCAACAACAGGGATGCTGGCTCCGGTACGGTACTGGTCGACAATCCTGGCGGCGTCCCTCCGTTGGCCAATGCGCGCACCTGGTCGCCCGTCAACGCTCCATTGTAAATGCGAATTCGGTCGGCAATGCCGCCTGAAGCTTCCCCTTGTCCCGTAGCAAAATCGTCCTTAAAGAAATGCATGATCTGATTGGGCCCAGTGAAAACGCCGAGACTCGATCCATCCACAAATGAAATCTGCAGGACTCCGTTTGCATAGCCTGAGACCGTATTTGTCGCTCCATCGCGGGTTAAGACCACATGAACATCCGTATCCGGTAAGATGGCTCCACCAGGTCCAGTGGTCACAGGATAGAAATTTAACGCGGAACTGAGATTGTAAAAACCACTGTCTGAAGTACGATCCTTAAAATCGACGATCTTTCGATATCCACTGTTGGCTGAAAATTGAAAGACCGTTTCGATGGAGTAGTCCCCGGCATCAGTGAGTCCGTTCTGGAGGGAGAGTCCTTGGTTGGCTGCAAACGAGTAATTGGTGGGGTTGAGTGTGCCTCCTGCCGCGCTCAACGCCGCTCCCCCGAGTGAATCCGCTAGGCTCCCGTTCAACTCATAAATATGCGCGACGGACGCAGCATGGGCTGACGAAACAACCATGCTCACAAATATCCCCACTATCAACCCCACATTGATTACATTGCGTCTTATTTTCATCGGCTCCTCCCTTAGACACATTAAAAAGATGTGCACAGATCCCAATGACCTACGCTTACAGGGAGATAGAGCAAGGACCATTCCATCATGCTCACGAGCCGCGAACCCCTTGAATGCGTGAAGAACTTTCCGAGTCGGCCCAAAGAAACCGTCACGGAGACCCACCCAATGTCTGTTTTCTCGACAGTGCCACCCTCCTCGATCATAAGGAGACCCACTGCGGAAGTATGGAGGCAACGGAGTGGAATGAGATCAATACAACAGCAAAGGACAGGATCCGCCACCGAACAGACTCAGCGACGCTGTCAAGGCAGGCGACAGGAGGAGAAGCAACCAACAGAAAAACCAGGGATCGACAACAAGCGCTACCAACCTCACACAGGAAGCAGGTGCGCGTACTGATGGAAGAAGCAGGAAGTACTTAGCGTGAGGTGACGATCGGCAACTGCTTCGATCTTCCACGGGGCATGAGGAGGGAGCGGCCCGCGCTCTGCACAATATGGCCTACGAGGTCGTAGGCGGCGGCTTCGGTAATAGTTGCTTTGACGAAATCGCCGGTGTTGGCCGTGCCGTCGTTCAGGTACACCACGCCATCGATGTCCGGGGCCATCCCCTGGTGGCGTGCGGCCAATAAGAGCTCTGTTTCCTCAGACGGTCCTTCGACCAGCACTTCGATGGTCTGGCCGACCATGGCCTGGCTCTTCTTCCGGGCGATACCTTCTTGTAATTCCAGCAATTCGTCCCGCCGATCGTCCATCACCCCTCGCGACACTTTCTTGGTAAGATCGACCGCCGAGGTCCCTTCTTCGTCTGAATAGGCAAACACGGCCACACGCTCGAACTCCGTCTCCGCCATGAATTGCTTGAGTTCCAGAAAGTTCGCCTTGGTTTCGCCAGGAAAACCCACAATAAAGGCCGTGCGGAAGGTCAAGCCAGGGATCTGTTTGCGCAGCCGCTCGACCAACTTCGTGATCGAGGCCTTATCGCCAAGGCGGTGCATGCGCTTCAGCATCACGTCGCTGATGTGCTGGAGCGGCATATCGATATACTTGGCAATCTTCTCTTCACCCGCATAGAGGGCGATCAGTTCCTGATCCACTTGCTGCGGATAGAGATAGAACGGCCTGATCCACCGGAGCCCGTCCACCTTCACCAGCTCACGCAGCAGCGTCGTGAGGCCACGACGCTGCCCAAGATCTACGCCGTAGTTGATCGTGTCCTGGGAAATGAGATTGATCTCCTTCACGCCCTCCGCCGCCAGCCGTTTGGCTTCTTCCACAATCGACGCCACTGGTCGGCTGCGCTGCTTCCCGCGCATGAGCGGAATGGCGCAGAAAGCGCAATTGCGGTTACACCCTTCGGCGATCTTCACATAGGCGGAATGCTGCTGACCCAGCCGCAGCCGCGGCACCAACTCGTCGTAGAGATAGGGCGGCGGCGTCATCCAGACTTGTTGCGTGACCCGTCCGGAATCCAGCAGCGTGCGGCAAATTTCGGCAATCCGACCGATTTCCCCGGTTCCCACCACCCCATCCAGTTCAGGCAACTCCTCCAGCAACTGACCTTGATACCGTTGCGCCAAGCATCCCGCCGCAATCAGCACTTTGCAGGAGCCGTCGGCTTTCAACTGGCCGTATTCAATAATGGCGTTGATCGACTCTTGCTTGGCTTCTTCCACAAACCCACAGGTGTTTACGATGACAATTTCCGCTTTGGCTGGATCATTCGTGAGGGCAAACCCATTCGCCACCAGCTGCCCAAGCATCACCTCAGCATCCACCTGGTTCTTGGTGCACCCGAGGTTTACAAACCCGATGGTGGGCTTGGGGACGGACGACACGACTCGAAGGGCTTTTTTCAGCATAGTTCAGGAAGTCTACGGGACCGATGAAAACCCTGTCAATGAAGGGAAGAAACGCCCAGCTTGATTCAGAGCCGAATAGTTCTTACAGTGGGGACATGATTCGCACCTTTCAAGGCATCAGGCCGACGATTCCCGACAGCACCTTCATCGACGACACGGCCGTCATCATTGGTGATGTGGTCATTGGCGAGCAATCCAGTGTGTGGTTCAATGCCGTGGTGCGCGGTGATGTGAACTACATCCGTATTGGTCGCCGCACCAACGTGCAAGACCTCTGCATGCTGCACGTGACGCATGATACCCACCCGCTCCTCATTGGCGACGACGTCACGATCGGCCATAGCGTCGTGTTGCATGGGTGCACGATTCAAGATCGGGTCTTGGTCGGCATGGGGGCCATTATTATGGACGGTGCGGTCATCGGGGAGTATTCGGTGGTGGGCGCGGGTGCGTTGGTCACGGAGGGCACGATCGTCCCGCCGAACAGCCTCATTCTTGGCTCCCCGGCCAAGGTCAAACGGCCCGTCACCAAAGAAGAACTGGCCTGGATCACGGAATCAGCCCAGAACTACATCCGCTATGCCAGCCGCTACATGACCGGCCCAGAAAAATCCCCAACAGGATTCACGATCTAGTGTAGTGATTCATAAATAGCTTGACATATTATATAATACGGGTATCCTCTCCTCCA
>CXWL01001453.1_pt1 | contig 56186 bp, 61 predicted proteins | sample 590931 | NCBI WGS metagenome assembly CXWL01 (sample SAMEA3498368, study PRJEB10139) | groundwater metagenome | biome: water well; material: biofilm material | place: Germany | collected 2015-04-27 | reverse complement strand
ACGCGGGCTCCGACGTACGCTCGATCATCGGCGCGGGTTGCTCGCTCCGCGTGAGGGAAAAGGTGACGGCGGATGGCGCTTTGAGCGCGTCCTGCAGCTGTTGAATCTTGGCGAGTCGCAGCGCGTCCGCTTCCTCACCAGTTTGCGTTCGCGAGAGCGGCTGGCCTGTGACCAGCTGGACGCCACCGCTTCGATTCGGCAACGGTGGGGCATTGAGATCATCGGGACGCGCGATCAGGATATCGGCTTTCAACTGCCCTTGTGCTTCGATACTTCCCGCCCCCACCATCGGTGTCTCTGGTGCACTGAGTTCTGGGCGCACTATCGGTTTCGAGGGCGCGGGTGGGATGATGCCTGCACGGTGCGCACCGGCAATCCGATCGGCCTGTGCCATCGTCCCACCACCTTTGCCCTGTTGATGCGGCCCTGTCGTCGCTTTCAACATCTGTTCTTGCTTCTGCGCACGATCATTCGCCACCATCGCCACCACGAGGGCCACCACCGCCATCAGCCCGATCACAAGATAGAGCGGCATCTTGTTGGCGCGACGGACCCCGGCTCCGGGTGCGAGTGATCCCGGCGACCGCTCCGGGGACATCTGCGGATTGGTCGTGGCACTCATCGCCCGTTACTCCTTCCGCACCCAGGCCCCGGCCTGTGCGATCACGTGCGCATCCATGCGATAGACCCGACTCAAGGATTGGGACCCAATAAAGACGGTGAGGCGGTACAACCGAGGCTCGAACGGACCATCGACCACATAGCGAAACGGCACGCCCTCTCCATGGCTTACGGCTGGACGCTCGATACGTGCGTGCTGCTCGTCTCGTGTTGAGGGGATCACGTGCGTGTCGACGTGCTCCATCACCCCATACCCTTTGTGTCGTAACGCCTGTATCAACGCGACGCCGTAGGCGTCGGTGGCTGGATGAGTCACGGCGAGGCGGGTGTGGGCAGGAGGGTACACCGCCTCCATCCTCATGACCGTGTCCTGTGCCAGCCGTTCTGGCATCTGGGGCGGCACCACTCCTTTCACCAGATAGCCATACGGCGACGGACTGACGCAGCCCGCGAGCAGGAGTCCGACCCAGAGCACGAGATTCAGCCGTCGCATCGTTATTTCCTCCGTTGGATCGTCACCCGATCTTGATGGGAGCCGACCCCCGCGACTAAGACCGCTTTCTCAAAGATCGTATCGACGATATAGCGACCGCCTTGCAGCGAGTAGTTCACCATGACTTCCTCAGCCTCAGTGAACAGCCCCCCGTCCTTTCGGACGATCAAGAGGATCGGCGCTTCGGTCTGCGCCATCGACGGCGGCATTTCAATGACCGTCCGTGCGCCATCGTTGTAGACCCGCACGGGTTTCCATGCGGCGTGACCCGCGACGTCATACTCGAACGACAACTTGGGCAGATAGTCACTCGTCTGCGGAATCGTCTTCTCCTTCACCTCTCGTGTCTGGCGAGCCTTCAGGAGGTCGAACTTCACCGCCGAGTCTTCCGGATAGCTAAAGGCGACTTGTGGCATGTAGCGCGTCTTATGCGACCGCAGCCGGAGATAATAGGCGCGGCGGTTCGTGGCGACGACCAACGAGGTCTCCAAGCCCACTTCACGCGGTTTGATAATCACGTGCTGCACTTCCTCGGCGCCGCTCCCGGTCAGCGCGGGCTCGATCGACCACCGGACGTTATCGCCGACATTGACCGAGTTCACCTGTTCGCCCGGTTGCAAGGCGACATCGCAGACATGCAGCGGCGCACAGACAATGCTGATTTGGTTCACACCGTAGGGAAAGGTGATGAACCCATTGGCCCCAGCGACCGGCGCACTGCCCGTTGTCGCGCTCTGTTCGCCATACGTGAGTCCCGTCTGCTCTTGCGGCGTGAGGGATGGATTGGCGCCGGTCAGCACGTCCTCCACGCTCGGGTCACTCCCGGCCACGGCACGGAGTGGTATCAGCAGCAGGAGCACCACACACAGGACTGCGTTCAGCATCATGTTCCTCACTCACAAATGTTTGGACCAGGAGAAATCACGGACATAGACGGAGAGCGGGTTGCGTCGCAATTCATCTTCTGACACCGTCGCGGAGGGTTCGGCGCGATAGATGGTGACGAGCGCCCGCATCGGGACCGGCGTGGTTTTGACCTCCCCCTTCCGGTCCCACACGGACTCCAGCCAGGTGACTTCCCAGGTGTCCGGCGTCTGGGGCAGAACCGTGGAAATCTCGACCGTGACCGTTTCTTTCTCTGCCCGTGTAAACGGGTTCGAGTCCTCGGTTCCGTTCATCCAGTGATTCATTTTGCCGGTCGCCGGATCCTGTTCGCTCAACATCGCATAGACCTGATAGACCGCTTTGCGCTGCAAGGCGGCATCGACTGTCACCAGCCGCGCATTAGCGATAAAGTCCCCAATGGCGGCGGCCAACACGCGGGGGTCCGTCGGGCTTGCCCTCTCGACCGGCCCCACGGCCACGGCATGGCCGTGGGTATCGACGTTGTAGAGAAAGGGAATGAACTTCGATTGGCTCCCGACATAGGCGATGCCGCCGACCGAGGCCAAGGCAATGAGCAAGCAGAGGATCGCGATCATTTCCCAGGATCGACGGGAGGCCACTTGCGCCTTCATCAGATCGTTCCAGGTCCGTCGAGCGGAGAGATAGGGATTTGGACTCTCTCCGGTTCGCCGTCCACCCTCCACGGGGATCTGGGATTGCCGTTCCTCATCGGAGGTCTGCTCCCCTCCCAGCATGTCCTTCATGCTCTTCCAGGCTTCGACCAGGCTCATGCCAACACCTCGCTATTGGGAACATAGTCACGCAGCGTGAGTCCACGGCTCGCAAGCCATTCATCCGTCCAGGCCTCGCCATACTTCGCTTCCAGCGAACGGATCTCCGCGATGGACTCCTTATCCGACGCGCCGACAAAGGCGAGGGCCAAGGGTCCTAATGCGAGATCATAGAGCCGGTGCCCACATTCGGAACTGTAGTAGTACTGGCGCTTCGGCACAGCCGTGGCCACAATCTCAATTTGCCGCGAGTTCAACCCCATCCGGCGATACAGCGCCGAGGTGTCCTCATCGCGGGCGAAGACGTTGGGCAAAAATATTTTGGTCGCCGTGGATTCCACGATCACATCCAAAATGCCGGAGTTCGCCGCGTCAGTGAGACTCTGAGTCGCCAGCACCACCAGGCAGTTGGCCTTGCGCAGGACTTTCAACCATTCCCGGATCTTGTCTCGGATCACCGGATGCCCGAGCATCAACCAGGCTTCATCGACGATGATGGCGCTGGGCTGCCCTTGTAAGCTCCGTTCGATCCGCCGGAAGAGATACAACAGGGTGGGGAGCGCATATTTATCTCCGAGCCCCATCAACTCTTCAATTTCAAACACCGTGAAATCCGCGAGCGCGAGGCCGTCCCGTTCGGCATCGAGCAGATGGCCCAAGGCCCCGCTCACGGTATATTGCTTCAGGGCTTCGCGGATGGCTTCATCCTGCACCATATTCACGAAATCGGAGAGCGAGGCCGGCGGCTGGTTCAGTCCGTTGGTGTGGTCATGACTCAACGCATTGGCGTGCAGCGCCATGACCGTTTCCGCGATGGCGTTCCGTTGGAGCGGCGTGGTCTTGACACCGTTCAGGGCGAGCATGGTCTCGATCCATTCCAGCGCCCAGGCCCGATCGCCTTTGGTCTCCAAAAACTGGAGCGGGCAAAACGCCAATTCGTTGGCATCGCCCGCCACGGTGAAGTGCAATCCGCTCTGTCCCTTGGTATGGGCTCGTATCGCCGCCGCCAAGGGATACATCGACAGGCCCTTATCGAAGACATAGACGGACATGCCTTCATAGCGGCGCAGTTGCGCGGCCAGCATCCCCAGATGCGTCGATTTGCCTGAACCGGTCGGGCCCAGCATCAGGGTATGGCCGACATCGCGCACATGGAGATTCAAACGGAACGGGGTGGCGCCATGGGTGACGCACTGCATCAACGGCGGGGCGTCAGGCGGATACATCGGACAGGGCGCGGTGGTACTGCCGGTCCAGATCGTACTGGTCGGGAGGAGATCCGCCAGGTTCATGGTGTTCAACGGCGGACGCCGGACGTTTTCGACGCCATGGCCCGGCAAGCTGCCCAAGAAGGCGTCCATCGTATTGAGCGTTTCGATCCGTGCGGCAAAGCCGAGCTGATAGATCGCCTTTTCGATGCGTCGCGCCGACCGTTCCACTTCGGCTCGATCTTCATCCATGAGGACCACGACACTGGTGTAGTAGCCCATCCCGATCACGCCACTGTTCACCTCCCCCATGGCGGCCTCCGCATCGGCGACCATCGCCATCGCATCCTGGTCTACTGGACCGGTTTGCGAGTTGGTGATTTGATCGAGGAATCCTCTGATTTTCTGTTTCCATTTCCGTCGATACGTCGTCAACGCGCGCACGGCTTCGTGTGAGTCCATGAAGATGAAGCGGGACGACCAGCGGTACTCGATGGGCAACTCCCCGAGTGCCGTTAGGATGCCGGGGGTGCTGTCGAGGGGAAAGCCTTCAATCGCCACCACCTGCATGTACTGCCGGCCGATTTTCGGAATGACGCCGGTNNGTACATCGGATGAGCGGGTAAGAGAACGGGTTGATTGATACCGGTCACGCACCGTTGCACCCAGCGCAGGAATTCGTCGTGGATGACGGTCGACCCATCTTCGAGGATGAGGGATTGTCCGCGCAGACGGTGCAGCCGGAAGACCGACGACAAGCGCGATTCAAAGGTTGCGCAGTCCCGCGTGAATTGCTCCACCAATCCCTTCGTGCGGTCCTGGGCCGTGACGGCCGCCTGGTCATCGTCGAACATCAACTCCACGAACTTTCTCTGTGCGACCAACGGCGGGAGATACGTCAGCGTGACCACAAAGTACCCGTCGTACATGGTGCCCAATCCTTCAAAGAGCCGCCGCCGTTCTTCGTCCAACGCGGCCGTCAGCGGATCGGGAAAATGGGAGAGTCCTGGTGCGGCATAGCCGGCCGCCCGCCGCCGTACGGCATCCACATGCACCATCCAGCCGTTGCCGAATGGACTCAGGGCTTGATTGATCCGGAACGACAGGGCTTCGCGCTGGGGTTCCGGACTGCTGGCCTGATCGTCGCCACGGTAGACCCAGGCCGCCATGAGCGAGCCGTTTTTGCCGACGATGACGCCATCCTCGACCATCGCCGCATAGATCAAGAGATCCGACAGGCCCGCGTCCTGTGACCGATGCTTGTGCAACGTCACCTTCGCGTCGGCTGCTCGGATCCGTTGGATCAGCAGGAACAGGAAGGCGAGACCCAGCACAGCAATGAGGACGGTGAGCGTCACCATCATGAATACTGGGTCCCTTGCCTGGCGCTGTTGACCCGCCAGGGGGTGCTGCGGGCGGGATAGTAGGGGTGGTAGCGCAACTGCCGGAGATAGACCTGCCGTAACTTCGGATCGGCTTTGGCCATGAGCCGCAGGAGATACAGAAGAAGAAACCACAAACTCACGCCGACGATGCCGGCCTGTAGCTCTTGCGCGGTGAAGATCAGCGCAAACGCGACCGCGCCACAGAACAGGACCAGTTCACGGTCCCCGCCTAAGAACAGATTGTCTCGATGCATGACGCGACGAATCGGAATCGTGCGAAGCGCCATGGTCAGCTCCGCCTCACGAGATCAGACTGGGGCCCTGACACGATCACCTCGCTCCCCTCTTCGATCCAGGAGATTTCCGCCCCAGCGGCAAAGAGCGTGGTGAGCACGTTTTGGGCGCCTACCAGGATGGCGATCAACAACACCAAAAAGACCATCATGCGGAGAAATCCCGTCAACTCGCCGCCGAAGATCAACGCTCCTGCCGCTCCCACAATTCCGATCAAGGAGAGGGTAAAGGCCACGGGACCGGTGATCGACGCGCGCAACCGGGTCAAGGCGGATTCGTAGGGGAGCCCTCCCCCGGCTGTCCCCGCCGCGTAGGCGTCATGCGGCATGGTGATAATGCACAGTGTCAGTAGGAGGCCCAAGCCCCAGAGATACTGTGTCCAATGCGATCCGTCCCCGGCTTGTTCCATCGAGTGTTCTCCTATCGTTCAATCAATGACCTGGTGAGGTACTGACCCTGTTCATAGCCCTGCACTTCGAGAATGTCGTCGACCCGGCGCCCTGCTGCGCAGCGTGTGATGTGCACCACGACCTGCACGGCTTCGGCAATCAGCGGTTCGATCGGTTTGGGATAGTCTTGGTTCATGCTGATATAGAGCGCCAGTTTCGACAATCCGGCTCTGGCATGGTTGGCATGCAAGGTTGCGATGCCGCCTTCATGTCCGCTGTTCCAGGCCATGAGGAGATCCAAGGCTTCCGGCCCTCGGACTTCTCCGACCAAGATCGTGTCGGGCCGCATCCGCATGGAGATCTTCAACAACTTCGCCATCGTGACATCCACGGTGGTGTGGTACTGCACGCAGTTCTCGGCACGGCATTGGATTTCGGCCGTATCTTCGAAGATGAACATGCGGAGGTGGGGAAAGGTGCTCATCATCGTGTCGATGAGTGCATTCACCAGCGTGGTCTTCCCTGAGCCGGTCCCGCCCACCACGAGAATATTGCGACGAGTCTGTATCGCGGTGAGCAGCACGTCTCGTTGCTGCGCCGTCATGATCCCCTGCTCCACATACTGCTCCAACTGAAAGACCGCGAGCGCCCGTTTGCGGATCGCAAAGGTCGGCGCGGGCACGATCGGTGGAATCTGGGCCGCAAAGCGGGAGCCATCCAACGGAAATTCACCATCAAGATACGGAGACTGGCGCGTAATTTCTTTCCGATGAAACCCCGCCACGGTTTTGATGATGGCTTCCGCACGGGCAGGTTGCACGGTCCCAATACAGGCCATGCCCTGTCCCAGCCGTTCGCACCAGAGCCGCCCATCCGCGTTGAGCATGAGCTCCACGGTGTTGGGGTCACGCAGGGTTGCCAGCAACTGTGTGCCCATATCCCGCTCGATCATCCGGCGGGCGCGCTCTTTCGTCGACAATCCGTCATCCATGCGAATCCTTGTGCGAACGAGTGACGAGGGACGCCTGCACCACCGCGTACGTATTGTACCTACTAGGTAGTGCCTACTCACTTTTCGTTCGCACTACTACGGGAATGTATCTCGCCTGTCAAGACGATATTCTTGCATGAGCGATAATTAATTCTGCCGTGTAGCGCGGTGTAGGGATGGGCCTCTACCGAAAGGCCGGACTTCTTGAACAGTGTAGGCGGTGGTGGACAATGACGCGGACGGGTTACTTCGGCCGCACCTTGGACATGTTCACGATCATGATCGGCGCGTGGGCGAGGCCATAGGCGATATGGGCCGCCGCCCCCAGATTCACGAAGGCCCGCGGGGTCGCGTTATTCCGCAGGGTGGCGAGATACCATTCCTGCGGTTGGTTCTTGATCCGAAAACTCACCTGATATTTTTTATGCGGGAGGGCCCATAACGTGATCTGTTCCACCCCAGAGGCATCCGCTAAGGCCCGTAAGACGTCGTAGCGGGCACAGACAATCATCGGTGGGTCGTCATGCGTTGTGCTGTCCCGACCCGCGGTCTCGGTCACGCCCCTCCCGCTCCGACGAGGGGCGTGTGATCGTGTGTTCCTTCTCGGTTCGACAGGTTGGTGACGAGAGAGTCCTGGCACGTCTCTTCCTCCTTCATCAGGTGATCAGTGCGTCTACCGTCATACCTCTGCGTTACATCACCTCGAGGCCAACAGGCCCACACGTCTCCTGCTCCGATGCGACGCCATTCGGGAACGGGAACGCCTCAAAACGTATATATACTTATGTGTGTTGGATTTCTAGCGCAATCCTATCCTGCTCACCGATCAATCTCCGACCTCTCCTCCGCGAAATAGGACCGCCTTTCAGATGGTGAACCTGTTCGAGCACCCTGACATGTGTCATGCCTGACAAGAGAAGAGGAATTCCAAGCTCCTGTGGAGAAACCTTCAGAGGAACGCGAGGATAGGCTGAGCGATCGCTGTGGGCCATCGTCTCCTCCCTGCTTCATGACGCAGGGAAGGGACGGATCATGCGGGCGAGAGCCTAGGCAAGACAGCAGTCATGAATGAACCAAGGCCATTCAGTCCTCTGATCGAACATTCCGTGATCCCGGCTTCCCCCCCTGTCCCCGAGTCCATTGTAACCGGAGGCAAGGTCGCTATTCTCTCCTGAAATCGTGCGGCAGTAGACACTGAAGGAAGCGACGTCGCCCCTGGTTTGACATGCCCTCTCTTGGGTGGAGAGCATCACAACGTCGGGGGTGGTACAGGCTCGACGCGCGGCAACGAGCCCCCGTTCTCGCCCGCTCTCCTTCCCATACGTCACGGTCCGTTTCTCGCGGTGTCCCCGCTCATCATGGTCGCGATGAATGCGGTCTACGCCAGCTCAGCCTACCCGTTTAGTAGGCTCTCTGACACCATGAGTCACACGAAATTGCTCGTGCTCGGCCTCATCGTCTTGATTGGGGCTGATCTTGTGTTGGCCATGCACGATCATTGGGGTGTCGTGCTGTTGGGTGTGAGCCTGTGGGGCCTGCATATGGGCATCACACAAGGCCTGCTCGCCACGATGGTTGCCGACACGGCCGCGGCTGATCTGCGTGGAACGGCCTACGGTCTATTCAGCCTCGCGAGCGGGCTTGCTGTGCTCGTTGCGAGTGTTCTCGCGGGGCTTCTGTGGGATCGACTGGGCGCGTCCGTCACCTTCTATGCCGGTGCAGTTTTCTTCGGACTCGCGATATTCGGCGTGGCGGTGCGTCCGGTGACTCCTCGAACCGACAGCACTCGCTGACGGTCGATCTTCAGCAGGGGCAGGCACACTCACCACCTTGCCGTGTTGTAAAATCTTCGCGGCACCAATTTGCGGTTAGCACAGAGCCGGCCAGGATGGAAGCCAACAAGACAAGAAAGGTGGACGGTATCGGGGCCCATCCAAACGGCGCCGACGTGATGAAGCGCATTGCCGCGCCACAGGTCGGTGAGGTTCTCAGTATTAATTCTCACGCTGGTCGTGATTCCCTGATCCATGTCATGTGGCGGCTCTCCGCCTTGTTGGCCTACCGGCGTCGCTGTTTCACCGGAACTACGGGGCAACGACATGCCGAATATGGCGAGCACCATCGAGCCAGCGGCGGATTCTTTCCCTTTCCGTCACGTCGACTACTGTATGGCTCTACTTCATCCTCCCGCATGACGCAATTCGCCACAGTGACGTCGATACGCAGTTGTCGAGAAATGCCCCACTACCTGCATAGAAGAAGATCAAGATCATCAACGGGGGACGTCGCAAGCCATCGGAATCACAACCCTTATGCCATGAGGCTCCTCGAATGAGTGTGCTGGCATTATTGATGCTCCTGCTTCTAGGGTGTTTAGTGGACTTGACGACTCTACTGAGAGAGCGTGTAGAAGGATCGCATTGAATTGAGCGAGGTCGGCTCTGATGTTTGTCCACGTTAATCTACGGTTCATGGTTCTGGTCTTTGCCCTCTGTCAGGTCATCGGCGTGATGTGTGCGGTGCCGGATCTGTCGTTGGCGGACGACGTCCCGCAGCTGGGTGGAGAGATGAGTCACGCGGCCTGTCCGATGGACGGCACGATCATGTGTCCGCCGACCTCCATTTCGTCGCCGGAACGTCAGATAAAGAACAGCACGGTGGTGGGTGGGTATGCTCCTCTGATACTCGCCAGTAATGCCACGACTTCGGTCAGTCCCTCCGCCCAGCCGATCTGGTCTGTGAGTAGCGCCTATTCCATTGTACCCATCGCCATAGCTTCTTCCTTGGTTCTCCGAATCTAATCGCGCACCTCCAGGTCGGTCGCTCAGCAGGTAGCGCTGAGCGAGTATTGATCCATCCCATGCGCTCCGGAGGTGCTGCCGTGAGACGAACCATCACCGATTCATTCCTCGTTTGGATATTGTCAGCCGTTCTTATCTCATTCTTGGCGTTGTCCCCACTACTAGCGAATGGGGCGCAAAAAAGTGACGCCACATCTAACGGGATTCACAAGCCTGCATCCGCTCAATTGCGAATCAACCTCCCGGCCCTCATCGCAGAATTAGACCGGGCCAATCCCGAGATCAAGGCAGCCCGTCAACGATGGGAAGCGGCGAAGGCGATCGTCCCGCAAGTGCAAACGCTCCCGGATCCGACAGTAAAGCTCGGCTATCAACGGATGCCGATGAGAGAACCGTTGCAGGGGGCCATGTACGGGATCGGCCAGGAGATTCCCTTTCCCGGCAAACTCCGCCTCAAAGGGGAAATCGCTCAACGTGAGGCGGACCGGATTGAACAAGAATATTTAGCCGTACGTCTCCGTCTCCTCACGAGGCTTAAGGAAGCGTACTTTGATTTGCACTTCATCCATGACGCGATCGAGATCGTCGAACGGAACAAAATCCTCCTGATGCAGTTCGAGAAAACAGCCAAGTCGCGATATGCCGTCGGCCAAGCCGCTCAGCAGGATGTGTTCCGTGCGCAGGTCGAGATCTCGCGGGTGCTGGACCGGTTAGCGGTGCTTGACCAGCAAAAGGAGAGCCTGCATGCCGCAATCAACCGGCTCTTGAACCGGCCGCCCGCCGGCCCGCTCGGATCCCCGGAAGAGATCCAGATGACGATGTTGACGCTGCCGTTGCCGGAGCTGAGCCAACGCGCGGAAGAGTTCTCGCCGATTCTGCAGGCCTCCGCCAAAGGGGTGGAACGGGGTGAACAGGCCGTGGCCCTCGCCCGCCGGGAGTACTATCCAGATTTTGACGTGAGTGCCCTCGGCCTGCACAACGACCGTATCAATGAGCATGGTTTTCAGGTGATGCTCGGCATTCGCCTTCCCCTCTATTACACGACCAAACAACGACAGGCGGTGAGACAGGCGTTGGCCGAAACCACCGAAGCACGCGAGAGCCTCACCAACACGCGGCAAGATGTCCTGTTTCGTGTGAAGGACGATTTTGTCCAGGCCCAACGGGCCGAACGGCTCGTCGCAATTCTGCGCGACGCGATCATCCCACAAGCCACCCTGGCGCTCCGAGCCTCCCAGTCCGGTTATGGGGTCGGCAAAGTGGATTTTCTCACGCTGCTGAATAGCCTGCTCACCTTGCAGGAGAGCCAACTCGAATTGCATAGTGAAATGGTTGCGCACGAGAAAGCGCTCGCGAGACTGGAGGAAGTGACCGGTGGCCCATTGACAAACTCCGGCTCCCTTCCTCTCGGCGATGGCGCGCGGATATTCGGCAGCGGAGAACGGATCACGGAAGGAGCACGGCACCCATGACGCGCCCAACGGTTGTCACGGGCGTGGCGCTCGTGGTTGTGATTGGCCTCGCGGTGGCGTTCTGGGTCGTGACCCGCGAACAAGCGCCACCGTCAACTGAACCGCTGAAGGAATCCAGCTCCGGCATGCCTGCCATGAAGCAATCCATCGAGAGGCCGATGCCGGTTCCGAAGGGTCATGACGAGCAGGACATGCCGGGTGCCGATGCCAACCTGATGACGATCGCTCCGGAACGGCTCCAAAGCATCGGGGTGAAGTTCCAAGAAGCAGTTCGCCGACCTCTCGACAAACTGATTCGTACTGTCGGGCGTGTTGAGATCGACGAGCGCTTGGTGGGGCGCGTGAACCTCAAATTTGAAGGATGGATCGAGGAACTGCACGTGAGCGCGATCGGTGATCACGTCAAGAAAGACCAGGTCCTCTTCACGATCTACAGTCCAGATTTGGTCGCGACCCAAGAGGAGTACTTGTTGGCGCTCCAGAGTTACCGAGAACTGGGACAGAGCGAATTCCCCGAGGTGGCCAGAGGTGCCAAGGAGTTGTTGGAAGCCACCCGACGACGACTCCAATTGTGGGATATTCGGAAAAATCACATTCAGGACTTGGAGCGGACCGGCACGGTCTTGCGAACCCTTCCGATCCATTCGCCCGCCACGGGAACCGTGATTCGCATGGAGGCCAGAACCGGAACCTTCGTCACGCCGGGCACGGAGCTCTACTTCATCGCCGATCTCTCCCGCATCTGGATTCAGGCCGACATCTACGAGTACGAATTGCCCTCCATCAAGCTGGGACAAGGCGCGAGCGTGACGCTGTCCTACGATCCGAATACGAAGCTGCACGGCCCGGTGGCTTTCATTTATCCAACGCTCGACCCGAAGACACGCACAGTGAAGGTGCGGTTCGAGCTGGACAACCCGGGCGAGATACTCAAGCCTGGGATGTACGCCAACGTGGAACTCAAGATTCCGCTCGGCACGAAACTCGTTGTCCCGAGAGATGCCATTCTCGAGTCTGGAGAACGGCAACTGCTCTTCATCCATCACGGAGGCGGTCAGTTGGAGTGGCGTAACGTCATGCTGGGGGCGAGGGCCGGAGACTGGGTGGAAGTCATAGAAGGGCTCAAGGAAGGCGATCATGTCGTGACCGGCGCGAATTTCCTGATCGATTCCGAAAGCCAATTAAAGGCGGCCGTCGTCGGCATGGCAGGCATGAAACATTGAGGAGTGAAAGGTAACCGGTCATGAGCCTGCCGCGAAGATCTCGTCATTGTTGAAACGCCTCACTCCATGCGAGTTTGACTATGGTTGAACGTATCATCGAATTCAGTGCGCGGAACCGGTTCATCGTCTTCCTGCTGGTCTTTTCTTTCTCCGTAATCGGACTCTGGGCGATGTGGCAAACACCGATCGATGCCCTGCCGGATATTTCAGACACCCAGGTCATCATCTACACGACCTGGCCGGGCCGCTCTCCCGATCTCGTCGAAGACCAGATCACTTATCCGATCGTCACGGCCCTGCTGTCCGCGCCCAAAGTCACGGTCGTACGTGGCTTCTCGGACTTCGGCTATTCCTACGTCTACGTTCTCTTCAAAGACGGGACCGATATCTACTGGGCGCGGAGTCGGGTCTTGGAGTACATGAACCAGATTGCAGGCCGTCTGCCAGATGGGGTCACACCGCAGCTCGGCCCAGACGCGACGGGCGTGGGGTGGGTCTATCAGTACGCTCTGGTCGATCAGACCGGTCAGCATGATCTGGTCGGTCTACGCAGCTTCCAGGATTGGTATCTGCAGTACTGGTTGCGAGCCGTGGAAGGAGTGGCCGAGGTGGCCAGTATCGGCGGCTTTGTCCGGCAGTACCAAGTGAATCTCGATCCGACCAAAGTCTTGGCCTATCGCCTGTCCATTCCCTCCATTGTGGAAACGATTCGACAAAGCAACAACGACGTGGGTGGCCGCGTCGTAGAGTTTTCGGGGATCGAATATGTGGTCCGTGGCCGAGGTTACATCAAGAAGGCTGAGGATATCGAGAAGATCGCCGTAGCAGTCAACGAGAACGGCACGCCGATTCTGCTGCGCGATGTCGCGACGGTCCAGCTCGGGCCGGATATGCGGCGAGGATTGGCGGAGCTCAACGGCCAAGGCGAGGTCGCTGGCGGCATCGTGGTCATGCGGTTCGGCGAAAACGCTCTCACTGTGATCGAACGAGTCAAGGCCAAACTCAAGGAGATCGAACCCTCCATGCCGAAGGGCGTGAAGGTCGTCACGGTCTATGACCGGAGCGACCTCATTCATGAATCGATTGCCACGGCCAACGAAAGTCTCCTGGAAGAACTGCTTGTGACCGGCGTGCTCATTATTGCCTTCTTGCTGCACGTCCGGTCTGCCATTGTGCCGATCCTTACCCTACCGATTGCGGTGCTGATCGCATTCATTCCGATGTACCTCATGGAGATCGGCATCAACATCATGTCGCTGGGCGGCATCATCGTCGCGATCGGCGACATGGTGGATGCGTCGATCGTGATAGTGGACAACGCCCACAAACGCTTAGAGGACTGGGAGCGAGACGGACGCAAGGGCGAGCGGCTCCAGGTCCTGATTGATTCGGCCAAGGAAGTCGGTCCGCCGATTTTCGCGTCCGTCCTTGTGATTGCCATTTCCTTCATCCCCATCTTTGCCCTCGAAGGCCAGGAAGGGCGGATGTTCAAACCGCTGGCCTGGACGAATAACCTCGCGATCGCCATGTGTGCGGTGTTGGCCATTACGCTGGTGCCGGCCTGTCTCCCGACCTTCATTCGCGGAAAGATCTTTCCGGAACAGAAGCACCCGGTCAACAGGAGCCTTCAGCGCCTCTATGCGCCGCTGTTGAGATGGACGTTGCTGCATCGCGGAACTGTGGTGGTCCTCGCCATCGGACTCCTGTTGAGCATCGTGCCGGTCTATCAGCGCATGGGCTCCGAGTTTATGCCGCCGCTGTATGAGGGGACCATTCTCTACATGCCGACGACGCTCCCCGGCCTTTCGGTCACACAGGCCTCCATGCTGTTGCAACAGATGGACCGCAAGCTGAAAGCGTTTCCCGAGGTGGAGCAAGTGTTCGGCAAGGCGGGCCGGGCCGACACCTCCACCGATCCGGCGCCCTTCAGCATGATGGAAGTGGTGGTGTCGCTGAAGTCGAAAGACCAGTGGCGACCCGGTCTGAGCTACGAGGGATTGATTGATGAGATGGATCGGGCGCTGCAGTTGCCCGGCGTGACGAACTCCTGGACGATGCCGATCAAAGCGCGGATCGATATGCTGACGACCGGGATCCGGACGCCAGTGGGCATCAAGATCTTCGGTCCCGACCTCACGCAGATCGAACTGATCGGTAAACATCTGGAAATGGTCCTCAAAGAGGTGCCGGGGACACGCAGTGTCTATGCGGAGCGGGTGTCCGGCGGCTATTTCCTCGACTTCGACATCAACCGTGACGAGATCGCACGCTATGGTCTGAAGCTGATGGATGTCGGCAAGATCATCGAAACCGCCATCGGGGGTGAAAATATCGCGACCACGATCGAAGGGCGCGAGCGCTATCCGATCAACGTCCGCTATCTCCGGGAATTGCGAGATGATCCTGAAAAGCTGAAGCGCGTGCTCGTTGACACGCCGACCGGTGCCCAGGTGCCGCTTGCGCAACTCGCGACGCTCCGCTTCGTCAACGGCCCGCCCATGATCCGAGACGAAAACGGCATGTTGGCAGGCTATGTCTTCCTGGACATGACGGGACGCGATGTCGGCGGATACGTGGAAGATCTTAAACGGGTTGTGGCGGCAAAAGTTGAGCTGCCGCCAGGCTACACGATTGCCTGGTCCGGTCAATATGAGTTCATGGAGCGGGCAAAAGCACGGCTGAAGTTCGTCGTGCCGTTGACGCTCATCATCATCTTCGTGATCTTCTATTTTACGTTCCGCTCCGTCGCGCAAACCTGCATGGTGATGGTTGGGGTGCCGCTCTCATTAGTCGGGGCCGTCTGGTACCTGTCGATCCTCGGATACAACATGAGCATTGCCGTGTGGGTGGGACTGATCACGGTCGTGGGGACGGCCGCCGAGACCAGTGCCGTGATGCTGGCCTATCTCGACGAGGCTTGCAAGCGGCGAAAAGAGGCCGGGGGGTTGCGAACCATTCAGGATCTCATCGAGACCGTCCATCTCGGAGCCGTCGAACGGATTCGTCCGATGGCCATGATCGGCTTCGTGGACGTGGTCGGGCTGTTCCCGGTGATGTGGGCCACCGGCACCGGTGCCGACGTGATGAAACGAATTGCCGCTCCGCAGGTCGGGGGAGTGTTCTCGGCCATGATTCTCACGTTGTTCGTCATTCCGCCCGTCTATGTGATGTGGTGGTGGTGGAAAGAGAGGAAGCAAGACCAATCTGTCGCGGGCTTGTCAGTTGGTGGGCTATAGCTGCAACAGTTTCTATCCGATCCTACGAGTTGACGGGAGGTGCATTGTGGAGTCCGTATCATCAGGAAGTCATGTTTGCTAACTGAGCTCTTTGCGCCACAGCGCGACAATCCAGAAGATCAGCGGCGGGAGCAGTAGCATCTGAATGATCGGACTGACGCCTACCGCAAGCCCTGGAACGAGATACATGTCCGCCGTATAACTCCACCACTCCACCCTATACATCAGGATCCATTCAATTGGAATGATCATGGCAAGCCCCATAACGGCCATGAGTACATATCCTTGAACCCCGGGATGTTCAAACCATACCGGATGCCCGAAGAGAACCCAACCGACCCCAAAAATGATCAGGACGAGGAGACCGTCGCCGAGGCTCGCGAGCATGCAATGCCACCAGGGAATCACGTTTCCATCTTCTGCCCGGTAAAGAACGGATTGCGTACGCTCCCAAGGATAATTGAGGATGACCGCGATGACAAAGATACGGCCAAAGTCACGGCTGATGAATTCCTTCATGGCGCATCCCATTACTCCATTATTCCCCTGAGCTACTCGTCAACTCAGTGCCATGTAGCTCCAGAGACCCATTCACCTGCATATTCAGCAGGCGTCAGTAGTCATGGCATTTCCTTCATTGGTTGGCAGGGATCGGCCCCGCCACAAGGCATACAGCCCCGGAATTACCAGCAAGGTTAGCACTGTGGAGAACACCATGCCACCAATCATCGGTGCGGCGATCCACTTCATCACGTCGATTCCGCTCCCAGTGGTCCACATAATGGGGTCCCGTACAGGTGACGGAAAAAGTCGCGATGTGATGTCGCACATCGTGCTATTTCCGTCACGTGTCGTTCGTCCAGCATCTGGAGCCGTGGCGACGCACTTTCGGGAGTTCATGAGCGTTCCAGTCACACCGCGACACAGTCTTTCACGTGTACAGGGACCCCGCTCAGAGCGCTGTCGTATTTCGGCTTTTGTCGCAAGCAGCAATTGGTTCGCACCATCCGGCCTGGCCATTCTCACCATCACAGGAGACCTTGCAACAACCGACCAGGTGTTGGCGGACACCAAGTGCGCACCAGAGAAAACAGTCAACTTGCTTCGATCTCTCAGGCACGCGGTTTGGTCCCATGGCCTTTCTATCGTTCTTATCCATAACCTCGTACAAGGAGAATGAGTTCCAGGCCGGCTGTCGAACGGTAGTTCGACGATCGGGAGAACACGCGATGCACTCGAGGATAACGGTTGCAGAATACCTGGCTTGTGGGCCGAGTGTTCTCAAAACAGCACCAGCGTATTGTCAGACACTTTCGACATGACTCCTTACATGGCGACCTCGAAGCCGCGTTCCGTGAGTGGTATCCGCTATTCCGATAGGCAGCCGCGTGACCCCCGGGTTTGTGAGGCTCTCCTTGTTGGAATTTAACCAAATATGGACCTTCGCTCGGTTAAGGCCATGTCGGTGGGCAGGCGGTCCGCCTCGACGGTACTCTCCAGCCCAGCTATGTCCGCGGCATCGTTGTCTGTGGGAAAGGATGTGGGCTCCCTACCGTTTTAAATGACAAAGGTGCAAAGACACACGAAGGCAGGAGCATTGTAATCGCTCACCAGGCCGAACGAAACGGAATCGGGATTGGAGGAAGAAGCCTATAGGAAATGAGCAATGCCCACTCTGGGAAGGCAGATGGACGCATAGAAAGAGTTTCTGTAACCTGACCCTGCCGTCTTCTTGTGGATTTGCGGTTACCTGTGCTTAACACCCATATACTCGCTGTACTCTCGCCTGTTTTGACGGACAGATGAATAAGGCTCGGAATGAGGCAGTCCACCAGCTGGGTAGGCTGTCCCATGCACGGATCTATAAGGCGTGACACACTCACGCAACTATGACACGGTCTACGTCAGCAGCGTGAGCAAATAGTAGGCGAGTGCGGAAAGTAGTGCGGAGGCAGGCAGCGTAACGACCCATGCGAGGACCATATCGCGCACTGTGGGCCATCGAATGCTGCTGATACCGTTTAACAATCCAATGCCGATAATCGACGAACTGCTGATATGAGTTGTCGAGACCGGTAGGCCCATCACTGCGGATACAAACACCAGAGAGGACGTGGTCAGGTTCGCGGATAACCCTTCACTGTGGTCCATGCGTGTGACCTTCTCGGCGAGGACTTTCGTGACACGACGTCCTGCGACATAGCTGCCTAGGCCCATCGCCACCGCTACGCCGATGAGTGCCATCGCGTGAGAGGACCCGTTGGACCAGGTGGTGACGGCACTGCCCAACAGCATAATGGCGGCTATCTTGGGGGCGTCATTCATTCCCCGGGCCAATGATGCTAAACCGCTTGAACACCAATGGATACTGTCCAACCCAACAACCAGCCCCTTCAGTCCTGCCCGATCACACTGGGCCGGAACTGTCATCACAGGTTGTCCCAGGGCTGCCGTCTGAAACAGCGTGCGAGTGGCCCCTCGGGTATCAATCATAACCAATGCTCTAGCAGTCGGCATCACGCACAGACAGGTGCCTTCCCACCGTGCCGCAAGCGCACGGACAAGAGAGTGGAGCAAGACCGAGACCATCAACGCCAGCAGTGGACTCAGAATGAGCGGCAATAGAATTTTCTTTCCAATTCCCTCCCATAGAAGGCCCTCAGTCCCAAACGCGACAAGGCCTGCCCCTACGATCGCGCCGGTTAAGGCATGGGTGGTGGAAACAGGCAAACCGCTCCGGGTCGCGACCAGCACCCATAGGCCAGCGCCGGCGAGCACGGCAGTCGCAAGGATGGAGGATGAGGGAACGCCTGGCGCCAGGAGCCCTTGGCTGAAGGTCTTCACCATCGCGGTGGCGACCAGTCCCGAAAGCCCAGCGCCGACGGTCGTCCAGAACGTTCCCCATAGAATAGCGGTCCGGTAATCAGCGACGCCGCTGCCCACGAGGGTGGCAATAGCTTTGGACACATCGTTCGCGCCATTGGCGAAAGCCAGAGATAACACCAAGAGAAATGTGAAGAGCGAGAGGTCCATACGTGTCTGCCTACTGTGTTGGAGTCGTCGTCATCACCGCTCCGCCGCAGGACGAGCCGGCAGCGGCCGTGCACCCGTAGCAGTGATTGCCCATTACAATCCTGCGTGTGCTGAGGCGGGTCGGATCAAAGTCGCGAATATGGCGCGGCATGCCTTGCTTGACCGGCAGCGTGAGCATCTGATTGAAGTCGCAATCGTACAGGGTGCCGTCCCATCCCACGGAAACCATCGATCGGCACATGATGCCTGCTGCTGCCGCAGGGTTGAAGGCAGTGGCCAGGCGTTCCATATAGGCATCGTAATTACCACTCTCCATCAGGAACTCTAGAAATCGGCTGATTGGCATGTTGGTGACGGTATAGAGACGGTTGAACTCGATGTCGTATCGTGTCCGGAGCTCTTTCCGAAATTGGGCTTCGAGCGCTTCTTGCTTCGGCGGGAGAAACGCGCCGACCGGATTGTACACGAGGTTCAGGGCGAGACCGCTCTCCGGTCGCCCGTACCCGAGTCGGTTCAAACGCGTGAGGGCTTCGATGGATTTCTCAAAGATTCCTTCCCCCCGCTGCGCATCGGTCTGTCCGGCACGATAGGCCGGAAGTGAGGCGATGATTTCGACTCGATGCCTGGCCAAGAATTCTGCAAGGTCCGCCTGTGAGGGAAGCAGCAACACGGACAGGTTGCAGCGATCGATCACATGACGATTGAGGGCGCGGGCCCGTTCGACCAGCCGGCGAAAGTTCCGGTTGAGCTCCGGTGCCCCGCCCGTGATATCGATGGTGGGTATGTCGGTCTTCGCCAACGCTGCGAGACAGAGATCGGCAATCTCGTCCGACATGATTTCCGTACGATCTGGCCCCGCATCGACGTGACAATGTCGGCAGGTTTGGTTGCAGAGTTTGCCGACGTTGATCTGAAGAATGGTGATCCCCGTGGCATGGAGCGGGAATAAACCGGCCTGCTCGAGTCGCCGTTCGAACGGAGGACACCCAACTGTGCCCATAAGCACCTTGAGTTGTTCATCGGAAGAGGCAAGAGGATTCTGTTGTCCGAGTAAAGTCAGTGGCATGGTTGTCTCCGTGAGCACGCGAGAAGCACCTCGAAGATCCCCTATCAGGTCAGTAGGTGCGTCCTACGCTTAACATGTCTGAACACCGGGTCCGGGAATCGCAGCTCGCAACATCCGAAGTTGAGCGCCCGTCCTTGCCGATTGGCGAGCACGTGTTGAACCCTTGGCGCAATGCGATAACACACCTGCTGGCCCTCCCGAATTCCTTCGACTAATCCGGCATCTCGGAGAATCCGGAGGTGATGGGAGATGTGGGGTTGCGGACAGTGTAAGTGCCGAACGAGGTCCGTCACGCATTTCTCCTCACCCAGTAACGACTCCAGGATGCGCAACCGCGTGTGGTCTGCCAGGGCCTTGAGCGTTAGGGCGCATTGGTCCACGGTAAGCATGGTTCCAGTGGCGGCGCGTTTCATCAACAGCAGCCTCCGTCAGGTGAACAGGTCACAGGCTCCCCACTCACGCGTTCGCCGGCTCGATTCAAAATGGCGAAATGTGGCCGGTACCCTTGAGCCTCCAGCACCGCCACCGTTTTGGAGCAGACCTCCAGAGGCTCTCCTCGGTGATAGATATGGTGATCGTCGTCCTCAACTTCCATAAAGGGGCCAGCCAGCAACGCATAGTGGCCTTGCCAGGTGCAAGGAACATTGGCGGGCAAGACGGCAGTCCAGCGCGGATCGCTGTTGTCGAGTGGTACAGGCTCGGTGGTCAGGAGAAAGTGATCGACGAAAGGAGGAGCGCTCAACAACAGTGCATCGTCAGGCGTGATTGGGTGTGGGATGCCACGGTGATAGGTCGTGCCTCGTTCATCCGTCACTCCACTGAAGGGGCCTCGAAGAGTGGCGTACCTGACCGAAACCGTCGTTGCCGCCAGTGGTAGCTTGTACCCGGTCAACGTCACCGAAAAGAAGTGGATGCCATCGATCACGCGCCAGGGTGAAAACTTGACGAGATGGATGCCGAGAAAGCCGACTGCCGCTATACCAGCCATGTAGTCCGCGAGCGTCAACGCGCCTGAGAGACAATCGCCCCATTTCTCCGCATCGTGAGCCAGGTATTGAGGGACCTGTTGGTCCGACACGATGTCAGAGATCGTAAAACGCCCACCCGGTTTGGTGACACGAAACATCTCCCGAAAGACCGTGCGCTTATCCGGTGCCAGGTTAATGACGCAATTGGAAATGATGAGATCGATCAGGTTGTCGTCCACCGGCATGGTGTCCGCCATCCCTTTTCGAAACTCCACATTCAAGGAGGCATAGCCCAGATTCGCTGCGACGATCGGTGCATTGCGGCGCGCGATCTCCAACATCGTGTCTGTCATATCGATACCGATCACATGCCCGGATGGGCCGACCAGTCGCGAGGCCTCGAAGCAGTCGATTCCTCCACCGGAACCAATATCGAGGACTGTCTCGCCGGAACGGACGGTCTGTAAACCGGCTGGCGTGCCGCACCCATAGGAAATCTTGAGCACCTCGTCAGGGATAAACGATTTCAGGTCTGCGAGGTCGTAACTCGTCGGACAACACATCTGCTCGCCTGTCGCGGCAGCCCGCGCGTATCGGTCACTCACGGTTTTGGTGATGGCGTCGATCGGCATAGTCCCCTCTCTTAGGAAGATAAATAGCTCTGGAGTGATCCGTCCATGTATCGATCCCAGATCTATCGAGATAGCTTGATACATCCATATACAGGGAAAGGCCTATCACTTCTGTGAGCTGGCTTACAGTCACACGACCGCCAGTCTCTGGCCCGCGCAGGCGGTTGAGGAAAGTCACAGGTTCAAGAGATCCTGAGGGGTGGGAATAGATTGAACACACCAACTTCCCTCCTTGACTCCGTACTATGGTACAGGGTGTATCGTCATCAATGAGGTGAACATGCCGACCCAACTCACAATTGGACAGCTCGCAAAAGATGCTGGAGTGCATATCGAAACGATTCGCTACTACGAACGACGCCACATACTCGTCCCCACCTCCCGGCTGCCATCCGGCTACAGGTTGTACAACCGCGAGGCGGCGCGACGTCTCCACTTCATCAAGAATGCTCAGGCGTTGGGCTTCACGCTCCATGAGATTGAGGAACTCCTTAATCTTCGGGCGAGTTCAAAGGCCCGATGTGGGGACGTACAGCGGAGGGCCGAAACCAAGCTGAAGCACGTGGAGGCCAAAGCGCGTGATTTGCAATCGCTTGCAGCGGCGCTGCGACGTTTGATCCGCCTCTGCCGGGCTGGGCAGCCGACGGAGCAGTGTCCGCTTCTGACAAGTCTGGAGAATGAAGACAAGGCGTCAGGAAGATGCCGGCAGAAGGGACGAGTGAGGGCTGCGATTGACCAGTGACGGATGACGTTCGTTTCTGATGCGGGGAGCCAAGAGCGCTGATGACGAAGAACGGTGGAGAAATAACAGCGGTCTGGGGTGTTATGACCGCCTTCCTGGCATCAATCTGCTGCATCGGGCCAGTGATGTTCGCAGCCCTCGGCATAGGAGTCGGCGCCACAGGCTTCCTAACCGGTACTGCAGCATTTCTAAGGTTCCTACTTCCCTATCGGCCGATCTTTATCGGCCTCACAATCCTTTTGCTGGGCATCAGCTTTTACCTGGCCTACCGGAGATCAACACCTGTGTGCGTGTCGGGGAACGTAGGTGTTCCGGGAGCGATAAACAGGGCAAATCGGACATTGCTCTGGGTGCTGGCAGTCCTCGCACTGGGGCTAGTCGTGGCCCCATACTGGTTGTGACTGTGAGAATACGTAATGCGTAATGGAGAGGAGGTGCATACGCATGTGGCGACCGCTCGAATTGATTGTGCTGATAGGCGCCATGACCGTGGGCTTGGGTGCACCTTCTGGTCTTGGGGCTGAGGGCCCGGGGCTTCAGACGGTGACCATACACATCGATGGCATGAGCTGCGGGGCTTGTCTGAAGGATGTGAAAGCCGCCCTCGCGAAGGTGCCCGGTGTCAGTACAGTGGTGTTCGCCGTGGCAAAGAAGTGGATCTTTTTCTCCGACTACGCGGATGCGCGCGCCTTGGTGGCGTTCGATCCGGAGAAAGCTGGTGCGGAGGCATTGATCAAGGCTGTAGAAGGCGCCAGCGGCCCACTGTCGGCGTACAAGGCGCGCGTGCTCGAAAAGTGATCGAGAGAAAAGAAGTATGGGACAGAAAGGAAGAAGGAGACGACATCATGGAACAACCCACTAACGTTGAGGGCGGGTTATTCGCTGAATTGAGAAAATTGAGTCCAAAGGTCACGGGCGGACTGCTTCGCATGCGCCAGGAGGCCTATCGAGAGGCAGCGGTCCCGGCGAAGTACAAACTGCTCACAGCCATGGCGATCTCCATTGCGATCCGATGCGAACCCTGTATCCGAGCCTACGTCAAGATGGCTTGCGACAAGGGTGTCACACGAGAGGAATTGATCGAATTTCTCGAAGTCGCCATGACGATGCAAGGCTGTCCGGGGGAAGAATGGGCGCTGAAGGCCTTTGCTGTCTACAAGGAATGCCTCGATGGTAAGCCAGCATCAGCCGCGTCAGGTTGTTGTGATCACCAATCTATGAGCCAAAAGACTGAGGAGAGCGCATCATGAATCCACGAATGATGTTCCTAATCATCGGAATGTTCATGGCACTCATGTTGAGCGTTGGACTTAGCGTGATACCGGCCTCCGCAGCCAGCATTCTGATCCATATGAAGACCTCGCTGGCAGAGGACGACGCGCAGATCTGCGCGGTCCCGAATGTGGCGTGGGCGGCAGTGAAGGCCGGGCACAAGGTGAGGATCCTGGTGGATGCGAGCGCAGTCACGTCAGTGACAAAAGGCTTCGGGTGGTTCAGGGGGCTCATGGGGTCAGATTCGACAGCGCTGGATCGGGCCGGGTTGCCCGAGCGAGAGCGGCAGAGCCTCTCCGAGCAGATGGGTGTGCCGCTGGAGCAGATCCCGCACAACTATGGCGAGTACTTCGATTTTCTGAAGAATAAGCTGGGCGTAGAGATCTATGGGAATCAGACCATGATGCTGCTCTACAACATTGATCTGGCGCGGGTCGCTTCTTCAGTGACTCCCGTTCCGCTAACTAAGATGGTGGAGATGTTCGCGTCCGCTGACCGAGTCATTGTGTATTAGAAATGCCGTTGACGGGTAACATGGACGAGGGATAGACTGACGCCATGCGATTACGTTCCCATCGCTCCCGATCTTTTCTCGCTGTGACCATCGTGGTGTTTCTGCTGGCGTTCAGTTTCAACGCCTACGCGTGTCTTCTGCCGTTGTCTGGAACCACCGATGCCGCGATGGCCAACGGCTGTTCAACTCCCGTGGAACAACCTAGTCGGCAATTGTGCGACGCCTTTAAAACCCTAGGAGTCGAGTCCTCCTCTCAGTCGTCTTCGTGGCTCATGGACCATCATTGGTCGGCAGATCATGCTCTGGTCGCACTTCCAGCCGTGAGCTGTCGGCTCGTACGGATTTCTAGTCAATATTACACTCTTGAATCAAGTTCTCCTCCGCATCAGTCGCTCGCGAGCACCGTACTTCGCATCTGATCTCCCTGGTTTGTCCTTCTACCGTTTCATCATCGTGTCATCTGCCCAGCGCTGAATCTCCGTTCATCCTGCCGCTTCTTTTGTAGCAAGACGGCGTCCGAGATCCGCGACAGGCATGGGCAGGAAAACTCTCGGGGAGGACCATTCCATGACTCGTTCAATTCGATTTTTGCTGCTGGTCATAGCAGTCCTGAGCGCGACCTTCGCGATACATGGACGCCCTGTCGTCCATGCTGCCGACCAGGTTGCACAACTGTCCTTGGCATTACCAGATTTGATCCCGGAAGCCTTGGCCAGAAATCCAGAACTTGTGGCGGCGCGCAAGCAATGGGAAGCTTCCTCGCAACGGATTGTGCAAGCACGGTCCCTGGATGATCCAACCCTGTCCATCCATTTGTGGAATTTCCCACAGACCTTCAACGTCACGAGATCGGACAACAGCATCTTCGGGCTCTCGCAGAATCTTCCATTCCCAGGCAAGCTGGCCCTGAAGAGTGAAATAGCAAGTCGGTCAGCCGAGATCACCGAGCAGGCGCTGCGTGCGAAGGAACGGGAGCTAGTTGCCCGTCTCAAACAGGCCTACTACGATCTATTTCTCGCACACAAGGCGATCCAGATTCATCATGAACAGGTCGAATTGCTGAGACAATTCGTCGAGATCGCCCATGCGAAGTTCCGAACGGGAAAGGGATCGCAGGCCGATGTGCTCAAGGCCCAGGTTGAGCTGTCCCTACTCCACCAGCAACGTTCCGTCCTGGAACAACGTCGCGAGACTGCCGCAGCGCTGCTGAATACGGTCCTGGACAGAGACCTCCTCTCGCCTTTGGGCATTCCTCAGGAGCCGCCTCTGATATCAATCGACACACCCATCGGCGATTTGCACCGCCTCGCACTGAATGCCAGACCGGAACTGAAAGCCGCCGAATTGGTGGTGCAACAGAGCGAGCAGTCTCGCGCGCTGGCCCAGCGTCAGTACTACCCGGACTTCAATGTGACGTTTCAGCGCTTCCAGAACGTTCAGGCCCATGACGGATTTGGCGCCTACGTGGCGATGACTGTGCCGTTCGCCTTCTGGACCAAACCGAAGCATGACGCGGGCGTTCAAGAAGCCGCGGCGTCGGTCGCTGCTGCGCGGGCACAACAGCATACGGTAGAAAACCTGACTCGTTTTCAGATCAACGATCTCTTGGCCAAGGTCCGGGCGAGTGAACAGGTGGCCCGGTTGTATCACACGACGATCCTGCCCCAGGCCCTGCAGAACCTTGAAGCGGCGCGTGCGGGGTATCGCGCGGGAAAGGGAGGGTTCCTGGATCTCATTGATACTCAGCGAACCTTGCGAGGATTTCAGTTTGAGTACTACCGAATGCTGGTCGAGCGAGAACATCGTCTCGCGGAACTCGAACAAGTGGTCGGAACCGATCTGAGTGGAAACAGCTAAGACGGGAGGAATGGCCATGAGCCAGAACATGCGCAGAACAGGTCTTGTTGTCGGTGTTGCAGTAGCCAGCCTGGTCATCGGAGTCATCGCCGGGTTCTTCGCCTCGCATTGGGGAATGGGTGACATGTCCGGGATGAAAGGCCATGGGATGGAAGGTGTGTCCATGAAAGGTATGGAAGGGATGAGGGGCATGGGGGATATGAAAGGGATGCCGATGGAGGGAGCGATGCCTACGAAAGGCACGGAATCTATGCCGGGCATGCCCGATGCCCCGTCCGGGGCTGTGGCTGTTCCCGCTGTGACTCGGCAATTGATCGGAGTCCGCAGTGTTCCGGTCACTCATGCGACGCTGGAGGAAGAGATTCGTACGGTCGGTACGGTCGGTTACGACGAACGGGGCTTCACGCAAGTGACGTTGAAAATCTCTGGGTGGGTTCGAAAGGTCTTCGTCAATTCGATCGGTCGACCGGTACGGAAAGGCGAACCACTCTTCACTGTCTACTCGCCGGATCTTCTGGCCACGCAGGACGAGTATCTGTTGGCGGTCAAGACGCAGGCTCAAGTGGCGGCCAGTCCTCTCGAAGACGCAAAAGCCAATGCGGTTGCTCTGGTGGCCAGTGCGCGCGAGCGACTCCGACTCTGGGATGTGACCGATGCGCAGATTACGGCTCTGGAGCGCCGTGGCAAGGCACAGCCGGTGCTCACGGTCTATGCGCCGTCCACCGGGATTGTGATGAAGCGTGAGGCCTTGCCGGGGAAATATGTGGAGCCGGGCATGACGCTGTACGAAATTGTGGATCTCTCCACGGTCTGGATCTTTGCCGATATTTATGAATCAGAAGTGGCGGCCACGAAAGTCGGCCAGCCGGCCACAGTCACCTTTGCTGCCTATCCCGAAGAAACGTTCAGCGGCAAGGTGGCCTATGTGTACCCGACGCTGAATACCGAAACCCGCACTATAAAGGTACGTCTCGAATTGCTGAATCCCGAGCTGAAGTTGAAGCCGGGCATGTACGGGAACGTCATCTTACAGACGAATGCGGTCACGACGTTAGTCGTGCCAAAGGAAGCTGTGTTGGACACTGGGCTTCGTCAACTCGTGTTTATGGATCTGGGACAAGGCCGGTATGAACCGGTGTCAGTCAAGCTGGGTCGTCGAAGCCAGGATGATGTGGAAGTGCTGGAGGGACTCAAGGAAGGAGATCGGATCGTCATCTCAGCCAATTTCTTGTTGGATGCGGAAAGTAAATTGGTGTCGGCTTCGAGCATGCAGGGCATGATGGGCCGGATCGGAATGGCCGACTGGCAAATGCGCGGCGCACACGAAGGCAAGATGGCCATGGGAGAAGGGAGCGTCTCGGCGCCCCCAGGGCGGGCGGGTGAGAAAGGTGGCATGGAGGACATGCAAGGCATGTCAGGAATGAAATGATTGCGCGTCTGATTGAGGGAAGCGCTCGAAATCCGACTCTGATAATTCTGCTGGTGCTCATGCTGAGCGCCTGGGGCCTGTGGGCCCTATTTCAAGTTCCTCTGGATGCCATTCCGGACCTTTCGGATGTTCAGGTCATCGTCTACACCGAATGGCCGGGCCGGAGCCCCACACTCATTGAAGATCAGATCACCTACCCGATTGTGACCTCTCTCCTTGCGGGCCCAAGGGTCAAACGAGTGCGAGGTGTCTCGGAATACGGCGTCTCCTACGTGTATGTGATCTTCGAAGACCGGACCGATCTCTACTGGGCACGAAGCCGTGTTCTCGAATATCTCCAGAAGCTCACCGGTAAGTTGCCGATCGGCGTCACGCCGACCCTGGGGCCTGATGCGACCGGAGTTGGGTGGGTCTATCAGTACGCATTGGTGGACGAGTCAGGAGCCCATGACTTGGCGCAGCTCCGCAGTCTTCAGGATTGGTACCTGCGTTACCAACTTGAAAGCGTGCCAGGCGTGGCAGAAGTCTCAGCGATCGGTGGGTTCGTCAAGCAATATCAGATCGAAGTAGACCCCAACACCTTGGCGGCTTATCGGCTGCCGATTCAGAAGGTCATCGAAGCTGTCCGCAACAGTAACGCGGAGGTGAGTGGCCGGGTGTTGGAAATGGCTGGCACTGAGTATGTCATTCGAGGACGGGGCTACCTGCGGGCGGTTGATGAGATTGAGCTGATCCCGGTCGGTACGGACGGGCGAGGGACGCCGATTCTGGTGCGAGACATCGGGCATGTCCAACTCGGGCCGGACCAGCGCCGGGGCATCGCCGAGTTGGACGGCAAAGGTCAGACGGTCGGGGGGATCGTGATCATGCGGGCCGGAGAGAACGCGCTTGCCGTGATCGAGCGGATCAAAACAAGACTGGAGGAAATCACTCCGGCTTTGCCCAGAGGCGTGCGCATTGTTCCCGTCTACGATCGGTCCGATCTCATTCATCGCGCGATCACCGTCCTCCGCGAGAAACTGCTTGAAGAAAGTGTGATCGTCAGCCTAGTCGCGATGCTGTTCTTGTTTCACCTTCGAAGCGCTCTGGTCGCCATCCTCATCCTACCGGTTGCGGTATTGCTGGCATTTATCCCGATGGTTTACTTGAAGATTACGTCCAACATCATGTCGCTTGGTGGGATCGCCATTGCCATTGGCGCGATGGTCGATGCCGCTATTGTGATGGTGGAGAATGCCCATAAACGGTTGGAGCAATCTCCCTCAGGCAACCGAACAGAAATCATCATCGCTGCCGCGAAGGAGGTTGGCCGACCCCTGTTCTTTTCACTGCTTGTGATCGCCGTGTCATTCCTGCCGATCTTCGCATTGGAATCGCAGGAAGGACGATTATTCACGCCCTTGGCCTATACCAAGACCCTTTCGATGCTCTTTGCCACCGCGCTTTCGGTGACATTGGCGCCCGTGCTGATGGTCTTGTTGATTCGTGGGAAGATTCGACCTGAAGCCAAGAATCCGCTGAACCGGTGGCTCATTGCCCTGTATCGGCCCCTCCTTTCAGGCGCTCTGAGAGGCCGATGGCTGACTGTGGGGGTGGCAATCGCGGCGGTGGGTGTTACGGCGCCGGTATTCTTCCGGCTTGGCGCGGAGTTCATGCCGCCGCTGAACGAGGGCACCATCCTCTATATGCCGACTACGATCCCGGGTCTTTCGATTCCCGAGGCGACGAAGATCTTGCAGGTCCAGGATCAGTTGCTCACAACCTTCCCCGAAGTGGAGCGGGTGTTTGGCAAAATGGGGAAAGCCCCGACCGCCACCGATCCCGCCTTCGTGGGGATGGCCGAGATCACGGTTACTCTCAAACCGGAAGCGCAATGGCGACCCGGCATGACCTGGGACCGCTTACTGGATGAAATGGATGCCAAGGTGCGCATTCCAGGGTTCCCGAATATCTGGTGGATGCCGATCCAGACCCGCACGGAGATGATCACGACCGGCGTCCGGAGCCCCGTCGGGATCAAGGTGCTGGGGCCGGACTTGAAGACGATCGAGCGAATCGGCCTAGAGGTCGAGCGGGCCTTAGCGACCGTGCCCGGCACCAGAAGCGCCTTCGCCGAGAGGCTCAATGAAGGCTACTACTTGGATGTGATCGTGAATCGGCGTGAAGCGGCCCGGCATGGCCTGACGGTGGGCGATGTGCAAGCGGTGATCACTTCAGCTGTCGGAGGAGAAACCGTGACGACTACGGTCGAGGGACGAGAGCGGTATCCGGTCAACGTGCGCTACAAGCGCGAGTTGCGCGACGAACCGGACCGCCTCAAACGGGTGCTGATTCCCACGCCCAGCGGTGCGCAGATCCCTCTTGAACAAATCGCGGAGCTGGTGATCACGCAGGGGCCGACGTCGATCGCGGATGAGGCGGGGGAACTGGCCGGTTTGGTGTCGGTGTCGGTCGGCGGCCGCGACTTGCGCGGCTATGTCGAAGACGCCCAACACGCGGTGCGAGACCAAGTGACAGTACCTTCCGGCTACCGGCTGATCTGGACCGGTCAGTACGAGCATCTGGTGCGAGCGGAAGAGCGATTGAAATTGGTGATCCCTGTGACCCTGGCTGTGATTCTGTTGCTTCTGTACCTCAATTTCCGCTCTCTCGCGAAATCGCTGATCGTGCTCCTCTCCGTCCCCTTCGCCGTGATCGGAGCCATCTGGTATCTCCATTTCCTGGGCTACAACCTCAGCGTGGCGGTGTGGGTCGGGATCATCGCGCTGGCCGGTGTGGCGGCGGAGACGGGCGTGGTGATGCTCGTCTATCTCGATGAAGCGTATGAGCGGCGGGTGCGGGAAGGTCGCATGGCGACGGCCCAGGATCTCCGTGACGCCATCATGGAAGGAGCGGTCCAACGGGTACGACCAAAGATGATGACGGTCGCCGCGATCATGGGCGGGTTGCTCCCCATCATGTGGACCACCGGCACCGGGGCCGATGTGATGAAACGGATCGCCGCACCGATGATCGGCGGGATGCTGTCATCTACGGTGCTGACGCTGCTGGTGATTCCGGTGTTGTATGCCTTCTGGCGTGGGTTTGGTCTGCCCCGATGCCTCACTCACTCTCCTCAAGTAACATCGGAATGAAAAGGGCAGCTCCAGACGTTTAGGCCCTCCGCCTATCTGGCTGCGCGGTTCATCGTGTTAACCAAGATGTCCAGATGACTCAGTTCCCGAAGCTATTTGTTTCTCCATTGCATCAAGTTCAGCTGTCAGGCCTTGCGCCACATTCTCACAGGAATCATGTGCCCAGAAGTGCATGAAAACAGATCCGGAGCGTCATGATTATGAAGAGCCGTTACCCTTATCCTATGTTCTATCAATGCTTGAGCTACCTATAATTGACCTCTTCACCAATCATGACGACATTTCCGTGGCCGCGACCTTTCCATCGTGGACGTTGAAGGCGTACCAAGTCTACAAGGAACATGTGGGCGGAACAGAGCCAAGCGAGAGCAACATGTGCTGTACGCACTGAATTGTTTGTGGGCAATTCTGGGTGAGAAGCGGTTTCTGGCACCATTTCCCTTCCCAGCCGGGATGTGACTGAGTCATGTAACCAGCACGGCGAGGGGGGCGTCGTCGTTTGAGATCTCGTCCCGTTCACGGAGAAAGGAGGGGAGATGTGCTGTCCCCTCTTGACCGGCGCCTTCGAGATGGGTGACCCCGTTTATTGTTCTTTGGGCCGCCTACGTGAGGAATGAGGAGACGTGTCCAGCTTCGTGCGAGGAAACCACGGGAAGAACGCGCTGGTCGTAGCCTGATAGGCTTTGTATGCTTCTCCTCGACTGACAAGGGCCTGCGCTTCTGCTCGAGGAATGCCTGTCACTTTAAGCAGCGCGACTCCCATCACGATCGGCCCGATCCAGGTACACACCCAGCCGGGTGCTCCCCACGTCATCACGACATAGGAACACCAGTGCAGCCATTCAAAGAAATAATTCGGATGGCGTGAGTACTTCCAGAGGCCCTCGCGACAGACGCGACCCTGATTGCTCGGATCGGCGCGAAACTGGGCGAGTTGTCGATCGGCCGCCGCTTCGCCGGCCACGGCCACGCCCCAAATCAGTAAACCGACCAACTCGACCACCGTGATCGGAGGCCCTGGATTCCAAAGCAATCTTAGGTTCCAACTCCAAGTGCAACACGACAAGCTCTACTGGGCTAAGGTGTTGCCATGTCAGCCAGATCCTATCGACACATGACTGCCGAAGAACGTGAGACCTTGAGTTTGGGATTGGCCCACGGCCATTCGCTGCGAACAATGGCCAGGGTGTTGGGGCGAGCCCCCAGCACCCTGAGCCGCGAGTCGGCGCGCAACGCCACGCGGGGCCGTCCCTATCGGGCCTGTACCGCTCAGACCCAGGCGGCCATCCGAGCCCGTCAGCCGCGACGACCGCGAAAACTCCTGGATCCCTGGCTGTGGCAGTATGTGCGGTCGCATCTGGCCGAGGGCTGCTCGCCCGAGCAGATTGCTGGCCGTCTCCGACACGCGTATCCTGCCGACATGCGCAAACACCTGTCGGCTGAAACCATCTATGCCGGTCTGTATGTGCTGCCGCGAGGCGCATTGCGGACCGAACTGTTGGCGGCGTTGCGGCAGGCACGCAAGACGCGTCGCCCTCGGGCGCGAGGGACCGATCGACGGGGCCAGATCCCCAATATGACGCCGATTGCCGCACGGCCTGCCGAGGTCGTCACCCGCACAGTGCCCGGCCACTGGGAAGGCGACCTGATCAAGGGGGCACGGAATGGCTCGGCTGTCGGCACCCTGGTGGAGCGGACCACACGCCTGGTCATCCTGGCACGGATGGAGGGGATGGATGCGACGAGTGCCCGTCAGGGCTTCACCAAGAAACTCCGGCATGTGCCTGCGGTGCTGCGCAAAACGCTGACCTATGATCGCGGGAAAGAGATGGCCGAGCATGAGCGCCTGGCCGAGCGGCTCGCGATCAAAATCTTCTTTGCCGATCCGTATAGCCCCTGGCAACGTGGCACCAATGAAAACACGAACGGGTTGTTGCGCCAGTACTTGCCCAAGGGCACGGACTTGTCGAGTTACACCCAGCGTGAGTTGAACGCCATCGCCCATCGGCTGAACACGCGCCCGAGGAAATGTCTCGACTTTGCCACGCCCCTGGAAGTCTATGCGGAACTCCGCTCTCATTCACCCGTTGCACTTGGAACTTGAAACCACCAATACTAAAAACGGGAGTGAAAAAGCGGCCAAGGCGAGGGCTTGCAGCTGAAAGTACACGAACATTTTTGAAGGCTCGGTCTCACCCCATTCCTCCCGGAGTCGGCGATACCGGGCGTCTTCCGGTTTCCCCTTCACGCGATTGAAGAGAATGTAGAGCCCGAGTCGTCCCGCATAGAGCGTCACCAACATCACGGTCAGGAGTATCCGCTCGATCCCGCTGGGAGCTTGCGTGGCATACCCCAGCACAACAACGATCAGCCCGACGCACCATCCGACGTCCCCGATGGCGGCATTCCTCGTTCTCCGCTGCACAGCCCACAACAGGGCCATGACAATTGCCATGACGAGGTAGGCCGCCACAACGAGGGAGAACGGATCTGACGCCAGTATTCCGCCTGCTGGTTCCATCATTCATCCTACCTTGGGTTGGCAGCGGCGCTTGTCCAATTTGCCGGCGCGGCTGCTTGAAAAATAGGCGAGTGGCCGAAGTGGGAGGCGAGAGGGAGGAGGGAGACAGCATGATGGATTAAGCCACCAATGTTGAGACCGCAAGTCACCGGGGGCCTCCCGCGCATGCGACAGGAGGCCTATCGTAATGGCGCCGTTGTTGCGAAGTACAAACCGCTCCCCGCCATAGCGTTCTCCATCGCGAATCGATGCGAGTCCTGTAGCCGAGCCTACGTCAAGATGGTTTGCCACAAAGACGTCCCGCAAGGGGAATTGATCGAGTGCCTCGAAGTCGCCATGACCATGCAGGGGTGTCCTGGTGAAGAATGGGCCCGGAAGGCGTACCAAGCGTATAACGAACAGGTGGGTGGGGACCAACCAGGCGAGAGTAGTGGTATACGCTGTGTGCACTGAATTCAAGACACAGGGACGTCCATGAGTTGAGCCGGCACCCCGACAACCGTTTGCCCGATGGTAGTCGAAGCAACGAGATCGCAGACTGTGTGTCCAAGATCTTGACTGCGGGCACGATGGTGTCGATCTATTTGGGAAACCCATAGAGTGCGTTGGTCACGATCCAAAGCAGCCATGAGGTCTCCGGATAAGCGATTTAGGGCTCGCTGCTCGCGATCACGTTGAGGGTTCCATTACTCATCGTTCGAATATAGAGCGCGTCGACATCGGCGAACACGGTGATCCCTTGCATCGACGTGACCGTTCCCTGCATCGAAACAGTTGGGGTCAGCGTTCGATTCAACCCGGTTCCCAGAGAGTCGCGTATCCGATCGATCATCGGCGTCACCCCAAGCACGATTTCGGGAGCAATAGTTTCTCGGAGCGGCGCGTCATTGAACCAGGCTGGGGCCGTTGTCTGAAGTAGATGTGTGGTTCCGAGATCGTACCGAAGGCCACTGAGATAGACCGCCTCTGTCATCACGTTGATTTCCGGCTTCCCGATCAAATACACGTAGCCCCGTGCATCTCCAGTGAACTCCACGCGTAGAAGCACTTGGTTATTGCCTAGACCGAATATTCCTGCACCGGTTATCGTGATGACATTTCCCTTAGTTTCAATCCGTCTCCCTCTCAGCTGCTTCGAGAGCGTCTGGGAAAGTGTGCCGTAGTCAACTTGGATATCGGCCAAGACATGAAATTTCTCAGGCACGGGTTGCTTCTCGGTATAAGCGTCCTGGACATCAGCTACACCACGAAAATCTGGAGAGACCGCTTCTGTCTCGAGCGGAGGAAGTGCTGGGGACGATGCTGGTGGCTCAGCTCCATGAACGATCACCGGATGCGCGATGATCTGAAGGATATCTTTGACCACGTGGCCATCTTTTGAGAATCCGGCACGCCGCACCTTGTCGAGGTTGAGCAGAAGCCAGATATCCGGCTCCAATTGGATGGGATTGCGGAGCGCCGTCCAGACATCTTCTGCGCGCGGTTTGAGACTCAGCGCGTTAAGACGCGAGACGGCGCTGTTGAAACCTTCCTTGGCCTGATCTGACAGTGCCGTGTTGACGGCCTGCTGCAGGTCTACATCGGAGATGCGTAGCCGGCAGGGCTCGATAGGATGAACCGTCACGCTGCGGAGGGAGGCCGACACTCCGTAATCCGAGGTCATCCCGATGGCAATACTCCCATTGAGTGTGGCTCGTCGTGGCCACCCATTTCCATCACCACACTGGGCCGATGATTCAGCACCCTGCGCATGTGAACGCGCGCCAATCTTATAACGGAGCGGCGCACTCACGAAGAGGGAGACTCCCGAGAGTTCGATTTCCTTCCACCAGTCTCCGATCGACAGGCGTGGCTCCGTATTACTGACGGAGTGGGCCGGCTGCTCGATCGAAAAGTCATCCCGTTCCGCATAGTATTTGTACTCCCCGCCTTTCGGATGTTTGCTGACGCTGCCTGAATGGTCAAACTTCTTTGGAATGAGGTTCGGATTGTTGGTGGCATTGAGAAAGTCGGAAAGGTCCACCCGCATCGGTACGGTAATGACGGACTCCGTGATCCGAGGAGGCGGCGTGACTGCGGGTGGAAACCTCTCCGGCGCGGGTGGGCGTAGGACAAACTCGGTATCAGCACAACTGGTCAGGAACAGGACCACCCCCATCGTCGCCACGACATGATATCTGGACGTGAGAAACATCAGCAGCCTCCTTTTCTCCTCACCCACGACCGCGGGGCCATGTTCGAACGTGAGACCGGCACATGCCTGGCGCTATTGCTAATGGGGCATGCTCCTCATCACAGAGTGCTAGAACGTAATGACCTGATAGCCCTGAGACACCAGCTTCCGAAAACTCGGATGTCCTTCAAATTCCCCTGCCAGCTTGATTCCGCAAGCCTCGACAGCATCCTTGACGCCGAAGGCACCGGCGCAGAATTCGCAGACTCCGCCGATGCGATCTTTCACGGCTGCATAGAGACCGTGGAGTTTATGATCAGGTTTCTCCAGCTCGGGAATCCATTTGGCCCCGGCGCCGTCAAAAATGAGTTGCACGTCATCGTGGCCGTCCTTGAACTCCTTGACCGCTTCCAACGCGTTCACCACACGCCCCAGCCCTTCATGGGTTTCCGTATCAGCCAACACGACGATTGCGACTTTGGACATGATGTATTCCTTTCAAAAGATCGTAGATGAATAAAGAAACCGCTTCCGTCTTATTCATAGGCGGACGCCTGGGTACGCTAGACGATCTCTCTTCAACCAGTCTGTGATCTGGCTTACAAACAGGCACCACGACAATTTCTTTTGTGACTCGTGAGGTGCCTTACAGATGGAGGGCGTGTCAGCAGGTAGAATCACGCCAAGAAACACACACGTCTGTTACGGACTAAGGAGGTGCGCCATGACCTGCGAACGATGCGATGGACTGATGGTCAGCGAACGGATTTACGATCTTCAGGGGCTGAGCAGCGATCTGCACATAGACGGTTATCGGTGCCTGCTGTGCGGCGATGTCATCGATGCGACGATTCTCGAACACAGGAAACGGTCTGCCGGGGTAGCCGAGCCGCTCTCAAACGTAAGTGCTCGGAGCCTGGGCCTTGTGGCCGCATAGGGCGAAAACACATCGAAGCGAGCTCGCTCGTTCTATCGATGAACAACATGCCACGTGGGTCATCGTAGAAGAAATTCGGTCTGGCCAGTGAAACGTCAGCGGAACACCGGTCACGATCGAAGGGTTGAAGAAAATGACGGCGCAAGGCAAAGAGTCGGTTAATACCACGAAGGAGGATGATCATGAAGTTTCAGGTTCATACGAAGGACACAGCTCCGGAGGCATCGCGGGTGACGCTCGAAGCCACGGAGATGAAATACGGATTTGTGCCAAATCTGTATGGTGTGCTGACCGGGTCGCCTGCGGCGGTGCAGGCCTATGCGGGGATCAATAAAGCGTTGGAGCAGAGCGCGCTCACACCAGTTGAGCAGCAAGTCGTGACGTTGACGGTCAGTGCCGCCAATAACTGTGCCTACTGCATGGGAGCCCATTCCACGGTGGCGCAAATGGTCCATATGCCGGAGCCGATTCTCGCAGAACTTCGGGATCAGCGCGACCTTTCGGATGCGAAGCTCAATGCGCTGCGCCTGCTGGTGGTGTCTGTCTTGCACCATCGGGGATGGGTGCCGGAAGAGGATCTCAACCAATTTACTGCGGCAGGTTACGCTCAGCAACACCTGTTGGATGTGCTGACGATCGTGGCGCTCAAGACCTTGAGCAATTACACGAACCACATCGCGCACACGCCGCTTGATCCACAGTTTGCAGCGCAAGCGTGGAAGGCGAAGGACGCCACGGGAGGCTAAGCGGGCTATCACGTGAGCAGGCAGATCTCAGAGGGAGGTCGATGATGCGAAACTTATATGCGTGTCTGCTGTCGGTTGTGTGGGTCACTGTCCCTGCGCAGGCCTCGGCTGATACGTGGCCTGGATTTGGGGCGAGTTGGAGTGGTCAGGACGGAATCACTCAATCTTGGTTTGATCAGAACTCTGTGATTCAGACCGTGGCCGACCACCGGCTGGGTCGTGATGACCGCTTCGGCATCGACGAACGAGTGAGAGGCTCTAGAGAGATGCAGGAGAGCGGGGTAACAGCTGGAACCGACCGTAATCGGTCTCATGATTCAACGCGCTCTGGGAACACCCCTCAATCATTCAGCGACGTTCGTGATCAATCGTCCAACAGCGTGCATAGCCCCGCTCATCGCCCTGACCCATGGTGGGGACGGCGGACGGAGGGTGATCCGATGATCAGGGGCTTAAATCGGAGTCCGTCAGGGAAATAGGGCCCAGTCATGAAAAAGCGCGGAACAATATTCTGGAATGTTTCTGCGCCGGGCATGAAGCGACCTGGCGAAGCCGCGCGTGGAATATGCCGTCACGCCCTTCGGCAAAAAGTTCTTCCGCATTCTGGATGCCCTCGAGCAACTGCAAGACGAGATCGCCACAGAGGCATGACGGGAGGACCGGTGGGGGGGGCTGGCGCCCTTTTGTCCGACCCTGGCCTCTTTTGTATTCGATGCCCGCAGGCCGTGGATGGGATGTGGACCCGATACGGGAAGAATGTTATGCGGATCCGTATAAGACCCTGTGATCAATAGTCTCGTAGTTGCAACTCGTTGAAACGAGGGTAGCTATGGCGTATTGTTCGCAAAAAGCAACGGTGTGGTATACGGACAGGAGCCGGTCGATCCGGTTCTTATGCGGATCGGTCTAAACATCGTTATCGCACGCAGATGAAAATCTTCATTTCGTACCGCCGCGCTGATTCGGAAGAATCAACAGGTCGTATCTTTGACCGACTCATCAGTGAATTCGGCTATGGCGCTGTATTTCGCGATCTTGACTCCATTCCGCTGATGACGAAATTCGCTGACTATCTCTTCGACTGGCTCAACGACACAACAGTCGTCCTGCCTGTTATTGGCCCCGATTGGATCAACATCTCTGACTCTAATGGTCGCCGTCGACTCGACGACCCAGATGATCTGGTCCGAATTGAGTTGTTGACTGCTCTGAGGAGGGGAATCCCCATAATCCCGATCATTGTCCGCCGCGCCAGTTTTCCATCCTGCAGAGACCTTCCGGATGCTCTACAAGCCTTGAAGGATTGGAACGCTCAACCAGTTCGCCCTGACCCCGACTTCCACGCAGATATGACTCGATTGGTTTCTCAAATCAAAAGCGTTGCCAATGGTAACGCACCTTCAACGGACGCGGGTCGGCCCGATGACGGCTTGAATGATGACCAAGTCAGGCTTTTAGTAACTCTCCACGTCAAGGAACATCGAGTTTCCATCCACGAAAATGGCTATGAATATCGATGTCTCCGAACTGGCCCAATGGGGCAATACTGGGGGTTTGAATACACACCTTACTACATCAATCTCACCAGAGACGAAGATCATCCGAAACGCAATCCTCCGGACGCTCGACTTGTGCGACTAAGATGGCTCGGTGCATTCGAAGAGCTGAAACGTCGTGGATACCTCACGAATGTAGAGAAAAACGTATTCGAACTCTCCGACACTGGTCGCCAGATTGGCTATTTGTTGATGATCTGGATGCAGCAACATGATGCTGAGAACGTTCCTAAAGTCGGCCTGTTTGACTAGAAAATGTGCGATAACAATCCGGTGCACACGGTGCCGCAGATCGCATGGTTTTGAGATGGAAAGTCGTTCGCCGTGGACCGGTGAACGGTGGCGTTAGAAGGCAGGGTGATCCCGTGAAGGAAGAGCAAACCTCCGAAGCCGATTTTTGGTTCACTGTTGAGCTGCTTGCGCAGTTCTTCGCGGGGAAGCGAATCCAGAGGACGCTCGCCGGCATCTGGGACACCGAGGTTGCTGGCTGGGAGAAGTGGTGGCAGGTTGAGTTTGCGATGTTCCTGAGTGAGCATGATGAGATCGCGGAATGGAATATGGAGGAGAAGTTCCACACTGACCTCCGCACAACAACGTTTAAAGACTACATGGCCATTGACATCTGCTTCAGGCGCAAGGGATTTGCGTCAAACCACTTCATCTTCCTTGAGCTGAAGCAGGACGCAGACTGGACTCGCTGCATCGGCAACATGCTGAGCGACGCCGAGAAGTTTTCTGCAAGCAAGTTCCGCTCTATTGACGGCAAGCAGGTGCGAAGCTTTTGGCTCGTGGGGGTTCACCCCGGCGACTCAAAGGCCGAGATCCACGACTACATCGAGAAGGTCGCTGAACGACGTGACGTCGATTGGAGCCTAATGGAGACCCGGTTTATCGGAGGTACTCCGTTCGCCTTCACTGTTGTATAGAGTCAATGTATGAGCTGCCTTCTAACCGTGGATTGGAGCTGTGCGGCGCACAACTGCGTGATAGCTTGCGTGCGCCCGCATCGTCGGCCAAGCCGCATTGGGCAGCGGCCCTCAAGGTCGCGCAGCTCAACCCAAACTCATTAGATTGCGCTCAAGGCCACATGTTTGGGATGTGCCACCACTGTTGGTGTTGGGACCTGCGCCCATGAGGCAGAGAAATGGGCTGCGGGAGAATCCGACTACTGCCGCTTGATCCCCAGCGCTTTAATGCGTGACGCCAGCGTCGTCGGTTTCATGCCCAATAAGACGGCGGCACCGTCCGGTCCGAAAATCTTGCCCTTCGTGAGTCGCAACGCTTGCGCGATGTTCTCCTGCTCCCGCCGTCTCCAATCTTGTCGAGTCGCCACTTGTGATGCGGTGAGAGGTGACGGTGAGGGTGTTATCGAGTCACGAGAGGGAGCGGGTTGAAGATGAATGTCCAGGGTGCGCCCTTGAGAAAGGATGACGGCGCGCTCAACGACGTTCTGGAGTTCGCGCACATTCCCTGGCCAGGTATGGGCGGCCAGTTGACCCAAGACCGCTTGAGTCAGGCGCGGGGCCCGGCGATTCATCCGCTTGGCGCTCTGAGCGATGAAGTGGACGGCTAGCTTCGGAATGTCTTCACGGCGCTCACGCAGCGGGGGAATGTGAAGGGGGAAGACACTGAGTCGATAGTAGAGATCTTCGCGAAAGCGACCGGCTTCGACTTCTTGTTTCAGGTCTCGATTGGTCGCCGCGAGGATCCGAACGTCCACGTGGCGTGTGCGGGTGTCACCGACACGCTCGAACTCTCCCTCTTGGAGCACTCGTAACAGCTTTGCCTGCATCGGCAGGGGCACTTCTCCGATCTCGTCGAGAAAGAGGGTGCCGTGATCGGCCATTTCGAAACGGCCCGGGCGATCGGCCAGCGCGCCGGTAAAAGCACCTTTCACGTGACCAAAAAACTCACTCTCGAACAAGGTATCCGGGACGGCACTACAGTTGACCTTGATCAAGGCTCGGTCTTTGCGCGGGCTCCGGTCATGAATCGCGCGTGCGACGAGTTCCTTGCCGGTTCCGCTCTCGCCGGTAATCAAGACTGCCGCATCAGTCGGAGCGACCAACTCCACTTGGCGCAGAACATGCTGGAGCGCCTGACTCTCGCCGATGAATTCTCCCATCCCCAGGGCCGCCGTGACTTCCTCGCGCAGATAGAGATTCTCTTCTTCCAAGCGGGTACGAAGGAGATCGATCTCCTCGTAGGCCTTGGCGTTCGCGATGCTCACCGCCGCGTAATCAGCGAAGATCCGCAACCACTCAAAGGCTTCCTCGTTGAGCAGACCTCGGTCGAAGAGCCCCAGGACACCAAGAATCTCACCTCGGTAGATCAACGGCTGCGCCGCGAAGGTTCTGACTTCCTCCTGCGTAAACCAAGCCGGATGTGCCATCCACTCTTCGTTGCCTTGCAGTCCGGCCAGCCAAAGCGGTTCCCCGGTAGCGGCGACGCGCCCGATTTTGCGCTCTCCCATCGGAAATCGGTGAAAAGAGCCGTCGAGTCGGCTGTAGTCGGTCTGGGGATCACGGGGAATGCCGGCACTGGCGACGAGATGCAGTGCCTGTTCACCCTCAGGAAGATCCTCCCGGCTTCGGCACAGGTCGCAGATTGCGTCCGGTTCGGCCAGCCAGATGCGTGTCAGGACAGTGTTCGGACATTGAGCAATGCCGTCGGTGATGGATCGCAGAACATCACAAAGCCCGCGGTGACGGGCCGTGGTCACCATCACCTGGGGAAGTTGTTTAGGATTCACGGGACTTAAACTACGAGATTTCGAGATGAAATACAACGAGGAATCGTAGATTACGAATACTCGTATCGATTGATCTGTCAGATAAGTTAACACAATGACTTATTATCAATGAGTTAGAGATTCATGCACAAAGGCACAGTTACTGCTGAATAGGATGATCAATCGCGTACTTGAAGCGCGGGCAACTCACACCGTTTAAGGAGGTACTATGACTCGCATCGCACAACTCGATCCGCAGACAGCCACCGGACCAGCCAAGACGCTCTTCGAGGGAGTCCAGAAGAAGTTAGGCGTGGTCCCGAATCTGATTCGTGTCTTGGGCAATGCTCCGGCTGCGCTCCAGGGCTACCTCAGCTTCAGCGCCGCCCTTGCGGATGGAAGCTTTTCCTCGAAGCTCCGCGAACAGATTGCGCTCACCGTCGCTGAGACCAATCACTGCGCCTATTGCCTCAGCGCCCACTCGTTCATCGGCGGCAAGCTCGGTCTGACTCAACAGGATCTCGCCGAAGCAAGGATGGCTGCGGCAGTGGACCCTCGCACCGATGCCATTTTGAAACTGGCACAGAGTATCGTGGTGCAGCGCGGGGAACTTGGCGCGGCAGGACTCGATCAGGCGCGCCAAGCCGGGCTGACCGATGGGGACATCGTCGAGACCGTGGCGCACGTCGCGCTGAACATCTTCAGCAATTACATCAATCATGTCGCCGGGACCGTCATTGACTTTCCGGAGGTCACCCTCACGGACGGGTGCGCCGCCTCATCCTGCGCCTGCGGCTAGAGGCGATACGGTAATGGGATTTCTAGGGATGACACCGTTGTTCACTCATGTGTTGAAAGAGGAGAAACGATGAAAACAGCAATCGTCATATTGTCCGATCCCAAGAGCGGCGCCGAAGAAGCACTGGGACGCGTGTTCAATGCGCTCGCCCTGGCTGCTGAGTCGAAGCAGACAGGCGACGAGGTCGCCGTGGTGTTCAATGGGCCAGGCACCAGGTGGCCGGCGGAGCTCACCAAGCTGACGCACCCGGCTCACGCGCTCTATCAATCCGTGCGCGATGTGGTCCAGGGCGCATCCTGCGCCTGCGCCGAGGTGTTCGGTGCGACCGACAGCGTGAAGTCGTGTGGAGTGGCGAGCGTAAACGACAACGCGTTGCAGGGAACTTCTGGGCTCCTGAGCCTCAGGCGTTACCTGGCAGACGGATGGAGCGTGGTGGTGTTTTGATCGATCGAGCAGGGGTGGTGGGAAGACGGCTTCAGGCCGCCTTCCCACTCGCCCGACGGAGGGCAAGACGATGGCGGGAAAATATCTGCAGATGACGATGACTGAGTCAGTGCGCCTGGCGCAGCAACGGTACTACGGACATGCCTTGACGATCACCGGTGTTCCTGACCGTGATCCGCTCGGCGAAGCCGAGGCTCGTTTTATTGCCGATCGCGACAGTTTCTATCTGGGCTCAGTGGGCGAACAGGGTTGGCCGTATGTCCAGCACCGGGGTGGGCCGAAAGGCTTCTTAAAAATCCTTGATCCCGCCACGCTCGCGTTCGCCGATTACCGGGGGAACCGGCAACTGCTGAGCACGGGGAATCTCCATGCGAACAACCGAGTCGCGTTGTTTCTCATGGATTACAAGAACCGGGCACGGTTGAAGATCCTCGGTCATGCGCAGGTAGAAGATGTTCGAGAACATTTAGCTCTTGCGGAGCGGCTCGTGCAAGGAGACGGAAAAGCCAAGGCAGAGCGAATCGTCATCATCGATGTCGTGTCCTATGACTGGAATTGTCCGAAATACATCATCCCGCGCTATTCCCTCGACGAGGTGGAGGAGGCCATTGCGCCGTTGAAATCTCGCATCGCCAAGTTGGAAGCGCAGCTCGGATCAGTTCGAGCTTAGAGGAGCGGTGGATGCGAGGGGCTTTTGCCGCTGCCAACGTAGAGGAGACAGGACCCATGCATCATATCTCGCGTCGAAGGTTTTTGAAGCTCACAGCCGCAACGGGTGGCGCGCTCGCGCTCGGGGGCTTGACCGACTTACTCCAGTTCCCGCAGTCAGGGCATATTGCCTATGCCTCAGAACCGATCAAGGTTGGGATCATCGATCCGCTCTCCGGTCCATACAACACGTCCTCCATTCACGACGTACATGGCGCGACTGTGGCGGTGGACCGCTTCAACAAGGCCGGCGGGGTGCTGGGACGGCCGGTGAGACTTGTGGAGGCTGACGATGCCTCGAATGTCCGGACCGGGCTCAACGCTGCCATCAAACTCATCAAGGAAGACCGCGTGGACTTCTTGATGGGCACCTTGAATGGGGAGGTCGCCCTTGCAGTAGCCGATTTCGCCAAAGCAGAACGCACCCTCTTCATGGTGACCGGGGCGCATGTCCAGAAGTTGACGGGAATCGGCTGCAACTCGCACACCTTCCTGTTCATGCCGAACGCTCGGATGTTGTCCAGAGCCGTCACGCCCCATCTCGTAAAGGCCTATGGGAATCATTGGTTCATGATCACAGCCGAGACGATGGATGGCCGAGCGGCAGAACATGTCATGACCGACGCTCTCCTGGCCGAGAGTGGCGACGTGCTCGGCTCGGTCAGCACACCCTTCGGGACCACCGACTTCGCCGCAGCGTTGGCTCAAGCCAAATCCGCAAAACCCAGCGCCGTGATCCTGAATCTCTATGGCTGGGACCTGGTCCATGCGCTGAAAGCCTACGCCAGGCTGGAGCTGGCCAAAGAACAGATCGGTGTCGGTGGGATGATCAGCGGCGAACAGATCGGCCGCCCGCTTGGTTATGCCGACCATGCTGGAATCTGGGGGCTGATCTGGGATCCGAAAGTCCAGAGCGACAGTTCTCGACGATTTATCCAAGGTGTGATCGACAAGTATCAGCACACCCCGACTTCGCGCTGCTACCACGGCTATGCGGCCATGACGCAGATCTTGGAAGCGGTCCAACGGGCAGGCACGACTGAAACAGGAGCCGTGATCAAGGCTCTCGAAGGACATGCCTTCGACGGGTTGAAGGAAGGGCGCTCCTACTTCCGCGCGTCGGACCACCAGCATGTGCAGGACGTGCTGGTTGGAAAAGCCTATGGGAAGGAGCTGGGGCTGGGTCACTACCAACTATTGGCTACGGTCCCGGGCGACGTGGCTGCGAGCCCACTCGATCAGTCTAAATGTAGGCTCTCGTGAGTTCTCACAATGACCATGTGTCGGTATCACAAAGGAGGATCGAACATGAAAATGTTAGAGTCGCCACGTTCTCAGCTGCGAAATCCACTGTGCTTTTTCATCGAGTTGCTTGACCAGCCGGCCTGGGTCGCATGCTGGGTCTTCGCCCTGATGGTGATCAATATGGCCAGCCTCGCATTCTGGAGTGAGCCGCTGGCCAAACTCATTCTGGTCGTCTTCATGCTGTCGGCCATGCTGATGATGGGGCTCTATGCGGTATTCGGTTTCGAACGGATCCTCGGCGTGGGACACGTATTCTGGATTCCCTTACTGGGATATCTCATCGTTCAGCTGCAACAGATCGAAGGGCTGTTTGCCGGCTATCTTCTCGTGCTGTCCCTCACCATCGGGATCTCCTTGATCTTTGATATCCGTGATGTGTGGATCTATCTGTCAACCAAACGGGCGCAGCACTAAGTTGTTGCTTGACGCCATTTCGAGAAAGGAGCGTGGCGGTCATGACATCTTCTTCAACAACTATCTTGGGCCACAAGATTTATGGGCACGGCAGCGAGAACGTGCTGTTGTTGCATCACTGGATGGGTGATGCTGGAAGTTACGATCCTCTGATTCCTTACCTCAACCCGGATCGCTACACCTATGCATTCGCGGATCTGCGAGGCTATGGAACGTCTCGACACCTCACCGGCGCCTACACCGTAGACGAGGTGGCGGCGGATGCCTTTCGTCTCGCCGACCGTCTTGGGTGGACGGAGTTCCATGTTATCGGCCATTCAATGTCCGGCATGGTGATGCAACGCCTGATCCTCGATGACTGGATCTCCGGTAGGAAGCGCATCAAGAGTGCTGTTGGAATTACACCGGTGTCAGCAGATGGGTACCCCGCCGACGAGGGAACCAAGCAATTTCTCTGGGACTTGATTCACCAGCGTGAACGATCGGAACAGGGTCTCTTGATGCTGACAGGGCAACGACTTTCACCTGTTTGGGCGAGCTCGCGAGCGACTAGGCACCTCCAGACCTCTACGAAAGAAGCTGTCAAAGGCTACTACCGGATGTGGCTGGAAACCGACTTTTCTCAAGAGGTCAGCGACGCCAAGGTCGGCACGCCGGTGCTGGTGATCGGTGGACGCCAAGATCTCCCGGGTTTTCAGGAGGAGCACCTGAGAAAGACGTTGGGGAAATGGTTTGAAAACTCGGAGTTCACCTTCATCACAGATGCCGGTCACTTTCCGATGGACGAGACGCCGGTCTATCTCGCTAGCATTCTCGAACGTTTTCTTGACGCCCATCGCGGTGCCTGCCATGACGGACAGGCGCAGAGGCACAAGGACCCGGTACTCAACGCGGTGTAGCGGTCCATCATTAATCATTCACCAAGATATCGAGTCGCCTCTTGACTGAGGCCATGTTCATGGGAGGTCATCAATGGAACAGTCGAATCACCCCGTCGCCCTCATCGTGGGAGGGTCCAGCGGAATCGGTCTTGCCACCGCAAAGCGCTTGTTGGAACGTCACATCTCGGTCACGATCGTCGGCAAGTCTCAAGACAAACTGGAGACGGCAGTGCGCGAGCTGTCAACGCTTGGAACCGTCGAAGCATTCCCCGCCGACTTGTACGCACCGAATGATGTCCAGCGTATTCTTGCGTTTGCCGAGCACCACAGTCGCCATATCAAATACTTGGTGAATGCGGCAGGGTACTTCAAGCCTAGCTCGTTTCTCGATCACACCCCTGAGGACTACGATAGGTATCTGAATCTGAATCGAGCCCTCTTCTTCATTTCGCAGGCCGTCGCCAAGAACATGGCCGCCAACGGAGGTGGTTCGATCGTGCATATCGGATCCATGTGGGCGCGACAAGCCATCAAAGCAACCCCGTCATCTGCCTATTCGATGGCGAAAGCAGGCCTGCATGCGCTCACGCAACATATGGCCATGGAGTTGGCGGACCACAAGATTCGTGTCAATGCCGTGTCACCGGCCGTAGTACACACTCCGATTTACCAGGCGTTCATCGAGCCCAGTCAAGTCGATGAGACGTTAGCCTCCTTCAACGGGTTTCACCCAATCGGCCGGATTGGGACTCCTGACGACGTGGCGCGAGTCATCCAATTCTTACTGAGCGACGATGCTGCGTGGGTGACCGGTGCTATTTGGGATGTCGATGGTGGCGTGATGGCAGGACGCAACTGATCAGCGGCGGGAAAGGAGAAGCCAGCTAGAAGGCAGAACCGGCACTGGACTCCTCAGTTCCACACTGTTTGTTCAACAACGGACCACGCCCCCCCTCTCTTCACTATGGTTGCAATCGTGCACGGCTTGCGTAACGCCCCAGCTCTGTCACGAAGGGGAAGCGCAGCATCATGAAGAGGTTCAGGCAGACCGGCGGACCGAGATGCTCCAAGCCGATCTTCATGCCGGTCTGTCCCAAGGCCGGTTGTGGGCAATAGGTGCCGAACAGGCGATCCCACCAGGGCACGTTGAATCCGTAGTTGCTGTTGGTTTCTCGCACATCCGTCGAATGGTGAATCCGATGCATGTCCGGTGTGACGATGAACCACCGGAGTACCCGATCGAGAGCTAGAGGCATCCGAACATTGCTGTGGTTGAACAGGGCCGTGCTGTTGAGGACAATCTCGAAGATCACGACTGCAAGCGGAGCCACTCCCAGCACGAGAACCGACAGGGCCTTCACTCCCGTCGAGATGATGATCTCCACCGGGTGAAAACGCACCCCGCTGGTCACATCCAGGTCCAGGTCGGAGTGATGCATCATATGAAAGCGCCACAAGATCGGCACGTCATGGAAGACTTGATGTTGCCAATAGATGATGAAATCGAGGGCGATAACCGCCAAAGCGAGTTCAAGCCAGGTTGGCCCTTCGACCCAGTTCAAGAGTCCCCAGTGACGGTCCTGCGCCATTGCCGCCGTCGCCACGACACCGCCCATGAACAGCAGCCGGGCGAGGACGGTGTTCAAGACCACGATGGTCAGATTGCCGCCCCAACGGCAGAGCTTCGATACCGTCAGCTTACGTCGCGGCGCCAGCAGTTCCCACGTTGCCATTACACCAAGGACGGATACATACGATCCAATCCGAATGAGATCTACGGACTCCATCGATCTACCTCCTCCCGATCCTACTCCGCTTACAAGGCGAGCATACTCCTGTTTTGGAGAATCAGAGGCACGAAACGGTGAATGGATTCAGGGGGCAGAGCAATCCAAATCAAAAGAACCAATCACTCTACTCTTTTTTCAAACTGTAAGCTGCCTCACAGCGAGATGTTCATTCAATCAGTAGGATGTGAGCGTGCCTCTGTGCCCTGAATCCACACTCGGTCGGGAATATGGTGTTCTCGAGCTCTGGAAAGGAGGGTCATCAAGAAGCGAGTCGTGAGATGAGAGTAGACGCCGATCCTATTCTGCAAAGCGGCGAGAGAGTTTCACAATACACGCACTTATTTAAAGGAGAATCCCATGAACGCAAAGACAAAGAAGCACGCCGTGATCCATTCAGCCTTGTTGGTTGCCTTGAGTTTCGCCGGTGCCCAGGCAGCAAACGCCGAGCCCAAGGTTCCACAACTGCCGGCTGGATGGGAAGCCTGCGGAGGGGTTGCCAAGGCCGGCCTGAACGACTGCGCCGTCAGAACGAGCCTCCATGCTTGTGCGGGCATGGCCAAGAGCGACAACGAGGCTGATTCGTATGTGTTCCTGCCCAAGGGATTATGCACCAAGATTGCGAAAGGCACCGTGCTGACGATCACGAAAGAAGACATGGCCAAGATGAAAGAAGAAATGAAGAAAATGTAGGACGGTCATCGATGTCACACCTGGTTGCCACTCCGATCCCGGCTCGCGCCGGGATCGGACTTCGGTCCTATCATTTCCGCGAAATAGTGGACACGCCGCCGCCGGTGGCCTGGATGGAGGCTCATCCAGAGAATTATTTCGGCGAAGGAGGCATGGCGCTCCGCATTCTGGAGCGGATTCGAGCGCGATACCCATTAAGTTTCCACGGAGTTGGACTCTCATTGGGTTCCACGGATCCGATCGACCGTGCCCATCTCGGCAAGCTCCACACCTTGATCGATCGGTTCGCCCCAACGTTTGTCTCCGAACATCTGTCCTGGAGTTCCGTAGATGGGCAGTCCTTCAACGAACTGTTGCCACTCCCGTTCACCGAGGAAAGCCTGACCATCGTGTGTGACAAGGTCGACGAAGTCCAAACAATCTTGAAGCGGCCGATGCTCATTGAAAATGTCACTCGGTACCTGACCTGGCGGGATTCCACAATCCCGGAAGGTGAGTTCATGGCCGAAGTCGTCAGGCGAACCGGTTGCGGGATTCTGTTGGATCTCAACAATGTCTATGTCAATGCCGTGAATTTCCACTTGGATCCCGTGAAAGTTCTGGATGCGCTTCCGCACGAGGCGGTGCAAGAGATCCATCTGGCCGGCTTCGATCAGATCGGGCGTGTCCTGCTCGATACACATGGTCAACCCGTCTATCCAGAAGTCTGGAGTCTCTATGAGTGGGCCATTCACCACTTCGGTCCGCGCCCGACTCTGATTGAATGGGATACCAATCTTCCACCGTTATCGCTGTTGGTTGAACAAGCCGTTCAGGCCGATGCCATCTTAGGAGCCCACCATGTCCTCACTGCGTGAACTCCAACACGCGTTCGCTACAGCCATTGCGGGAGGGATGTCATCTCCTGTCGCAACAGAGATAGTACCGGATAGGATGGCCCGGCGAAGCCTGGCCCTCTATCGGCGACTCATCAGGAACAATTACGTCCACACGCTCAAGATCACCTACCCGGTGCTACATCAGTTTGTCGGCGACTCCTATTTCCGCACACTCGCCCGAGGCTACATCAGGCGCTATCCGTCGACCAGCGGCGATCTGTTTTTCTACGGACGGCACTTCTCGCTCTTTCTACGTTCGCTGGAAGCACCTCGGATACTCGTAGAATTGACGCGACTGGAATGGGCCTGCCATGAGGTCTATCAGGCAGCGGAGACGCCCCTCTTTACGAAAAACCACTGGAAGGCACTCGCGTCAATAGATCCCTCCTGCGCGAGCTTCCGTCTCAGTCCGGCCTCGCGCCTTCTCCGCTGTTCCCTGCCGATCCATCGCGTATGGCAAGCGCTGCAACCCGATGCCTCATCCGAGGAAGCCGTCGATCTTCCACTGGCGGCCCAGGACACTGGCATTCTCGTCGTCAGGTCCGGGGGGACAATTCAGGTCATAGGCCTGGGGGCGCATGAGTACCGATTGCTTGAAGCGATGGACGATCGAAAGACGGTCGTCGAGATGGAGCAGATCGCAAGTGAATGCGGCCCGCAGGGTGATGGCACCTCCTTTATCGCATCCATGCTGGAGTTAGGAGTGCTCGGCGGCATTGAAATGGAGAGACGGTCATGACGAACGGCTCCGAACTTATTGCGCGGGCGGCCACTCGTGCCGCTTCCATGTATGGTCGATTGGTCTGGGGGCTGGAGGCCTTGCTCCCACTGTTCGACCTGTCTGTCCGCCTGTATTTGGCCCACATCTTCTGGAAGGGCGGGATGGTCAAGCTTTCGAGCTGGATGTCCACGGTGATGCTCTTCACCATGGTCTACGATGTACCGCTGCTGCCGCCGGAGATAGCCGCCTATGTGACCACTGTCGTTGAATTGGGCGGATCCTGCCTGCTGGCCATTGGCCTGGCGGGTCGGTGGGCGGCTCTCTTGCTGTTCGGCCTCAACATTGTCGCCTCGATTTCGTATGGACAGATATCTGAGGCCGCGCTCCAAGAAGCGTTCTATGTCGGGATTTTGTTCCTGTATTTCGTTCTCCACGGGCCTGGGCTTCTCTCCGCTGACGCCTTATTGCAATATTTGGTACGACGGAAACAAACGTCCAGCCACCCTGCACCGATTGCGGCAACGAGTGCGCAGTAAGGGGTTCGACCGAGAATTTCTTGTGTTGGTGCAGCGGAAACGGTCATACTACTCGGTGCCATGAATGAATGTGAGGCAGGACATGAGTCTTTTTGACGAAGACGTGCGTCCATCATCAACGGAGGATATGGGGCAGGAGGCTCGGATCGATCGGCGGACATGGCTCACCGGCGCCGTTTCTCTTGTGGGCGTCACCGCGGCCGGTTTGATCTCACCTGCATTGCTTCCAGGCGAGGAAGGAACGAGTCCCGATCCCACCCGGGTCCCAGGTCGCGGTCCCAGTCCATACGGAATCCGCGCTCCAGGAGAAACGGTTCAGCGCCTATCCACGGCCACCCATTCACTGACGCCCCATCACGCCTTACACGGCATCATCACTCCGTCTGCACTGCATTTCGAGCGCCATCATAACGGGGTGCCGCGCATCAATCCCGACCGGCACCGACTGTTGATTCATGGACTGGTTGACCGGCCGCGCACATTTTCAATGAACGATCTCGCGCGCTTTCCCTCCGTCACGCGCACGCTGTTCATTGAATGCTCAGGGAACTCGGGACACGAATGGAAAGGGCCGTCCGGCAAGACCGTACAGGAAACGCACGGGTTAATGAGCACCAGCAAATGGACCGGCGTGCCGCTTGCGACTGTGTTGGCGGAAGCAGGTATCAAACCTGACGCGGCTTGGGTGCTGGCGGAGGGCAGCGATGCCGCCGCCATGACGCGGAGTCTGCCGTTGGCGGAGGTGTTGAACGACGCGCTGCTCTGCTATGCGCAGAACGGCGAGGCGCTCAGGCCGGAGCAGGGTTATCCGCTCCGACTCGTGATCCCCGGCTGGGAAGGCAATACTTGTATCAAGTGGATCAGACGATTGAAGCTTAGTCCTGCGCCCTTTATGACTCGCGAAGAAACCTCCCGCTATACCGACCTCATGCCGGACGGCACCGCTAGACAGTTTACGTTCGTGATGGAGGCCAAATCGGTGATTACTAGCCCGTCCGGTGGCCAACGGATTGAGCCCGGCTTTGTTGAGATTCGTGGATTGGCGTGGAGCGGTCATGGAAAGATCGTCACGGCTGAGGTCAGCACGGACGGCGGGCGCACGTGGCAGGCGGCGCAGTTACAACACCCGATTCTTTCTCAGTGTCACACGCGATTTCGGTTTGGATGGCGCTGGAACGGAGACGAGACGATCATCCAAAGCCGCTGCACCGATGAAACCGGCTATGTTCAGCCGACCAGAGCGGCACTGGTCGCTATCCGAGGCGTCCATTCGTTCTACCATTACCATGCGATTCACAGTTGGAAGATTGATCGACAGGGGAATGTGATCAATGCGCAAGTCTAGATCCGTCACGTCGATCATCCTGGTACTGGGCTTGTTCATGATGCCTACCGGGATTTCCACAGCGGAAGAACCCCGCTACGGATTGGGGAAGCCGGCCACCGAAGCAGACATCACGGCATGGGATATCGACATTGCACCGAACGGAGTAGGGTTGCCACATGGCCGAGGAACGGTGCAGCAGGGTGCCACCCTGTACGCCGCGAAGTGTGCGGCTTGCCATGGACCAACAGGAACGGAAGGGCCGAACGATCGTTTGGTCGGCGGCCAGGGTTCGTTGGCCACAGAACACCCGATCAAGACGATCGGCAGTTACTGGCCCTATGCCACGACGTTGTACGACTACATCTTCCGTGCCATGCCGTTCATCGCACCGCAATCGCTCACGCCGGACGAAGTGTATAGCCTTGTCGCCTGGTTGCTGCACCAAAACGGTATCATTGAGAAAGATGCGGTGGTGGACGCCCGGACCCTTCCAACCATCCGGATGCCCAATCGCGATGGGTTTATTTCCGACTTGCGACCGGATGGGCCGGGTCGGTGATCATGGGCGCGTGCCCAGGCGATCTGCCATGCGAGACACGATGGCGAATGCCCTGTCTATATCGAACGCGCGAAAGTCTTCCGTCCGGAGTACCGGTCGCAACTGGGGTTCCACTTGTTGCCGGAGAGCGGACAGCCGCTTAGCTGAGATATTGACCGGATCGTTACCAGGCACCTGGACCTTGTCAGCCACCAGGGCGATTAACTCCGCATCGTCCGTCTTGAGACCCAAGGTTCGAACGGCGTAGTCGAGGTCGAAGAAGTCCCGCACCGCCGGTTCTCGGCGAGACAGAGCCGCTCGGAATTTTTCTGCAAACGCCTCGGGTCTAGAGATACACGTGATGTTTGTAGGGGGAATCAGCGGTTCACCTGTTACCGGATCGAGAAGGATCGTTTTCGCTTCACCATCGACAGCGGGCTGCACCAGCGGCTCACGTAGGCCGACCTCGATCTTGATCGTCTCGTCTCTCCCACCAAGGGACGACGAGTAGCCGATGGCTGCATTGTACTGCGTGGAGTTATTGGTTCCTGTCATAGGCTCCACCACCCTGACGAAGGGGAACTCAGCGGGCAGTCCGGCAATCAGGTCCTTGAGCGTCTTCGCCTGTTCCCTGCGGGCCGCCCGCGACGTTTTCACAGGCATGGAAATGACGAAATCGAGGTCCTCGCTCATACGGTAGAAATCGGCATAGACCTTCGCAAGACAAGTACCGCCTTTGAACACGAGTCCGCTGTGCGCTCCCGCCACGGCTTTCAACACCAACGTTGCGACATAATCTTTTTCGATCAGGCGTGCGGGAAACCCATAGCGTCGGCTGGTGAACGCGAGCGCTTCCCGAAACAACTCGATCGGTGTGAAAAGATCCGCCATGTCCATCAGGCTCGGTCGTTCATCACGACGCCCCAGCGCTGGTTGACCGGACCGCGTTTGGGTTTGCCTGGAATCCAGGGGATCGGCCCCGTCGTTCGTGTGAGTACCCGCTCCAACTTGCGCAATAGTTTTCCCTCGACTCCCTCTTGCTCCAACAAAATCCCGATCCGTCGGATGGTGCCCTTGTCGCCATAGCGCAGCGTACAGGCGACCAATTCCGATGAGGTGACCCGCCGCGCCTTCAACTCTCGACGAATCCAGTCATACGCGCGCGGGATACCGCCGAAACGCGACCAGTCGTACACGGCATCCACCAACGTGCGAACCCGAGAGGCATACACCGTCGTGTAGCCGTCCGGCGCCGGAACCGTCGTCGTCTCGCCGAGTCGACTATCGGCGACTTTGATCAACGTCATGTCCACCGCCCCGATTTTCCAATCTCCCGATAGTCGATTGTTATACGCGTACAGTCGAACAGGAATCTGTTCGTCGAAGCCGTAATAGTTGAATGCGTTGGGGCCGGAAAGCTGGTATCTCCCGTTGTGCTCCTTCATCAGCGTGTTCAGGGCCGCTGCTTCGTTCGGCGTCCATTTGCCGCCGAGAGGCAGTGTTTGCGGCACAAGATACAGCCCACGTTGAACGCGTGCGATCCACCCGGCCTTGGCCAACCGGCTGAGGACTTTTCGTTCTTGGAGCGCGGACAAGTGCAGCGGGCGGAGGAGTTCCCCCGCTCGGACCGTTCGCAGCCCCCGCATCTGGACGTATGCGAACAGGAGCCGTTCAATCTTGCCTAAGCCCTTTTTCATGAGTTGTACTGTATGTTCTGGAAAGCACCCTGTCAAGGTATTGTCAATGAAATAGAATACGAAACGGATCGGTCTGATTTTGTCGCTGAAAGAAACTGGGAATGCCGATTCCCACCGGCGCTCTCCAGCCGCGATCGTATTCTTTCTGAGCGGTTGTCGGCAGGAGTCAGGTTGAGCCTGTATCCTTAGTAGTACGGTTCTTTGTGTTGATCGGGTTGATTCGGAGGGCGTGGGGTGCCGAACGACAGGTCGCTGCTCGAATAGGTTGTCCCAAACGTCTTCACGAGTTGAGCGACCTGGTGTAGAGCGGAAAGCACTTCGTCTCGTTGCAGAGGGGAGAGCGGGTGGAGGTAAGCGGCATACACCATCCCGTTGCTCGTCGCGTAGCGGGCATCTAATGCGGAGTGGAAATTGGCCGCCAACATCCGCTGTCTTTGCTGGTCCGTCACATCGGCTTCCGGTCCGACCGGCGCAATGATTCGCATACGGTCATGCGCCAGGCTGGTGAGTATCGCCATGTCAACCTCAGCGTAGGTGAATCGCCATTGCCCGCTCTCACCCTTCAGATCTTGCACGACTTCTTTCAGGAGTCCCTGTAATATCTGGATGGTCATGGTATCCGGTCGGGGTGGAACGGCCTTCGGTTGTTCCATGGGGCCCGCGCCGAGCAGGACGGCTTCAGTAAGCATCAACAGCCCAATAAAGATCTGTCTCGCCATCAGCCTTTTCCCCCGGATCGCCACAATCATAACTGTGCTGGTTTCAGTGATGAACAGGAACGATCAACTTTTGCATTCGGCTCAGTCGGTCCTGCGTTTGAGTACAATATCTCCGTAGTAGGCTTCTGCCGATTCGCCGGTATTGTCGGTATCCGTCATGATGGCGATCCCAGACATCATGGGCGGCTCTTCCCCAAACGCGCGCTTGTAGTCTTCATAGACGTTGTGCTCTTCCGTCATCCAGGTGTTGAGCTTGGTCGGCCCGCTCTCTACCACAATCATGTGCACCTGTTCGGTGTAGGGGTTGGGCACTGCCGTTCCCACCGGTGCCCGACTCTCCCAGATGTAATTCAGGGCGCCGAGCGGCGGATAGCGCCCATAGATGAGTTTGGCCGCTTCGTACTTCGCCTTGCCGAAGAGGCCTACTTTCGCACTGTCGTATTGAAAGGTGACGTAGATGCGGGCCGGATAATCATCGCCGTCTTTCTTCGCCACATTGCCGGCTTTCAAGATATTCGAGACTTTCCACTGCCATTGAATGATGGGATACTCCTTCGGATCGATCAGGATTTCTTTCGTGTACCCCGAAGAGGAGGCCTGACTGGCGGCCTTGACGGTGACGCGATCACCATCTTTCACGAGCTGGTACGTCGTATGCTGAGGAATTTTAGGGAATGTCATCGGTTTCCAGCCGTCCGGCCAGGGTCCACTCGGAGCAGCGGTCGAAAAGGGACCGACTTCTATAATGGTGGGGGATTGGGCTTGCAGCCGGTTTGGATCACCGAGGATCGTTCCGACCAGCACAAAAGACGCGAGACCGACGATCACGGAAGTCATATAGGGTGCCATATGTTGGGTCCTTTGCAAATGATGGGGTGAAACATCTCTGTTCATGACGCGCCTGTCTATCGCCGCATCCAGGCAAACAATTTGATCAGCAGATCCTTGGTTCGCTGTGTGAAATGCGCCTTGCGCCAGAGGTTGACGACTTTTTTGTTGACCTCAGCCTGTGTGGGATAAGGATGGATGGTTGCCGCAATCGTCTTGGCTCCTCCTCCCGCCTTCATGGCGACAGAAAATTCGCTGATCATGTCACCGGCATGGCTGGCCACAATCGTGGCACCGAGGATCGTATCGGTCCCCTTTTCGATGTGAACCCGCGCAAACCCTTCGTCTTCCCCGTCCAGAATCGCTCGATCAACCTCGTCCAATTTGTAGGTATAGGTTTCGACGTCGATTCCTTTCTCCTTTGCCTCTTTCTCATACATTCCGACATGGGCAATTTCCGGCTCGGTGAACGTACACCAGGGCATGACCAATGCATCGACATTCGCATACCCGAGGCCAAAAGGATGCGGAAACAGCGCGTTCTGGATGACGATTTGGGCCATGGCATCGGCCGCGTGGGTAAACTTGTAGCGTGAACAGACATCCCCGGCCGCAAAAATCTTGGGGTTCGACGTCTGCAACCTGGCGTTCACCGTGATCCCGTTCTTGTCATAGTCCACTCCCGCCACCTCCAACCCGATGCCTTCCACGTTCGGTGTGCGTCCGACCCCGACAAGAATAGCGTCGACGGTCACATCGTACTGCTGGCCATGCGACCCGACCATCAGACGCGTGCCGCCTTCGGTCTTTC